>SKEB01000036.1_pt1 | contig 187710 bp, 188 predicted proteins | sample 4826561 | NCBI WGS metagenome assembly SKEB01 (sample SAMN11008820, study PRJNA524170) | human gut metagenome | biome: Human fecal sample; material: Feces; isolation source: fecal sample from pouch patient p17 | host: Homo sapiens | place: Israel: Tel-Aviv | collected 2016-03-29 | reverse complement strand
TTCAAGATCTATAGGCAAACAAAGTTGGTTTATGGTATAATTTTGATACATGATAAAGCACCTCTCTCAAATGGATTAATCACCTATATTATAGCAGAGTGTGCTTTATTTTTGTATTCACTTTCAAAAGATAAATAGAGGTCTTTCCACTACTATCTAAATGGAAAGACCTCTATTTTTCATATAGGAGCTACTTTTGGGTCAGCCCTTTTTTATTTTTAAGAATGTGAATTTATAGAGGAGAAGAGGGGATTCGAACCCCCGATACGCTTGTGACGTATACACACTTTCCAGGCGTGCTCCTTTACTGTTTGTGGTTTATCTAAATAGTTTTTTATTATTTCCTGTTGTTTAATATTTAAAAATAATCTATTCTTTTTTTTTAGTAGTTCTGAATGAATATTGACTACTCATATGATTTTTTCTATATATGTCTTACTAACGCCTAACTCGTCTGCTAACTCCTTTATTATATCCGATACTTTTTCTAAACTTAATATTTCGTGTGGCTCAACTTGTTCACCATCTAAAACGTAGTCATGGATCTTACCATTCTTTCGGACAATCTGGACGGTATCACCTTTTATAAAACCATTGTCCATTGCCTCTTTAAATTCATCATAGGTTAGCATTATATTATTCTCCTTTCCTATACTATTCGTAATTGATATAGACACCCCTTGAAAATATGAAATACCTTTACCGCCACACACGGGCTTTTAGACAGGTTCTAGGACGTTCTAAAAATTTCAAAAAGGGAAAATTATGCACGGAAGAGGACGGCGTTGTTATATCCGAACAATATATAGCCCCGATAAAAAAACAAGGGGTATTTCCGAATATTTACACACCCCGTTATAAGCCTCCCTTTGGCTGTTTCTCGGACTTCGTTCGGAGTTCGTTATGATTACTGATACATGCTTACTCTGTCTTTATGCTTGCTCTATTGGTAACTATACACTTTGATTTCCTCGTATTTCATGCCAACATTTGCCTACATTTAAAACAAAAGCCTTACTGATGAACAGTAAAGACTCTTATGTTTGTTATCTGTGTTAACTTGCTTATCAATATTATATCATGAACAACAAAAGGACAACACCTAAAGCATTGTCCTTGTTTCCTCCAATAATAACATAGCATTGACAATCTCCATTTAGTTAGTTTAAACCAATCCAACTAATACAATATCAGTCTTAAGTCTCTCAAGTTCATCACTTGATAACTCATGTTCAAACTCGCTAACCAACTGACTAACTCTATTCATGTCTGCATGTTCTAGCTCTTTGTTAACCATGTTAGTAAAGTGCTCTTCTAGGGTGTCAGTGAACAACTGTAGTCTATCAACAGTAGGGAACTTCTTATCATAATGTAATGCTGTTCGTGCTATCATTTCCCAAACTTTAAAACGTGTGTGCTTGTCTCTGTGTAATTCATATAGGTTAACAGAATTATCTTCGTTCATTACTTTACTGCCAACCTCTAGCATAACCATATGGTCGCCTTTGCCTAGCTCTTCCCATGTTGCCCCCATGAACTGGTAGCGTCTAGCCTCAAGGCGTGTTACTTCTTTCTCACAATAGCTAATATATTCTTGTTCGGTCATGTTATTCTACCTCCTCATATGTAACCATGATATTATCGCCATAAGCCTGTACATTACTTACTTTCTTGTCAGCCATGAACTCATTTACTCTGGTTTCTAATTCCTCATTATTTTCTTGTCTAGTTTTCGTTATGCCATTGCTGAAATATCCGTCAACAACTAACTCACGGTTAAATAGTTTAATTTTCATTTGTGTTTTGTCCTTTCTGCTTTATCTGTTTCTTAGTATTTTTGGTACACCATAGTACAGTGCAAAAGCTACTGTACTAAAGAATAAACGTTGATATATCAAGGCGTTTGTACAGCTAGTACGGCTATGACACCTTTTTTTAAAAATTTTTTCCAGCATACTTTTTTTATTTATTTTTTTATGTATTAATATTATTTTTTAGTGTACTAACTGTACTAAGTGTACAAAAGCACTGATATTAAAGGCTTTATATTTTTGTATACTGTACTAAACCCGTACTAAACCCGTACTAGAAATTAAACTCTTTCATATCCCCGTTCTGTTTTGCTTTTATTTTGGTTCTCTTCGTGCTCTCTGCCGTTGTAATAAGTATCAAAATGCCAAGGGTTAAAAACTAACTTAGGGTTAAAGTTTTTGTGAAATCTCTTTCCTTTTGGGATAGTTACTTTTTTAGGTCTAAAGGACTTAGGTAACAATGATTTTATCTCTGTATGTAAAGAGACTTCGTTTAGAAAGTATTTACTGTTTTGGTGTTGTTTACAATACGCTTTAAAGCATTCAAAAACATATCCGTTAGGTACATACTTGCATTGAATAACGTCATCATTGAAAAATCTGTCTACAAAGTCCGCTACTGGGTTCATTTCTTTGTATTCTTCGCTAAGAAAATCGATTGACCTTTGGGGTTCAATGTCTTTGAACGGCGTTTCAATAGCAAGCTTGACAAGGTATTCTAACACTTCGGGGCGATTAATATAGTCATTCTTAATTCTCTTATCTGGTTTCCCTTTGAGTTCACTAAATGACAACACCCTAAAACGTCTGTTAATAGCGTTTTTATCTGCATTCATTCTCGGAAAACCATTAGATGACTGAACAACAGTCATTTTTAAGCGCGTGGTGTATGGTCTCTTTCCCTTATCCTCTATCCTAATCGGGTCACCCGTTGCAAGACTGAACACAATAGAAGTATCTTTGATAACCACGTCTTTTTGAACGTCATCACCAATGACTACAGACTTACCAATAAGAATAGAAGTATCAAAACGCCCATTCTTTTCATCAATTTTAAAACTGGCTGTGTTTTCAGCTCCCACTAAATTCTCTAACAAAGCTTGAAACGTTCCTTTACCCGTTCCACCTACGCCATGTAACCAAAATATATTATCTAAGGTCTTACCCGTAACAGTGGCTCTGATAATTTGAATGGCTAGGTCATAACTTTCTTTATCATGGTTAAAAAGTCCTCTAAGCCACTCTGTCGGTTTCCAGCCGTTGATAGTTGGTTCTGTTACGTTGGGGTTGTATTCTGCTTTAACTTTTCGGGTTGCGATAACATTAGGGTTAAATGGGTTAAATTCGCCCGTTTGATTGTTGTAAAGTTCGCTACCGATAACAACAAAGTTGTTTTGCTTATTTTTCAAAGGAACGCTGTGAGATATTTTATAAAGCGTATCAATAGCTTGCCTTTCTGTAATGTTCGGATAAATGGTTGCCATTAAATCTTGCAATAACTCGTTATCCTCTGAATAGATACCACTGTCGGGATCGTAAAAATATAACGGCGCTTTTTGCCCTTTGCCCTCAGGTCTGATCCGTACAAAGCGGATATATTTTCTCAAAAAGATTGAACATTGTAAGGGCGTTTTGGGACTCGCTTTGCTTTTAACCTTTTCTGCGTGCTCTACCGCTTTACCCTCTACTAATTGGCGCTCTAGGTCTGCGTTAAGGTCATCATCTTTTATCTTAGATAGTTTGCTTAAAGCCTTGGGACTTTTCATGTAAGCTTTGTAAGCCTCTTTATAGGCGTTTTCTTTTTGTTTTTCTATAATGTCCCTAAACTGACCTCTGATATTTTTAAACGTTAGTAAGTAGCCCTCACTATCAAAAGGCGATTGCTCTTCTTTAATTTCTTCTTCTAGTTTTGCAATGTCTAATGCCAATAATCTACCTCCTTAAATTCTTGTTGAATATTCCTTTCTAGCGATACTTCCAAAAGTTCTATCCAATTCTTCTTCTGGCAACGGGTCAGGCGTATTGTTATTTGCCATTACAGTTAACTGATAAGCTGTGGCAATATCAAAATTAACGTAACGATTGAATAACATACCAACAAAGCTAGCACACGCAACGTTACGCCCACCCTCTTCGCCAAAGCCATTGAATAGAGTTTCAATAATTTTTACAGTTAAGCTTTTTCGCTCGTTAGGTGAACGAATACTATAACCGTTTGTGTTTGTCTGCTTGATTGTAGCAGGTTTGCTACCTTCGTATTTTGGTACGGGATAATCTTTCCCACGGTGTACAGTCTTAACATACTCATGACGTTTCCCAACTGTTACGGGTAAGCCTTGCAACTGCGACCATGTAAGGGAGGCGGTATCATATATTAAGCCGATTTTTTCAGCTATTTCAGCAACCACTGACTTATAGGTCTCTTTATTCATTGGTTCACTAGGCTTTACCACTAGCCTAAAACGGGGTTTCTCCTCTGTATGTTTGATTGTCGGATAAATGATATAAGAGTAGTCACCGATTGCCCGTTCAACAGTAGCCTTAAATTCCTCGCTTGATATGGTGATATTGTCATAATCTAAGAAAATCAAGTCTCTATAAATTAGATTGGTGTCATTACGTCTATACATGTCATCTTTATCTTTTTTAAACTTACCTGAGATACAGTAAGGCGCGTGTTCTTTCTTAAATTCCTCTATATCCATTCCCTCGGTTTCAACTGCTGGGAATTCTTTAAAAAACTCAAAGGGTTCAGTAGAAACAAACTTGTCTTTGTCATCATCGTAAAGAAATAGGCGTGAATTTTGAATGCCTTTAGTGTAATATATGCTCATTCCTCTACCCCCAAAAATGCCAACAAGTCAGTGACTTTATAATAAACGGTCTTAGTGTCAGCAATAGGAGGCGTGTAACGTTTAAGCCCTCTAGCCTCCCAACGTCTCAAAGTAGGATAAGATACCTCTAGGCGTTCAGTTGCCTCACGCTGTGAGATTATCCCTAATGGGTTCTCTAAGCTTTCATATCGTTCTAGATAAGTACCAACCTTAGTTAAAATACCACCTATTAATGCTTGCTCCGTTTCATTGCTTAATAGATTGATTTCCATACGGTCATACCTCCATTTTTCGAATTTGTCGGGTAACCCAATTCAAACGGTCACGCGCTACCGATGACTTTGTTTTAGTGCCTTGAATATGGATAACGATATCTGTCATAACAATATTTCTCCTTTATCTAGCTTAGCAATCTGATTTTTAACCCATACTATTCTATCCGCTCGCTCTTCCAAGTGTTTGAAATCTTCTAATTCGGCAAACGTTACACGTTCATTGATAAGGTCAGCTATTTTATTCAATTCTTTATCTGTCATGGTCTGTCTCCTTTACACCAAAAACATACCTATAAATTTCACTCTGTCTGCTGGTATATTGTGCTCTCTTATATAGCATTTTGCGCTTGTTTTTTGCGTTAGTCCTTTAAAATATTCTTCGTTGTGGTCTGTGCTTTCAGATATTTCGTTCGGTTCTATATCAACCTCAAACAAAGCATAAGCTTGTAAACCATAAAAGTAAGCGAACGCCCTCGCTAGTTCGTGAGATTCAGCAAGATAAACAAAGCCATCACCGCCAATCTTTAACCCCTCTCTTCGAATGCTAGGAAAATTCTCAAATGTTGAATAGTGATATAATTTCATGTCATGCCCCCTCTAGTTGTAATAACGTCCTCTAAGTTGAATGTAAGCTCCGTATCGCTCTTTGACGTGGTCTGCGCGTGTTTCTTTAGTCTCTTGCTTAACGTCCTCTCTGGGCTTGATTTTAGCCAATTCAATGCCAATTAGAATAAGTAAAGCCATGATGACTAACTGCGCCCAAATTGGTAAATTAATTTCTTGATAAATCATGCTTCAACCTCTTCTTTCTTGCTTCTTGCTGGTAAATTGTTAACTGCTCTATAGACAATATCGGTTGTAATTTCATAACCTAGGGTGTTCCAAGCCTGCCCAAAGGTTTCTGCAAAACCTGTATAAATGTTGTGGTGTGTAATCATTACATTGGCAACAATCGTCCAAGCCGTTGTTTGGTCGTACATTGCTTTAAAAAATTCCTCTGCTCTTTTTTTGGTTTCATCTCGTTTTTTAAAAACCGCTTTTTGTTCGTCTGTATAATGGTCTAAACTAAATGTATTTGCTTTGTTTTCTACGCCTTTAAATTTCATAGTTATTTTTCCTTGTTGCCTTTCTAAAAACGCCTTAAGCCTTGATATAACAGCGTTTCTATGCTATAATAAATACATAGAAGATAATCCTAAAACCCTCATAGCCTGCCCGCTGTAGTGTTTTGTTTTATCTAATATTTTTCAAGTTTCATTCTGGTTTGAGCTGTCACTCAAGCCTTTTTTGTTGCTCTCATTCAGCACGTCTTATTATAGATAGTATTAGCAACGCTAAAATTTAAGCCGTAACGTTCTTTAACAAGCATTAGTTCAACTGTTTCATCTAACACTTGCTCTCTATCTCTTAGCATTGGTTCGGTCATCTCTGATTTTTTTACCATTTTCGGATAACCATATTTATTTGAGATAGCTTTGTTAGCGATAGTATTGGCTTTCATCATGTCCTTAGGTTTTGCCTCTTTGTTTACCTCTTGAAAACCGTTAGAAAGTAAAGTCATAGCGTTCTTTTGGTGTTGCTTATCTAGCATTCTAAAGGCTTGAAAGCCTTCTAAGCCCGATTGTTGGCGTAACTGTTTGATGATTTCAAATACCCATACTTTGAAAGCTTTAGCCTCGGGCTTACGACTAGAAAAGATAGTCTCATAAATACCAAACTCATTAACGATAAGCATTTCTTGCTGACGTCCTAAACTATCTAAGACGTGGTCGGTTAAAACGACCTCATCACCTAAACGCTCTTTAACATATTTAGGTTTTAAGTCTAACGCTTTAGCAATATCAGCCAATACTGCCCACCATTCGCCGTTGTGTTCTACAAATCGGATACTATGTCCGTTCCATTGTTCTATTTTTTCCATATAAATTCCTCCTTTATGCTTTTATTGTAATTTTGAACATTAGGGATTTTTTACCGTTTTTTCTACAAATCCTCAATAAGCCAATTCATAACACTTTCATAGATACGCTTAGGGGCGTCATAGTTGCCTTTTTCGATTTTGGCTAGGGTAGGAGGTGTAACACGCAACGTTTTAGCTGTTTCAACCTTTCCTAGTGTTTGGATTGCTCGCTTTACTCTAACCTTAGTAGCTGTTTCCTCTGTAATAAGCATTTTTATTCCTTTCTTATTTTATTTTTGCTGTAGCGGACGCCTAACCGTCAAACCAGACTACAAAACACAACGAAAATAATTTCGTCTTTTTAACAACAAATACATTATAGACGAAAATAATTTCATTGTAAAGGGGTTTGACGAAAATAATTTCGTTTTTTATTTTAATTATTAAAATGCTATGTTATAATCAAGGAAAAGGAAAAAGGTGCTATGACAAAAAATAGGTTAAAAGAATTACGTAAAGCAACAGGAAAATCGCAAAAAGATTTCTATAATGAAATAGTAGTAACTGAATTAAATTTAGGCGTCACTTTAAGGACTTATCAAAACTGGGAAAAACCAGAAAATGAAATTAAGTCTAAGCCCGCTAATAGTTTAGCTGAGTATTTCAACGTCCCCGTTTCTTATTTACTAGGTTACGATGATAAGTTAACTGTTGGTGACGCTATGGAAATTTTAGAAGCCGTTTATGCTGGGACGATTTCTCCCGATAATGAAATAGCTAAAAAAATAATTGAAAGCCAAAACCGAACAATTACTAATGCAAAAATAGCCATGGAACAAAATTATGAAAAAACAAAAGGGTTTGACTTAATATCAAATGTTAGATTCCTTTCCTTGTTAATTGAAAACTATGATAAGGTTTGCAAGGATATACTTTTTTACATTGCTCCAAGAATTGAAAAGGATGAACTAACTGATATTGAAATAAAGGCGCTAGAAGACTTTATAAAACTCTTAGATAGCCATTTTGGTGATAATCAAGACGACGTTGTTTATACCCATGACTTTATCCATGAATTTCTTAAACAAAAAACCACCCCAACCGATAACGATTAGGCGGATAGTATTTATTTACTACCATGCTATTTTGAATGGCTCTAAAACAGGTGATGCGACAAGTAAATACACTGTTGCAATTTACTACCATGCTATTTTGAATGGCTCTAAAACCCCAAATTAATTCTTTAGCAGTTACTTCTTTATTCGCTACCATGCTATTCTGAATGGCTCTAAAACCTCAAACTCTAAAACCTTTATAGCCTGCCTGCTGTAGTTAAGAGAAGAGGTTACAAATGGCAAATATTAAGAAAATCACAAAGAAAAACGGTACTACTGTGTACCGTGAACAAATCTATCTAGGTACTGATTGCATGACTGGAAAACAAGTCTATACAACTATTTCAGCGCCTACAAAAAAAGAACTCAAACAAAAACGTGAGTTCAAAATAAACGAATTTAAAGAAAATGGATACACGCGCCATAAGAGTGTGAGTGTTAAGAACTACCGTGAACTAAGTGAGTTGTGGTTGAAAAACCATAAGTTGGAAGTTAAACCACAAACATATAGCCAAACAGTTAGCGAACTAAAAACGCACCTTTTACCTGTATTCGGTAATATTAGGGTAGAAAAAATCACACTCCCAATGGTTCAAGTTTTCGTTAATAAAATAGCTAACAACCCTAACCTTGGTTCGGTATCTCTAAAAATAATCTTGTCTATTAATAAGCGTATTTTAAAATATGCTGTTAATTTACAATTGATAACCGTAAATCCTGCCGATAACATTATCGTACCTAAAAACAAGAAAAATATTTCCCAAAAGAAAGAACTAAAGTATTTTGAGACCAACCAATTGAAACAATTTAAAGACTACTTGGATAAGCTACCAAATACTTTTAGAAACTATTACCATAAGACTTTGTATGATACTTTACTTGCAACTGGTCTACGTATTGGGGAGGCTGTAGCACTTGAATGGTCTGATATTGACTTAGACAATGGTTATATTGACGTTAATAAAACTCTTGTCTGGTCTCGTATGGAAACAAATAGCCCTAAATCCATGGCAGGATATAGAAAAATCCCAATTGATAGAAACACCGTTCTAATGTTACGCCTTTATAAAGCACGCCAACACCAATGTTTTATAGAACACGGTTATGGTGGTAAAATGGCGGAACATGTTTTTTCAAATGGTCTCCATGCTTACCCTAGCCGTGAGGGTTTACAAAAAACACTAACAAAACATTTAAAATTAGCAGGTTTGCCCTACCTTACATTACACGCTTTTCGCCATACACACGCAAGTTTACTTTTAAACGCTGGTATCAGTTATAAAGAATTACAACAACGTCTCGGTCATTCTACCCTAGCTATGACTATGGATACTTATAGTCACTTATTCGATGATACAGAAAAAGAGGCGGTTAATTTCTTTGAAAAAGCTATGTCAAATTTGTAAAATACATTAAAATACATAACATAAAAGCAATACTACTACCGTCAAGCCTTGATATAACAACATTCCTTTATTATAGTTATTATAAATATTATTTATAATAAGTTTTAAAAGATTATGGTAAAATAAAGCAAGGAGGTCTGAATGAATTTACGAGATTTAGAATATTTTTACCAATTAGCAAAGCTAAAATCTTATACCGCTGCTGCACAGTATTTTCAAGTTAGTCAACCGACAATTACTTATGCTATTAAACGGCTCGAAAAAGAATTAGGCTGTGATTTGGTCATCAAAGACCCGTCACATCGCTCAGCAGCACTTACTTTGCAAGGTGATATTTTTCAAAGCCATGTTGAAGATGTTCTACTTCAAATAAAGACAGCGGTCAACGAGGTGCATCAGTCACTCGATCCTATGATGGCTGTTGGATTGCCACCGATTATCTGCAATTATTTGCTGACGGAACTCCTTCACAAAAATGAAAGTATCGCCCCATTTTCACAAGTTAAGGCTGTGCGTGGTGGCTCTAATAGTTTAATGATGAAATTGCTAGATGGAGAATTGGATTTCAGTCTGTTGGGTTCGCTAGCGCCGCTCAAAAATGACCAGTTGATTATTCATCCGCTGTTTAAAAAAGATTTTTATGTCATTCTTTCTCCAAAACACCCTTTGGCAAACCAGAAAGAACTGTCTTTTCAGGATATTCTTTACGAAAAATTTATCTTGTTAGATGAGCATAATATCCACCTAACCGCTTTTAATCAGCTCAATCATCGTTACCATGACCAAGCTTCAATTTTGTTTAAAATCGATGATGTTTCGGTGATTAAGCAAATGGTTTCGGAAAACATGGGCATTTCATTGCTGTCTGATATTGCACTAACGTCAGGTTCTGACCAATTGATCAAAGTGCCTCTGGCTGAGCAAGACCGTATCTCTTTCTACGTCAGCTACGCTCATTCACGACATGCTATCCTCTCAAAAGAAGCCAAAGATTTGATCCGCCTAATTGAAAAAATTTCTTAGTAGACTTTCCTTAGCAAAATGATAATAGCTTTATAAACACTAACCCCTCCTTATAAATCCTATAAGGAGGGGTTTGATTAATTGGTTGCGTTTTGGGCGTTTAGCCAGTTGAAAATATTGTTATAAGAAACGCCGTTGACTTGGGCGTCACCACCATTGGTTGGGTTTGTCGCAACCATGCCCGTTAAACCTGACCATGTAACGACATTTATTACCCAAGAAAAGTTACTAAAATGTAATGATTTTCGATCCATAAAGCGCTCACAAGGATATTGTACTCCCAAAAGATACTATTTTCAGAAATTTTCAAATATGAAAATTCAACAACAGAAATATTAAAATTCCTTGCCGATTATGACAAGGAATTTTTTTAAGAATTTGCATTAAACTGCTGAACAGAGCCGTCGTAGCTTGCCCAAACTTTCGTTAAAAATTGGTCACTTAAGTGATAACTTGGCGTGGCTTGTTTCTGACTTAGAAACGGATTAACAACTTTGTCCATGGCTAACCAGCCAGTCCACCCCATGTGAATAGTATCTTGCATAAAGAAAGGTTTGTCGCCATCTTTTGAAAAATCAGCAATATTGGTAAAGCCTTGGCTTTGTAATTGATACTTTATCTTAGCGACTGTTTTTTGGTACATAGCTTGATTAAGACCAGTATAATTTGCCCATTTTCTGTTGACTGGTGGGATAACAAAGAGAACATTGGTATTGTCCTGTGCAAATTGACTGAGCACTAGTTGTAAATCATTGTATTCTGGAGAGTTTAAGTAATTAAATTTTGTTTGAGACTGTTTTAATCGTTTGAGTTGCGCTTTAAGACGTGTGTCAAAAAAAGTGTTTTCGATATCAAAGGTATTATTACTACTTCGTTTTTTTCCGTCAGCAATAGCTATGCCACCGAGTTTGCTGTAAGAAAAACAAGCTGGCAATTTCTTAGCTTGCGGTTTAATCTTGCTGTCGTAATTGTCAAACATAGGGATTTGGCTAAAAAGAGCATCTTCTTTCTGGAAAATCATCTGTTGCGTGTTGAGATTTTCATTGTCAGAGGCAGTCAACGATTTTCCTGCCGCAACATTTTCCATCATATCCTTAAAAGAAGAGTCAGGGTACATTTTCAAAAAGCGTTTAGCAGCGTAGCGGTCATAAACACTGCCGTTTTGATGTTTTAGGAAATCAATCGCTTGTCCGCTGCTAAAATATTCTTGAAAAGCGCTAGCGCTCGCTCCCTTAGATGTAAACCATTGTGGTGAAATTACATAAACAGCTTGTTTATTTTTGAGTTCTTTATTAATCTGCTGAATACCAAAATAATGCGTTAGTGAAGCCGAGCCACGTTGTCCGAGTAAATAAGGCGTATAGTTGCGATGATATTTTTCTGCCAAGACAGACGGATGCATTTTATCAAAGCGCAGCCATTCGCTAGAGCCAAAAAAGGGTACAAAACGGTGCTTAGCATCTGTTAAAGCACGTACCTTTTTATATTTACTCTTAAAACTCGTTTTGCTTAATGAGACCGCATCTTTTTTCTCAGCTTTTAAATCATGCTTTTGATTAGCTGTTGGAACACAGATAAAAACCAAAAGAACAATCAGTACAGCACAGACAACTGGTCCTAAAATCTGCCAGAGGCGCTTAAGCATGGCAAAGTTCCTCTATTCCTGCAATGATTTTATTAGCTGTGTTCCAGTCATTACGCCCAAATTCTGAAATCGGAATATCAATGTCAAAATGACTTTCCAATGCCACAATGAGTTCCACCGTTCCCATGCTATCTAGCACACCCGCATCAAATAAATCTTCGTCCATCATGTCAGAAACATCTTCCATGAAAAGGTCATCAATAATCGCTAATACATCTGTTTTAATATCCATATGATAAACTCCTTTTAAATCTGAAACGGTTTATTTCCCAACTGTTTTTGGAAACCACAACTGGTCTAAGAAACCTGAAAATAGTAAAAATGACAACATCACAACGTTAAATGTGATAAAAACACCAAGTGCCTGAGTCCATTTGTTATCTGGCAAAGGTGGCAAATCTTGCGCCTTACGCTCTCGATTAATCTTTTTCTTCTTTCGCACCCAAGCATCGTTAATCACAAGTCCAATACCATGAAAAAGACCGTAAGTGATATAATACCAAGTCAATCCATGCCAAAAGCCCATGATTAGCATATTGGCAATGTAGGCAACACTTGAGGTGACGTTTCGATTTTTAAAAACTTTGTGTTTAACTAAAACCTTGACCAAACGCATAAAAACAAAATCACGGAACCAAAATGACAAACTCATGTGCCAACGATTCCAGAATTCCTTTAAATCACGTGATTTAAAAGGTTGATTGAAGTTAACAGGGCTCTTAACGCCCATAAGATTAGAAATAGCAAGGGCAAACATGCTATAACCTGCAAAGTCAAAGAACAAATCAAACCCATAAGCATACATGACACCAAGCGTTGCAATGTTAAACACACCACCCATTTGCAGGGCACACTCTTTTAGCTGTGGCAATAGCAAGCTACCAAAAACATAAGCCAAAATGAATTTGTAAAGAAAACCAAGCATCAAGTAATGCACGCTTTCTTCTAACATATTCAGAAGCTCAGCTTTTTCAGGAATATTCTCGTAATCTTCATTAAACCGTTTGAAACGGTCAATCGGACCACTTGAAAATGTCGGCATGAAAAGCAAGAAACGCAAGAATTCCCACATGGTAAATTCACTCAGCACGCCGTCTCGCATTTCCATAATCATACCAACCGCACGAAAAGTCAGGTAAGAAATTCCTAAAAAACCAAAAAGTGATTGGTGATTATCAATGGTCATCAAGGGTGTCAGCTTGGTCCAAGCTAATGGCAAAATAGACAAAAACACCCAAAGATAGAAAATCCATTTATGATTATGACGTTTTCGGTAAATCTTGTAGGAAAAGACGAGAATTACTTGCCAAACGACATAAGCTAACAACGACACAAGCTGATTAGCCGTTTTTCCTGTTAACATCAAAATAATGAAAGCTAGGCTAACCAAAGCTTCGTACAGCGGAAAGCGTTTCTTGAAAAATAATCCGATGAAAATGGGAAGCACAGCCACAATCAAATACAGAAAATATTGCGGATTGCCATAAGCTTCTAAATGCGGTAATTGCTGAAGAAACTCACTCATCGGCGATTTACCTCGTTCATCAAGCCTTTAATATCGATTTTTCCATTCGGTGTGAGTGGTAAGCTGTCACGATAGAGGAATTTAGACGGCATCATGTAATCCATCATGATGTCTTTGAGTTCTTCTTTGATTACCTTAGTAATGTCCAGTTGACGCTCAAATTGCTCTGCAACACTGTCTTTTAACACAACGTAAGCCAGCAGATTTTGTACTTTGTGGTCTTTGTTGTAACGCGGGACAGCCACAGCCGACTTGATATAGGTTGATTTATTCAGATTTTGTGAGACTTCCTCAAGCTCGATACGGTAGCCGTTGAATTTTATTTGAAAATCCATGCGCCCACCGTAAAGAAGCATACCGCGGTCAGTCATGATACCTAAGTCACCTGTGTGATAGGCTGGCAAACCATTGAATTCGAAGAAAGCAGCTTGCGTGCGTTCTGGATTGTTGAGGTAACCTTTAGAAACAGCTGGACCGGATACGATGATTTCGCCTTGTTCTCCATTTGGCAAAGGATTGCCATTTTCATCGATGACAAAAGTGGGAGAATCGGCTTTGGTGTAACCAATTGGCAGACGCTTGCAAGTCGCTAACATCTCATCTGTGATAGCTACCGCAGAAAGAGCCACGGTCGCCTCCGTTGGACCATAAGCATTAACAATGCGAGCTTTTGGGAAACGACTGCGCAATTTTTGAGCGGTTTTCACCGTTAATTCTTCGCCGTCAAAATAAAAATGCGTCAAGTTGGGTAAGGTTTCATGATTAAAATCATTTGATAACATTGCCATATCAACAAAAGAAGGCGTTGATGTCCAAACACCAATCGGCAATTGATTAATCGTCATAAAAAGACGTTGAAAGTCTGTTGTCAACTCTTTTGGAAGCGCAAAAAGCGTGCCACCCAATGCTAAAGTCGGTGCCCAGTACATGACCGACAAATCAAATGAATACGGTGGCTGCGCCAGCATTTGTGGGCGCTGCGGAACAGAAAAAGCCTCTGCTTCAATCATCCAATTGGTAAAACTAAGCAAATTATCATGCGAAATTTGCACGCCCTTTGGCTGACCCGTTGTGCCAGATGTGAAAATAATATAATAATTATCATCACCTTTGACAGAATGTGTGATATGATAATCTGATTGTTGAGCAAAAATAGTCTTGAGCTCTGCAGATTTAATGATAGGAATGTGTGTAATTTCCAAAGGAAGATCACCAACGGCAATAATCAAGCTTGGCTCTGCTATTGCCAAAATAGCTTCAATTCTCTCAAGAGCTGAGTGTTGGTCAACTGGAATATAAGCATGACCTGACTTTGTCAGCCCAACAAAACTGGCTAACATTTCATATTCTTGACCGCCAAAAACCAAAACTGGCGATTTTTCCTCGATTTTCAAAAAATCAATATAGGTTGCCAAGGCATCTGAATCAGCCTTTAAATCACCATAAGTGTGAACATCTCCCAGAATATTATAGACAGGAAAATCAGCTTGTACTTGGGCAAAATGCTCAATTCTTTCAATCATATCGTGTAACATGAAAACTTACCTTTCTAAAATTCGTTGTAGATGAAGTTACCCTGACCACGCCCAAGATAACTGAAAAAGTAAATTAATGCTAAAAAAATCAACACATAAAATAATGTCTTTAGGATAAATTGACTTATTTCTTTCATGACTTGCTCCTCATACTAAATCAGTATAATCAAATTCACTGGAGAAATCTTGGACAAATTGTTGCAAAACTAGGGCAAATTTGTGGCAATTCCTCTAAAGTTCAGTTTAACCAAATTTTCACCACAAACTCTTACAGAATTGTAAGAAATTATTTTAGTATCACACGTGATTTTTAGCAAAAGCAAAAAGCCTTGGACACAATGTCCAAGACTTAATCTATGTTTTTTATTCTACCTCTACAATAAATGTTACGGATGCGCTGTGAATTTTAAGCGTTTATAAGACATCATAAACTGCACAGCAGCAGAAATGATAAAAATAGCTATCGCAAGCACTAGAATGCTTTTAACACCTCTATCCAGTACCAACAAAATAGCAAGTAACAAATCAACTATCCTAATATATGCCCCAATTTCTTTAAACATCGTAGCCTCCCAAAAATGATGATTAATCGTTTGATTTAAAACGCTTACAAATATTATTATATCACTTTCTATCATAATTACTAGCCATTTTCAAATATGAAAATAAAAAATCCCTCTAGGTAGTCATCCTAGAGAGATAGTCGTATTTAGTTATCTTTATGAAGAGCTTTTTTGACACCTTCAATAGCACCTTCCGCGCTTTCTTTGACATCACTGACTAATTCTTTTCCTTTGGCGATAGTCTTTTCGGCAAGACCTTCTGTTTCTAGTTCCTTATCACCTGTTACTTTTCCAAAACCTTTTTTAAGATTTCCTTTGACTTGTTCTAATTTTGCATCATATTTTTTTTCAGACATATTATTTCCTCCTGCCCTTAAATTACCTATAGTTTATCACCTTACAGCCTATAAGTAAAAGAATTCGATTACAAATTTAACCTAACAAAAAAGCGTCTAAAAGACACTTTTTGTTTTATTTAACTTTCATAATGCGGATTAGGTTAGCGCGTTCTGTTTCTTCGATTTTTAGTTCGATATAACGAATGGTCTCTTCCAATTGTGGAATGGTTGTGTATTCCAAACCATTGACACGATGGCGTGTTTTTTCAATTTCATTGGCCATCAATTGACAAGATTTTTCGATTTCAGCCAGATGAAACAAATTCTCTGTCAATCCCTCAACGGCAAGGTGTCGTCCATTTCACTATTAGATGCTTGATAGCTGTACACAACGTTACCGTTATCATCACCATACGGATTTTCAATATGACTGTGCATTTTGAAACAGTAACGCTCATGATATTTTTTATTTCAATAAATAGTTGAACCTCTTTTATCGGAACTGAAAAACTTTCTTCTACCACAAGTGTGTTTTCAAGAAATTTCGCTATAACAAAATCTTACTAGATCATCTTTTTTCATGAACACCCAAAAAATAAGACTGATTTTCAAGAAAATAAAAAACCGTCAGACTCGAGCACTGACGGTGACTTTTTATATTCTATCAATTAAGCAGATAAAACTTTACGTCCTTTACGACGGCGAGCAGCAAGCACGCGACGTCCGTTTTTAGTTGACATACGGTGACGGAATCCGTGTTTACGTTGACGACGGATTTTACTTGGTTGATAAGTACGTTTCACGATGAATACCTCCTCATAGATTTTCGTATTCGTTTAGCCGGCTATATTTGATCAGTTACTAAACATACCATACTATTTTATAATAAGAATAGAAAGCTGTCAAGGACTACTTGGTTTTTATTTCAATGTCTCTCTTTTTAAAGATGACCCCAAAGAGCTTTTATAGTTTAAAAATACTCTAGTATATAAAGCCATCTTACGGTAAGCGGTAAAAAAGAGCCTTAACGGCTCTGTAAATTTATTGAACAGCTGTCACAACAACGTAGCGATTTGGGTCGTTACCTTCTGAATAACTATCCACACCATCAATGCTTGTGATTGTTTTGTGAACAATTTTTCGCTCGCTATTGCTCATTGGGTCCATGACATAATCTTTACCAGTTTCGAGAACACGATTGGCTGCTTTGCGAGTAAATTCAATCAATGTCTCTGTGCGGTGTTCCACATAATCATGAACATTCAAAATGACAGAAAAATTCTTTGAATAACGGTCATGTAAGAAATTTTGTGAAAGTAATTGAAGAGATTTCAAAACTTTTCCGTGATAACCAATGACACGACCAGCTTCTGGCGTTTCAATTTGCAAATTGATTTGACGGCGATTGTGGCTAGTTTCAACCGTTGCATCAATGTCCATTTCATAGATGATTTTTTTGACATATTCTGCAACTTCTTCCGTAGCTTTTTCGATGTCTTTACTCAATTCACGTTGAGCTGGAAATTCACTAGCAACAAATTCTTCAAAAGATTGCTCAATTTTAGCCACTTCTGGGCTTTCGTCAACCTGAACATCTTCTTCAACTGGTCCTTTAGCCTTTTCAAGTGCTTCTAAAACCTCTGTATGGCCAGCTTCTTCAAGAATGGTTTGTGTTTTTTTCTTGTGCATGACAATATCTTCTTTAACCGAATCGTCAATGACTTCGCCACGCTCTTCCATTTTCTTAATAATGCTGGCAACTTTTCGAAGTTCCATTGTATCTTCAAATTTTGATGACACAGGTTCATTTTTTTGATTAACTTCCTCTGGCACACCCTTAACCACTTTTTGGTTAGCTCGGTGAGCCGTCACTTCATTAATCCCTTCGATATCAACCTGAGCAGGCTTTTTACCAAAACCTAAGAACCCTTTTTTTTCACGAGAAACCACTTTAATGTGGGCTTTAAGGCGTGACAAATGCAACTCTTTCAAGCCTTTTTCAATAGCATCTTCAACAGTTCTACCTGTGAATATTACCATACTTTCTTCCTCTTACTTTCTTCTCTTTTGCGCTTTCTTCTTAGCACGACGAATCTTAGCCGAACGTTCTTTTTCAGCTTGTTCCTCTTCCAATCGTTTGGCAATGATTTTGAAAGGATTATTCAACAAAAGAATTTGGAATACCTGAAAAGCATAAGAAACTGACCAATAAAGCACAACCCCTGAAGCCAATCTGAAACTCATAAAGAAAATCATAATTGGCATCACATAAGTCATCACCGTCATGGCAATATTTTTCTCACGCGCTGCTTTGTTTGTTAACCAAGATGAAAGGAATGTGAACAAAGCGGCTAAAACAGGCAAAATAAAATATGGGTCTGGTTTTGATAATTCAATCCATAAAAATGTACCTGTTTTCAAAAAGGCAACACGTGTTAAAGCTTGATACAAAGCCATCAAAATCGGCAATTGAACGACTAGTGGGAGCATCGTCGCATATGGATTAACACCGTATTCCTTGTAAAGCGCTTGGCTTTCCTCTGTCAACTTCATGCGGCTGTCTGTATCACGACCAGGATACTTTTCTTGCAACTTTTTAAGCTCTGGCTGCAAGTCTTGCATTTTTTGCCCTGATTTGATTTGCATATTGTAAAGCGGCATCATGATTGCTCGAATGATAATGGTAAAGAGAACAATCCCAACTCCGATTCGACCATTAATCGATAGCCACTGAATAGCTTTGGCAAAGAAATAAACAATTTGATCCCAGCCATTAGTTGATGAAGCGGTTACTTCACTGCGACCACAAGCAGCCAAAAGTATTAAAGTAAGACTACTTAACCCTAATAATTTAATCTTTCTTTTCACTATTTAGACCTTCCTGATATAAATTGGCAAGTTTTAAAACATGGAGTAAATTTTTCTTCACTTCATGATAATCAAGTTCCTCGACACCTTTACGAGCAATGATAACAAAATCATGATGTCGTAAATTTGGTGACAATTCCATGACAACATGTCGAATTTTTCGCTTGATGCTATTTCGGGTAACAGCATTACCAAGTTTTTTGCTTACAGAAAGCCCTACACGATAGTGGCCTTGATTTTTTTCTAATTGATAGACGACAAATTTTCGATTGGCAACACTTGTTCCCTTGCTAAAAATTGCCTGAAAATCTTTGTCACTTTTGACACGATAGGTTTTCTTCAACGTACGACTCCATTCTAAATTATTTTTATTATACCATAAAAATTTAAAAAGCCCTAACCTCTAAGGATTTTGGGCTTAATATCTTTAAATATTTTATTGGAAAATGCTTTAGGAAGTAGAAAAAAATTGTTAATGAGTCGCTTTTAGACTGTTTTTGGCTTCTTTAATTTGCCATTTGACTTGGTCAAATCCAGTCCCACCAAGAGAATGGCGACGCTCAACAGCGGTGTGTGATTTAAGAGTTTCATAAATGTCCTCATCAATCAAATCAGAAATTTCTTGGTAACGTTCAAACGGCACGTCTTGCAAATAATAGCCAGCTTTAGTACATTCTAATACTAATTTACCAACGATTTCATGAGCTTGACGGAATGGAAGCCCTTTGCTTGCGAGATAATCAGCCAATTCAGTTGCATTTGAAAAATCTTTTTCAGTTGATTCAGCCATATGCTCTTTATTGACCATCATGGTTTTAAGCATACCAGCCAAAATATCAATAGCCACCGTAATGGTTTCAACCGTATCAAACATACCTTCTTTATCTTCTTGCAAATCTTTATTATAAGCCAAAGGCAAAGATTTCATAACCGTCAAAAGCCCAAAAAGATTACCATAAACACGACCAGATTTTCCGCGAATCAATTCTGCCATATCAGGATTTTTCTTTTGCGGCATGATTGATGAACCTGTTGAGAACGTATCTGAAAGCGTCACAAACTTAAATTCATTTGAGCACCAGCTGATGATTTCTTCACAAATACGGCTCATATGCATCATCAAAATCGAACTATTTGCCAAAAATTCCAAGATAAAATCACGGTCAGACACTGCATCAAGGGAATTGCTGTAAGGTTTGGCAAAGCCCATAAGCTCCGCTGTCATCTCACGGTCAATTGGAAAAGTTGTTCCAGCAAGAGCAGCCGCACCAAGCGGTGATATATCCGTATGTTTCACATTAAATTCAAAACGTTCACTATCACGCGTAAACATATTATAATACGCCATTAAGTGATGCCCAAATGAAATCGGCTGTGCGTGTTGCAAGTGTGTATAACCTGGCATGATAGTATAGACATGCTCATCAGCCAAGTCCACCAACGTTTGACGTAAATTGCCAAGCTTTTCAATCACTTCATCAAGCTTAGCTTTTAAGTACAAGTGCATATCAGTTGCCACTTGGTCATTACGTGAACGCGCCGTATGCAATTTTCCAGCCACAGAACCGATTTTAGCAGTCAAGAGACTTTCCATATTCATGTGAATATCTTCGTTTGACACGTCAAATTCAATTTTTCCAGCCTTGTATTCTACAAGCAGTTCTTCAAGACCTTCTTTGATTTGCGCAGCTTCGTCTTTTGCAATAATGCCTGTTTCACCAAGCATAGTCACGTGAGCAATTGAGCCTTTCAAATCAAATTCTGCCATTTTTTGGTCAAAAGAAATCGATGCTCCAAATTCTTCAACCCATTTTTCAAGACCAGCTTCAAAACGCCCGCCCCATAATTTATGATTTTCTGTTGCCATAACAATGATACAATGAACCACCAAAACACGTGGCGTTCAAAGCCTTTCTCTTTTCTTAGTTGTTTAATTAATAAATAAGTCCAAGGAGCAACCTAGGACTTATAGGGTGTTGCCTCACGGGGCGTTGGTCTTAAATGATTCTCACAGGATATCATTATTTAAGCTCGATGCCACTCTCTGTTGACATTAACGAGATAGGTAAGTTATAAGAAAAGAGTCTCAGATGGGGCTCCCTGTCCCCTTTTATCTGAAGCTTGGTGGAAATTTTCGGTACTAATCATCGTCATCATGGCTTGCCGTACCCTAAGTACTGCCTGCGCCATTCTTCCTTGATTAGCCTTGAAAATTTCTCACCAATTCTTTCCTTACTTATTAAGATTTTTATCTACGGCTCAATTCCTTGATTGATATCAAAATTATCGCCTTAGAAACTATTTTTTTGTTTTCTGTTAATTATTTATTGTTTACTTGTGAATTAACTTGGGTTGGTAGTCCCCAAAGTTTGATGAATCCTACAGCTGCGTCTTGGTCAAAGCTGTCAGCTGATGTGTAAGTTGCCAAGTTTTCGTCGTAAAGTGAGTTTGGTGATTTACGAGCCACAACTTGAGCATGACCTTTGTAAAGTTTCACTTTAGCGGTACCGTTAACCACTTTTTGTGTTTCTTTGATGTAAGCAATGATAGCTTCTGTCGCAGGGCTAAACCACAAAGCATTGTAGATAAGGTTTGACAATTCATTTTCAAGAATTGGTTTGAAATGAGAAACTTCACGTACCAATGTGATGTCTTCGATTTCTTTGTGAGCTGTCAAAAGTGTGATAGCGCCTGGGCATTCGTAAATTTCACGTGATTTGATACCAACCAAACGGTTTTCAACGTGGTCAATACGTCCAACACCGTGTTTACCAGCGATTGTGTTTAATTTTTGGATAAGGTCTGCCAATTTTAGCTCTTCGCCGTTAAGTGCAACTGGTTTTCCTTCTTTAAATTCAATATCAACAAATTCTGGTGTATCTGGAGCTTCTTCTGGAGAAGTTGTGATACCAAAAGCATCCTCTGGTGCTTGATTCCATGGATTTTCAAGGACACCACATTCATTAGCACGACCCCAAAGGTTTTGGTCAACCGAGTATGGATTGTCAAGGTCAGCAGGAACTGGCACACCGTTTGCTTTAGCGTATTCAATTTCTTCTTCACGAGACCATTTCCATTCACGAACTGGAGCAATAACTTTCAAGTTTGGATCAAGCGCAGCGATTGCCACTTCAAAACGAACTTGGTCATTACCTTTACCAGTACATCCGTGAGCAATAGTAGTCGCACCAGTTTTATGAGCAATTTCAACCAATTTTTTAGAAATGACTGGACGGCTAAGCGCTGATACCAATGGGTATTTTTGTTCGTAGTAAGCGTGAGCTTGAAGTGCTGGAAGCACATATTCTTCAGCAAATTCATCTTTAACGTCAAGGACGTAAGATTCAACCGCACCGACTTTAAGAGCTTTATCATGAATAAAATCAAGGTCTTTACCTTCGCCGACGTCCATACAAACAGCAACAACATCATAATCTTTCATGAGCCAAGTAATGGCAACTGAAGTATCAAGACCACCTGAGTAAGCAAGGATAACTTTTTCTTTTGACATAGGAATACTCTCTTTTCTTATTTTTGTGTTTTTATCAACTTTATGTGTATAATTATACATATCAAAAACAATCCTGTCAACACTTTTTTGAATATTTTTTCAAAAAAAGCGAAATTTTTACGATTTTATAACAAATATACAGTATATATACAAAAAATGAGCGATTTTATGCAATAATATCTTCCTATCTAATCTAGGAAGATATTATTTTTCATCTATTTATAATATTTTTTCAAAACGTTCGGTGTAGAACAAAGCTACTGTCATGATAATTGTACAGATGAATAGGCAAAGGGCTGCTACTGTCCATGAACCAAAGAGATCAAAGCTATAACCAAACAGTGTTGGTCCAAAAGCTGCTAGGAAGTAACCTCCTGCTTGTACCATACCAGATAATTGAGCGGTTTGGCTTGGTGTATGAGATTTCATTGAGAAAGCGACAAGCAGATATGGGAAAAGGGCGCTAACAGCAATTCCGATTAAAACATTAACAAGCAACCAATAGACAAAACTACTTGATTGGAATAACAGCATACCAGTTCCGATGATACCACAAGCAGAGACAATCGCTAACATGATTTTACGATTCTTAGCCGATAAATTAGTGGCTAAAGTTGGAATTGTCAATGAAAATGGCAAACTAATCAATGAATAAATAGAAGCCAAGATACCTGCTGCTTCGCTTGATACACCAGCTTGACTTGCCATTGTTGGTAACCAAGTCATTCCTGTGTAAAAAAGAAGAGATTGCAAACCACCAAAAACAAGCAATGCCAGCGCACGCTTATTTTTCCAAAGTGAGCCAACGTGTGCTTCTTCATCCTTTTCAGTCACATGATTATGAAATGTATTTGGAAACCAGACCACCAAAGCAAGCAAAATCAAGAAACTAAGAAGTAAAATCAACCCTTTCCATGATGTCATCTTGACAATTGGCACAGCCACAGATGAAGCGACCGAAGAAGCTAAACCCATAGCTGTCGTATAAACAGTCGTCAAAAGCCCAATACGCAACGGTTGATTAGCCAAGATAACGCTTGGTAGTAAAACGTTCATCATGGCAATACTAACTCCAATAATCATAGTACCGATATAAAGACTTGGTAAATTAATCACGCGCATACTTGAGCCGATAAACATGGCAATCAAAACCATGGTGAATAATTTTTCAAGCCCAAATTTATCTGCCAAGCGCGGTGCCAAAGACGAACAAAAAGCAAACATAATCAACGGAATACTCGTTAGAATCCCTAGTGAATTGACCGAAACGCCCAAACCGTCTGCAACATAGCTCAAAACCGTTGGTATCGTTGTAAATGGGATCCGCAAAACAGCTCCCACTAAGATGATACCAAGAACAAAAAAGCTCGAATAATCTTTTTTCATGTAACCCCTCTTAACTTAGAAATAAACAAATTCAATGCCTATTATAACAAGAACTACACACGTTTAGAATAGACATTATCAAAAAACGGTTTTTACAACAAATTTAAATATTTCTCAAAATTCATTATTTTAAGCAAAAAGCCCGAGATTTACATCTCAGGCTTTTATTCTATCATTTCAAGCTGTTAAGCATATTTTCGATGTGTTCAATTGATTTTTCACGACCAAGAAGGTAGATAGTATCTGGAAGTTCTGGACCGTGCATTTCACCTGAAACAGCGATACGAATTGGCATAAAGAGGTTTTTACCTTTGATACCTGTTTCTTTTTGAACGGCTTTGATTTGTGGGAAGATATTTTCTGATTTGAAATCTTCGTCACTCATCGCTTCAAGTTTAGCTTTGAAAGCTTCAAGAACTATTGGAACTGTTTCACCAGCCATGAATTCTTTTTCAGCATCTGTTAATTCTGGGAAATCTTCAAAGAACAAATCTGTTAATGGAATGATTTCGTCAACAGATTTCATTTGTGGTTTATAAAGTTCAACCAATTTTTCAGCTTTGTCAGTCAAACGACCAGCTTCTTCCAAGAATGGTTTCGCCATTGCAAAGATTGTATCAAAATCAGCATTCTTGATGTATTCGTTGCTCATCCAGTCCATTTTCTTTTGGTCAAAGGCAGCTGGAGATTTGCTCAAACGATTTTCATCAAAGAGTTTGATTAATTCTTCACGTGAGAAGATTTCGTCTTCACCACCAGGATTCCAACCAAGAAGAGCGATAAAGTTAAAGACTGCTTCTGGCATGTAACCTTTTTTACGGTAGTCTTCAATAAATTGAAGGGTATTCGTATCACGTTTTGACAATTTTTTACCAGTTTCAGAGTTGATAATCAATGTCATGTGACCGAATTCTGGTGCTTCCCAACCAAGTGCTTCGTAAACCATCAATTGTTTTGGTGTGTTTGCGATATGGTCATCCCCACGGATAACATGAGAAATTTCCATCAAATGGTCATCAACAACAACGGCGAAGTTGTATGTTGGGTAACCATCTTTTTTCTGGATAACCCAGTCACCACCGATGTTACCACCTTCAAATTCGATGTCGCCTTTAACGATATCATGCCATTTGTAAATGCCTGATTCGTTAACAGCCAAACGAACAGTTGGAACGATTCCTTTAGCTTCACGTTCTGCGATATAAGCAGCTTTTTCGTCTTCTGACATACCAAGGAATTCGTTGATATAACGAGGTGTTTCACCAGCAGCTTCTTGGCGTTCACGTTCTGCAGCTAATTCTTCTTCAGTAACGTATGATTTGTAAGCTTTACCTTCTGCCAACAATTGGTCAATGTATTTTTGGTAAATGTCCAAACGTTCTGATTGGCGATATTTTTCATGAGTTTGTGGGCTTTCATCCCAATCCATTCCCAACCATTTAAGGTTTTCCAATTGTGAACGTTCACCGTCTTCGACATGACGTTTACGGTCAGTATCTTCGATACGAATAACAAAATCACCACCATGGTGACGAGCATAAAGATAATTAAAGAGCGCAGTACGCGCATTTCCGATGTGTAAAAGTCCTGTTGGACTTGGTGCATAACGCACGCGAATTTTCTTAGGCATTTTCGTCTCCTGTTGAATTTCAATCATTTCTATTATAACACAATATTTATCCTTGGAACAAAAAATCAGCTGAAAACAGCTGATTTCCTACGTATCTTTCAACATTTGATTTCCAGCAAGTTTTGATTTCTTGTTGTTAACCTAAAACGGTCTATTTCCAGACCATTACTTTCCAACTCTATAATCAGCTTGAGGCAGAGCTACTTGATGATTCGATTGCTTTGACATAGTCGATAGCAATCACTAGCGAAATCACTAAATCAGCAAGACTGTCATCGTAAATATCAACATGGTAAGTCGAGGCTATCTTGAACCATTCTTGATGAATACTTGCCACTTCACGCCCTTGGTCAAGCAGACTAAAATTCATATTCCAAATGTCTCCAGCCACTTCCAAACCAAAATTAGAAATATCATATTTAGCTTTAAGCAATGAAAAACGCTGTTGAATTGTAATCTGTTTACCGTCCACAAAAGTCACCGTAAACCGTTGAAAAGGAAAGCTAAAATGATGTTTGATATGACTAACAAACTGCCCTTGACTGTCAGAAATCGTGAATTCCTTTAAAAACTTTAAAAATGATCCTTGAACGTGATAGGCAAGTTGACCAGTTTCATCTTTAATATCAAATTTACCAGCTAATGACCAAAGTTTTTGTTTAATCTCAAAACTTTTCATCTTGTACACCTCAATATTTTCATTTTATTTGTACCAATATGCTAATACAAAAATTATATTACTTCCTCGAAAAGCTGTCAACAAAAATCCGAAAATTCATCTTTATTTGATTTCTCTCATGCGTCCTGTGTCCACATCATAAACAGCTCCCGAAATCACAACATCCTCTGGGATTAAGGGAGAATTTCGCAAAATAGCAATGTCCTCACGCACACTTTCTTCCACATCAGAAAACGGTAAAAAATCTTTATCATGGACATCAACACCCAAATCACGCTCTAACTGCGCTGCAAAAGCTTCATTTGTAAAACTTTGTGCCCCACAATCTGTGTGATGAAGAACTACAATTTCACGTGTCCCCAATTGTTGCTGAGAAATCACCAAAGAACGGATAATATCATCAGTCACACGACCACCAGCATTTCGCAAAATATGAGCATCACCAAGCGCTAACCCCAAAGCCTGTGCCACATGTAGACGAGAATCCATACAAGTCACAATAGCAACATGCGTTTTGGGCTTCTGTGGCAAATGCTCTGTACCATGCAAATCAGCATAAGCTTGATTAGTTTTCAAAAAATTTTCAAAATAAGACATCAAAAGTCCTCCTTGACTACGTGACTAATAAAGTTTTTCTTATATTATCATTTTTCATACCTCTTGTCGCCTAAAATGACTTTACAATGAGGAAATAAAAAAAGCGGAAATACTCTCCCACTTTTTACACAAAAACTTTTTTGAGGACTTCGCCCACAGTTGTCACACCAATGACTTGAATATTGTCTGGAATATCAATACCTGACAGAGAGTTTTTAGGAGCATAAACTTTAGTAAAACCAAGTTTTGCTGCTTCGTTGATACGTTGCTCAATACGTGTCACACGACGAATTTCGCCTGTCAAACCAATTTCACCGATGAAGGCTTCCTGTGGATTTGTTGGCTTTTCTTTATAGCTTGACGCAATGGCTACCGCTACTGCCAAATCAATCGCTGGCTCATCAAGTTTAACACCACCAGCCGATTTCAAATAAGCATCTTGATTTTGCAATAAAAGTCCACAACGTTTTTCAAGCACCGCCATAATAAGGCTAACACGGTTAAAATCCAGTCCTGTCGTGGTGCGTTTGGCATTTCCAAAGACTGTCGGCGTTACCAAAGCTTGGACTTCCGCCAAAATTGGACGGCTACCTTCCATGGTAACCACGATAGCTGACCCCGTTGCACCGTCCAAACGTTCTTCTAAGAAAACTTGGCTCGGATTAAGCACTTCAACAAGACCACCAGATTGCATTTCAAAAATGCCGATTTCGTTAGTTGAACCAAAACGATTTTTCACAGCACGTAAAATACGGAAGGTGTGATGACGTTCCCCTTCAAAATAAAGCACTGTATCCACCATATGCTCAAGCATGCGCGGTCCTGCAAGCTGCCCTTCCTTAGTCACGTGACCAACGATAAAGGTTGCAATATTATTTGTCTTAGCCAGTTGCATCAACTCTGCAGTCACTTCACGTACTTGTGATACCGACCCTTGAACCCCAGAAATATCAGGGCTCATAATGGTCTGAATCGAGTCAATAATCAAGAAATCAGGCTGAATTTGCTCAATCTGTGCGCGAATGGCTTGCATATTCGTTTCAGCATAAAGGTAAAATTCATTGTCAATGTCGCCGAGACGCTCACTACGTAGTTTAATCTGCTCTGCTGATTCTTCCCCAGAAACGTAAAGAACCGTTCCCTTATCTGCAAGTTGAATAGATACCTGCAAAAGAAGCGTTGATTTTCCGATACCTGGGTCACCACCGATAAGCACCAAACTACCTGGCACCACACCGCCACCAAGCACGCGGTTAAATTCATCCATGCCAGTCTTCGTGCGTGAATAATGAATCGAGCTAACATCCTTTAACTTAGTCGGTTTGCTTTTTTCACCCGTCAAACTAACACGCGCATTTTTGACTTCTTGCACCTCAACTTCTTCAACAAAAGACGTCCAAGACGAACAATTCGGACAACGTCCCAAATATTTCGGAGAATGATAGCCACACTCCTGACAAATAAATGTTGTTTTTTTCTTAGCGATAGCCCATTACCTCCTACTTATAAATCTACTGTTATTATTTCACCATAAGCAATTTCTTTCTGAGAAACAAATTGGCGCATTAGCACACCGTGGGTCACAATAATAACCGTGTCATACCCACGATACTTTTCCAGAGCGGCTAGAAAACGTTGCTTAACTTGTTCTGCTGTCTCATATCGATAACAAGAATTTTCTTCTAATTTTCCATTATTTTCCCAAAAAATCCGATAAGCTTTTGCAACAGCTTCTCCTGTGTAATTCAAATTATCTAAATCAGGTCGCCACTCATGAAAGAAAGGATCAACTAAAAGATCCAAGCCAGTTTCACGTGCGATATAAGTTGCTGTTTCAAGTGCACGAGTTATCGAGGATGAGATAATGACATCAGCAGATTGAAATACCTCTTTTTTAGCAAGCTCTCGTGCTAAATGCCGACCATGTTCGATCAACGGTGCCAAATCACGTCCAAAACCACTATAGTTTCCAGAGTTCTCACACCTATCCAACATGGACTAGTCTGGTTCAGAATGTCGAACAAATATTACTCTCATAGAAATCTCCAATCAACTCGCAAATGTCACTTATTTCCCAGTTGAACCAAAGCCGCCTGTACGAACGCCGTCTGCTTCGTCACCGTCAGCAACCAAGAAAGGCATGAAAACACCTTGAACAATGCGTTCGCCAGCTTCGACCACAACAGTCTCATTAGTGATATTTTTCATTTGTGCAAAAATGTGACCTTCATTAGCAGGATTGCCATAATAATCACCGTCAATGACACCTACCGAATTAATCAAAACCAAGCCTTTTTTACGCGGATTTGAAGAACGGTCAAAAAGATAAAGCACCTCACCAGCTTGCATGTAAGCTTTGACACCAGTTGGCACTAATTTAATCTCACCAGCTGCAATTTCTGTTGTTTCCGCAGCTTTCAAATCATAGCCTGCAGCGTGTGCTGTTTCTCGCCTTGGTAGCAATGTTTCATCAGTAAATTGTGAAACCAATTCAAATCCTCTGATTTTACTCATTTTGTCTCCTTAATTATTTATTCGTATTAGATTTCTTTTCCTTCGAAGGTAAAGCGGATGTGTGGAAATTCTTTTTCGCCGTCTTTTCCGACCATAAATGCTTTGGCTTCTTTTTTGATTTGGGTGAAGTCAACACCTTGCATTTTAGCAGCAAAAACACAACCACAGTAACATTGACGATAGATGTCATATTCCTCGCACATTTCTACTGAACGGCGGTAGCCATTATTTTTCTTGAAATCACTTGGTAGATACTTGGTTGCATAAACTTTTTGGACTTCGATTCCCACGCTATTAATAACCTGTGAACTTTTGTGCGGACTAATGGTCAAGGCACTAGCAAAATAATCAAAGCCAAGCTCAACAGCCATTTTTGCTGCCTTATCTAAACGGTAATCAAAGCAAACACGGCAACGCTCGCCACCCTCAGGTTCCTCCTCAAAACCATGAACTTTTTGAAAATACTCCGACGGGTCGTAAGGCGCTTCAATAAATTGAACGTTATTGCCTGTTTTTTCATTAAAATCCGATACAAATTTTTGAACAACATAAGCTCTACGGTAATATTCTTCCTTGGGATGAATGTTTGAGTTGGCAAAATAAACCGTCAAATCAGCATATTGCGTCAAATATTCCAAAGTATAAGTTGAACAAGGTGCGCAGCAAACATGAACAAGAATACGTGGTCGAGTCTCTTCTTGCATCCACCGTTTTGCCATTTGTTGCATGACACGGTCATAGTTGATTTTCTGATTGGGATTCATTTTGGATAAAATCTCTTCTAAATCAATCACAACTTATTTCTTCCTTTCATAGTAACATCATTTCATTATACCACAAGTTATTTTTCAAAAATATAGGAACACAACCTTATGCATTTTTATCATTGGGGTATATAAAAGAGGGAATAAATTTAATAAGTTCAGCAAGCAAGGAACCAGCACCCAAAAGCTGCTTTTGTTAGTTTGGCTGTGGTATAACATAGTTGTTCTTGATAATCTATTTGATAATTTTTTAAATACTGATAAACTAGGTCTGTTCATGTGTTAAACTTTCTGAACCTAGGTCTTTGCAACTGGCAAAACTCTTTCTCTTGAAAAAATTTTATTCGGTGTTAGAATATAAAAGTAGATAGTTAAAAGACTCAATCTTTTCACTTATCCATTTTTTTGAGTTTCATTTGTCACCGATACCGTCCAAAAAGGGGGTATCTTTCTTTTGCTCCTAGACACATTCTACAAGCGTTAAATCAAACCTAAATGCTGGTTTGATATAATTTCCATATTCTGCCCTTTCATGATACCATGCATCTATTGGCACAAGCCAAAACAAATATAGAAATGCTTATGATATAATAAGGTTAACATATTTTAAGAACTTTGTGTGGCATGGCTTTCTCTTTCAGATTGTGGGTTATCCATGGTCTTTTTTGATACTTAAAAAGCGCCCCAATAATGGAGCGCCTGCGGTCAAGGAATTGTAACTATATGAAAAAGTTTATTTAGAGTTTAAAGGTTTTGGCTTTTCAACGATAAAAGAACAAACTGACCGCATACAAGCAAGGGAGTATACAAAAATATATGGATGTTTTTTATATTGCAAAGGAAAATCCTCCTGCCTGCTCTTCCATTCTACTACTTCCATTACAAATTGACAACATCTAAAACCTTAACAAATTTAATTGCTAGCTAATTAACAAATAGCATAACAACAAAACTTAATGCAAGTTATGTCCCCTTTAAAAATCTGAGAATTAGTCTGCAATATAAGCAAACACCTTGTTGTAACTCTCCTTGGTACATACATGGAGAAGGAGTATTTAAAAAACACATCACCCTAAAACGTCATACAGTACATTTTATGGGCTAATAGTGACATGCTAGAAAAATCAAAAAGGGAAATTACTCACGAAAGAAGGTGGCGTTGTTTATTTTGAACGGTATATGCCCCGTTCAAAATTAAGTGAGGTATTCCCAAATAAAAAAGAAGCTATCAAAATAGCTCCTCCTAAACGTTAAGAAATTTTAATAATATTGACTGCTTGAAGTCCGCGTTTTCCTTGTTCAACGTCAAACTGAACTTTCTGACCATCCTCTAAAGATTTAAAACCGTTAGATTTGATTTCAGAAAAGTGTGCGAACACATCAGCTCCATTTTCTTGAGAGATAAAGCCAAAACCTTTATCCGTATTAAACCATTTTACTGTACCTTGTACCATTGAGTTACCTCTTTTTTATATAAATTTGTAAAAATATTCAAGAGGAAAAACAAAAGATACCACTTATTACTTAAACTCCAAATCTTATTTACACTCATTACTCTAACAGTAAAGTCACTATAAGTCAAGACTAAACTCTCATTTACCAAATTATAGAGAACCATTGAGTGATATATTTTAAATCTGCTTAGCTATTTCTTGAAGTGCTTTTTGTTTCAATCGGAACAAAGTTCTGTCACCTACTTCGAAGAAGTCTTGAATTTCCCTATCTAATTTTTTAATATTTTTTAGCTTTTTATCTAATTCTTTATAAGCCATAAAAAAACACATTTCTTACAATTCACTAGTTCTATTATATCACGAATTAGTAATATAAGCGTGGTTATATTGTATAACGGAAGATAGTGTTTATTTTTTAGTATTTGCCACGTTTTTTAAATACAGGGTGCTACCGTTTACCTTTTGTAATTCTCTTTTTTTACACTTTTCAAGTCGTAGCCCTTCCTTAATAAATTTCTAAACCTTTAGCTTCTGCTAACGTTATTTTATTGGGGCCGACAGCGATGTTTATTTCACCAGTGTTCTGCCAACAGTGTGTGTAGGATTTTATAGGATTTTTGGAAAGGTTGGATTTAAAATCCAAGTATTTCTAACCTGTTTTCCCAACAATTCATATAAACCTAAAACCTTTTTAATAATAGCTTACCTACTGTAGAAAGTTTTACCATGAATATCAAAGAAGTTATTAAAAAAGACGGTGCTAAAGTGTACTGCTCAAATGTTTATTTGGGAGTAGATAGCATTACAGGAAAGAAAGCACAAACAAGCGTAACAGCACGGACTATAACTACTTGGATACGCTAAACAAATCAAAATATTATAATCTATTTGACGTTGTGTTTTCTGTATTTCCTCACGATCACCCTTATTATGGCACTTTTAAAGAACAGACTAAAATGGCATTTAAAGCACCCTGCTGTACCGTACATAGGCTTTCACGGTCTATGCCACACTCACGCTACTATTATGCTAAATGCTGGTATACAGCCAAAAGATTTACAATATAGGCTAGAACATAGCAATATCAGCATGACACTTAACACGTATGTTCATGTCACAAAAGAAGGTGCTAAAAATTCAGCTAGTTTCTTTGAGTATGCTATTAATGCTTTTGGGGAATAATAAAGGAAGTATAAATTACATTAGACAAGCCATAAATCATTGATATTATAAGGCTTATCGTCATTTAGGTTATTTTTCAAAAATATAATCTAAACTTCCGGAAATTTCCCCTTATCACAAATAATTCCCCAATTACCTTTCCAATAAACAAAGACAAACAAGGGCTCTTGTGATATAATGGGGAGTGAAATCTTACTCGTTTGAGAGAGGAGAAAAAATGACAAGACAAAAAGTTGCTGTCTTAGGGCCTGGTTCATGGGGAACGGCTCTTGCGCAAGTATTAAATGATAACGGACATGACGTTTGTCTTTGGGGAAATGTCCCAGATCAAATCGAAGAATTAAATACCAAGCATACAAACACTCGCTACTTTAAAGATATTATAATTTCTGAAAATATCAAAGCGACACTCGACTTAAAAGAGGCACTCACAGACGTTGACGCTATTTTATTTGTTGTACCGACTAAAGTAACACGTTTGGTCGCAAAACAAGTAGCTGAAACACTTGACCACAAAGCTGTTATTATGCACGCTTCTAAAGGACTTGAACCTGGAACACACGAACGCCTTTCTACTATCTTAGAGGAAGAAATTCCTGCTGAATTGCGTTCTGAAATCGTTGTTGTCTCTGGACCAAGCCATGCTGAAGAAACAATTGTTCGCGATATTACATTGATTACAGCCGCTTCAAAAGACCAAGACGCCGCTAAATACGTCCAAGAACTCTTTAGCAACAATTATTTCCGACTTTACACTAATACTGATGTTGTTGGTGTTGAAACAGCTGGGGCTCTTAAAAATATCATTGCTGTTGGTGCTGGTGCCCTTCACGGACTTGGATACGGTGATAATGCCAAAGCAGCTGTTATCACACGTGGACTTGCCGAAATTACTCGTCTTGGGGTAAAAATGGGAGCTAATCCACTCACTTATAGCGGACTTTCTGGCGTTGGTGACCTTATCGTGACAGGAACATCTGTTCACTCTCGTAACTGGCGAGCTGGTGATGCACTTGGACGTGGTGAAAAACTCGAAAACATCGAAAAAAATATGGGTATGGTTATCGAGGGTATCTCAACCACTAAAGTTGCTTATGAACTTGCTAAAGAGTTAGGTGTTTACATGCCAATTACTAGCGCTATCTATAAAGTGATTTATGAAGGCGGCGACGTCCGTGAAAGTATCTTAGGTATGATGTCAAATGATTTCCGTTCTGAAAATGAATGGCACTAATATTAGAATTGTAGTATAATTTCGTCCAGTATAGTTAATTTATGAAAAGGAGTTCTCATATGAGAAAAGTTAGAAAAGCCGTCATTCCCGCTGCTGGTCTTGGAACACGCTTCTTGCCAGCAACTAAAGCACTCGCTAAAGAGATGCTTCCAATTGTTGATAAACCAACCATTCAATTTATCGTCGAAGAAGCCTTGAAATCAGGTATCGAAGACATTTTGGTTGTTACTGGGAAATCAAAACGTTCAATCGAAGACCACTTCGATTCAAATTTTGAATTAGAATACAATTTGGAACATAAAGGGAAAACTGACCTTCTCAAACTTGTGAATAATACAACAGCTATCAATCTTCACTTTATCCGCCAAAGTCATCCACGCGGATTGGGAGATGCTGTTCTGCAAGCCAAATCTTTTGTTGGTAATGAACCTTTTGTCGTTATGCTTGGTGACGACCTTATGGACATCAATAATGACAACGCTGTGCCATTGACAAAACAACTTATCAATGACTACGAAACTACACACGCATCAACTATCGCTGTTATGCCTGTACCACACGAAGAAGTATCATCTTACGGTGTTATTGCTCCTCAAGGAGAAGGCATTGACGGACTTTATAGCGTTGAAACATTTGTTGAAAAACCAGCCCCTGAAGATGCACCAAGTGACCTTGCAATCATCGGCCGTTATCTTCTTACTCCAGAAATCTTCAATATCCTTGAAACACAAGAACCTGGAGCTGGTAATGAAATTCAATTGACAGATGCTATTGATACCCTTAACAAAACGCAACGTGTTTTCGCCCGCCAATTTAACGGTGACCGCTATGATGTCGGTGACAAATTTGGCTTTATGAAAACTTCTATTGACTATGCCCTTCAACACCCTCAAATCAAAGATAGCATGAAACAATATCTTATCGATTTAGGTAAAGAATTAGAAGCTGATTCAAAAAAAGAAGAAACTAAATAAAATCCCCCCCTTAAAACTTTGACCTGCACCCCGATCGTTAGACACGACATCTAACGATCGGAGTGCTTTTTGTATGACATTAAGTTACGAAGACAAGGTTCAACTCTATAAGTTGAGACAAAATGGAGAATCAATTAAATCCTTATAACAAAAGTTTAGTATTTTGTTAAGTCTCATATTAAATATGTTCTCCGACTGATTGATCGGTAGGGAATAGGTATCGTCAAGAAAAGGAAAAATATCTATTACTCTCCAGACTTAAAGCAGGAAATGATTACTAAACTTTTGTTTGAAGGGCAATCCCAAAAACAAGTAGCTCTTGATTATGCCTTACTCAATTATAGTCAGCTGGCAAAGTGGCTGGCACAATATAAGAAAAATGGGGATACTATTGTTGAGAAAACTAGAGGGAGCCCACCAAAGATGGGGCGAAAACCAAAGAAAACTTGGGAATAGATGGAATCTTTCTTTGGCATTCTAAAGTCCGAAATGTTTTATACGGGAAGTCTTATCAGTCTCTTGATGCGTTTGAGAAAGCCATTACAGACTATATTTTTTACTATAACAATAAACGAATCAAGACAAAACGAAAAGGATTCAGCCCTATGCAATATAGAACTAAATCCTTTCAATAATTAATTGTCCAACTTTTAGGGACCAGTACAGTTGTCTAAGGGGGGATTTTTATAACAACGCAGCCAAAATCAAAATAAGATTTAAAACGACATACGAACCTGCCGCAAGCCAACGTTGCCAAGGTTTAAACATATCTTTTTCTACAATTGTTGGTAAAAAGATAGCACATAAAATACCACCAACAAGACCGCCAATATGTCCGATAATCCCAACACCTGGGGTGAATAAATTAAAAAGTAAATTAATCAAAATCAACAATTGGTAATTGCGCCCCAATTCTTTCAAAAAAGAATTTCTACCAAAATAGCCAACTACCATAATAGCTGCAAAGACACCAAATAGCGATGTTGAAGCACCTGCTGCAATCACATTTGGCGTAAAGAAAAGGGTAAAGGCATTTCCAACCACTCCTGATAGCACATAAAGCGCTAAAAATTTATGATGCCCCCAAATCTGCTCTGCAATTTGCCCAACAAAATAAAGCGTTAAGGCATTAAAGAAAAAATGTTCCCAACCAATATGAACAAAAATTGGTGTCACTAAGCGCCACAATTGTGTCGGGACTAGGCTAACATAAGCACCATACATGCCACCAAAATTAAGGATCGCTTGCCCAGAGGTCGCATTGCCAAAATAAACAATCTGCATTGCCAAAAAGACAAGTATTGTTAAAACCAGTAAAAATATCGTTATTGGATTTCTTTTAATTTCATTTTTCATCTACTAAAAACCTCCTTCACAGCCATATCATGACAATCTGCCTGAAACTCTACTTTCTGAAACTCATAAATCGTGCTAACGGTATGTCCGTCATAATCAGCCAAATAACGGTCATAGTAACCGCCGCCATATCCGATACGAAAACCAGCCGGATTGAATCCTACGCCTGGGACATGAATGACATCAATTTGCGACTTATCCACAGCATTAGCTACCGCTGGCTCCCACAGACCAAACCTTGTTTTCACCAAATTATCCTTATCGTAAGGGCAAAAAATCATTTTTCCTTTGGAATAAGTCTTGGGAACAAGAATTTTTTTCCCATCTTTTTGGGCTTGATTGATTAACAATTGCGTATCGTATTCAAAATCAAAAGCTAAATACGTTGCGATTGTTTGCGCATTTTGATAAGCTGCTGACGCGACTAAATCTTCTAACAAAGCCTTATCTTTAGTAGCTTTCTCCGCCTTGTCATGCTCTTTTAACTGAGTCAGAATAGCTGCTCTTAACTGTGATTTTTCCATGCTATTATGATAACACAAAACTGGATTTTTACTTAGCAAAAATCTTAAAATTTATTTTAAGGTTTCTTTAAGATTTTTCCGATAAAATATAAATATCCTAAATAGCGGTTCTCCCAAACCGCTGGGAATAAACTCTTTTGGGATTTATTCCCTTTTCATAAATCTCCTGGACATGATTGATAAAATCATGTCCTTCCCTTTTAAAGTCGCTAACTCCCAATGGCGACTTTTTTTGTTCCCTAAAAAAGAACTCGAGAATGAAACACTCAAATTCTTTTAGCTATCACTACTTTGCTTTTTCTTTAAGAAAGGCTGAAATTTCACTAACCGCAAATGGTAAGGCAGCTTCATTTGGACTCATTTGTGGGTGATGAAGCGCATAAGGCGTATCAACACCAAGCCAAAACATCACACCGGGAATTTTATTTAAAAGATAACCAAAATCTTCTCCAGTCATCGCAGGCGGGCAATCAATCAAATTAACAGCCTCTCGATTTCGGAAAAACACCATTAAGTCTTGTGCCAACTCTGGGTTATTTTCCACAGGCAAATAGCCTCCTTGCTTCAAATGGACATCAACTTCCATGTCAAAGCTGGCAGCAACGCCTTTGGCAATTTCCGTTAAACGTTTTTGAATATGCAAGCTCATATCCTGCGTCAATGTTCGAATGGTACCATGCAAACGCGCTGTCTCGGCAATGACATTGTTAGTTGTTCCAGCATGGAAAGAACCAAAAGTCACCACACCACCTTGAATTGGGTCAACATTACGGCTAACAATTGTCTGTACTTGCGTGACAAAATACGAAGCAGCAACCAAAGCATCATTTGCTTCATGTGGAAAAGCAGCATGTCCTCCTTTTCCTTTAAAAGTCACCAACACTTCGCAAGTTCCTGCAAACAATGTTGAGGTATTGGTCGCAATATCACCAACCTTGAAATCAGGGCGAACATGAAGTCCATAAAATTCATCTGGTTTCCAATCACCAAAGGCATTATCTTGATACATGAGCATGCCGCCTGCTTCATTTTCCTCTGCCGGTTGGAAAAGAAAGAGTAAATTATTTTTGGGCTGTACTTGCACCAATTCATTAAGTAAACCAAGCGCAACGGTCATGTGCATGTCATGCCCGCAAGCGTGCATACGCCCCTCATGCTGGCTAGCAAACGCCAACCCAGTTTCTTCTACAATAGGCAAAGCATCAATATCTGTTCGCCAACCAATCGTCTTTTCAGGAGCTGAGCCATTTAAAAAGACAAGAATGCCAGTTCGCCAAGTACGTTGCTCTACAAAACCTTTTCCAGCCGTAATTTCTGCAATACGCTCCAACAGATAAGCTTGTGTTTTAAATTCTTCCAAACCAATTTCAGGAATCTGGTGCAAATCACGGCGGATATTAACTAAATCTAAAGTCATATTTTTTCCTTTATTTTTAAAAGCTTGAGAGAAGTTCTCAAGCCTTTACTTCCTTTATTACAAATTACGCAAAGCGTCTTCGAGTGCTGTTTTTTGTTGTGTTTTGGCATCAATTTCTTTGATGACACGCGCTGGAACACCTGCTACAACAACATTTTCAGGGACATCTTTGGTAACAATAGCTCCCGCAGCAACAACAGAACCATTACCGACTTGAACCCCTTCGATAACGACCGCATTAGCACCGACAAGGACGTTGTCTCCGATACGCACAGGGTCAGCTGAAGCTGGTTCAATTACACCTGCAAGAACGGCACCTGCACCGATATGGCTATTTTTACCAACAATGGCACGACCACCAAGAACAGCACCCATGTCAATCATTGTTCCTGCACCGATTTCAGCACCAATATTAATCACAGCTCCCATCATAACAACCGCATTGTCTTCGATTGTCACTTGGTCACGAATGATAGCCCCCGGTTCGATACGAGCGTTAATACGGCGTTTATCAAGCAATGGCACAGCTGAATTACGACCATCTTGTTCAACAATATAGTCTTTATTTTCAGTCAAGTTTGCTAAAAGTGGCTCAATGTCTTTCCAATCACCAAAAAGCACATTACCAAGCTTAATGACACTTTCTGGAACAGCTGCTGCTAATTCACCTTCAAATGTCACTTTAACATTTGTTTTTTTCTCAGCATTTCCGATAAATGCGATAATTTCTTGAGCAGTCATTTTTTGTGCAGTCATATTTAAGATACCCAGAGCGTTGAAGCGGCTCACAGAGCCTTTCAATCGAGAAAAAGTAAAGCAGAACATCTACTACTAACCAGTTTTCCCTTTTAGCTCAGATACAGTTATTCAAAACTCCCCTTGCTAAACACTCAAATCCTTCTAATTCAAATTTTATTATATAATTTACTATTATAACAAATATTCAGAAAATTTGGAAAGAAATTTGGTTATTTATTCACCCCGAATAATTTTTTCACGCAAAAAAGCTCCCTTGCGGGAGCTTCAGATTGAAGAAAAAGTCCATTTTGGATATTTTTCTTCAATCTTTTTTTCTTTTTGTTAAAAAATAAAAACCCTTAGGAACACCGTTATATCAGCATTTCTAAGAGTTTATTCAAATCGATAGATACACTCTAAATTTACAATATTTATACTGCTGAGAGGGTTTGTCTACGCTCTGAAGCTCCCTTGCGGGAGCTTTTTTATCTATGTTAATGATGAATTAAAGACGTGCGTTCAATTCTTCTGACAAGTCTTCAAATCCTGGTTTACCAAGAAGAGCAAACATGTTTTTCTTGTATGCTTCTACACCTGGTTGGTTGAATGGGTTAACAGCGTTAAGGTAACCTGAAAGACCGATAGCCAACTCGAAGAAGTAGATTGTGTAACCAAGAGTGAATTCATCTTGTTGAGGAAGTGTCAAGAACATGTTAGGAACACCACCGTCAGTGTGAGCAAGAAGAACACCGTCAGTTGCTTTTTTGTTTACGAAGTCAACGTCTTTACCTTGAAGGTATCCAAGACCGTCAAGGTCTTCTGACAATTCAGGGATAACAACGTTTTTACGTGGTTTGTCAATACGAACAACTGTTTCGAAGATGTTACGGTAACCTTCTTGGATAAATTGACCAAGTGAGTGAAGGTCAGTTGAGAAGTTAGCAGATGTTGGATAGATACCTTTTTGGTGTTTACCTTCTGATTCACCAGCTAATTGTTTCCACCATTCACCGAAGTATTGAAGTGATGGTTCGTAGTTAGCCAAGATTTCAGTGATGTAACCTTTACGGTAAAGAATGTTACGAATAGCAGCATATTGATAAGCGATGTTTTCTGAAATTTCAGCAGAAGTCAATTCTTGACGTGCAGCGTTAGCACCAGTCATAAGAGCTTCGATGTCGATACCAGCGGCAGCGATTGGAAGAAGACCTACAGCAGTCAATACTGAGAAACGTCCACCAACGTTATCTGGAACAACAAATGTTTCCCAATCGTTAGCAACAGCTTCAACTTTAACAGCACCTTTAGCTTTATCAGTTGTAGCGTAGATACGTTTGTTAGCTTCTTCTTGACCGTATTTTTCAATCAAAAGTTCTTTAAAGACACGGAAAGCAATAGCTGGTTCAGTTGTTGTGCCAGATTTAGAGATAACGTTTACTGAGAACTCTTTATCTTTAACGTATTCCACTAATTCTGCAAGGTAAGTTGACGAAATTGAGTTACCAGCGTAAAGAATTTGTGGACCTTTACGGTCTGCAGATGCTTGAAGGTTATAGAAGTGGTTGCTCAAGAAGTCGATAGCCGCACGAGCTCCAAGGTAAGAACCACCGATACCGATAACAACAAGAACTTCGCTGTCTGATTGAATTTTTGCAGCAGCTTTTTGGATACGCGCAAATTCTTCTTTGTCGTAGTTTTCAGGAAGGTCTAACCAACCAAGGAAGTCAGAACCTGGACCTGTACCTTTGCGCAAGTATTCGTCAGCAGCGTTGACTTGTGGTTGCATGAAGTCGATTTCTTCTTGTTCGACGAATTGACCCAAAAGTTTTGAATAATCAAATTTAATATGTGTCATTACAATACTCCTCAAAAAATTAAATTTCTCTTCTATATTACTCTTTTATGCATGATTTTTCAATGATTTTTACTAAATTATCTCATTTAAACAAAGCGTTTACCAAGTTGCTGAAAACTTTCATGGAACAACCATTTTGCGATGAAAATTTCATAGATTTTTACAGTTATAGCCACGTCACAACACAGATGACACTTGATTTATCTAAACGATTAAACACAATTAAAATATTTTAATTCCTGCCCCTTTTAGTCTCTTAAATAAAAAATAACCCTCTGAAACGATTAATTTCAAAGGGTTTTAGTTTTATATACAAAAAGAGCACACACCTACAATCGCTTAGGGCTGCTGGATTCCTCCCCTGACCCACTTCACGCGCAGATGTTGCTCCGAAGAATATTATATCATAATTTCTAGATTATGCAAACTAAGACTGTTCTTGGGCAGCTTGCTTGGCTGCTTTTTTCTTTTCACGGTTTTTACGGAAAAAATCTTGCATGATAGCTGCACATTCGGTCTCTAAAATCCCAGTCTCCACTTCCACTCGATGATTGAGACGAACGTCCGTCAGAATATCATAAAGGCTGCCTGCACCGCCAAATTTTTGATTGGCAGCCCCATAAATCACTTGCGGAATGCGGGCAAGCCCAATAGCTCCACTACACATCACGCAAGGCTCAATGGTCACAAATAGGGTGCTATCTAGCAAACGCCAATTGCCTTCGTTTTCATTGGCATCATCAATCGCCATGATTTCAGCATGCAAAATAGCTTTCTGACGTTCTTCACGCGCATTGTGGCCACGTCCAATGATATCACCGTTTTTCACGATAATACAGCCAATTGGGATTTCCTCTTTTGCTAGCGATTTTTGCGCTTCCTTGAGCGCTTCTCGCATGAAATATTCCTTTTCTTCTTGTGTAAATTCAGCCATTATAGCTCACCAAGTTGCCATGATTTGTGTGGCTCAGCCAAATCAACAGAAACACCGTCAGCATAATTTTCTGCTTCTTCTTTAAGCATTTGAAGGTGATTTTCGGCATCAATGCCTTGCGGTGGAACTGGTGGCGTGTGCGTCAAGACAAGAGATGTCACACCTGCAGCCTTGGCAATTTGCCCTGCTTCTTTGGTTGTCAAATGCGCTGGATGATTTTCATTTCCTGCATAAAGGTAAACATCTGCCAAAAAGAGGTCAGCGCCTGCAGCAAATTTATCCAAGCCTTCAAAATAGCCCGTATCACCAGTGAAAACAAGTGTTTGCCCTGTTGCATGTTCGACAATACGAAAAGCGTAGCAAGGAACAGGGTGAACGGTTTTGATAAAGGTAATGTCGAATGGACCAATCTTCTCAACGCCGTTGACATCATAGGCTTTCCCTTGAGAAACACCGTCTAAAGTCAGTTTAGCAAATTCTTGTTCATCTTCGGTGTGTCCGTAGATTGGCAAAATTTTAGGCTCCCAGAGATGTTTGGGATATAGTTGGAAATAATGGCGTAGCACGCCTAAATCAGCAACATGGTCAGGATGATAATGTGAAATAATCACCGCATCCAAGTCAAGTGGGCTGATTTCTTTTTCTAATTCTGTGACAGCGCGACTTCCACAATCCATAAGCAATTGAAAACCGTCCTCACTCGTAACGAGATAAGAGGTCGTTCCGCCGTCTTTGTATGGGTAAGCTCCCCAGCAACCAAGTGTTGTGAGTTTCATCGTAGAATCCTCCTCTAGTAATGCTTACTCACATTATAACATTTTTTGAAAACTATCTCTTACGGCACTATCAGTCTATCTTTAAATTTATAGGCTACAACACTAGCAATAATTGCCTTAATCGTATCTCCTGGGATAAATACAAGATTTGATAAAAGAGAAGTCAACAAAGGTGTGTGTATATAAACAGATAGATAAATTGCTCCCACCACATCAACAAATAAAACACCACCTAGTAAAATTGCAATTAAATTATTAATAAAAGATGATGTCTTAAAAATTTTCAAAATCACATTGATTAGAATTGGCACAAAAAACCAAGCAACCACATAACCAGCCGTTGGTCCAGCAAAAACAGCAAACAAGGTACTACCAGAAAAAGCCGGAATAAACATCCCCAAAAGGAAAAACAGAAGAATCGACAGGCACCCTTTTTTCCAACCTAAGAGCACACCTGCTAACATGATTCCCAAATTTTGCAAAACAATTGGAACAGGGATAAAACCCAGTGGAATGGCTGGAATAAAACCTAAAATGACAAGAATAGTTGTCATCATTGCTATATAAAGTAAATCTCTCACGTTTTTCATAAATTACTCCTTAAAATAAATGGTTTCGTGTAAGCGACAGTTTGGATTAAAGTCATGATAACAATATGGACAAGCCCCTTTTTTATACTCCGTGTAAGTTAAAAAATGGCGGCAATTACCACAAAAAACAGGTGAGGCAGCTTTTACCGAAACTGATTCAAAAGGGTGATTTCGTAGCTGATTATGACATTGATAGCAAGCAAAATAATCTTGGCACTTACCACATTTGAGAGCAACAATGTCCTGCTTTGTATGATAATGTTTACATCTTCCTTTACTATCAAGATTAATTCCATAAATTATCATAATCATCAACCTCCTAACAAAGTTTACTACTTTATTCGTTTTTAGTCAACCTATTTATTTTTATTAGTTAACTCTTTTTAAAATCTTCTCACTGATAAAGCGCAAAAAGTCTGGAGCAGCTTTGCCCCAGACTTGGTATGCTATTAGAAATTACGGTCACTCTTGTTATAGCCGTAGCGTTCAAAGAAATCCTCGCGGAATTCCAAAAGATTGTCATCCATGATAGCTTGACGAACTTTTTTCATCAAGTTGACAAGGAAGTAAAGGTTATGATAGCTTGTCAAACGAAGCCCAAAGGTTTCATCAGCTTTAAGCAAGTGACGAATGTAAGCACGTGTGTAATTGCGACATGTGTAGCAATCACAATCATGGTCAAGTGGTGTGAAATCTTCTGCGTAAGCTGCATTTTTAACCACCAAACGCCCTTCACTTGTCATACATGTTCCATTTCGAGCGATACGTGTTGGAAGCACGCAGTCAAACATATCCACACCGCGAATAACACCGTCAATCAAACTATCTGGTGCACCAACGCCCATAAGGTAACGTGGTTTATTTTCTGGCAACATTGGCACTGTGAAATCAAGCACCTCATTCATTTCTTTGTGTGATTCTCCAACGGCAAGTCCACCAATTGAATATCCTGGGAAATCCATGCTGACCAAGTCACTAGCTGATTGGCGACGAAGGTCTTTGAAACCAGCACCTTGCACGATACCAAAAAGCCCTTGGTCATGTGGACGACGATGTGCTTTCAAGCCACGTTCAGCCCAACGACTTGTACGTTCGATTGATTTTTTAACGTAATCATACGGTTGGTAGAATTGAGGGCATTCATCAAAGCTCATCATGATGTCCGAGCCAAGATTATTTTGAATAGAGATGGCTTTTTCTGGTGAGAGGAACATTTTAGCACCGTTAAGGTGGTTTTTAAAGGTCACCCCTTCCTCAGTGATGTTACGTGTATCAGCCAATGAATACACTTGGAAACCACCACTATCAGTCAGAATCGCTTGGTCCCAATTCATAAATTTATGAAGTCCACCAGCGCGAGCGATTAATTCGTCACCTGGACGTAACCAGAGGTGATAAGTATTTGATAAGATAATTCCTGAACCCATTTCCTTGAGTTCTTCTGGCGATTGTGTTTTAACTGTTGCTTGCGTTCCAACAGGCATAAACATTGGCGTTGGAAATGTGCCGTGGGGTGTGATAATTTCACCCAAACGAGCACCTGTGTGTTTTTCTTTCTTAATTAAGCGATACTTAATCGGATAATCTGTCATTTTTTTCTCCTAGCTACCACAAAAAACAGTTGTGGGCATTTTTTATATTGTCATGATTAAACAGTAATCAGACTGAGAATTTGAGACTGAAAAGCTCATTAATCTCTTGCCTTGTATTATAAAAAATACAAAGTACAACCTCTACGATTTTACCAAAAATCACATCTTTTGTCATGTCTTTATGGTTTAGTGTGTTATATCTAATACAATATGATATAATTAAAAACGTGGAAGTAATTATTTTTTTTAAGGGATAATAAAGGAGGACCATTATGAAAGCTTCAGAAACACGTCGAAAAGCTAGAGAATTTCTTAAAACTCTCTCTGGTAAATACCAACTGTTTATTGTTTCTATTGTTTTAGCGATTCTTACCGTTTCAATTTCTTATCGTCAAACAATTTTCACAACAAGCCACGGTACTGAATTTAGCATCACAGAATCTGTTCCAAGTATCATTGGCATTCTATCTGCACTATTTCTTGCGTCGGCAAGTTATGCTGTACTTGACGTAATTCGCTTCAAACGCAACCACGTCGAAGTAGGAGACAACATGATTGTCTTTTCAAACGAACTATTTGGGAAATACGTTTTGACAGCTATTTTAAAATGGCTATTTCTCTTCTTATGGTCTTTGATTGCTGGTGTCGGAATATTTATTTTTACTATCGGAGTTACTTATGCAGCTGTAGATGATTCTGCTGCAGGATGGATTATTGTGATTATCGGTTTGATTGCGATGATGGCGGGATTTGTACTTGCTATTATGAAAAACTATTCATACTGCATGACAACTTATATTCTTTATGATGATGTCCAAAACGGCACTTATGAAGGTCCTCGTAGCGTTATTGATAAGAGTACAAAACTGATGAAAGGAAATAGATGGCGTTTCTTCTGCTTACAATTTAGCTTCATTGGTTGGTACATCTTAACAGGAATCACTTGTGGTTTGCTTTACTTCTACACACTACCATACATTACAACAGCCAACCTCTTCTTCTACGAAGACTTACTAGAAAATGCTGAATAATATAACAAATCACCTTAGCAAGGCTAGGGTGATTTGTTATATTATTCAGGTTTATGACCAAAATCCAATTTGAACCTTTACTTATCCTCTCGATAAGTCATAAAAAATTCGCCTGCTGCTTTTAGTTTTTCTTGACATTTTGGGCAAATGCCGTAAGCTGTCAGTTGAATTTTTGTGATTTGATAACCTGTTTGTTCATAAGCTTCTTTGCCAATATCAATGGCATCAACATCCATAAAATCAGCAATTTCACCACAGTTTTTACAAACAATGTTAATGTGCTGATGTCCCATAAAATCATAGTAAGTTGTGGTGTCGTTTGTTACTTTTAACTCGGCAACAAATCCTTCATCAACCAATACTTTCATATTGTTATAAACCGTTGCTAAACTCATATTAGGGTGTTCTGGCAATAGGTCTCTATAAATTTTATCGACACTAGGGTGCTCATGACTATTTATAATATAAGCAATAATGGCTTTGCGAGTCTCCGTTATACGGATATGTTTCTTTTTGAGATGCTCAATGACATTCTCATAGGCATCCAAAGGACGGTGGTGAGTGTGAACATCCATTATAGCTCTCCTTATCTAATTTACTAAGTTAATTATAACATAGTTTAAAAAAGTACATGTCAAGACACGCTCACCTATTTTATGATAAAAATCAGACAATTTCAAGTTACTGAGATATTTTTTAGAAAAAATTGATGAAATTGTCTTTTGAGATATTATTTTTGATTTTTTGTAAATATCGACATAAAATTCTTGACTGTTTCTTGCCTTTGGTTTTATAATATATTTATCGTTAACGACATAAAAATAAATAAAAGGAGAAAAAACAGGTGACAAAAATATTTAAAACTTTGGACGATTTTTTAGGAACTCACTTTATTTACACTTACGATAATGGTTGGGAATACGAATGGTATGCTAAAAATGAACACACTGTTGATTATCGTATTCATGGCGGTATGGTTGCGGGGCGTTGGGTCAAAGACCAAGAAGCTAATATCGTTATGCTCACAGAAGGCGTTTATAAAGTTGCTTGGACAGAACCAACTGGTACTGATGTTGCCCTTGATTTCGTGCCCAATGAGAAAAAATTGAACGGTACGATTTTCTTTCCTGCTTGGGTTCATGAACATCCTGAAATTACGGTTTGCTTCCAAAATGAACACATTGATTTAATGGAAGAATCTCGCGAAAAATACGCTACTTATCCAAAATTAGTCGTTCCTGAATTTGCTCACATTACCTATATGGGTGATGCGGGGCAAAATAACGAAGATGTCATCTCTGAAGCACCATACGAAGGCTTACCAGACGACATTCGTAACGGGAAATACTTTGATGATAATTACAAACGTTGGAAAAAATAATTATCTAATCTGACGAATTCTTGCTATACTAGTTATAAACAACTATTCATTACAAGGAGGTCTTATGCCTAAAGAACGTCTCTTACCCTATATCATTTTGGGGATTGTCAAACATTCTTCACCGATTACTGGGCAGGCTATTACGAAACAATTTGACAATGAGATTGGCGAATTTTGGCGTGCTTCTCATAGTCAGATTTACCCTGAATTAAAACGTATGTCCAATGACAATTGGCTCAAACAAACGACCTCTGAAGATAATGCTAAGGAAAAATATTACCAATTAACGAGTGAGGGGGAAGCAATTCTTTCTAACTGGTTAGAGGAGACGGTCGAGGAAGCGCCTATTCAAAAGGACCTTTTCTCTTTAAAAATGTTCTTTATCCACGACCAAGCTAACCCGCGAATTTTGTCCTTATTAGAGGAAGAACGTCAGATTTTGCTAGAACAGCTGGCGCATTTTAAAATGCGAGAAAAATTACTTTTTTCAAGCTCGAAAGATATTGAGCGTGCCTACGGTCACTACCTTATCCTAAGCCGCGCCATTTCCCGTGTTAGCAGTCAATTGAGCTGGATTGAGGACACTATCCAACAATGGCAGAAACAGAATAAAAACTGAGAGTCGCTTTTTGCGGACTCTCAGTTTTTTTGTTAGCTTACAAGCCTTGATATTCAATCTTGATGCATTTGTTCATGACAATTTTATCACGTCCTGCGGCTTGTAAAATATCAGCAGCTTCTTGACTTTCTAGACCAAGTTGCACCCAAAAAATGTCGGCATCTGTTTCAATGAAATCTTTGGCAACTTCTGGTAGAAATTCACTTCGTCTGAAAACATCAACAATGTCAATGTGGACAGGAACGTCTTGAAGTTTAGCATAAGCTGTCTCGTTTAAAATTTTCTGTCCTGCTAATCTTGGATTGACAGGAATAATCGTATAACCAGCTTCTTGCATGATTTTTGAAACACCATAAGCTGGACTATTTTCACGATGTGATAAACCAACAACAGCAATGGTTTTGGCATTTTTTAAATAATCAGCAATCACATCTTGACTAGGATTTTGAAATGTTGTCATCTGGCTGCCTCCTTTGTATGACGTTTTTCTTAAGTATAACATAGTTAATGCAAAAACCAAGCTACCAAAGTTTGGTAGCTCGTTTTTTTATTTCTATTTTGCTTCGTACCATGTTTGTCCTGCATTTTCGTCTGCAATGAGGGGTACTGATAAGTCAATCGCTGATTCCATGGTTTCTTTGACCAATGTTTTAACGGCTTCAAGTTCGTCTTTTGGTACTTGAAGAATGATTTCATCGTGTACTTGTAAAAGCATTTTTGTCTTGAATTGACCGTCAACTAAGGCTTTGTCAAGGTTGATCATGGCAATTTTGAGAATATCAGCTGCACTACCTTGGATTGGTGAGTTGATAGCTGTGCGTTCTGCAAATTGACGAATATTGAAATTACGTGAATTAATATCTGGCAACTCTCGGCGACGGTGGAAAAGCGTTTCGACATAACCTTTGTCTTTGGCATCACGCACCACGCGCTCCATGTAATTTTTAATGCCTGGATAGCGTTCAAAATACGTTTCAATGTATTGTTTAGCCACTTTACGTGGAATGCCGAGGTTATTAGCAAGCCCATAATCCGAAATGCCGTAAACAATACCAAAGTTAACAGCCTTAGCATTACGACGGTCATTTGGTGTGACATCTTCTGTTTTTTCAATACCAAAGACACGCATGGCTGTTGACGTGTGAATGTCTGCTCCTTCACGGAAAGCCGCAATCAAATGCTCATCATTTGAAATGTGAGCCAGAACACGCAATTCGATTTGTGAGTAGTCAGAACTTAAAAGCACTTCATCTTCTGTCTCTGGGACAAACGCTTTACGAATCAAGCGCCCTTGTTCCAAACGTACTGGGATGTTTTGCAAGTTAGGGTCAACACTAGACAAACGACCTGTTTGCGTCAAATCTTGTAAGTAACGGGTGTGAATTTTACCATCCTGCAAAATGAAATCCTGCAAACCAACGATATAAGTTGATTGCAATTTGGCAATTTGGCGATATTCCAAAATTTTAGACACGATTGGCGAGATTGGCGCCAATCGTTCCAAGACATCCACCGCTGTTGAATACCCTGTCTTGGTTTTCTTCGTGTAGCTTGTTGGCAATTGCATCTTGTCAAAGAGCAATTCACCCAATTGTTTTGGCGAATTGATATTAAATTCCATGCCTGCCAAATCGTAAATTTCTTGTGTCAACTCATCGATAACAGCCTGATTAGAAGCTTCCATTTCTTGAAGCGTTGCTTTTTTAACCGAAATACCTGCAATTTCCATTTTAGCAAGGACATTTGCCAACGGTTGCTCCATGTCAAAGAGAAGGCTGGCTTGTTGGTGTTCTGTCAACTTGTCTAGCATGACTTTCTCAGAATGGTTCAAAACCACAATCTTACGTGCTAAATGGCTGAGCAGCACCGATTTTTCAGGAACGGCACGCTTAACCCCCTTGCCATAAACAGCTTCATCACTATCTAAAACATAATCCGTGTAAAGTCGTGCAATAGTTGACAGTTCATTGTCATCAACCGTTGATAGGAGGTATTTTGCCAAACGGCTGTCAAATGCTGGCGCTGGTAAATCAACACCAAAATGACTAAGCAAGACTTTGCTACGTTTGAAATCGTAAGTTTTGATTGGTTTAGCTAGCGCTGCTTTGAACAAATCGTCCTTGAGAAGGTCAAGATTGGTTGACGCATAAATCGCCTTGTCATTTCCCCAAGCAAAACCAATGATATTTTCAACGTGATAATTATCACCTAAAATTTCAAAATAGAAAAATTGGTCATCTGCGAACATATCCGCACTCAAGCTATCCACCTCGGTGTAGCTAACGTCGAATTTTTCTTGTTTCTTCGGAGCACCTAGATTGTCTTTAAATTGCTTGAAGCCCATTTCATCGTAAAATGGTACTAATTTGTCTAAATCTGGTCCTTGATAGTCGATGTCGTCCAAACCAATGGTAATCGGTGCACTGATATTGATAGTCGCCAAAGTCTTAGATAAGAAAGCTTGCTCTTTATCATTAATCAAGTTTTCTTTCATCTTAGATTTTTTCATACCGTCAATGTTTTCGTAAACACCTTCAAGGCTGCCGTATTCTAAGAGTAATTTAAGACCAGTTTTTTCGCCAATTTTTGTAACGCCAGGGATATTATCTGATTTATCCCCCATGAGCGCTTTAAGGTCAATGAATTGTTTAGGGGTGATTCCAATTTTTTCCATGAGGTAGGCTGGGGTGAATTCTTCAAATTCTGCCACACCTTTTTTGGAAATTTCAACGGTTGTGTTGTTATCAGCTAATTGAATAAGGTCTTTATCTCCGCTGACAATGGTAACGTCGTACTCGTCCTCATTTTCAGCTAATTTATCCAATGTTCCGATGATGTCATCAGCTTCATAATTTTCCAAATCATAGAAAGTAATGCCAAGCGCACTAAGCATTTCACGGATGTAAGGCAATTGCTCACGGAATTCATCTGGTGTTTTGGCACGACCTGCCTTGTAATCTTTGTACATTTCTGTACGGAAAGTCGTCTTACCAGCATCAAAAGCCACCAAAACGTGTGTTGGCTGAACTCTTTCTAATAAATGATTGAGCATGAGGTGAAAACCGTAAATGGCATTGGTATGCAAACCAGCACGGTTTTTAAAACGATCAATCTGATTATACAGTGCAAAAAAGGCACGATAAGCAACGGATGACCCGTCAATTAAAAGTAATTTTTTCTTGTTTTCCATGGTTTTATTATAACATATCTTGAGCTTTCATTTGGCTTTGGAAGGTTGAAGAAATCCTTTTTTCCAAATTTCTCTAAAATGACACACAATCTCCACTTTTATAACATTTTTCTTGTCTTGGAATTAATAAAGGCATTGATTTCAAGGATTATGGTGAATTTTCTGGTTTTTCTGTCTTTAGTAGAAAATAATCTTTCGCTTAAGTTTTCTTTAAGGCTAGCTTTTTATACTTTAACTATTCCTAAAACTTTCACAGCTAGATTTGCTAGCTAACGTTCACTTTAGCACCTCCCAAGCTAAGTGAATGTATCTTTTTCATAATCTCCTTAAAGTCTAGCCTCTGGCTAGGCTTTTTGTGTTGAAAAAAACACTTCCACTATACTGGAAGTGCCATTTTATCATTATAAATAATTCACTAAATACATCAAAATTGGGACGATGAGCATGGTGAGAAGGGTTGATTCGGTCACCATAATAGCTGCGTAATCTGCGTCTGCTCCGTAAAGTTTTGCGACAACGGGAGCGTTTGTCATGACAGGCATGGCTGATTGGATGATAAAGACTTGTTTCATTAGTAATGGCATTTGCGTGTGGCTAACAATCACCATCATTAACAGCGGAGCTACAACAAAACGTCCTAAAAGAACCAAAACATTGTCTTTACTAAAACGTAGACGTGACAGCCCTGCATTTGCCACCGAAATCCCAATAAAAATCATTGATAGCGGAATCGTAAGGTTGCCCAAATATTGAAAGTCGCTAAGTAAAAAGGCAGGCAGTTGGATGTTCAATAGCACCAAAATCACCCCAATAATAAAACCTAAAAGCGGTGGTGAGAAAATTTTTCGTAAACTGTCACGAAAGTCAATCGTGGCAGAATGACGTCCATCTTTTTGGATAAAATAAGTTCCAATCGTCCAAAAGAAAGTCGTGTTGCACATGTAATAAACCAAAACGTAAGGAATGCTCTTATCGCCAAAAAGGGCTTGATTGATAGGCAATCCCACAAAAATGGTATTGGAATTAAAAAACATAGAGACAAACAAGCCCTGATGTTTTTTATCTACAGCAAATAGCTGTGCTACCGCCATGGCAATCGCAAGCAGAATAATCATCGAAAGAGCAGGGAAACGCAATTGTGGTAGCATTTTTAACAATTCGTCAGCCGTGAAACGACCAACAATCGTATAAATCATGTAACATGGTAAAGCCACTTTGGTAACTAATTGTGCAATCAAAGAGGAGGTCTGGTCATCAAACCAACCTTTTTTAGCTAAAACATAGCCCACCATAACCATGACCAAAATAACTAAGACACCTGAAATACTGTTCACAAACGTTGTCATTACTTACTTCCTTTTAAACTAATTATTTTCAGTATAGCATATTTTCTTAGGTTTCTTAAGTACGGTTAAAAAATCACTTAAAAACGACTGTTTTCCAGTCGTTTTTAATGTTAGATATTAGCAAAAATAACTGCTGTATTAAGGGAGTAATCAAATACAGTAGGTATGAAAGCTCCTGAGGAAATTATAGGGAACTTTCTTTGTATCATAAAACATTATTAAAGGTGATTGACAGTGTTGACAATATTATCAACTGTGAAACCGTAGTGTTCAATCACCTCTGATGCTGGTGCTGAAGCTCCAAACGTATCAATACCGATGACTTTGCCGTCTAAGCCAACGTATTTATACCATGGTTGGGTTGCCGCCATTTCAATAGCAACACGTTTCCGAACAGCATTTGGGAGAATCATTTCTTTATATTCTGCTGGTTGGTCATCAAATAATTCTGTTGACGGTACTGAAACAACTCGAACCTTACCACCTTGGGCAACTAATTTTTTAGCCGCTTCTACCGCTAAATTAATTTCTGAGCCTGATGCTAAAAGAATGGTATCAAAATCTGCGCTTGACTCGTAAACAACATAAGCACCTTTTTCAACGGCAGTGAAACTTGTTCCTTTTTCAACAACTAGATTTTGACGTGTTAAAACAAGCGCTGTCGGCGTTGATTTTTGTGTCAAAGCATAGTGCCAAGCAGCCTGCGTTTCACGGGCATCTGCTGGGCGAAGCACTGTCAAATTTGGAATTGCTCGCAAACCTGATAATTGTTCAATTGGCTCATGAGTTGGTCCGTCCTCACCAACAGCAATGGAATCATGAGTAAAAACATAGACAACTGGCAAGCCTTGGAGAGCAGACAGACGCATGGCAGCTTTAAGATAATCAGAAAAGACAAAGAATGTCCCACCAAAAACGCGAAGCCCACCATGCAGTGCCATACCATTCAAAATAGTTGCCATACCAAACTCACGAACACCAAACTGAATATTGCGATTAAGTGGATGTTCAGCATCTTGTAAGCCATCATCGTTAATATAAGTCATGTTTGAATGAGCAAGGTCAGCTGAGCCACCAAGAAAATTAGGAAGAACCGCTGCTGCCGCATTAATCGCAGCTTGTGACGAGTGACGTGTTGCTTGTGAAAAGCCATCGTCAAAAACAGGAAAATCTGCTTCTGTGAGCGTTGCTGGGTCCTCTCCTCTAATAATAGCTTCAACTTCTTTAGCTTCATTTGGATAGGCTGTTTTGTAGGCTGCGAGCATTTCTAACCATTTTTGATATGCTGCAACCCCACGCTTCTCTACATTTTCTTTAAAATCATCATAAACCTCTTCGGGAACGTCAAACGGTGGATACTCCCAGCCAAGATGACGTCGTGTGGCAGCTATTTCTTCAGCACCGAGTGGAGCTCCGTGAACCGCATTGGTTCCACCTTTTGTTGGTGCACCGTAGCCAATCGTTGTTTTAATTTCAATCAAGCTTGGCTTGTTAGAAGCTTTTGCTTCTTCGATAGCAAGACTAATGGCATTGATATCTGTGCCATCTTCAACAATAGCAGTATGCCAACCATAAGCATTGTAGCGTGCACGAACATTTTCAGTAAAAGCAGCATTTGTCTCACCATCTAGGCAAATATCATTTGAATCATAAAGAACAATCAACTTATTCAATTGCTGTTTAGCTGCGTAAGACGATGCTTCGCCAGACACTCCTTCCATAAAGTCACCGTCACCAGCGATAACATAGGTATAGTGATTGAAAATTGGAAAATCTGGTTTATTGTATTTTGCAGCTAAGAAACGTTCCGCCTGTGCTAGTCCGACAGCCATAGAAATCCCTTGACCTAGTGGTCCAGAGGTTGCATCCACACCATCAGTATGACCGTATTCGGGATGACCTGGCGTTTTTGACCCCCATTGACGAAAATGTTTCAAATCATCAATCGTAACGTCGAATCCTGACAAATGAAGAAGAGCATAAAGCAACATTGAACCATGCCCTGCTGATAAAATGAAGCGGTCGCGATTAATCCAGTTTGAAACAGCAGGATTGACACGCAAATGTTTAGTGTAAAGACTGTATGCCATTGGAGCAGCTCCCATAACGACTCCTGGATGACCTGATTTGGCTTTTTCAATGGCATCAATTCCTAAAAAACGAATGGCATTAACAGATAATTGTGACATAATAATTCTCCTTGTGAAATCATTCTGCTAACTTTTAGGATTATTCACCCTTAAAAATTTTCCAATCCTGCATAAACTGTGTTAACCCTGAATCCGTCAAAGGGTGTTTGGTCATTTTATCAAAAACAGCATCTGGAATGGTAGCAATATGAGCACCTCGTTTCGCAACGTTCTCAACATGAACTGTATTACGAATACTTGCTGCAATGATTTCCGTCTCAAAGCCATAAAAATCAATGATTTCTCGCAAATCTGAAATCAATTGGTAAGCATCTGTACCGATGTCTTCCAGACGTCCAACAAATGGACTGATAAAGGTTGCACCAGCTTTGATAGCCATAAGCCCTTGAGATACCGTAAAAATAAGAGTGACGTTGGTTTTAATGTTTTCTTTTGAAAGCACATTGACTGCTTTCAACCCTTCCATTGTCATCGGAATTTTGACCACAATATTATCTGCCCATTTAGCAATATCACGCGCTTCAGTAATCATTTCTTCAGCTGTTACGCCTGTGACTTCTGCCGATACGGGACCGTCAACAATCTGGCAAATTTCCTTGATAACCGTCTCAAAATCACGCCCTTCACGGGAAATAATCGTTGGATTAGTCGTGACACCGTCCACGACACCTAGTTCATTAATCGTTTTAATCGCCGAAACATCAGCTGTATCTAAGAAAAATTTCATTGTTTGTCTCCTTTTCATTTTTTCTGATAAAATAAAGGGCTGATAACAACCCTTTATCCTACTAAAGTAAAGCTTTAAACTGGATATTTGAATCGTGCTCAAACACATCATCAAAACCACGTGGGTGGTGATATTCAATACGGTCTTTATCTTGTGGATAGACATATTTACCACCAACTTCCCAGATAAATGGGTGGAACTGATATTGTAGGCGTTCTTTGCGCATCTTCCAGAGAGCAAGGATTTCATCCGTTGAAGCCATAAAGTTTGACCAGATATCATAATGCACTGGAATGATAACCTTGGCACGAAGATTTTCAGCCATGCGAAGAAGGTCAATTGATGTCATCTTGTCTTGAATGCCAATTGGGTTGTCCCCATAATTGTTAATCGCAACGTCAATGTCGAAGTCCTTACCATGTTTTGCAAAATAATTTGAAAAATGTGAATCGGCACCATGATAAATCGTTCCACCTGGTGTTTCAAAGATGTAATTAACTGCCTTACGTGCCATCTCTTCATCTGTCACAGCAAGTCCTTTCAGACTATCATTATTTTCCTTGGCACCATCAACAGGAAGCGTCACAAGACACGTACGGTCAAAAGATTCAACAGCAGTCACTTTAACATCTTTAAATTCAAAGCTTTCTCCTGGTTTGATAATAATGATACGTTCTTCTGGAACACCCCATTTTTTCCAAATTTCCCCACATTCATAAGGTCCCACAAATTTAACGTGGTCAAGTTTTGGATTGTTTACAATGGCAGCAGCGGTATTGATATCAATATGGTCGCTATGGAAGTGAGAGACGAGGTAGTAATCCAATTCATTAATGGCAAATGGGTCAATAACCATTGGTTGCACGCGCAAGTTTGGTTGTAATTTACGAACCCCCGCCATATTTGCCATTTGATGTCCCCAAACCATATCTTTGACTTTCTTGGTTGATTTTCCTCGATTTGACCAGAGGTCCATAACAATATTTGCACCTCCTGGTGTCTTAATCCAAACACCACAATTACCTAACCACCACATAGCAAAATTATTTTCAGGAACGACTTCTTCTTCAATTTCTTCGTTGAGCCAAGTTCCCCATTCAGGAAAAGTATTTAAAATCCATGATTCACGTGTGATGTCTTTAACATTAGCCATTTTGCTTTCCTCCTATTTGTGTTGTTACGTTATTCATTTACAATAACAGTATAGTCTAGAAAGCGATTCCAAAAAAGACCAAGTATTACACGATGATGTGTTCATTTTTGGGCTGAAAGTTTTTAGCTATAGGGTTTTACTATTGATTTTCTAAAATATATATCCAACAAAAACTAATTTTTCTTTTCAAAATATATTTAACACTTAATTTACAGCTCAGCTAAGTAACTTAAAAGAGGTGAATAATCAACTTTACTAAAGTCACTGACATTGAATTCGAATAGCTTTCCTAATTTAAAATGGTTATAATCTCTAACATCAACTATATTTTGAAATTCAACTTTTGTGATTTGGTTATCAGCTAGTTCTCTATTATCAAGTGTATCTCCGAAATGATAGTGTGTCATAATATGACTTAAGTGCCTATCTTCCTCCCTATCACGCTTAAGGCGTCTTTCCCAAAGAACTTCAAAATCAGCAACTAACCTTACCGTTAAGATATCATAAGAATACTTTTTTGCTAACTCATTTAATTGTGATTTTTGTTTATTTGAGAATGGGTACTCACTCAAAATTACTTTCTTACCTACCATCATATAGGCATCAATTGCTTGATAATATGCTTTCCAAACAATGTTTTCCAAACTTGCTTTCTCAACAAGATTATTAAATCCCTTACTATCAGCAATATCCTCTTTAAGTTCATCAGGAGTAATTTTATATAATTTGGGCTGAATTTCTGTAATTAAGTTAACTAAATATGTTTTCCCAGTTGCTGGAGGTCCTGCAATCAAAATCAATGTTTTTTTCATGAGACTCTCCTTATTTTAAAGAACTGTCTATATTCATAAATAAGGTAAGTTTATGTTTAACAATTTCTTTAACTTTTTCATTACAAGGAATAATATTATGACGGAGTGATTTGTTTACCTCAGTTGCACCAAATTTTTCTTTAGCAGTATCAGTCCAATTGACTAATAGTTCAGTACCAACGTTAAACTTACGAATCCCATTATTAATTAGTTCAGAATAATCTTCTTCTTTAACACCTGTACCACCATGAATGACCAACGGCACATCTACCACACTATGAATTTCTTTAAGAAGAGATACTTTAACATTTGTTTTTGATTTAAACTGACCATGGTTTGTACCAATACCTACTGCCAATGCATCTACTCCTGTCTCAGAAACAAATGTAACCGCATCTTTAGGTCTAGTGTATTCTTTATCATCTTCTGCCACTGAAATACCTTCTTCAGTCCCCCCAATAGTACCTAGCTCTCCTTCAACAGAAACACCTCTTTTATGTGCATAATTAACAACAGCTTTAGTTTTAGCAATATTTTCTTTAAATGGTAGGTTAGATCCATCAAACATAACACTTGAATAACCTGCTTCAATTGCATCTTTAATTGCATCAAAATCTCGTGCATGATCCAAATGTAATGCGACATCTACCAAATTATTATCTGCCATTTGTTTACATACAGCAACAATGACATCATATCCAATATATTTAGCAGTATCAATACTAGTTTGGATAACAATCGGAACACCAACTTCTTTTGCAGCGCGAATCATGTCAGGGAGCATTTCTAAATTATGCATATTAAACGCACCTACTGTCATGTTTAAACGGTCAGCATAGTCTGTAATTTCTTTTAAATTTTTGTACATATCAATTTCTCCTATTTTGCTGTTAGTGTAAGTTTTTTCGCAATATTACGCATCTCATCCATTTTCCCCATATAATATTCAATGAGTTCGTCGTCATGAGCTACTGCAGCTTCCTTTCTTTTAAGATTATATAGAGACATCAACCTTTTATATCCATCTCCCATAGAAGGTTCTATTTCAAGGCTTCTTTCTAAACTCTCAATTGCTTCGTCCGTTTCAGAAACTTTATCATACAACAATCCTAAATTTTCAAAGTAAACTGCATCTTCTAAATGATATTCTTTTATAGCTAGTTGCTGTTCTATTTCTGAGTTGAAGTTCCTAATTTCTTCTTCTGTAAAACTGAAAGTTTTTTCCTCAATTTTTTTCGGACTTTTCTTCTTAAAAAAATCAAACATTTATTTAGCACCTCACAATTTCTTTGTTAATCCATCAACTAGAATAGTTTAAAGATAGGACTCAAAATCCAATAGTACAATAGAGCTGCTGTTACTGTGTCAACATCAGTTGCAGTGGCATTCGTAAAACCAAGGGTATTAAAAGCTGTTACTAATAAAGCTGGCAAAAGTGTAATGAAGAAGCCATGTGCAATACCACCAATGATTGCGCCCCGACGTCCACCTACTGCATTCCCAAATATACCTGCAGTACCACCAGCAAAGAAGTTAGTAAGCATACCAGGGAGAATCATTGCTAAACCAAACATTGGTAATACAAACATTGCAACTACAGTACCAATTGTTGTGGTAATAAAACCAAGAATAACTGCATTTGGTGAATAAGGGAAGAACACTGGACAATCCAATGCTGGAATAGCATCAGGCACTAATTTCATTGCAATACCACGAAATGCTGGTACAATTTCACCAAGAAGAAGACGAACACCTGCAAGAAGGATATAAATACCTACTACAAATTGAATTGCTTGCAAAAAGGCATACATCATGAAATTGGTATCTCCTGTATCAACTGCTCCTGAACCAGCAAATGCAGCAGTAATAAGATAAAGAGGGATCATAACTACCATAACTGATAAATAAGTATCTTGAAGAAACTCAAATGCTTTGGGCATCTCGATATCTTCAATAGACTTCCTATTTTCGCTACGCTCTCCAAAAATCTTAGCAATGCCCGCTTCAAATAAATATCCAATAGTACAAAAGTGACCAAGTGCTATATCATTATTTCCTGTTACTTGACGAATAATAGGTTGTGCAATTGCTGGCATTGCCACACTAAAGATACCACCTACAATACCGCCAATAATAATTAAAACTAAGCCTCGCAACCCTGCAAAGTAACCAAATACCGTAGTCATAGTTGCCATCCAAAGCAAAGCCTGACCCGTTAAAAATATATACTTCCACTTGGTAAAACGAGCAATCAAAATATTACAAATGAAAATAGTCAAGAACGTTAGCGCTATATCACTGCCAAGCCCCAGATTATTCATCGCTTGACCATTAATAGCTTCAATAGAGGGAACAATCCCCTGTGTATGGAAAGCTTTTTGGAAAATTTCACCAAAGTATGTCAAGCTAGTTTGTATAACACTTGAACCGGCACTCAACACTTGAAAACCTAGTAAAGTTTTCATCGTTCCTGAAATTACTTGACCTACTGATTTTTTTTGCAAGATAAGACCCAGACAAGCAATCAACGCAATTGTTATTGAAGCCTGCGTTAAGATGTTATCAATTATAAAATTTATAACTCCCATAATAGAATTCCTCCTATATTATAGAATTAAATAAAATTACGCTCTTTTAAAACAGGTAATAATTTTTCTTCAATCTCTTTACTAGAAACAATATTTTTTAAGAAAATAACTGATGTCTTTTCTTCATCAATTTCAAATTGTGCAAATTGTTTTTCAAAATTTTGAGCTGTAATAATAATATCTGGGCTCACAGAAGCGGCTGTTGAGATATCCACATGATCCAACTTAGCATTAATATGGTGTCTATTTAAGACATCCTCTGCTGCCATTTGAGCAGCAAAACTTGAACCTAAGCCAGCTCCACAAACAAATAAAATATTCAATGTTTTAGCCATACTATTTTTCCTCCTCTATAGCTTCGTTAAATAAAATTTCTTTTACAGTTTTAATACTTTTTGCTTCGGTTAATTTAATAAGATTGTCTTCTTCTCTAATAAGATTTACTAGCCTCTTCATTACATTCAAATGTGAGTAAGAATCAATGGCTGATAAACAAAACATAACTTTTACAGGGTCATTAAACTCATGACCAAATACAACAGGTTTTTCAAAAATAGATAAACTCAAACCTAACTTCAATGAGCCATCCTCTGGTCTTGCATGAGCTAAAGCTAAGTGGGGACCAATAACAATATAAGGACCATACTCTTCAACACTTTCAATCATAGCTTGAATATAATCACCTGTAATAATTTCTTTACTAAGTAATGGCTCAGCAACTTTTTTTATTGCTTCTTGCCAAGTAAATTCTTCTGTTTCCAATAAAATATTATCATCAGATAATATATCTTGAATCATAGGTTGTACCTCCCTCTTATTTATTTCTAATTGATTTTTATGAAATAGTTTCTCCAAATCTCCATAGAAGTTATTGCTTATCTCACCAAAAGTCTGTTCAACCATTTTAAGTAACTTTTGAAACATCTCAGTATAATCATTTCTGGTAGTAATCAACCTTCTATATTGACTATTACTTTCTAAAAAGTGCTTAACTAATATTTTAGTTTCATCATTAAAGATAGTATCCAAAATCATTATTGGCTTAGAATTATAGCTCATTTTTACTGTCGAGAAGACTAAATCAACATCAAATTTCTTAACCAAGTTAATTTCTCTGCTACTAAGTACCGCTAAAACCTCAATATTAAAGTATTCTTTTAAATTCTCAGCTAGAAGACGACCAGTAGCAATACCATGGTTACAAATAACTATTGCTCTATACCAGTATTTATTATTTTGATTTATCTCACTTAAGGCAGTAGAAAAATGAATTGTCAAAAATGCTATCTCATCTTCAGTAATTGAACCACCAAATTCACTTTCATTAGTTTTTAAATACGATTCAACAACTTTATAAACAACGCCATATGTTTGCTTTATCTTATCCCTCAGAGGATTAACCAATTGAAGTCCATTCTTAATACGTTCTACCATACTAATCATATGATTATACAAGGCTTCTTGAAGCTGAGCTTCTTTTTTACTAAATGGTATTCCTGTTTCTGTCTCGACATACTGTATAAATTGCATAATTAGTAATTGTAAATCTAACCAATTTATTGGTCGATAGTCATCTTCTCTGTTTAAAGTATTTAGTAAGAAATAAATATAGCTTTCTTCTTCTAAATTAATTTTAACTCCTACTTTATTAAGTACTGCATTGATGTAACGATAAACTTTATTATTTTGTTGTACAAGTCCTTCATCTTCTTCTGATTCTGAAATATATTTACCTTGTTGTATGCGTGCTATCCAAATATAGACCAGTAAGTTAAAATTAGTTCTATAGTGACTAACTTCTAAATTTGAAATAAATTTACTATATATTTCATCTAAGTAACTAAACTGTCCTTTATTAAGATATTTAAAGACAATTCCCTTTTTTCCCTGATCGTCGCTCAATAAAATAGTACTTATTATTGAAAAGAGCATGGCTCTTATAAATTGTTCCTTTGCCTGGAACTGCAATCCTTGCTTGGGAATACTTACAACTTTCACATGATAATATTCTAAATTTCTTCTTACTTGACGAATATCTTCAGCAATCGAAGACTTCGAAACTTGATACATCTCCTCCTTCCTATTTAGAAAGATAGGCTCTTTTCCAAAGGCGATACCTAAAATTAAATCTAATACTCGCTCTTCACGAGTTAAATACTTAAATTCAGACTTACTCTTTTCTAATTCCCTAATTTTGCGAATTTGAGAATTTGTTAAAGTTAAGTGCATTCCTCTGGAGCGAATGGATTCTACTAGAGGTAACTGATACTCTATTAACAATTCATTGATAGTCCCTATTTCATTACGTATAGTCCTTTCACTTACCTCAAATTCACTAGAAAGATACTTTACAGATAATGGTATTTCAGAATTTATCAGTCTGTTTAATATAGCATAGGTTCTTTCCTTCATAGCTCTCACTTCCTTATCTGACTCAATTATAAAGCGTTTACAAAAAAAACAAAAGTAGATCTTTTTGCCAACAAAAGTCTGCAAAAAGATCCTCAATCAAATTGAAAATAATGTATCATTTCTATCATAATGTAACCGATTCAATTGTTTGTGATAACATGCTTCATCCCCCTTTCTTTAATGTTATATTACCAGAACGAAAACGCTTTATGAACCCCTGTTTTGGTTTAACTTTTGGATAAAAATAATACAAAAATTACACCCAACTAGGTAAACATCTTAAAAAAATAAAAAAGCTCATTACATAAAAATGTAATAAGCTCCCCACCTTCCTCAATTTAAGCTAATGTCAATAAATTCTTGTCGAATGATTTTTTCGATTTGATTTTTTAAACCATAGCGCTCATTATCATCTGGAACATAAATTTTTAACAATTTATCCAATTGACGGTCATAGTGACTTTCTTTTTGCCTTCCTTTTGTTCTTATGAAATGTAGCATTTTGATAATATCTTCATCCGTTAAAATGGGGTGAACAACCAACAATGGCAATGTTGTCTCAACGTTATCACTTGTTGAAATAACCATGTTTGATGTAATGATATCACTAACACTATAAAATTGTTCCAATGTGAAAATAGCATCTATTTCACAATTTTCCAGACATTTTTTACATTGGCTGACTAATAATTTCTGAATACCCACTCCTTCATCACAAACTAATACAACATGATTTTTTTGACTATCGCTGACATCATGATTTTCTATCTCGCCGCCTAAATGAATGACAAAGTAAGCAATGTCATCGTCTGTCATTTGAATTAACCAAGCTTCTTCCAAAATATAAATACAAGATTTAGTCAGATTAAAAAGGTGACTATATTTTATTTTAATATCTTCTGTTAAGGGATTTTCTGATAAAATACCATAGGTTTTACGATAAAGCAATGCCTTACAATGCGTCAACAGTTGGTTTAACAAGTCATTAGGATGTCGAAAAGAAAGGTGATGCTTTGTTTGTAATGTGTCCAAAAAAAGTTGCAATGTCTCTCGCATATCATCATAGTCCGTACTTTCTAAATGAAGATCCAATGTCTTTCGGAAAGAAAGTAACAACATGGCAATCAAACCAATCTCGATGCTATCTAAAGATAGATTAAATTTTTCTCGTAAATTTTTAGCGATATTAATAGCCATTTGGTACTCTAAACGTTCCCAAGCTAGGCTAAAATCACGTCTTGCTCGTTCTTTTTCTTCAGCAGTAAAATCAATACTATGGTAACTCAACAAGAGATAGGGCAAAATTTTCACCATAAAATTCAAGTCTTTGGAATTCAGTCTTTTACCCAAGCGTTCTTCAATCGTTGACAATTCTGTATAAAGATAATCATTGATGTCATCAGAAAAATAGGGCATTACCTCTGATAAATTGATAATACGTTTTCGAATAATCGCAATAAACTTTTCATTATCCTTTGTGTAAACTCTGTAAAGCAGGCGATATAAAAACTGTATTTTAGACAAGGGGTGACATGCTAAATAGTAACCACGTGCTTTTGATACACGAAGCCTAATGTCATATTCTTCGTCTGATAATTTCTGACGAATATCGTTCAAATCGTTAAGAATAGTATTACGAGAGACATCTGTCAGTTTCATCAGTTTATCAATTGTTACTCTTTCCTTAGAAACTGCAATGTATAGTAAACTTAATTCTAACCGTTCTTCCACACTCATCACATAGGAATAGCCGTCTAGTTCCCCCATCATGGTACGACACGCTTGGCGCTGTTCATCATTGAGAAGGATTCCGATTCGTGGGTAAGGAATAATTTTCTCAATTTCCTCTGGCAAAGCATCATTGATTTTATCTAAATGATAGTAAATTCTTCGACGTGACTGATTTAATACTTTAGAAATAGTCGTCACTGTCTCTGGCTCGGTCAAAGTCAGTAAGCAAGAAAGAAGATCATAACTTTTTTTATCTAGCATGATAACCAGCTCCTCCATATCTATGTAGACCTATTGTATCACAAAGACTTTTTCTAGTAGAATTTTCCATTACATTACTTTCAAATATTCCAATCAAGCTTGTTGATGAATATATTTTTATACCAAATAATGTACTTCCTGTAAAACCTGTAAAAAAAGAAGAGACGCAAAAATCAGTCGTTCAGACTAATTATTTCACGCCGTCACTTCTATTGTAAATATTGGATAAAAACATTGGTTTAATGTGTCAGACTTTTTTGTCCGTAATAGGCATTTTTTCCATGTTTACGGAGATAATGTTTATCTTTGAGCGCTTGTGGCACTTCTTTGACATCTGGATTGATGCCTTCTGTGTAACGTGCCATACGAGCTGTCTCTTCAAGAACGACAGCGTTATAAACAGCTGCTTGTTCGTCTTTTCCCCAAGAAAATGGTCCATGATTACGAACAGTAACCCCCGCAACAGCCATTGGGTCAAGGGAGCGTTTTTGAAACTCTTCAATAATCACTTTCCCAGTTTCTTTTTCATAAGCACCATTGATTTCTTCTGGAGTAAGTGCACGCGCACACGGAATAGCACCATAAAATGTATCTGCATGTGTGGTCCCATAACAAGGAATATCTCGCCCTGCTTGCGCCCAAGCGACTCCTTCTGTTGAATGGGTATGAACAATCCCACCAACTTCTGCAAATGCTTTGTACAGCTCTACATGCGTTGGTAAATCAGATGACGGATTCAAGTCACCCTCAACCACATTTCCCTCTAAATCTGACACCACCATATTTTCTGGAGATAATTCTTCATAAGGTACCCCTGAAGGTTTGATAACAATCAATCCTTTTTCACGGTCAATAGCTGACACATTTCCCCATGTAAATTTGACCAAACCATGCACTGGTAAATCCATATTAGCTTTATAAACACGTTGACGTAATTCAGGAACTAACATTAACGTAACCCCGCTTTCTCAATTTTTGGTAATAAAAAGTCTTTTGCGACTTGAATAGCTTGTTTTGTTTCCTCAACTGTCGCACAATTTTCCGACCACATTTCAATCAAAAATGGACCGTTATAGTTTGTTTTCTTGAGAATAGCAAACATAGCCTCCCAATCAACACAGCCGTCCCCAAATGGGACATCACGAAACTGCCCTTTGGAGTTTTCAGTGACAGCATAAGTATCTTTTAAATGCAAGGCAGCAATGGACTTATGACCGTTGTAGAATTCACTCCAAAGGTCATTATGCCAAGCTGATACATTGCCAGTATCTGGATAAACAAAGAGATAAGGCGAATCAATTTCCTTTTCCACAGCCAAGTATTTTTCAATAGAATTGAGAAAAGGGTCATCCATAATTTCAATCGCTAGAATAACTTGAGCTTCTTCAGCCCAATCACAAGCTTTCCTGAGATTTTTGATAAAACGAGCGCGTGTTTCTGGGGACTTTTCTTCGTAATAAACATCATACCCCGCCAATTGAATGGTACGAACACCAAGGTCTTGCGCTAATTCAATACATTTTTTCATCATTTCAAGCGATGTTGCTTCAGTTTTAGGGTCATTAGACCCAAGAGGATAACGACGATGCCCCGAAAAGCAAATACTTGGAATCCGAATACCTGTTTCGTAAATAGCTTGAACAACATCCAAACGCTCTTTTTTTGTCCAATCCAGACGTGCCAAACGGCTATCCGATTCATCTACCGACATTTCAACAAAATCAAAGCCGAGTTCTTTTGCAAACGCTAGACGTTCTCTCCATGTAAAATTCTTAGGAGTCGCCTTTTCATAAATACCAATTGGACGCGTCATAGCCTACCCCCAAATACGTTTGATTTCATTTTTAAAATCACGCGCTGCCGCAGCTGGATCTGCTGCTTCTGTAATACCACGACCTGCAATAAAAGTGAAAACATCTACACCAGAAAAGAGTTTGAGTGTGTCAACACTAAGACCGCCAGTCACAGATACGCGAAAGCCCATATCAATAAGCTTTTTAACTTTATTTAAATCCTTTTCACCCCAAGTTTCACCAGCAAGGAGCGCATCACGCGATTGGTGATAAATAACTTGTGAAATCCCCGCATCAAGCCATTGTTGTGCTTGCTCATAAGTCCAATCGCCATAAAGTTCAACTTGAATCTCACCACGTTCGCCACGCACTTCTTCAATGGCCTTACGTGCAGCTTTCATGGTTGGAATGGTAGCACAGCAAATACAAGTCATCCAGTCTGCTCCGCGTACAGCATTATTTTTAGCGACTGTTCCACCAGCATCTGCACATTTAGTATCCGCCACAATCCATTTATCTGGAAAAAGATTACGAAGCACTTCGACTAACTCGCTGCCGACTTGCAAAAGACATACTGTCCCAGCCTCAATAATATCAACTTCATTGCCAACCGAAACGGCAGCTGCAATAGCTCCTTTCAAATCAGAATGATCAAGAGCAACTTGTAAATTTGGTAATTGTTTTGTCATCATATTTCCTTTCTCTTCATTGCTAGTTTTAAAAATGTGATATTAACTCTCTAAATCCAAGCCTTCCAAATACGGACTGTCCTTTGATTCATCAATCATAGCCAACACTTCTTCTTTGGTCTGACAAGATTGTAGACGTTCTACTGAATTTTCTAACTCAAAAAGCGCAATAATCTGCGGAATAGCTACCGAAGTATGGATTTTTGAACTCGTAGCTGCCAAGGCAAGGAGTACAGAAACTTCTTTACCGTCTTGAAATTTAACAGGATGAGTCAATGTGATTAACGAAAAGGCATCACGTTGTACACCAGCTTCTGGACGCGCATGAGGCATCGCCATACCTGGCATCAAAATATAATACGGACCATACTGAGCCGTGGATGCGATAATAGCATCATAATATTCTGCCTTAACTGCACCACTTTCAACCAGAGGTTCAACCGCTAACTTAACCGCCTCTTTCCAATCTGATGCTGTCACCCCTAGCCGAATGGAATCATTATCAATCAAAGCTTGTTTCAAATTCATAAACTGCTTCCTTTCATACTTATCAAAAATCGTGGGTGTTTTCGTTTGTCTGAAAACACCCATGTCCAGAACTTATATTCATAGATGACATTCCATCTAGAAAGTTGCTTTCTGTTACTCGTCGTTAAAGTTTTTTAAGACATCCATTATTCCTGCAAAATTCTTCCTAGATTGGTGGAAATCATCTGTCACCTGAAAATGCCACCTTTATGAATCCAAGTTCTAAATTATTTTAAAGCTGCTTCCAATTTTGTTTTTATTTCATTATCGTCCATCAAATTATCAAGACCAATCAATTTACCGCTAGTACGACCATCTAATTCATGAATCAAGTGATTTGAAGCGACTACAATGTCGTAATTAGCTGCCAAGCCTTTAGCTTCTCCAACCGAACAAGAAGCTGATTCGATATTACTAACACCAAGTTGACGAAGTGCATTTTCAACTTTCATTTTGATAACCATAGATGAACCCATACCATTACCGCATGCTGTAAGAACTTTAACCATTTTATTTTCCTCCGTTTGAATTCTTTTTTTCTTTATAGAAAAGCATTATAAATAGCATTTACTTTTTAAACTGTTACTCTTCAGGCTGAACTTGACCAGCATAGTAAGCTTCCTTGTCTTTTGCTCTTGCAAACTGAATTTGAGGGATTGCAAGCAAGAAGAGGCAGACAATAGCATAACCAATCGCACCAGCATATTTGAAAAGATAAGCAAATGGAACCCACGGAATTTCAAAGTCAATATTGCCATGGTAACCACCATATGCACCGAGATTAAGAAGTGATACCGCAACGGCACCAAGTGCCACTTGAATAACACCAGATAGGAAAGAAAGGACAACCGCAGCTTTCCAACCACCACGTTTATCAGCGTAAACAGCGATAGCCGCATTATCAAAAAATACTGGCACAAATCCTGTGATAATCAGAACTGGATTTTTGAAAATAATCAATAAGAGAATGGTAATCAACTGTCCAATAAGACCTGTCGCAAAACCAAACAGTACCGCTGAAGGTGAACCAAAGCCAAATGATGCTGCAACATCGACCGCTGGGAATGAACCAGGAAGAAGCTTACTTGAAATTCCTTGGAAAGCATTCGTCAACTCAGCAACGAACATACGTACACCCTGCATCAAAATGAAAAGATAAACTGAGAAAGTGAACGATGTCTCAATCACATACATAAAGAACGATTGACTTGCAGGATTATAAACCGTACCAGATGTGATAACGTCTGCATTTGACATGATATCTGGTCCCAAAATATAGAGAATGGCACCAAAGAATACCAACATTAATGTCGCAGAAGCGACGACAGTATCATGGAAAATATTCAAGAAAGTTGGTAATTTAAGATTATCAAGATTTTCTTCTTTTTTCCCAATTTTCGGAGCAATCTTATCAACAAACCAAATAGCAAATTGTTGTTGGTGTCCAATAGCGAACCCACCGCCACCAGTCAAACGTTGTGTTGGCTCAACAGTCATATTTGAACTAACAGCCCAATAAAGCCCACAAACAATACCTACTGCCAACGTTCCCCAAAATTGATTGCGGAAGCTTGGAATCAATAGAATAATCATCAAAGTAACCGTAGCTGCTTGCTGAACCATGATATGACCAGTGATAAACAAAGTACGCACCTTTGTAATCTTACGAAACGCCACCAAGAAGATATTTAAGAAAAAACCAATCAACAAAGCTGTTGTTGCTGTCCCAACGAATTTAGGGAAATTATCCATAATATAATTATTAGCCGCCGTCAAACCAAAGTAAGGGTCAATAACTGCCGCACCAATATTAAAACGATAATTCAATGCCGCAAGAATTGGACGGAATGTGCTAACAAGTCCCGCAGAAGCTACATTTAAAATCATGTAACCTACTGTTGCCTTAACAAATCCAGCAAACACATCATACCAAGGTTTCTTCAAAAGAATATATCCGATTAAAACCAAGATACCTACAAAGAACGCTGGTTTTTGCAAAATATTTTGTGAAAACCAGTTAAGAATTGATAATAGGAAATCCATGAGATTACTCCTTTTCTATATTAGTTTTGTAATTTCTTTATGTTTATTATAGAAAATGTAAGCGCAAACAAAAAGGGCAAAAAAAACACAAGGAAGTGTGCAAAAATGTACTGAACCATATGCAGCAATTCCCTGATTTTCTCTTATCTATTAACATTTCTAAAAAATAGCTTTTATCCTGTATTAGGAATTCTTTTACAACTAAGTAGAAATTAACTAATCGTTTTTCCCACATCACCTACATTTCTTTTTTATCACTTAGACACCATATGTGCAAAATATATTATAAGTTACATATTCTTACGAAAATCTGATATTTAATTTTGAATCATACTTTTGTGGAGGTAAAACCAGTTATGATATGTCAACTATTCTAGCTAACTTTTTATTAACATAAATTTCAACAACATAAGAACAGCTCCAGATTTTTTGGAACATTTAAATATCTTATATCATGTTTCCGTTCAGTAATGCATAATTAGCTCATAACATTAAAACTTAGGATCTCTATTAGATTTACAATGATAGAATTATTAGGAAGTTACATTTCATATAATAGATTCCATGATATTTAAAAACCACCGAAACCGAAGTTCCGATGGTATTAGAAAATATAAATATGAAAAGAAAAGTTTAGGAGTAATGTTAGTATAGTGAGAACAACTTAAACTATCCTAAATTTTTCCGATAAGTGTCTTTTTCTTAAATATTTGCCCAAACAGACTCAAGAATATTCGTTTGGTCGCGGTCCGGTCCAACTGAGAATGTTGAAATGCGAACACCAACAAGTTCACCAACACGACGAACGTAGTTACGAGCATTTTCTGGAAGTTCGTCAAGGCTACGGCAACCTGTGATGTCTTCTGACCAACCTGGTAATTCTTCATAGATCGGTTTACAACGTTTCAATTGTTTAAGACTTGCTGGGTAATGGTCAATGCGCTCACCATCAAGATCGTATGCCACACAGATTTTGACAGTATCAAGACCTGAAAGAACGTCGATTGAGTTAAGTGACAAGTTCGTGATACCAGATACACGACGGCTGTGGCGCATGACAACTGAGTCAAACCAACCGACACGACGTGGACGTCCAGTTGTTGTCCCATATTCATGACCGACTTCACGGATACGGTCGCCAACTTCGTCTAAAAGTTCAGTCGGGAATGGTCCATCACCAACACGGCTTGTGTAAGCTTTACATACACCGACAACCTTGTTGATTTTACTTGGACCAACACCAGAACCGATTGTTACACCACCTGCGACTGGGTTAGATGAGGTTACAAATGGGTATGTTCCTTGGTCAATATCAAGCATGACACCTTGTGCACCTTCGAAAAGGACACGTTTTCCAGCGTCAAGAGCATCGTTCAAGATAACTGATGTATCTGTAACGTAATCTTTGATTTGTTGACCATATTCATAGTATTCCTCGAAGATGTCTTCAAATTTGATTGGTTCGCATTCGTACATTTTTTCGAAGAGACGATTTTTTTCTTCCAAATTCACGCGCAAGCGTTCTGCAAAGATTTCTTTGTCCAAAAGGTCAGCAATTCGGATACCGACACGTGCTGCTTTATCCATGTAAGCAGGTCCGATTCCTTTATTTGTTGTCCCAATTTTATTATCACCCTTAGAAGACTCTTGCAAACGATCAAGTTTAATATGATATGGCAAAATAACGTGTGCACGATCAGAAATACGAAGACTATCTGTTGTAATTCCCTCATCATGCAAGTATTTCAATTCAGTTACCAATGATTTTGGATTGACAACCACACCATTTCCGATAACAGAGATTTTCTCTGGGAAGAAAATACCTGACGGAATCAAATGCAGCTTAAATTTCTTACCGTCAATAACGATAGTGTGACCTGCATTGTCTCCACCTTGATAACGTGCAATCACTTCAGCATCTTGAGACAAAAAGTCTGTGATTTTACCTTTTCCTTCATCACCCCATTGGGTACCAACAACTACTACTGATGTCATATTCTGTTCGATATGGATACTAACATTTATACAGCGAGCAAATAAAAACGATACTAGCTAAAACAAAGCGTCACGTATCTATCTCCAAGCTATAAAATTGTATCTTCATCCTTTCTTGTACAACATGGCAGGAATCTCACCTGCGAGTTTGTCTTACAACTTATTATATGCAATTTCTGATTTTTTTTCAATATTTGATGACAAAATATTATTTTTCCCGAACGTTTTTAGATTTTAAAAAAAAGCAGCTTTAAACAGATACTTTTTCGCCCCTCCGTTAAAAGTTCATCCAGTAATCCTTGCCCGCAAATGCGATAGCCACTGCATTTCCTGAAAAAATGCCTGAAAATTCTGGTAAAACGTGTCAAAAATCTTGCTTTTTTAGCAACTTTTCCCTAGAATAGTTTTACATTTATCAACAACGACCGACTATTTTTTGACAAATATTTATCACTAAAGAACTGTCAGATTTCAGATAGATTATTATAGATTATTAATGAGGAGATTACCATGACATTGAACGGATTATTACAAAAATCACCCGCAAGTCTCCCTATCCTTCAAGCAACTTTTGGCTTAGAAAGAGAGAGCCTTCGCATTAGTAAAATAAATCACAGAGTTGCCCAAACTAAGCACCCTGAAATTTTGGGGAGTCGCTCATTTCACCCTTACATTCAGACGGATTACAGCGAGCCACAGATAGAGTTAATCACTCCGATTGCCAACTCAACTAGTGAAGTTCTACGTTTTCTTGGCGCTATCACAGATGTCATTGGGCGATCAATCAACAAAGATGAGTACCTTTGGCCTTTATCAATGCCACCAAAACTAACGGCTGATGAGATTGCTATTGCCAGTCTAGAGGATCACTGGGAACGCCAATACCGCGACCATTTAGCAAAAGTGTATGGCAAGGTGCTTCAATCCATGTCTGGAATCCATTACAACATGGAGCTGGGTGCTAACCTTGTGACTGCTCTTTTTGAAGAAAGTGACTATACCTCTCTAATCGCCTTTAAAAACGACCTCTACCTCAAATTAGCTCAAAACTTCCTACGTTTTCGTTGGTTATTGACTTATTTGTATGGGGCTTCGCCAATAGCAGAGCAGGGATTTCTTGACAAACCACTTGATAAGCCTGTTCGCTCACTCCGCAATAGTCACCTTGGCTATGTTAATCATGACGACATTCAAGTATCCTACCAAAGCCTTGAACGTTATATTTCTGACATTGAACATTATGTCAATTCTGGTCAGCTCATTGCTGAAAAAGAATTTTACTCAGCTGTCCGACTTCGTGGCAGCAAACACAATCGCGATTATTTAAAAAAAGGCATTACTTACCTTGAGTTCCGTTGTTTTGATATCAATCCTTTTGACCATCGCGGCATCACCCAAGAAACACTTGATACGGTGCACCTTTTCGCCTTGGCACTTCTTTGGTTAGATGATAGCTTTGCTATTGACCAAGATATTGCTGACGCAAAAGCGCTTAATGACCGCATCGCTCTTAGCCACCCACTTGAGAAATTGCCACAAGAAGCACCTGCTGACCTTATCCTTTCTGCCATGCAAGCAGTCGTTGAACACTTTGATTTGCCAGAGCATTATCACACCCTACTCGAAAATGTCAAAGCACAGATTGAACACCCTGAATTGACCATTGGTGGACGTTTAGTGACAGAAATTGACCACCTCTCTTTGGAAACATTTGGGCAAGAAAAAGGGCAAGCCTATCACGACTATGCTTGGCATGCTCATTATGCCCTCAAAGGCTATGAGAATATGGAGCTTTCCACTCAATTATTACTTTTTGATGCCATTCAAAAGGGAGTAAACGTTAATATTCTTGATGAAAATGACCAGTTTCTCAAACTTTGGCATGGTGACCATGTTGAATACGTCAAAAATGCCAATATGACTGCCAAAGATAATTACATTACACCACTTGTCATGGAAAATAAGGTAGTCACGAAGAAATTGCTAGCACAAGCAGGCTTCCCAGTCCCAGCTGGACAAGAATTCGACGACAAAGATACCGCTCTCCGCTATTTTTCACAAGTCAAAGACAAGGCTATCGTTGTCAAACCAAAATCGACTAACTACGGACTAGGTATCTCAATTTTCAAAGAATCTGCTGACCTTGCTTCTTACCAAAGCGCTCTAGACATTGCCTTTGCTGAAGATGACACGATTTTAGTTGAAGAATTTATCTCTGGAACTGAATATCGCTTCTTCGTTCTTGATGGTAAATGCGAAGCGGTGCTTCTGCGAATTGCTGCTAACGTGGTTGGTGATGGTACACACACGATTGCGGAATTGGTTGACCTTAAAAATCAAAATCCACTCCGTGGCTACAATCACCGTTCACCACTTGAAATCATTGAACTAGGCGACATTGAACGCCTCATGTTAGAGCAACAAGGATACACACCAGATGACATTCTCCCTGAAGGTGTCAAGGTTGATTTACGCCGTAACTCTAACATTTCAACTGGCGGTGATTCCATTGACGTTACCGAAGCCATGAACAAATCTTATCAACAACTAGCAGCTCAAATGGCTAGCGCTATCGGTGCTTGGGTTTGTGGGGTAGATTTGATTATTCCTGACGAAAATCTCAATGCTAGTAAAGAAGAGCCAAACTGCTCGTGTATCGAGCTGAATTTCAATCCAGCAATGTACATGCACACTTATTGCCACGCAGGAAAAGGGCAAGCATTGACACCAAAAATCCTAGCAAAACTCTTCCCAGAAATCTAAAAAAATTTCTATCACACCTGTAAATAAAAAATCTGTCTCAAAGTACAGTCATTACTTGTCATCAAGCACCATTTTGCGATAAAATAAATACAAAATCAGATAGAAATGGACTGACTAACATTATGCCACGTTATGGTAGACCTCCAAGAGGTGGAAACGGTATTTTCACCGCTATTATCGGAGTTATTATTCTTATTGCTTTGCTTGAGAGCCTTTTAGAAATCATTTTACCTATTGTTCTTATTGCAGGGGTTGGATATGGTGTTTATTATTTGGCAACCAAGCAGACACGACTTGAAAAAGTCAATACCGAACAACGTTTACAAGATTTAAAAGATAGTATTAGACTGGCTGACCGCCAAGTTAAACTTTTGGATAATTACCTTGATGAAAAAGATTACACGCAATATGTTGTCGTTGCGCGCCAGCTATTGCCCAAAATCCGCAACATCAAAACTGAAGTCACTGACTTAAAATCTAAAATGGACCTCAAAATCTCTAAACGTATCCTTCAGAAAGCAGAGAGTGTTGAGGAAGATATCTTGTTACAACTGGAAAAATTGGACGTTTCACCAGCAACACCGCAAGCTTCAGGTGAAGAAAAAGAATTGCTTCAATACGCTCCCGAGTTGACCAAGCTTTACAACAACATTCAAAAAGACCACTTAACCATTCTGGAAAAGATTGAAAATGCGGATAACAAAGAAGAATTAACCGCCCTTCACGAAGCAGACATGGAACGTTTTCGAGATATTTTAGAGGGTTATCTCAAAATCAAAAAATCTCCAAAAGATTATTACAATGCCGAGGAACGTTTGGCACAGGCCAAAACAGCTATGGAAAAATTTGACTTGGCATTAGACGAAACATTGAGAAAACTGAACGAAAGTGATTTAAAAGACTTTGATATTAGCCTTCGTATGATGGCTGACGATGACACAAACTTATAATGTTGCCTTGCACATAAAGGAGAATTCTAATGGCTGATACTTTCAACTTTGATATTGATAAAATCGCTGAAAATGCGATTACAAAAACAGATAAAACAACTGAAATTATTGTTTCAAGCGACACCAGCTCAACAGGACAAGTCTCATTCTACGACAAATTGTCACCTGAACAACAATCAGCAATTACAGCTAAAGCACCTGCTTTGATCGATAATTTCGTTGCTGACCAAAATGCTCTTCTTGATTTTGGAACATCAGCTGTTGAGGAAGTCAACACGACTGTCAATCGCATTTTGTCAGAGCAAAAGAAACTTGAAATTCCTCAAGTAGATGAATTGCTCAAAAACACCAACCGCGAACTAAACGGCTTTATCGCCAAATACAAAGATGCTAAACCTGCTGAGCTTGAAAAGAAACCAAATTTCTTGCAAAAACTTTTCAAACAAGGTAAAGACACTTTGCAAGAATTCTATTTTGATTCGCAAAATATTGAACAAAAAATGGATGGCATGGCTGCCGCTGTTGTCAAACAAGAAGAAACCTTAGCACGTAACATTGTCTCTGCTGAAATGCTTATTGAGGACAATAACAAATCTATCGAAAATCTTGTCGGTGTCATTGCTTTCATCGAAGCCGCTCAAACCGAAGGCGCCAACCGTGCTAGCCAATTGCAAAATGAAATTACTACACTTGATAGCGCAACGCCTGAATACCAAACAAAATCAGACGAATTGGCACGCATGACCGAAGTCATCAATACATTGGAACAACAACACACCGAATACCTCAGTCGCCTTTATGTCGCTTGGACAACAACGCCACAAATGCGCAACATGGTTAAAGTGTCATCAGATATGCGTCAAAAACTTGGCATGCTACGTCGCAACACCATTCCGACAATGAAATTGTCAATTGCCCAACTCGGTATTCTACAACAATCGGTCAAATCTGGCGTAACTGCTGATGCTATTGTCAATGCTAATAACGCTGCGCTTCAAATGCTTGCTGAAACAAGCAAAGAAGCCATTCCAATGCTTGAACGCACAGCACAAAGCCCAACCGTTTCAATCCAATCCGTGACCGCACTTGCTGAAAGCCTCGTCGAACAAAATAACGGCATTATTGCTGCAATCGACAACGGTCGACAACAGCGTGCTCAACTCGAAGCAGCCGTTGTTAAATCTGCTGAGACAATCAACGATTCTGTTAAAATTCGTGACCAAAAAATCATCGAAGCTCTCCTCAACGAAGGTAAAGAAAGCCAAGAAAATGTTAAAAAGAAAGACATCACACCAGAAAACGACTAAGAGAATCGACTAGTATAATGCGAGCAACTCGCTATCAACTAACTGCAACATCATAAAAATTACCAACTGCCTTGCTCCTCACTTTAAGGAATAGGGCAGTTTTACTTTTCCAAACAAACTACCAGACTTAAAGCCCTAATTTTCTCCCAGATGATTACGCTTTTACCAACCACAATACTAGCCCATCAAATTTGCTTTGTGTTATAATGTTCTTATGGATAAACTTATAAAATCAATTTCAAAATCTGGTTCTTTCCGTGCTTATGTGCTTAATAGCACTGAGACGGTTAGATCTGCACAAGAAAAACATCAGACACTTTCTAGCTCTACTGTTGCCCTAGGTAGAACGCTTATTGCCAATCAAATCCTAGCTGCCAATCAGAAAGGAGACAGCAAAGTAACCGTCAAAGTTATTGGTGATAGCTCACTTGGTCACATTATCTCTGTGGCTGATACTAAAGGACATGTCAAAGGCTATATTCAAAATACTGGCGTTGATATTAAGAAAACCGCTACTGGCGAAGTCATGGTTGGACCATTCATGGGTGCTGGTCAATTCGTTGTCATCACAGACTACGGTACAGGTAACCCTTACACTTCTTCAACACCACTTGTCTCAGGTGAAATCGGTGAAGATTTGGCTTTTTATTTGACTGAATCTGAACAAACACCTTCTGCCGTTGGGCTTAACGTTCTTCTTGACGACAATGACAAGGTCGAAGTTGCTGGTGGCTTTATGTTGCAAGTCCTTCCAGGTGCTTCTGAAGAAGAAATCAACCGCTATGAAAAACGTATCCAAGAAATGCCTGCTATTTCAAAACTTTTGGAATCTGACGACCACGTTGAAGCTCTTTTAAAAGCAATCTATGGCGAGGATGAGTACAAAGTCCTTGCTGAAGAAGAAATCGGCTTTAATTGTGATTGTTCACGTGAACGTTTTGAAGCTGCTCTTGTCACTCTTGGCAAAGAAGAACTCAAAGCCATGAAAGACGAGGACCACGGTGCCGAAATCACTTGCCAATTCTGTGGTAAAACTTACAACTTCACCGAAAATGACTTGGAGGGATTAATCAATGACTAAACTCAGCTCATCATTTATGATTGGTGATGTTGAAATTCCTCACCGTACGGTGCTAGCACCCATGGCAGGAGTGACAAATTCTGCCTTTCGTACGATTGCAAAAGAATTTGGAGCGGGCTTAGTTGTCATGGAGATGATTTCTGAAAAAGGTCTCCTCTACAATAACGAAAAAACTCTTCACATGCTTCACATTGATGAAAATGAGCATCCAATGTCAATTCAATTATTTGGTGGTGACGCAGACGGACTTAAACGCGCAGCTGAATTCATCCAAGAAAATACCAAAGCTGACATCGTTGACATCAATATGGGCTGCCCTGTGAATAAGGTTGTCAAAAATGAAGCAGGCGCAAAATGGCTCAAAGACCCTGATAAAATTTATCACATTATCAATGAAGTCACTTCTGTTCTCGATATTCCATTGACTGTCAAAATGCGTACTGGCTGGTCAGATAGTGAGCTCGCTGTTGAAAATGCACTTGCTGCCGAATCAGCTGGAGTGTCTGCCCTTGCTATGCATGGACGTACACGTGAGCAAATGTACACTGGAACATGTGACCACGAGACACTTGCTCGTGTTTCAAAAGCCATTACCAAAATTCCATTTATTGGAAACGGTGATGTCCGTAACGTTCACGATGCTAAATACATGATTGAAGAAATCGGTGTTGATGCCGTTATGGTTGGACGCGCAGCCATGAACAATCCATACATCTTCACTCAAATCAATCATTACTTTGAAACAGGCGAAGAACTGCCAGACCTTCCATTTGTCAAAAAATTGGACATCGCAGAAGATCACCTCAAACGTCTCATCGACCTCAAAGGTGAAAAAATCGCTGTCCGTGAATTCCGTGGTTTAGCCCCACACTACCTCCGTGGTACCGCTGGCGCTGCCAAAATCCGTGGAGCCGTCTCACGCGCAGAAACTATTGACGAAGTCAAAGAAATCTTTAACAGCTTACGATGATTGGGAAATTTCACCGATAACAAACCCAAAAACAGCTACTAAGTTAAACTTAGCAGCTGTTTTTATTTTATTATTAAGCAATATCAAATTTGAGTTTCCCTTTAGAAACGCCGATTTTAAGGGTATTTCCACTTGCCAATTCGCCTGATAGAATAAGCTCTGATAATTCATCTTCAACTTTATCTTGCAGAGTACGGCGAAGCGGACGAGCTCCCATTTCTGGGTCGTATCCAATTTCGGCTAAATATTTCAATGCTGATGGTTGGAATTTTAGCGTAATATCTTTTTCAGCTAGTGTCGCAATCAATGGTTTAACCATGATTTTCACGACATCACGCATATTTTCTTGAGTTAAGTTGTGGAAAACAACCTTTTCATCAATACGGTTGATGAATTCAGGTCGGTAAGCTTTTTTGAGTTCTTCCATGATGCGTTTTTGCATTGCCTCATAATCATGAGCCATATCACGCGCACCAAAACCAACTGTCTTTTCATCACGCAAAGCGGTTGCCCCAAGATTTGATGTCATGATGATAATCGTGTTTGAAAAATCAACTTTACGACCACGACTATCCGTCAGCACACCGTCATCCAACACTTGGAGAAGCACATTGAAAATATCTGGGTGGGCTTTTTCAACTTCGTCAAATAGAAGCACAGAATAAGGTTTGTTGCGAACTTTTTCAGTCAATTCGCCACCTTCTTCGTAACCGACATATCCTGGAGGAGCTCCGTTAAGACGACTCGCCGCAAATTTTTCCATATACTCAGACATATCAAAACGGATAAGAGCAGATTCATCATCAAATAGCAGTTCTGCTAGTGCTTTAGCCAACTCTGTTTTACCAACACCCGTTGGACCCAAGAACATAAACGACCCAATCGGACGTTTGCCTGTACGAATGCCCGCTTGATTACGACGAATAGCACGACTAATCGCTGAAATAGCTGAATCTTGGCCAATCACACGCTTATGGAGTTCTTTTTCAAGGTTCAAGTATTTCTTACTATCTGCCTGTGTCATTTTCTCAACAGGAATACCTGACAAACGACTGAGCGTTGCCATAATATCATCTTCTGTCACAGCAGTTGGTTTACGATTTGGCTTCTTGCGTGACTCTTTCAGCAATTTCGTTGCCAATTTGAAATCACCTTCCAAAATAGCTTTATCAGCAGGTGTCAAAGTAGCTGGCGCTTCTTTTTTCACCAAACCTTGAACCGTTGCACTTGCTTCATCAAGCAAATCAATCGCTGAGTCAGGAAGATTTTTACTTGTCAAATAGCGATGCGCAGCTTTGACAGCCGTTAAAACAGCTTCGTCAGAAATCACCACATTATGAAAATCTTCATATGATTTCTTTAACCCAAGCAAGATTTGGTAAGCATCTTCAACACTTGGTTCTTCAATGGTAATCTTAGCAAAACGGCGAGAAAGCGCCGCATCTTTTTCAAGATGTTTTTGATATTCTTCTTGCGTTGTCGCACCAACCATATGAAGCGTACCACGCGCAAGCGCTGGTTTTAGAATATTAGCCGCATCCAAAGTGCTGTCAATTCCAGAGCCTGAACCCATAATCGTATGCACTTCGTCAATGAAAAGAATAATATGACCGTCTTCCTCAATATCTGAGATGATTTGGTTCATGCGTTCTTCAAAATCACCACGGAATCGCGTACCAGCCACAACGCTCATCATATCAAGCTCTAAAACACGCATGTCTTGGAGTTCATACGGAATCGCACCATTGACAATTCGCTGTGCCAAACCGTAAGCAAGAGCCGTTTTACCAACACCAGCTTCCCCTACTAAAACTGGATTGTTTTTCGTTTTGCGACTAAGCACCTGCACCATACGAGAAATTTCTTTTTCACGACCGATAACAGGTTCTAATTTTCCTTGACCTGCCATCTCTGTCAAATCACGCGTGAAATCTGACAAATCCCCCGCTGTTGACTGTGGTTTCATCATTTCAGAAAAAGCACCGCCCATTGTCGCTTTTTTCGGCTTACGAAGCCCATGAATAGCCTTGATATTTTCCTTTGTAAAACCAGCATTACGTGCCAAACTCTTACGCAAATCAATCAAACGAGCAGCGTCACCGTCTTCTTTATTTTTAAAACCAGCAACTTCTAGCAAACGTGTGGCAAATAAATCAAGGTTTAACAACATCGCATAAAGCACGTGTTCTGTCCCGATTTCGTTACCGCCAGTCACCTGACAAATAGACTCAGCAAATGCTAAAACGTCACTAAGAGCTTTAGATTGTTCTACAAAATGAACTCTGTCAACGTCCGTTAACGGTGATTTCCCAATGGCTAAAACAGCTGCCGCTTCATATTCTTCATAGGCGATTTTAGTTTGGTATTCCGCAAATGTTAGCCCTGCGACTGAGTCATGGATAGCAACCATAGCTAAAAGGACGTGCCAACTTTCTAAATATGGGCTTTCAAAACGCGCTGCTTGGTATTGAGCAACACTGAAAACCTCTTGCATTTTTATCGAATACTCACTCATAAATGGAATCCTTTTCTATCTAATCTTTGTAAAATTTTCCGCAACATACGTGCCCTAATCTCTGGAGCATCTTTGCCAAGAACATCATCCGAAGCTGTTGCTAAAATCAAATTTCCTTCACGTTCAGTAATGATTTTTTCATCAAACAGCAACTGAATCAAATCCGTGAAAACCTGCTCACTAATACGTTCACCAATGTTTGCCATAAGATTACCAAACATTTGATGTTGATCTGAAAAACGCACTCTGGCAATGCGGATATAACCTCCGCCACCACGTTTACTTTCGACAGTATAACCACGACTTTCCGTGAAACGCGTTTTAATCACATAATTAATCTGGCTAGGAACAACTTGAAAGGTATCTGCCAAGTTTGACCGCTTAATTTCGGCAATACCTGATTGGGCAAGTAATTGCTTAATGTATTCTTCAATACTATCAGATGTATTTTTTGCCATTAGCTTCCTCCTTTTCAAGATTAATGACCATTTCCAAATAGACTATCTTTGACTATAACTGACTATCATTATAACAAAAATATCCTTTTTAGGGGAAAATAAGCCCTACTAATTTAGATAAATTTAATATCATCATCTCAAGTTTCATAAAAATAAAGTCAATCACACCAATCCAGTATATTGAGCAAGTAAGAATTGAGTGCATTAACCCATTGTGTACGCTTTGGCAACTCCCCTAATCGCTTGCGAAAGAATGTGCGTTAGCGTATTGTACCAAGTTTTTCTTTTAATTATCGTGCGCAACATAGTAAATCTTGTTGTAATTCACTTTAGCACAGCTATACGTAAAAAATGGATAGAGAAGCATTTTGATGATATTGAAAAATAGTTGTCCTTCTCTGAGACATTGCAAAGTTGTAAGCGATGATAAAAAGTACCTTAGCTTTGGCCGGCAAGGTGCTTTTCTTGTACTCAGATATTACTCTGAAATTCTCCTTGCTGTTGTTATAGCATGAGCTAACATCTCTTGTCAAAGAAAGGCACTCAAATAGTCAATCACACCAATCATGATACTATTTTCAGCCTAAAACAATCACCGAAAGACAGATTTTGGTTGTGTTTGCTCAAGAGATAGGATACAATAAAATCTGTAACAAATGAAAGGTTTCAAGTAAATGAACTATATTATTACATTTTTGATTTCCATGCTTCCTCTTGTAGAACTTCGTGGCGCTGTTCCTTATGCAATCGCCACTGGTATTCCAATGTGGCAAGCACTTATTATCGGCGTTGTCGGTAATATGCTCCCCATCCCAATTATCTTCTTCTTCGCACGTCGTGTGCTTGAATGGGGAGCAGATAAACCAGTTATCGGTGGTTTCTTTACTTGGTGTTTGAAAAAAGGTCACAGCGGTGGTAAAAAACTAGCTGCGACTGCTGGTAACCGTGGACTATTTATCGCCTTATTACTCTTTGTTGGTATCCCCATTCCTGGAACAGGAGCCTGGTCCGGAATATTAGCCGCATCAATCCTCGATTGGAACTTCAAACAAAGCGTCGTTGCAGTTATGCTCGGGGTTATCCTCGCAGGACTAATCATGGGAACACTAACAATTCTCGGCTTAGGAGCATTTAGCTAAAAAAGAGCTTAGGAAGCAAACCAAGCTCTTTTAATGTTGTTTTTTATCAACTGTTAGCAAGATTTCTCAAGCATACAAAACCACCTGAGATTTCTATCTCAGATGGTTATTTTATTAGCAAGCTATTCTTATTTGTTAAGTGCTGCTGCCATTGTTGCTGCAACTTCTGATTCAAAGTCGTTAGCTGCTTTTTCGATACCTTCACCAACTTCAAAGCGAGCAAAAGTGATAACTTTAGCATTTACTGAATCAAGGTATTGTTCAACAGTTTTGCTGTCATCCATGATGTAAACTTGTGCAAGAAGTGTGTATTGTTGGTCAACTTTAGTGTTATCAAGCATGAAGCGATCCATTTTACCAGGGATGATTTTATCCCAGATTTTTTCTGGTTTGCCTTCTGCTTTTAGTTCTGCCTTGATATCTTCTTCAGCTTGAGCGATTACTTCATCAGACAATTGTGATTTAGAACCGAATTTCAAGTGTGGAAGAGCTGGTTTGTTAACCATTGCACGTGATTCGTTATCTTGATCGATTTTGTGGTTCATTTGAGCTAATTCATCGTGAATGAATTCTTGATCAAGTTCTTCGTATGAAAGAACTGTTGGTTTCATAGCTGCAACGTGCATTGAGATTTGCTTAGCAAGAGCTTCGTCGCCACCTTCAATAACAGTTACAACACCGATACGTCCACCGTTGTGTTGGTATGCACCAAAGTGTTGATCATCAGTTTTTTCGATAAGAGCGAAACGACGGAATGAAATTTTTTCACCGATAGTCGCAGTTGCATTAACATAAGCTGCTTCTAAAGTTTCACCTGAAGTCAAAGTAACTTTAAGTGCTTCTTCGTTATCAGCAGGTTTTTGTTCAGCGATAGCTTTAGCTGTTTCTTTAACCAATTCAACGAATTGTGCGTTTTGAGCAACGAAGTCAGTTTCAGCGTTAACTTCAACAACTGCTGCAACGTTACCGTCAACATAAAGGCCAGTCAAACCTTCAGCGGCTACGCGGTCAGCTTTTTTAGCTGCTTTAGCCATACCTTTTTCGCGAAGCAATTCAATTGCTTTTTCCATGTCACCATCAGTTTCAACAAGTGCTTTTTTAGCGTCCATGACACCAGCACCTGATTTTTCGCGCAATTCTTTTACTTGAGCTGCAGTAATTGCCATTTTTTATGTCCTCCAGGATTTTTTTGTTTTCCAAAATAATAAAAACGAGACAGAGCGGTTTGCTTTCTGCCCCGTTTTAAAGCATATCAAAGACTGTTAAGCCTTAAAATCTTATTCGTTGTCGCCTTCTACAACTTCAACAATTTCTTCGATTGAGTCAGCTTGTGCTTCTGATGCAAAATCAACATCTGCATCTTCACCTTGACGTCCTTCGATAACAGCATCAGCCAATTTAGATGTAATCAATTTAACGGCACGGATAGCGTCATCGTTTGCTGGGATGATAACATCGATATCATCTGGATCAGCGTTTGTATCAACCATTGCAACAACAGGGATACCAAGTTTTTTAGCTTCTTTAACAGCGATTTGTTCTTTGTGTGGATCAACAACGTACATTACGTCTGGGATACGAGGCATATCTTCGATACCACCCAAGAATTTTTCAAGACGAGCACGTTGTTTGTTAAGAAGAGCAACTTCTTTCTTAGGAAGAACTTCAAAAGTTCCATCTTCTTCCATGCGTTTGATTTCTTTCAAACGAGCGATACGTTTTTGGATAGTATCCCAGTTTGTAAGAGTTCCACCCAACCAACGGTGGTTGATGTAGTATTGACCAGCACGTTCTGCTTCTTCTTTAACAGCATCAGCAGCTTGCTTTTTAGTACCAACAAACAAGATAACAGCGTCGTTAGCAGCTGCATCACGAACGAATTCGTAAGCTACATCAGCCATTTTTACAGTTTGTTGAAGGTCAATAACGTGGATACCGTTACGTTCTGTGAAGATGTATTTAGCCATCTTAGGGTTCCAGCGACGAGTTTGGTGACCAAAGTGAACACCAGCCTCAAGAAGTTGTTTCATTGAAATTACTGCCATGAGTAGTTTCTCCTTTTTTATAATGTTTTTTCCTCTCCCAGACTTCATCTTGCAAACCCACCCATAAAGAGCAACAGGTTCACAATACATCCAGAATGAGTATTTGTTGCATAAAACAACTGTTATAGTTTACCATAAAACCTCTATTTTGACAAGTCAAATGCAACCTTAAAAAGCTTTTCTTTAAAGTATTTTGGCACTACCTCCTATCATTAAATCTCTGCCATGATAAATTCTTATTCCCTTATCCTTATCACAAAAACAAAAGCCCGACTCTGTCGGGCTTTTGGCGTAAACACATTATATATAAAGGCGGTAGACGGATTTGAACCGACGATCAAGCTTTTGCAGAGCCGTGCCTTACCACTTGGCTATACCGCCATAACAAATAATATTCTACCTTAAAATCTAAGCGGCGTCAAGTAAATTTCTTAAATTCTGAACTTATCGACCAATTCTATTTCCCTTGTAAAATACGGCATTTATGCTATAATACTAAAAATCTTTGGAGGTGTTTTATGAAAAAACTAAGTCCTAACAGTCATATTCGCGTACTCAGCCCGTCAGATTCAATTGCTCGCTTGGGTGGATTTGAAGCCAATCTTTCTGCCAAAGAAACGTTAGAAAATCTAGGATTTCGTGTGTCATTTTCAGAGCATTACTTAGAATCTGATATGCTCTATTCTTCTTCAATCAAGAGCCGTATTGCTGATTTGCACGCTGCTTTTGCTGATGACTCTGTTGATGCTATTCTGGCTACGATTGGTGGTTTTAATTCTAACGAACTATTGCCTTATCTTGACTACGACTTAATTGCCAAACACCCTAAAATTATCTGTGGGTATTCGGATTCGACAGCTTTTTTGAATGCTATTTTTGCTAAAACTGGAAACCTCACTTACATGGGACCGTCATATTCTAGTTTTAAAATGAAAGAAGGTCAAGATTACCAAAGCAAGGCTTGGTTAAACGCTATGACAAAATCAGCTTATGACCTTGTTCCAAGTCAAGAGTGGTCAAGCGACCCTTGGTATGACCCAACACAACCACGTCATTTTATGCCAACAGAATGGAAAATTTACAACGCAGGGAAAGCTTCTGGCACCATTATTGGTGGAAATTTATCTACTTTTGGACTTCTTCGCGGAACACCTTACGCCCCTCAAGTCAACGATTATGTCCTTTTCTTAGAAGAGGCAGAAGAAGATGACTATCATGAGTTTGACCGCAATTTAGCAGCCATTTTACAAGCTTACCCCAATCCAAAAGCGGTGCTTATCGGACGCTTCCCAAAGGAATGCCAAATGACACCCGAAATATTAACCTATATCCTAGACAAGCACCCACTTCTTAAAACCATTCCTGTCATGTATGACCTTGATTTTGCCCACACTCAGCCACTCTTTACAATCACTATCGGCGCACAAGCAAGCATTGACACTGACACTTTAAGCATTCACATCGAGGAATAAATACCCTAAAAAAGAATAATTAAAATATTTTCATTTGCAGATTTACAAATAAAGCGATTTCATCAATTCCTCTGCTAAAATGAGGTTATAATCTATGGAGGAAATCTACTATGCTGAAACGCTTATTTAATTTATTACCTATTCTTATCTTTTTGCTTTTGCCACTTATTTAATAAGCAACTCTTAATAATAAACTTTAAAATAATCTCTTTTCATGACACAAAAAAGCCAAGCAAAAATGCTCAGCTTCAAACTTTTTCAACAAATCACCAAATGATAACGCGGTCTTCTGGTGCGCGCCACATTGGGTCACCTGCTTTGATGTCAAATTCTGTGTGGAATTCATCAAAGTTTGTCAATGTAACATTGGTACGAAGTTTTCCTGGTGCATGAACGTCAATGCTTGCTAACATTTGCATATATTCATCACGCGCTTTCATGCGCCAAATCGTTGCAAAGTTGATGAAGAAATCACGTGCTGAGAAATCCTCGTCTTGTTTTGCGGCTTCGAGTGCACAAGCCACACCACCAAGGTCAGCCACATTTTCAGAAACGGTTAATTTACCATTGACTTTCGCACCATATGAATCTAAACCGTCAAATTGGTCAACGATTTTATCCGTACGTTCTGTAAAGGCTTGGTAATCTGCTTCTTTCCACCAGTTATTGAGGCTACCATGTTCATCAAATGATGCACCGTTGGTATCAAAAGCATGTGAAATTTCATGGGCAATAACCGCACCAATACCACCATAGTTAGCAGATGAACTTTGTTCTAAACTGTAAAATGGGGCTTGTAAGATCGCCGCTGGAAAGACAATCTGATTTTGTTGTGGGTCATAGTAAGCATTAACCATATGGGCAGGCATATGCCATTCACTACGGTCAACAGGCTTGTTCCATTTGCTCCAGCTATGTGCGATTGAAATTTTAGCAAGGTTTTGCGCATTTTCAACTAATGACAACGAGTCATCAATGATTTTCTTAGCATAAGTTTCTGGCAATTTTTCAGGATAACCAATGTGTGGTGTAATGACGTTTAATTTAACAATGGCTTTATCACGTGTTTCTTTTGCTAACCAATCTGCTGACGTCAAACGTTTCTTGTAAACATCAATCATTGTCGCTACTTTATGTTCCACATCGGCTTTGGCTTCTGGAGAGAATTTTTGCCCAGCATACCAAAGACCAAGTGCTTGGTTATAAGGGCCCGAAGCTAAATAGTAAGATGCTTTTTTCTTATCCATAGCTTGTGGTGTCCCTGAAAGCGCACGACCATAAGCACCTGAAAGCACACGAATGTCATCTGTTAAGTAACCGTTAAACGCCCCCGTAGCTGATAAAACCAAATCCGCCTTTAGCAAATCCCAGTTCTTTTCTGAATAATAGTCAGCAGCAAACTCTGTCCAGAAACGTTCTTCAGGAACAATCACTTTATCAGGAATTTCTCCCAAAATTTGCGTGAAAATAGCATCCAAAGGCAATTCTGGTGCTAATTTTGTAAAATCAGCCCAATCATATGGGTGATAAAGTTTGACGTATTCAGAAGATTCTTCACGTGACAAAACATATTTAGCGACTTTGGCATCTAATGTAATCACCTTGTCAAGCAAGTCTTTCGTTTCTTCAGCTGAAAAACCAAATTTTGGCAATAATTCTTCTTGCATTTGGCGCCAGATAGCTAGTAATTCTTTACCTTTTTCATTATCTTCGGCATAGTAAGTCGTATCAGGCAAGATTGTTCCAGGAGCTTCTGCCCAAAGAACATTGAGCTGCGCATTCATGAAATCTGGGGCAACACCAAGCGGAAATTCATTTGGTTTTCCTGCCATTTCAAAATCTGCAATTTTGCCTGCAAATTCAGCAAAAGAATCCAAGTTTTTGTATTCTTCAATCAATGGAAGAACTGGTGCGACACCAACTTCTTCACGTTTATCATAATCTGAAGTCATACGATGAAACTTGATATAGTTTTGTAAAATACTATCCTCTGGTACATCTTCGCCGCTAAGCCATTTATCTGTTGTTGCCAACATTAAATCTTCAATCTCATCGGCTAAATCTGAAAAACCACCTGTACGTGGTTTATCATCAGGAATAACGGCTGTTTTTTCCCATTCGCCATTGACAGCATCATAAAAATCGTCTTGATATCGAGTCATAAAAAATCTCCTTTAATCTATTAGAACCATTTTATCAAAAAAAGGTGAGAATAGCAGATATAAAGCACATTTGTCAGAAATTAAATAACAGACTTTCTGACACTTTTTTGCTATACTTAGAGCAAGGAGGCAACTATGACTAAAAAACATTATAATTGGGCAACCCTGGGAACTGGTGTCATTGCTAATGAATTAGCGCAAGCACTTCAACAACAAGGGCGAAAACTCTATTCTGTTGCTAACCGCACTTATGATAAGGGGCTAGCTTTCGCTGAAAAATATGGCATTGACAAAGTTTATCAAACTATTGATGAGGTATTTGACGACCCTAACGTAGATATTATTTACATCTCAACGCCACACAATACACACATTAACTTTTTGCGTAAAGCCCTAGCAAACGGCAAACACGTTTTATGTGAAAAGTCAATTACGCTTAACGCTGACGAATTGGACGAAGCTATCAAGCTAGCTGAAGAAAATCACGTCATTTTAGCAGAAGCCATGACCATTTTCCATATGCCAATTTACCGCAAACTTTCAGAAATCATTGCGACTGGAAAACTCGGTGGATTGAAGCTCATTCAAATGAATTTTGGCAGCTACAAAGAATACGATATGACAAACCGTTTCTTTAATCGTCAGTTAGCTGGCGGTGCACTTCTTGATATTGGTGTCTATGCTCTTTCTTTTGTCCGTTGGTTTATGACATCAACGCCGACTCAAATTGCTTCCCAAGTAAAATTAGCTCCGACAGGAGTCGATGAACAAGCTGGGATTTTGCTAACTAACAGCCAAGGCGAAATGGCAACTCTGACGTTAAGCCTTCACGCCAAACAACCAAAACGTGGAACAATCGCCTACGGTAAAGGTTATATCGAACTTTACGAATACCCTCGTGGGCAAAAAGCGGTGATTACCTATACCGAGGACGGACATCAAGAAGTCATCGAAGCTGGAAGTACCGCACTCGCTCTTTCCTACGAAGTCGCTGACATGGAAAATGCCGTTTCTGGTCAAGAAAATGCCATGCACCTCGACTACACCAAAGACGTCATGGACATTATGACAAAACTCCGCAAAGACTGGAACCTCACTTACCCAGAAGAAGAATGACAACACACAAAATGAGCAGGGAAATCTCCCCGCTCTTATATTTTCACCCAACAGATTCGCCTCAAAGTGCTATAATAAGCCTTAAAGAGAGAGTTAGAAGGGGATAAAATGGAAACGACACATACCAACCGAAAAAATGTGATTATTCGTTATGCTTGTTTAGTACTATTTATCATCCTTATGGGTATTGACATCTTTTTGGGAAAATCGTTGTCTAGCGGAGTATCTAAACTGCTTATTTGCACATCATGTCTTGCTATTCTTGGCATGATTATCGCTGGTTATCGGTATGAATGTGATAAGTTTGCCCAAACAGACGACTTGACGCGTATCAGAACGCTCGGTGTTTCCATTAATCCACATAGCCGTCTTGGAAAAATCAGCTACGGTTTAGCCATTGTATTGATAATTACCATTCTGGTCATTATCCTGCTTACTTGATAAATTTTCTTGATAAATGGCAAGTGTTTGATAAGGTTTTAAAGTGATTTTTTCAGAAAGGTTTGTTTCTGGATAATTGCTTAACAAAACTTGTCCTGACTGATAAGCTTCTGGCAAATCAAGCTCAACTTCTTTAGCAAAAAAATTATTCAACACCAACAACTGTTTTCCGTCAAAATGACGTTCAAACGCATAAATATAAGAATTATCTTGATAAGCTGACTGATAACTTCCTTCCGCAATAATTGGTAAGTCTTTTCTAAGACGAATCAATTGTTGATAGAAAGTGAAGATTGGTCCGCTTTTTTCATTTTCAACATTAATGTCACGATACGTTTTACCAACTTTCAACCATGGTGTGCCTGTTGAAAATCCCGCATTCTCTGAAGCATCCCATTGCATCGGCGTACGGCTATTGTCACGTGATTTTGCTTGAATAATGGCAAATGCTTCCGCTTCTGTCTTGCCTGATGTCAGTAATTCTTGGTAAGCATTTAAACATTCAACATCAACATAATCAGCCATGCTGTCATAATCTGGATCGAGCATACCAATTTCTTCGCCCATGTAAATATATGGTGTACCACGAGACAAATGAATAGCTGCCGCTAACATGGTCGCTCCCTCATTACGGAAGTTTTTAACATCTATGAAACGATTAATCGCACGAGGTTGGTCATGATTATTCCAGAAAAGTGCTGACCAGCCACCACCCTCACTCATTTTTTCCCCCCAAGTGTGGAAAAGGGTTTTTAATTCTTCAAAATCAAATGATTTTAACGTCCATTTTTGACCATTTTCGTAGTCAACCTTAAGATGATGAAAATTGAAAACCATATCCAATTCATGACTGTCAGGGTTGCTATACTGGATACAATTTGGAATGTCTGTAAAGCTCATTTCACCAACCGTCATGCTATTGTCATCTTGACCAAATGTCGCTTGATTTAACATTTTCAAATAATCGTGCGCAATCGGACGGTCTGTGTATTCAGGTTTACCATCAAAAGCAGTATTATCTTTCAGCTCTTCATCTTTACCAATTAGATTAATCACATCGAAGCGAAATCCCTTGACACCTTTTTCACGCCAGAAATTAACCACCTTGAACAATTCCTCACGCACATGCGGATTGCGCCAATTCAAGTCAGCTTGTGTAATGTCAAACAAATGCAAATAATATTTGCCAGTATCACCAAATGGTGCCCAAGCATTACCACCGAATTTTGAAACCCAATTCGTCGGCGTATCACGTAAAATGAAGAATTCTTGATAATATTTGCCCCCAGCTAAAGCTTTTTGGAACCATTCATGCTCTATTGAACAATGATTCAAAACCATATCAAGCATCAATTCAATACCATGTTCCTTAGCTTTTTGACTTAATTCTTCAAAATCAGCCATTGTCCCAAATAAGGGATTGACCGCTGTGTAATCTGAAATATCGTACCCATTATCACGTTGAGGACTTGGATAGAAAGGGTTGAGCCAGATGACATCAACACCTAATTCTTCCAAATAGGGTAATTTTTCAATAATCCCACGCAAGTCCCCTACGCCATTGCCTGTCGTATCTTTATAAGATTTTGGGTAAATCTGATAAACGACTTTTCTCTTATCAAATGCCAATTTTTGCTCCTTTATCACAATTTACTTGCTGTAAAAATCGCTTCCCCACGCGCAACATCACACGGCAATTCTCGCGTAACATCCGTCTGGAAATCATTTTGATTGGTCACAATAACAGGTGTCACCACAGGATAGCTAGCCGCTTGAATAGCTGCCATGTCAAAACTAATCAAAGCATCACCAACCGACACTCTATCACCTTGCTTAACATGAGCCGTAAAGCCGTCTCCGTCAAGATTTACCGTGTCCATACCGATATGCATCAGCAATTCAAGACCTTCATCTGAAACCAAACCAATCGCGTGTTTTGTTGGGAAAAGAACTGATACTACACCGTCAACTGGCGCAACCAATTCTCCTTCTGTCGGTTCAATCACAACACCTTGTCCCATAACACCTTGGGCAAAAACAGGGTCTGGTGCTTCACTCAAATTTTTAGCGCGTCCTGCAAGCGGACTTTGGATAGAAATCACTGTTCCTGCAGGCACTTCCGCATCCTTTTTAGCCTCAACAACTGCCTGAACTTGTGAATTTTCATCTGACTTCACTTCATCTTCAGCTTTTGTCAAGAAACCAACACGACGGAAAATAAATGTCAAAACAAATGGAATAACAATTGCAATCACCATATCAATGGCAAATAAGCCCATGTATTTTGCTTGAATCGAAAGAATACCTGGCAAACCACCGATACCAATCGCATTAGCCGTGATATTGAAACTTGTACAGAATAGCCCTGCAATACCTGAACCAATCATCCCTGCAACAAATGGGTAAACATACTTCAAGGTAACCCCAAAAAGTGCTGGTTCTGTGACACCAAGATAAGCTGAAATCGCTGCTGGCAATGAAATTTGAGCTTCACGTTCATCATGACGATTCATCACATAAAACGCCAAAACAGCAGAACCTTGAGCAATATTTGACAAAGCAATCATTGGCCAAAGCCCAGTACCACCAGCATCCGCAATCAATTGTGTATCAATCGCATTAGTCATGTGGTGTAAACCAGTAATAACAAGTGGCGCATAAAGTGCACCGAAGATAGCACCAAAGAGCCATTTCACAGGACCAGTCAATCCAGCAAGTACCACTGCCGAAATACCTTTACCAATTGTCCAACCAATCGGACCAAGCACCGTATGTGCCAAAATCAATGCTGGAATCAATGATAGAAACGGCACAAAAATCATCGAAATCACTTCTGGAATATGCTTACGCCAGAACCGTTCCAGGTAAGCCAAAGACAACCCTGCCAACAGCGCTGGAATAACTTGAGCTTGGTAACCAATCTTTTGAACCGTAAAGAAACCAAAATCCCAAGTCCAGTTTGCCGCAATTTCAGCAGCTGATGTGCTGGCAACATTATAAGCATTTAACAGTTGGTTTGGAGAAATCAAACAAATCCCCAGAACAATCCCCAGAATCTGGCTAGTTCCCATTTTACGTGTCACAGACCAGACGATTCCTACTGGTAAATAGTGGAAAATCGCTTCACCTGGCAGCCACAAAAATGAGTTCACACCAGACCAAAATTGAGAAACCTCAACAATCGTCTTACCATTCAATGCTGACCATTCAACACCTTCAAGAATATTACGAAAACCTAAAATCAAACCACCAACGATAATCGCTGGAATGATAGGTGTAAAAATTTCCGCCAACATTGCAAGCGCACGTTGTAACCAATTTTGATTTTTCTGCGCAGCTGATTTAGCCGCTTCTTTTGATACCCCTTCGATACCAGAAACCGCTGTAAAATCATTATAAAAAATAGGAACATCATTTCCGATAATTACTTGGAATTGCCCTGCATTTGTAAATGTCCCCTTAACCGCAGGGATGGCTTCCAAACGCTTAACATCCGCCTTACTCTCATCATTTAAAACAAAACGCATCCGCGTCGCACAATGCGTTACCGCCGCAATATTTTCTTTCCCGCCGATAGCTTCAAGCATTTCACGGGCATCTCTTTCAAATTTTCCCATATGTCTTCGGTAAAACCGACTCCTTTGTTAGTCTATAAATAGTTGCTAGCTTTATTTACAAGGTTATTGTAATCGTTTCCTATTTTGTCTGCAAGTTGTTTGCTGTAAATAAGCACATTTTTTCTTGATTTTTTCCAAGTCGTATGGTAATTTAAAAACAACTTTATAAAACTAAAGGAATTTCTCAACATAACTCATGAAAAAATACGAACAAATCTTTAAAGACCTTGAACACGATATTACCTCTGGCATTTACCAAGCTGGTGACTATCTCCCCACCGAAAACGAGCTAACCCAAACCTACCATATGAGCCGTGACACTATCCGCAAAGCGCTTAGTCTCCTTGCTGAAGCAGGGCTCATCCAGAAAATTCATGGTTCTGGCTCTCAAGTCATCAAACACGAGCAGATTGATTTTCCCGTTTCACAGCTCACAAGCTATAAAGAACTGGTCGATGCTCACCATATCAATTCCAAAACCAATGTCATTGCCATTGATAAACTTATCGTTGATGAAAAATTAGCTGCGCTGACAGGTTTCAAGAAAAATAACCTTGTCTGGCGAATCATTCGCCAACGTGTCGTTGACGGCACCGCTTCTGTCCTTGACATTGATTATTTAGACAAAAAAATCGTGCCAAATATGACACGAGAAATCGCCGAACAATCCATTTACGATTACCTTGAAAACCAACTCCACCTCATCATCGCTTTCGCTCAAAAAGAAATCACCATTGACCAGCTAACTGACCGTGACAAACTACTCCTTGACATCGGTGCCGAACACCACGTTGTCTCTGTCAAATCAAAAGTTTACCTCGCCAACAAACACCAATTCCAATTCACCGAAAGCAGACACAAACTCGAAAAATTCCGCTTCGTTGACTTCGCAACCCGAAAACCACAGTAACACGTGACACCTATTTGAGAATAAAAAAACGCAGTCTCTCCCATATCTCGAAAGTTTTGAAATACCTTGGATTTCCTGCTGAACTGTCAGCCCTACCACTCACAGCGCCTAAGGGGATTATCAAAAAGAAACTAGTTACAAATAATTATTGTTACTAGCCAATTTCAGAATGATTTGTGAACGAAGCGAGCACAAAAACGATACTTACTGCTGTTCACATAGCCTGAACCTAGAAATTGAAAAGCGAAAAAGCTAAGAAAGGCATTAAAAATTTTCTTCAATCAAAAAGCAGCTGGATATAAAATGTCCAGCTGCTTTTGCATTAATGTCGTAATCTGCGGTAAACATTTACCACCAATAAAAGCACGATTAGAATAAATATTACAAGGAATGGTGCAACCATCAAAGGTTTTACCTGAGAAGTAACACCATTAAGTGATTTTAAATTATTAATTTTGAAACTCGAACTATCAGCAGCAATTGTGAATGAAGAAGTAATATCAGTTTTTTCAGTACCATTTACAAGGTAGACCTTGGCATCTTTATTGTAAGTTAAACCAGTTGAAAGTGTATCTGATAATTCAAGATAGTATTCATCATACGAAGCAAGATTATCCGGTAATGTAGCAGTCAATTGGAAAGGTACTGAATCGTTAATATCGTAATCAGCAGAATCTTGCCAACCAGTAGTTTCACCAGTTGTATCGTTAATATCTTTTAGATTTTTCTCAACAGTTGGAACACTTGTCCTAGATTCTACAAATTTCATCTCCTATAATCGTGAATTTATCCGCTCACTTGTCGAAAGTAGACATTTCTCGCTTTTAACTGCAAAATTTAATAACAAATCGCCCTTAGGTAACAATGTATTACGAAGCACACATTAGTCACTCTTTATGTTCTCACAAGTTTATAACTACATGTTATAGTAGCATCAAAAAGCCTAACATAGACAACGGACCTAACCCCAAGAATTAGACAAGAATCTAACAATTGGGGTTAGGTTTATTATACGTGTTAGGCTTTTATTCATGAAATTTTCTGTGGACAAGTCAAAGTATTCTGCAAATACGTAAAAAAAGCCGAAAATCACCAGCTTTTTTACACAGATATCAACACTTATTCACAACCTGTGGATAAGTATGGTTATACATTGGGGATAACTTGTGTATAAATACCTAAATAATCCTATAATATCAATATTTATCACTACTCCACAAAATTTGAAAACACCTTGTTGATAACTCATTTTTTCACAAGAAGAAGTTACCTCAAAACTTACTAGAAACCTTACCCTAAAGGGAGTTCTAAGATTTTCACAAAAAAAGAGTTGTGTACTTTTCCACAGCTATTATTCTTGACTAAACTTCCACAAGTTAGGAGAAATTGCCCAAAATTTACTCTTTTCTGTGCTATTTTTCGTTACCTATGGCTTAAATTTACTATTTTTCTACTCATTTTGCGGTTCAAAACAAAAAAAGAAAGAACCCCACTAGCGGAGTTCTTTCAGGAGATTATGAAAAAGAAAAGTTTTAGGATTGTTTACAGTATATAAAGACTTGCTTAAACTTACCTTAAGCTAAAAAATTATTTTTCCGAATAAGGATAGCCCAAATGTTCATAAGCTTTTTCAGTTGCCACACGACCAGTACGAGTGCGCATAATAAAGCCTTTTTGAATCAAATACGGCTCATACATATCCTCAACAGTATCACGCTCTTCAGCGATATTAACGGATAGCGTTCCTAAACCGACAGGACCACCGTTATAAACCTCAATCATGGTACGCAAAATTTTCTGGTCAATGTAATCAAGCCCCTCATGGTCAACATCTAACATCGTCAATGCTTTATCGGTAATATCTTTTGTGATAATACCATCTCCCATAATTTGGGCGTAATCACGTACACGTTTTAAGAGACGATTAGCAATACGAGGTGTTCCACGACTACGTCGTGCCAATTCTTGGGCAGCTTCATGGACAATTTCCATTTCAAAAATATCTGCCGTGCGTTCAACAATTTCTGTCAAATCTTCAACGTCATAGTATTCCATATGCCCAGTAATGCCAAAACGAGCACGTAAAGGATTAGAAAGCATACCAGCACGTGTTGTCGCACCAATCAGGGTAAACGGCGGTAAATCCAAGTGAACACTACGACTAGTCTCGCCATTGCCAATCATGATGTCAATATAAAAATCTTCCATGGCGCTATAAAGTACTTCTTCCACAGCCATTGGCATACGATGAATTTCGTCAATAAAAAGCACATCACCAGGTTCCAAATCATTCAAGATAGCAACCAAATCACCAGCTTTTTCGATAGCAGGTCCAGATGTCTGTTTTAAATTCACCCCTAATTCATTAGTAATCACAAATGCCATTGTCGTTTTACCAAGACCTGGAGGTCCAAACAATAGCACATGGTCCAAAGACTCGTCACGTAATTTTGCTGCCTCAATAAAGATTTTTAGCTGATTTTTAACCTTATCTTGTCCGATATATTCTTTTAAAAACTGAGGACGAAGCGTGCGCTCCGCAAATTCCTCATCACCCATAATATCATTATCTAAAATTCTGCTCATACCCTTATTATACCAAAACCAAGACCTACAGTGAATTGTTTAACTAGGAAATCCCACTAATACAATGATAACCAGCAATTTTATTAATAAAAAAGATCGAAGAATAAATTTTCTTCAATCTCACTTCCTTAAATTAAATCATCACGGCTGACTTGTTCAAACTTTTGGTCACCGTCATTTAATTTATCCCAAATGACAACCTCACCAGCTTTCAACGACTTTTGAACGTCAATGATACGTTGATTAGAAGAACCACGGAATTGCAACATTAAATTTTTCTTGGTAATATCAAAACGTCCGTCAACCAAAATATCGATTAAGCTAAGCATTTCCAGCTTATCTGGCGTTTCTTGCATCATTTCTTCCCATGTATAACCTGTCCAAGACCAAATGTCCTTTTCAGGCAATTCACGACGCACACGTTTGATTAATGGCAACAGAATCCCCGTATTAAGAAATGGTTCACCACCAAGAAGCGTTAGCCCTTGAACATAAGGTTGTGCCAAATCAGCCATGATTTGCTCTTCAAGCTCTTGTGTATAAGGCATACCAGCCTTGAAAGACCACGTTGCCGCATTGTAGCATCCTTTGCAGTGAAACATACACCCAGAAACATAAAGAGAATTGCGTACACCCTCACCGTCAACAAAGTTAAAAGCTTTGTAGTCAATGATTCGTCCTTGACTTAATTCCTCTGACTTCCATTCACCAGGCTCGGGAGTATTCCAATTTTTTTCTTCCATCCTAGCCTCTTTCTAGTTTTAATTTCCACTTATCCACAGGTTATTCTTCATCCAAATTTATCCAATAACGCTCGGTTGACTCACGGACATCCTCTAAAACACCACCATTTGCCAAAATCACTTTTCGGCTAGCAATATTATCCATGTGACAAGTCACCAAAGCTTGCTTGATATTTTTCTTTTTAGCTTCTAGTAAACCTAGATGAAGCTGTTCCTTAGCCAATCCCTTATGACGCTCTGACGGACGAATCGAATACCCAATATGTCCCCCCTTATTTAAGAGATTATCATTTAGACATAAACGTAAATGCAAAAATCCTAGAGCCCTTCCGTTATCACCAAAAGAAACAAATTGAATCGCTGGAACAAACGTTGACGGCACATCAATACCCATTTCACTTAATTGATTTCTTTCAATCCAGTCCTCATAAACAAAGTTATCCACAGACCAAAAACCGCCATCATGAGCAGATTGACTTGCCTCAAATTCTTTCATCATGTCAATAACAGCTGCTTTATCTGATAATTCAGGTCTTCGTAATTGCATAAACGGTACCTCTATTTGCTTTTCTTTTTAGCTTTTTCTAAAAACTGCGCTTTCAACTGATTAACACGCGCTTTTTTGTCAGTTTTCACATTTGAATGTTTTTCGTGAAAACGTTCAACTTGTTGCATACCCTTATAATCTAACTGATATTTTCCCATATGCTTTCCTTTCATTAAACTATCTATTTAATACAATAAAGAAGCTGGGACAAATGTCTCCAGCTTCAATATGTCCTGAAACTGTCTAAACCATATTTATTAACGCGTTTTCCATATTTGATATAAGTGATAAGAAGTCTCAAACAAGGAAAATGACTCGTTTAAAATAAGCAGGAAAAACTCCCGAATTGACAGGTTGGTGACTTTGTCAAGAACTGAGAGCCCTGTTATTTTCCCATTTTAAGCTTTATGTTTGCTGTAATCACCAGGATTTTTAATTGTTGAACCGTTCATGTGTTTCACACGAGCAGAAATTTCTTTGTGACGACCATTAACCATTGGACGGGCTTGTGGGTTTCCAAGATATCCACAAGTACGTTTAACAACATCTACTGTTTTCGGGTCGCTGTTACCACAGTTTGGACAAACGAAACCACGTTCAGTTGGTGTAAAGTCACCTTCAAATCCACAGCTATAGCAACGATCAATTGGCGTATTTGTTCCAAGGTAACCAACACGGCTGTAAGCATAATCCCAAACAGCTTCTAGAGCTTTTGGATTTTGTTGAAGAACTGGGTATTCACAGTAATGGATAAAGCCACCTGTTGCACCAGCTTCTGGATAAGCTTTTTCAAAGTCTAATTTTTCAAATGGTGTTGGATCCTTACGAACATCATAGTGGAATGAATTTGTGTAGTATTCTTTATCTGTAATGTCTTTAACGATACCGAATTTTTCTGTGTCAAGACGGCAGAAACGGTCTGTCAAGCTTTCAGACGGTGTTGAATAGATTGAGAAATGATAATCAAATTCATCTGACCATTCTGTACACAATTTTTTCATCTTACGAATGATATCAACTGTGAATTCTTTGGCTTCTGGGTTTGTTTCCCATTCTGGACCATAAAAGACTGTACCAACTTCGTAAAGTCCGATATAACCAAGTGAAACCGTTGCACGGCGATGACGGAAAAGTTCATCAACATTATCATATCTGCCGAGACGTTTACCAAAAGCACCGTATTGGTAAAGAATTGGCGCATTTGCTGGTGTCGCTTCTTTAACACGTTCTACACGGTAAACAAGTGCATCTTTAGCAATGCCCATACGTTCGTTGAAGATTTCCCAGAATTTATTGATGTCGCCATTTGATTCCATGGCAATACGTGGAAGATTTACAGTCACAACACCAAGGTTCATACGACCTGAGTTAACTTCGACACCATTTTCATCTTTCCAACCTTGTAAGAATGAACGACATCCCATTGGCGCTTTAAATGAACCTGTCAATTCAACGATTTTATCGTATGAAAGAACATCTGGATACATACGTTTTGTTGCACATTCCAAAGCTAATTGTTTAATATCATAGTTTGGCGTCCCCACTTCAAGGTTCAAACCACTCTTCAAAGTGAAGATAAGTTTAGGAAAAATAGCTGTACGATGTTCACTACCAAGACCTTTAATACGGATAGTTAGGATAGCTTTTTGGATTTCACGTTCAAACCAGTTTGTTCCCAAACCAAATCCAAGAGAAGTAAATGGTGTTTGTCCGTTTGATGTAAACAACGTATTGATTTCGTATTCAAGACTTTGCATAGCATCATAAATGTCTTTTTTCGTTTTTGTACAAGCATAATCTTCACGACGGTTTTCTGCTACCCAATCTTGAGCATCTTTAAGATGTTTTTTATAGTTAAGCTCAGCATATGGTGCCAAAAATTCATCGATACGGTCAGCTGTACAACCACCATATTGGCTTGATGCAACGTTCGCAATGATTTGTGAAATTTGCGCTGTTGCAGTTTGGATAGATTTTGGACTTTCTACCTCCGCATTACCAATCTTGAAGCCATTTGCAAGCATACCCTTGAAATCAATCAAACAGCAGTTTGTCATTGGAGTGTACGGGCTGTAATCAAGGTCATGATAATGAATATCACCTTTTTGGTGAGCATTGGCAACATGAGCTGGCAGCATTTTAAGACCAATTGATTTACCAACAATACCTGCAGTCAAGTCACGTTGAGTATTAAAAACTTCACTATCTTTGTTGGCGTTTTCATTAACGACAGTTTGATCTTTGTTCAATAGTTTATCAATCGTAAAATTGATGTCTGTCGCTTGAGAGCGCGCAAAATCACGTTTTGTACGATAATTAATATATTCTTGTGCAATCGCATATTCATTTGCTTCTAGAAGCTCATGCTCAACGATATTTTGAATTTCATAAATTTTGACATTATCTTTGAAGCGATCAAAAATTTCAGCAATGATGTTATCTGAAATAGTTTCCAATTTTGCTTCAACAACTGGTGACATTTTTGTCACATTAATACTTGCTTTTACCAAAGCATTATAAATTTTATCTGCATCAAAGTTTACAGAACGTCCATCACGTTTGATAACTTTAACAGCTGGTTGAGTCGCAATTGTTTCTTTTTCTAATGTAATCATATGAACACTCCTTCTCACTCGTCTATTATAACACGTAAGAAAAAAAAATCAATATCTTGTGGTCGTTTTTTTATTAGACCACAAGATATTGCGTTTATCCTCTATTTTTTATGATAGACGGTAAAGCCTGATACACCGCTGATTGAGACCTCTTCATAGTTTGAAGAAATATCATTTTTTATTGTATCAGAAATTTTTTCATCATTATTAACAACAATATACGACGCTAGATTTTGTAATAATTCATCTTCTAATGTTTTTTCATTAGATGTTTTAGTCGTATTCACAACAGGCGATGTAAATTGTGAACTGCTTGCTAACTGACTCTCAATCCCAACCTTAGATGATGTGTCCCAAACGTAAATCGTATCATCACTAGATGTTTGCTTCTTCAAATAGCTTGCAATCGTTGAACGCTCACTATCAGTACTAGCTGACAAAAGATGAGAAACCACAGGTTGTCCCACACCAATGACAAGCACCAAAATCGGCAAATAAAGATGACAACTTAGATATAATCCAAAAATACCATTGTCACCACAAGATGATTTCTTACGACGATGTGATATTTTCGTCAAGCTGCGTTGATAACGTTCACCCAATGCCATTGCGGTTAACAACAAACCAAAAGGCAATACTGTTAACAAATGATAGAAATGATAACTTTGTGACAAAAGGTCCATAACTAAGAAGCCTAAGAAAACAAGGAAGATAAGCCATTTAGATACCTTGTCACTAGCTCCCTTAGTGATTTTTCCAAAAGTAAGCGCACCAAGTAAAATCCCTGAAACTAGAGCTACAACAACTTGGAATAGCAATGTCAAGATAAAATTACTATCATTTGTCGCAAAATACGTAAATTGATAAACAATTGCTTGAGAAATATAGGATGACAACACCTGCAAATTCAGGATAAAGTAACCAACTGTGTAAAAGACAAGAATTGTTCCGAAAATGATACACAATAATTGATATAATCCTCGAGCAAAATGCTTTTGTGTTAAATTATAAACGATAATGGTTAGGAAAGAAAGCCCCCAGAACACCAAAGTACGTGGCTCTAAAAGCATTGCTGCTGCGCCAGCAAATCCATAAAGGATAAAGGCTTCGTCTTTAATGATATCCGCAAAATATTTTGTTAGGAACCACAAAGATACCATAACAAATGGCGTCGCAAATTGGATAGGATACAAACCACCAAAACCAAGAGCAACGTTTAATAGGTAAAAAATACCACTAAAAGCAACTGCTACACGTTGGCTACTAGTAAAGTAATTAACCAATTTATAGAAATAGATTCCTGATAAGTAGAACGTTACAATTTGAATTGGCACCAACCACAACGTAGAACCAAGATAGTAAGCCAAAGCAATCAAAGCATAATAAAGGAAGCCACCTGTCGCAAACATATCTGTAAACGGAAGTTGTCCTTTGGTAAACATTAAACCAATGTAAAGGTTTTGAGATTGCACACTATTTGCCATATCTGTAAAGACTGGTATTGATACCGACAAACAACTAACAACAACACTCAATATTAAAAGGTAAAGTTTATGAGGTCGTGGGACCTTTGTTCTTCTAGACGCCTCTTGGTGACTTTTGTTCTCACTAACCTTACGAACTGAACGACTTGAACGGCTGTAAGATTGTGCAGTACTCTGATCTACATTTACTTGTTCTGATGTATTCACTTATTCTCTCCTTGAATTGTCATACTTTAAGTATAACAGAAACTAATCATTAGTCAATTTGGGGAGTATAGCACAGTAAACTAAAATTTCCCTAAAACGGTGATAAGGTTTGGTTTTATAGCGCTTCAAGAAGCTTCTTTCTTCTTTGCTCAAACACGCTTTCTTTGCCATGATTCACACCTCCTTTACTTAGTATTCGTAAAAGAGCATGAAAAAAAGCATAGGCATAACCTATACTTCCCTTCAACATATCAAGACAATATTAGTCCTCATCTAAAAAGCTATTGAAAACTTCTTCAATCATATCCCACTCAGCATCTGAATCTTCAGGAATTGGTTGAAGGTCACCTTCAGTTCCATCTTCATTTTCAGTAAATGAGTAAGCTTGAATTTCAATTTGTCCTTGTTCATCTTCTTCAGCACCCGCTGGTACCAAGAGAACGTAGTTTTTCCCAAACTCTTCACGTCCATCAATAGTCAAAAGAATTTCAAAAAGTGTTTCATTACCTTGATCATCTACCAGTGTAATAACTTCATGTTCGTGATCGTGATTATGGTTATGTGCCATAAAGTTTCTCCTTTAATGAATTAATGATTAGATTAAAACATTCTATCTAAATAATTTTGCAAAATAAGCTGCGCAGCCAATTTATCAATAACTTTCTTACGTTTTCCACGGCTAACATCAGCTTGTTCAACCAACATTCGCTCTGCTTGAACAGTTGTCAAACGTTCATCTTGATAATCAACAGGAATATTGAAAAGTTCGTTGATTTTATCACCGTATGCCTTACTAGCTTCTACGCGAGGACCTTCTGTGTTATTCATATTTTTAGGCAAACCAACAACAAACTTATCAACCTTATACTGTTTAACTAACTCTTCAAGTCGTTCAAAACCAAATTCGCCAGCTTCTTCGTCAATTCTGACAATTTCTACGCCCTGTGCTGTAAATCCTAGCGGGTCACTGATAGCAACACCAACTGTCTTTGAGCCAACGTCTAGTCCCATAATTCTCATTTCAAGTCAATTCCATTTCCTTTGAGATAGTAGCGGACAAGCTCTTCAACAATTTCATCTCGTTCGTATTTACGAATTTGATTTCTGGCATCATTGTAACGAGGAACATAAGCAGGGTCCCCACTTAAGACATAACCAACAATCTGATTGATTGGATTATACCCTTTTTCATCGAGAGAACGATACACAGTTGTTAAGGTTTCACTAATTTCTTTCTTGTTGCTATCGTCTAAATTAAAGCGTACAGTTTCATCTGTAAATCCCATACTTACACCTTCTTTCTAAAATAGCTGTCACTATTTATTATAGCTTATTCACAAAGATTTCACAAGAATCTGACTTTATTTCACCAAAGTTTATTTTCATTTTCAAATCCTTCATTTCAATTGTCCCATTAAGCAACCTTTGCCCCATCCCTCAACTATCACCAAACTTTTTACTATTTTTATAAAAATAAAAAAGCAAAGCACTCGTTTTTTCCACGCACAATCAACTACTATAACCCTTAAAAATTCCTCGATTCTAACAATATACGCTAAGGAAAATATCAAAAAAGCTCCTAAACGGAGCTTTTAGACTATCTATTACAACGCTGCACGAAGGCGAGCTTCTGCATTTTCCACATTACGAATGGAACGTGGCAAGAAAGCACGAATATCATCTTCTTTGTACCCTACTTGAAGGCGTTTATCGTCAATCAAAATTGGACTCTTCAAAATACGCGGATTTTCTTGAATAAGGTCAATAACCTCGCTCAGATTTAAATCCTCAATATCGCAGTCAAGTGCTTTTGCATAACGGTTTTTAGATGAAACGATACTTTCAATCCCGTTTTCTGTTTTAGTTAATATCGCTAAAATTTCTTCTCGTGTTAGTGGTTCTTTTCCTAAATTCTGTTCTTTATAAGGGAGCTGATGAGCGTTTAGCCATGTCTTGGCTTTCTTACAGCTTGTACAACTTGAAATTGTGTAAATTTTAATCATGTGCACTCTCACTTTCTATCCCATGATAGTTGTATTATAGCACACCAACCTTAACGAAAACATAGGACCTAAGACCTATTTTTTCAAAAAGTCAATTAAAAAGATTATTTTTTTCAATAAAAATCTAAAAAAATCATTTGTAATTTTGAAAACGCTCCATTTATTTCTGAAAAAATCGAAAATCAGGTCAAATATTTTCATCTTAGATTGACATTCTTACACAAGAAAACCCCGAGACAATTGTCCCAGAGTTTCAACGTTATTATGAATTATTCTTCGATTTCGATAGCATCATCTAAATCAAGAACAACTTCGTCAACATTATCATTAGTTGCTGCTGATTCTTCAACAACATCTGCAGCTTCTTCATATTCGGTTTCTTCTACGAGACCGTAGTGAACACGTACTTTGTGGTCGATTTCATCAAAGACTTCTGGGTGCTCTGCCAAATATTTCTTCGCATTTTCAGAACCTTGTCCGATTTTCTCACCGTTATACGAGAACCAAGCACCTGCTTTTTTGATGATGTCTAGGTCGCTAGCAATCTTAACAAGCTCACCCGTACGTGAAATTCCTTCACCATACATAATTTCAACTTCAGCTGTTTTAAATGGTGGCGCAACTTTGTTTTTAACCACTTTGATTTTAGTTTCTTTACCGATATTGCTATCTTTTTGGTCACCAGAACCTTTGATTTGTGTGTTACCACGAACATCAAGACGAACTGACGCATAGAACTTAAGCGCGCGTCCACCAGGTGTTGTTTCTGGGTTACCAAACATCACACCAACTTTTTCGCGCAATTGGTTGATGAAAATAGCAATTGTTTTTGTTTTATTAATTGAAGCTGACAACTTACGCATTGCTTGACTCATCATACGAGCTTGCAAACCAACGTGATTATCACCAATGTCACCATCGATTTCGGCACGAGGTACAAGGGCAGCAACGGAATCGACAACGACGAGGTCAACAGCACCTGAGTCAATCAATTTTCCTGCAATTTCAAGACCTTGTTCCCCAGAGTCAGGTTGTGACAAGAGAAGCTCATCAATGTTAACACCAAGAGCCGCAGCATAAGCTGGGTCAAGTGCGTGTTCGGCATCGATAAAGGCAGCAATTCCACCTTCTTTTTGAGCTTGTGCTACTGCATGAAGCGCAACAGTTGTCTTACCAGAACTTTCAGGTCCATAAATTTCAATGATACGCCCTTTAGGGTAACCACCTGCACCCAAAGCAATATCAAGAGCCAAGCTACCTGAACTCATGACTTGAACTTTTTGTTCAGCACGTTCACCAAGGCGCATAACAGCTCCCTTACCGAAATCTTTTTCAATTAATTTCAAGGCATCATCAAGTGCCTTTTTACGCTCATCACCAAATTTTTTAGTGATAGCTTCTGTTTTCTTTGTCTTTTTAGCCAAATTTTTCCCTTTCTGTTTGTTCGAGATACTAACTCCATTATACCAAATTTTAGCCTTGTAATAAAGCTTGACGTACTAAGTTGAAAGCATATAAAGTAGCAATATAACGGACGTCTGAACGGCTTCGCCCACCTATAACAACACGAATAGAATGAACTTTTTCTCTAGTCGCAATACCAATGAAAACTGTTCCTGCTGGATGTCCTTCTAAGCTATCTGGTCCTGCAACACCTGTCAAACCGATACCAAAATCAGCATCTGTCAATAAACGTGATTGCTCTGCCATTTTTTCAGCTGTAAAGTGACTTACTACACCATGTTCTTGCAAATCTTTAAGAGGAATGTGAAGCATTTTTGATTTTTCTTCTATACTATACGTCACAAATCCGCCATTAAATACTGCAGATGACCCTGAAAAATCAGCGATACTAGATTGGAATAGCCCTGCGGTCAAACTTTCTGCAGCTGTAATAGTTTTGTGCTTTTCTTTCAACAAATCAAAAACAACACGCGCCATATTGTTATCATCACCGTAGCCATAAAGTAACTGTTCAAGAGGAATACTATTTAATGTTTTTTTGGCTAGAATTTTATGCTCTAGAGCATCCAATTTCGCTTTTGCTGACGTCACATCATCTGCCTTGGTTGATAAACGAAGGGTCACCTCACCTGTTTTCGCATACGGAGCAATCGTTGGGTCTGTTTGGTTATCAATCAAATCTGCCAAGACGGTCACTAACTGGCTTTCACCAATCCCAAAGAAACGCAACACACGTGAATAAAGCTGCTTATGGTCTCCAGACAACAAAGGCACTAGAGAATCCAATACCATTGGTTTTAATTCACTCGGTGGTCCAGGGAGAACAACGTAGGTCACGCCATTTACTTCTAGCACGCCACCAACAGCCAAACCAGTGCTATTTTGCAACGGTATTGACCCTTCAATCAGCTGTGCTTGACGTTCGTTATTAGCCGTTCTAGCAAACTGCGGACGTGTCGCAAAAAATTCGTCCAAACGCTTGTTAGCTTGTTCATCAAAGACTAAATCGCGTCCCAAATATTTTGCTAACGTTTGTTTTGTTAAATCGTCTTCTGTCGGACCAAGCCCTCCACATAAGACAACTAATTCACTTCGCTTGCTTGCTAAATCAATAACTGATAAAAGACGTTCTTCATTATCACCAACAGCTGTTTGAAAGAACACATCAATTCCTAACTTGGCAAATTCTTCCGATAAAAATTGAGCATTTGTATTTGTGATTTGTCCTGTTAGAATTTCTGTTCCCACAGCAATGATTTCAGCTTTCATAATTGCCACCTACTTATCTATTCGTAATTTAGTTTTATTCTATCAAAAAAAGCAACAAATTTGCTGCTTTTTGCTACAAAGCCAGATTTTAATGAGAAAATATTAGTTTAATATGTTGTCAACTTACTTTACTACTTTGTCAACTTAGGCTGTTTTCTTAACCATATAATGACTAGTAAAAACAAGAAAAGTAATGATGCCATAAAGTTGACTGCCATGACTTTTTCAACAGCAAATACTTTTACCATTAAGCTCAAAAGGCACAATAAACAAATACTTCCCAAGCGACTAATGGTCGATTTAAAGGAAACAAGAGACGAGATATTGTCAATTGACACCATTTTGTTGAAATAATAATTCAAAATAAATTCAATGACATAAAAAACAAAGATGAAAATAAAATAAGCTGGCAATAACACCCAAAGGTGTTTTGAAAGGAAGGTCAAAGGAAGAAAAATAATCAACAGACAAAACTTAATAAGCCCTGCGTATTTTTTAATCCCATCCATATTGATAGAATATGAAAACAGCGTGATAATTTGAAAAGCGATGTAAAAGGCTGGAAAATATTTGGTATCCACACCTTTACTCAGGAAAAACGATTGCCACAACTGAAAATGAGTTTGAAAAAAGATTTGCGTCAAGAAATCAAAAATCAGAATAACACCCAGTCGTGGTTGCTTTCTTAACTCGATAAAACTATCTGTAATCTGCTGTTTTAAAACAGAAACATGACTCTCTTCTAGTGTCGTAGTTTTTAGATTTTCATTGAAAAAGAAAAATGTCACAAGAGTTGAAGCCACTAAAAAGGCGATACCTAAAACATAAATATTGATACCAATGCTTAGATAGAGAACACCACCCAGACTACTTCCCAATAAAAGCCCAACAATTTCCAAACGATTATTGAGCGCTAGAAATTTTCGAAGGTCGTCCTCACGATGAGCTATTTTTAATTGATTGATAATGTAGGCATCAAGCGTTCCACTATCCAAAGCCGAAGCAATCCCATAGCAAAACCAAGCAGCGAAGATAAGGTAAAAATTGTTACTAAAAAGGACAATCAAAAACATCACTATCAAAAATAACTTTGATAGACTATAAATATTTTTGCGGGAATAATTGTCTGCAATCAACCCGCTTGGAAATTCAAACAGAACAATCGCAATACTATAAGCTGATTGAACAATCAAAATCTGCGACAAACTCAACCCTTTTGACAATAGAATAACCGTTAAAATCGAGTGCGGCATGGAATAAGCCACCGTAACTAAAAAATTTGCCCAAAGGTAAACAAAAGTGTTCCTAGTAATACTTTTCATAACTCCCACCTACCCTCATCATATCAATTTTTCTTTACAGGATACTCTTATTTCCCGATGATGTCAAGATTTATTTGAAACTTTAAACTAAACCAGAAAAACAATCTTTTTGGCAGTTAGCACCACGTTTACACCTAATTGACAACCATGTAAACCTCATCAATGCCGTTTCTGCCAATAGAAGCAAGTAACACCGACACCTAGGCTTAACCCTATCCCCTCAAAAAGAAATAGCAATCGACCAGACTTCATGGTTAAAACACCAGAAATGATTAAAACAAGGAGAATTAGTAGTATTAAAAAACATTTGACATAGTTTTCTTCTTTTTTCATCCATTTCACCTATAAAATCTGACCAAATCACTAATGGCCAGCTTTCCTTTTATTGATATTGTGCAGCGGCTGCTTTGATTTCAGCAATTGTTGCGGATTGGATTGGGACACTAGTGTCAAAAGTAATCGTGCCCTCTTCAGTTGTCAAACTACCAACAACTGTTGATTCTGCATCATCAGCTGAATAGCCAATTACTAGTGCTTTATCTGCGGGTGTTATTCCATCATCAATGACAACGATACATTTGTCATCAGACAAAACTCATCTGGATTTTCACCAGTGGCTCTAAAGTATTGAACAAATTCTCGAATAGTTGTATTACTAATCTGTGCCACCTCGTCATCAACTGATGATTGTTGTTTCACGACTGTATCTTTAGTATCAGCTGTCACAACCTTAGTTGGTTGAACCGAAGTTTGCTTTGTTGTCAAACTAGCACCAAATGCGCCTAATAAGGCAAAAGCTGAAAGTGATATAATAATATTCTTTCTCACCATATAAAACCTCCTTTAGTCTATCATACACCGAAAATAAAGTAAAATAACATTTTGTAGCGTTTAGTAACACTATTTACGGCGTTTTTTAATGAGCCAAAAGTATCCCACAAAAGCAAATAGAGCAGATAAATAATAACCAATCATTAAGCTAGTCGCTAGTGTATCCCTGATGAGTCGAAGTCCTGACATAAAACTTTCGCCAAAAGCACCGATAAATGGAATCAGATAAAAATACAACAAGAATACCCCAATTAAAACAAGGAGAACATTGCCAACCACTAACGATTGCTTGCCACGTCATTAATAAATCAGTAGCAAAACAATCAAAATACTAGCAACAAGCCAATGATTTTTCAAAAATGAAGTCCCTGAAATAGTCGTTAACTGATAACTTTCAACTGAAATACCAGACGCATACGGCAAAAAGAGACTGATAATATATGCAATTATAATTACAAATGGAAAATACTTTTTCATCCTAATAGTTCTCCTTTCACATCTATGCCAAATTTAATATTGACTATACATTATTTTTTAAATATATACTTATATGATACAATAAAAACAACTCAACATAACATTTTGTAGCGTTTAGTAACACAAATTTTTTAGGAGATTAGGATATGCGTTGGGTTTTTGGAAAAGTTTATAAGGATATTCGGCAATCAAAGGGGTTAACACAGGAAGAAATTTGTGATGACATGCTCGCCCGCTCTACCCTGGCTCGTATCGAAGGCGGTCAAGTTATCCCTAAATTTGATACTTTCATTTTTCTTCTCCAGCAAATCAACATGAACTTGGAAGAATTTGAATACATTTGCAATGTCTATCAGCCAAGTGAACGTCAAAAATTATTAAATATCGCTAATAATAATCTATCAATTACCGACAACACCGAGCTCTTATCTCTCAAACGACAATGTCAAGAATATCTTCAAATACACCATGACATACCGATTCAACAACTTCTTGACAGACTAACTGTTACTATCCACGTAAGAGAATTTAGTGGGGAATCAAAAGATACTACCTTTCAAGAAAAAACTCAGAAAATTTGGTATTATCTTGAAAAACAAAACACTTGGTATCAGAATGATTTCAAATTACTATTAACAATTCTTTACCATTTTCCACTAGAGACTCTGAAAACAATCACTCCCAAAATTTTAACTAACTTAGTCAAATACACCGACCTTTACAACATCAAGCCGTTGCAATTGACCTTGTTAACCAATCTCGCAAGCATTTATCTGGACAATCATCAAACCAAAGAATGTGAAACATTTTCTCTAGAAGCCCTAAAACTTGCTAAGGAATTAAAACGCTATGACTTTTTAGGAATTGCGCAAGTCCGCCTTGGCAGTTGTCGTGATGATAATAGCTTAATTGATAAAGGAATGTCTCTACTGCACTTAACCGAAAAAGGAGAAAAGATTTTTGAAGCACTTGAACAAGAAGTAGCAAAGCACAAGTAAATTTAAGCATATAAAAGCACTCCCCAACTGATAAGTTGAGGAGTGTTTCATGTGAAACAATAGCCAAAAAAGCTTTAAATTAAGCTTTCATCAACATTTTAAGGCTTGATTTGATGTATTGTTCTGCTGTTTCATTTGTTCCTTCAAAGAACTTACGAATTTTCTTGAGCTCTGCAGCTTTATAGCCAAGTGCCAAAAGAGCTTCCATAGCTTCCTCAAGCTGCTCGTTTGTAGCTGTTTTTGTCTGAGAAGCTTTGCCATTTTCCACCGAAACATCGACAAATTTTCCTGCTAAATCCAAGACCATTTGTTGAGCTGTCTTTTTTCCAATTTTTGGAAATTTCATCAAATACTTGATATCACTAGTGTCAATCGCATTGACAAGCCCTTCATTATCATCAACCGCAATAATCGCTAGCGCAGTTGTCGGACCAATCCCAGAAACTGAAATCAAGTTAAGAAAAACAGCTTTTTCATCTTCTGTGTGAAAACCAAATAACAATTGCGCATCTTCACGAATGACTTGGTGTAAATAAATCTGAACCTCTTGGTTGACAAGGTCTGAAAAACTGTATGGGTTAGCAACGTTGACAATATAGCCCAGCCCTCCAGCCTCGATAACAATGTATTTGGCGGTAATTTTAGTTAATTTTCCTTTGATATAATCATACATCTTAGTATTTTCCTAACTCTCTTAAACTTGTGTGATTTTCTTGAATACGGCGGAACATTTTTTCCATGTCAGCTTTGGTAAAGTTGACAAGAACTGGACGTCCATGTGGACAGTTATAAGGATTCTTACATTGTGATAACTGAACCAAAAGATGTCGGGCGGAATAATCATCAAGAATGTGATTCGCTTTGATTGAGCGTTTGCATGACATCATGATTGCCAATTCTGCACGATATTTCTTCACCGATACTTCATTTGTCAACAACAGCATATCACACATCTCATAAACAGCCGTCTCAATTTCCTCTTCTTTCATCCAAATTGGGTGTTCACGGAGAATAAAAGTGTTGTTTCCATATGGTTCTAGATAAATACCAACTTGATTTAACAGCTCCATTTTTTCTTGCAACTTAATAAAATCAGCTCCAGAAAACTCAAAAAGGTATGGCATGAGAAGCTGCTGTAAAGAGCTGTCAACGTCGCCGATTTTCTCACGATAATATTCATATTTAACACGTTCTTGAGCAGCGTGTTGGTCAATGATATAAAGCCCACCATTTCCCTGTGCAAAAAGATACGTTCCGTGCATTTGTCCGAAATAATCTAATTCTGGGAAAGTTGATGACTCCTCATTATCAAGACTTTCAATCATCTTATTGATTTTTGTCTTGTTTTTAAAATCGAGATTATCATGTTCATCATCTTGATTATCTACTTCGGAACGCTGCGCATATTTCACTGATGTTTGTTGCTTGTCAACTTCCTTGACAGAGTTGTCAACCTCATTGAATAACTGTACTGGTTGCTCTTCAACCGTATCTGACTTAACAAAGAAATCACGACGTTCTTTATCATAATAAAGGTCTGTTTGTTTCAACGGCAAGCTCGTTTGCTCTGGTTTCGGAAGCCCACGTGTGCTTGATTTCGCCAGATTTTCTAGAGCATCAGGTATCAAATCTTGCTCACGCAGACTCTCTGCAATAGCAGAGCTGATTAAGCTCATTAATTCTTTTTCCTTTGAAATACGAACTTCTTGCTTCGTTGGGTGAACATTGACATCAGCTAAATAAGGGTCGATTTGAATGTCGATAACAGCAATCGGAAAACGTCCCACCATCAATTTTGAACCATAACCGTCCAAAATCGCACGATTGAGCAAAAAGTTTTTAATATAACGACCGTTAATCAAAATCGTAATATAGTTTCGGTTCGCTCGTGTCAATTCTGGCAGACTAATGTAACCAGACACTTCAAAATCGAGGTCAGCATTCGAAATCTCAATCATTTTTTTAGCCGTATTAAGCCCATAAATACCAGCAATTGCTTGTCGCAAATCACCAGTACCAGATGTTGTTGTCATTTGACGACCATCATTAATCAAGCTAAAAGCTACCTCTGGGTGCGCCAAACTCAAACGATTCACCACATCAACAATATGAGCTAATTCGGATTGGAGACTTTTCATGTATTTAAGACGTGCTGGCGTATTATAAAAGAGATTTTCAACCGTAATTTTGGTTCCAACGGGTGTAGAAATCGGTTCTTGTTTTTCGATTTCACCACCTTTGGCTACTAGCAATGTTCCATAATTTTCATCTGCCGTTGCTGTTTTGACTGTAAAATGACTAATGGAGGCAATTGACGGTATCGCTTCACCACGAAAACCTAACGTCCTAATACGGAAAAGGTCAGCTTGATTTTTAATTTTACTTGTGGCATGGCGGTGCAAACTTAATGCAACATCATCTTGAGCAATTCCTTCGCCATTATCTGTCACTTGAATTTTCTTTAAACCAGCTTCTTCAATTTCAATGGTGATTTGGCTGCTCCCTGCATCAATCGAATTTTCCACCAATTCTTTGACAACGCTAGCTGGTCGTTCAATAACTTCACCCGCTGCAATTTGGTTAGCCAAAACCTCTGGCAACTCAATAATTTTACTCATGATTTATTTATTAGCAAGCCTTTTAAAGGCAGCCTTATTCCTTTCATTCTTGCTTGTTTATCCTCTATTATAACACAAACTAAAAAGCAATCTTCTTTAAGACTGCCTCTTATTGTTACAACATATTTTTTAATTCATAAATAACATTCATGGCTTGCATTGGTGTTAAATTCATCAAATCAACTTTTTTGAGTACTTTAATCACTTCTTGATTAGATGAGTCATCAGCAAATAAACTTAGTTGCTCTGCCACTGGTTCTGCTACTTCTGATTTTATAGTAATTGGCTCAGCTTCCACCTCAGGGGTCAATTGAAGCTGCGCAGCACCTGATTCTAAATTTGTCAAGATACTGTCCGCACGTTGTAATAATTCTTCTGGTAAACCAGCAATTTTTGCAACATGAACCCCGTAAGATTTGTCTGCTGGACCTTCTGCAATTTTATGAAGAAAAGTCACATCACCATTTTTCTCAAGAGTCGCAACGTGAACATTGACAAGATGCGTCAAGATCGTTGACAAAGCTGTCAACTCATGATAATGGGTTGCAAACATGGTCTTTGCACCAATATGATCATGGATATATTCAATGATTGATTGCGCCAAAGCCATACCGTCATAGGTTGCTGTACCACGACCTAGCTCATCAAAAAGAATCAAGGATTGAGAACTTGCACGTTTGATAGCTTGGTTAGCTTCCATCATTTCCACCATAAACGTTGACTGTCCTGAAATCAAATCATCTGCCGCACCAATACGCGTGAAAATCGCATCAAATACTGGTAAATTGACACTTTCAGCAGCTACGTAAGACCCCATTTGAGCCATAATAACGGTCAAGGCAAGTTGACGCATATAAGTTGATTTACCACTCATATTTGGACCAGTAATTAGCTGAATGTTGATATCGGCATCAAACGTAATCGTATTAGGAATATATTCTTGCGTTCCCATGACTTTTTCAACGACCGCATGACGACCTTTTTCAATTTTAATCTCATGGCTATCGTTGAATGTTGGACGAACATAATGATTATTTTCTGCAACAACGGCTAAACTTTGTAAAACATCAACGGTTGAAAGCGCCTTAGCCAAGTCTTGCAAACGAGTAATGTAACGCTCAACTTGTCCGCGAACGCGCATAAAAATATCATATTCTAAGCTTGCTGATTGCTCACGCGCCTCCAACATCTCACCTTCAATTTTAGCCAATTCTGCCGTTCCGAAACGCTCTGAATTTTTCAACGTTGCCTTGCGGAAGAAATAATCTGGCACTAGAGAGAGATTGGAATTTGTTACATGGAAATAGTATCCATCTTTTTTATTATAATCAATTTTTAGATTGGTAATCCCACTTGCAGCACGTTCCTTAGTTTCAACTTCTGCAATCCAACTAGTCCCCTCGCGCATAACCTTACGGTATTTATCCAAAATCTCATCAAAACCTGTACGGATAATGCTGCCTTCTGTGATAACAGCAGGAGCATCTGGGTCAATAGCTGATCGAATCAACGATTCTAGTTCTGGCAAAGTGTCAATGCTATTGACAAGCTTGTCAAGGTGAGGGCTTTCAAACGATTCTAAAATCGCCTTAATCCTTGGCACTTGTGCCAAGGTATGACCGAGTTGTAATAAATCTTTTGGATTAGCTTTTCCAAATGACACACGACTCGCTAGACGTTCAATATCATAAACACCTTTGAGACTATCCGTCAAATCACTACGCTCAAAGAAATTATCTAGGAAAACTTGAACAATATTTTGGCGCTCTTCAATCTGTGCTTGGTTCACCAAAGGACGGTCAATCCAATTACGCAACAGACGCATTCCCATAGCCGTTTTAGTTTCATCTAGTAACCAATAAAGGCTACCATGTTTTTTACTTGTTCGAGCATTTTCTAATAAATCCAAACTAGATTTTGTCGTGTAAGACATTTGCAAGTAATCTTTGATTTCATAATGAACCAATTTTTGCAAATGGCTTAGCTCACGTTTTTGCGTTGTATGAACGTATTGTAGCAATTTTTCAGCTGCTGAAATTTCTAAGGCTGTTAAATCTGGGTCGATTAAATGCACATCTTCATAACGTTCTTGTTCAAACGATAAGAGTAAATTTAATTGTTTGACTAAGCTATGTTGCTCTGTTTCAGAAAGCTCATAACCAACAACGATTTCACGCGCTTTAAGGTTCAGAATTTCACTTCTAAGGCTTGTAAAATCAGAAAGACTTGTTGAGAAAAATTCACCTGTTGACACATCCATATAGGCTAGCCCAAACGTTTTGCCGTCAGAATCAATAGCCACCAAGAAATTGTTAGCATTATCTGGTTTAGAGGAATCAACAGCTGTCCCTGGCGTAATCACTTGAACGACTTCACGTTTAACCACACCGACGGCTTGTTTTGGGTCTTCCATTTGCTCAGCAATTGCCACCTTGTAACCCATTTCCACTAATACATCAATGTATTGTTGCGCAGAATGATAAGGCACACCTGCCATTGGAATTGGGTTGTCAGCATTTTTATTACGACTAGTTAAACTAATCTCTAAAATCTGTGCAGCTTTAACCGCATCATCATAAAATAATTCATAAAAGTCTCCCATGCGGAAAAGTAAAAAAGCATCTGGATAATCTTTTTTTACGTCCAAATACTGTTGCATGCCTGGAGAAATTTTATCTTTTGTCATTATTAGTTAACTCCTCGTTAATTTTCGTTTCCAAGTTTTTCGTGATGTATTGAACCAAATCACTAGCATCTTGCATCTTGTTACGATAATCTTTGACAATCGGGAGATCCGATAAGTCTTTTTGTAGCTGGTCAGCTTGTTTTCCTGCTGCTTCTTCAGCCACTAACTTGTCAATCTTGTGATAAAGCACAGCCTCCTGCTGATAAGCTTTCATATCGTCAACAAGACTGTCAAGTTCTGGAAAAGTTTTGATTTTTTGTTCTACTTTTTGAAATTCTTGCACACTATCGTGCTTTTGAATAGCTTGAACTAACTTGTCCACTGCTTGGTCATACTTACTCATAAGCTCGTTGATAGGTCTCTTTCAAATGCTTGGGCAGTCTCTTCATCTTTACAAATAACCAGCAAAGTATCCGCACCTGCCACCGTTCCAAGAATCTCTGGAATGTCGCTACTATCAATCAAGTTTGCCAAAACATCTGCTTCACCAAGATTAGTATGAAGAACAAGCATGAACCCAGCACGAGCAACTTTCAAAATATATGAGCGGATATTAGCACCAAAAGTTGTCTCTGATGTTTCTGATAAACTATAATAAAGCTTACCTGATGAATCACGTAATTTCAAAAGACCAATCTCACGAAGGTCACGTGACAAGGTTGCTTGAGTAACACTAATCCCTTCTTCTTGCAAATGACGCTTGATTTCTTCTTGTGTTCCAATATGACCTGATTGAATCAAACGTTTGATTCGATTTTGACGTTCTATTTTATTCATATAGCTTTCCCTTTGTGTATATTTATCCTTAAAATTATACCAAAAAAAAGAAAATTTTTCATCTCTCTTTTGCGCTGTTTTCCTTATGATAACTTATTTTTTACTGCTTCAAACGTTTTCTTTCAGCTAATCTCGTTTATTTCTTATTTTTATGTTAAAATAATATGACTAACTAATTTAGGAGAAACTCATGGATACAAAACGTACAATTGCTGAACGCATTCAAAATATTGTTCCAGAATTAGACCAAGAACAAATTATTAATCTACTTGAAATTCCAAAAAATTCTGATATGGGTGACCTTGCTTTTCCTGCTTTCTCATTAGCAAAAATCCTTCGCAAAGCACCCCAAATGATTGCTGCTGATGTTGCCGAAAAAATGGATGCAACTGGCTTTGAAAAAATCGAAGCTGTTGGTCCATACATCAACTTCTTCCTTGATAAGAAAAGCATTTCTGCTGATATTTTGGGTCAAGTTATTGCAAACGGAAGCGACTATGCTAGTCAAGATTTAGGAGAAGGTCGCAACGTTGCTATCGATATGTCAAGCCCAAACATTGCTAAACCATTCTCAATTGGACACCTTCGTTCAACCGTTATCGGTGATAGCCTGGCTAATATTTTTGAAAAACTCGGCTATAAAGCTGTTAAAATCAATCACCTCGGTGACTGGGGTAAACAATTCGGTATGTTGATTGTTGCCTACAAAAAATGGGGTGACGAAGAGGCTGTTAAAGCTCACCCAATCGACGAACTCTTAAAACTTTACGTTCGCATCAATGCCGAAGCTGAAACACAACCAGAACTTGACGAAGAAGCTCGCGAATGGTTCCGTAAATTGGAAGCTGGCGACGAAGAAGCTATTTCACTCTGGCAATGGTTCCGTGACGAAAGTCTTGTTGAATTCAACCGTCTTTACGATGAACTTGGTGTTTCTTTTGATAGCTTTAACGGGGAAGCATTCTACAACGATAAAATGGACGAAGTTGTCGATATCTTGACAGAAAAAGGACTTCTTGAAGAATCTCAAGGTGCTCAAGTCGTTAACCTTGAAAAATATGGTATCGAACACCCAGCTCTTATCAAAAAATCTGACGGTGCAACACTTTACATCACACGTGACTTGGCTGCCGCTCTTTATCGCAAACGTACTTACGACTTTGCCAAGGCCATTTACGTCGTTGGTAACGAACAATCTGCTCACTTCAAACAATTAAAAGCGGTCCTTAACGAAATGGGATTTGAATGGAATGAAGATATTACTCACGTTCCATTTGGACTTGTTACTAAAGAAGGTAAAAAACTGTCAACTCGTAAAGGTAATGTTATCCTTCTTGAACCAACAATTGCCGAAGCTGTCAAACGCGCTGAAGACCAAATCAATGCTAAAAATCCTAACCTTGCTGACAAGGAAGCAGTCGCTCACGCTGTTGGCGTCGGCGCTATCAAATTCTACGATTTGAAAACAGACCGTTTGAATGGCTATGACTTTGACCTTGATGCTATGGTATCATTTGAAGGTGAAACTGGACCTTACGTACAATATGCACACGCACGTATCCAATCTATTCTTCGTAAAGCTGAGTTTACACCATCTGTCAACCAAGTTTACAGTCTTGATGATGCTGAAAGCTGGGAAATTGTAAAACTTATCCAAGACTTCCCACGCATCATCAAACGTGCCGCTGACAACTTTGAACCTTCTATTGTTGCAAAATTTGCTATCAATCTAGCCCAAAGCTTCAACAAATACTATGCACACACACGTATCCTTGATGAAAGCCCAGAACGTGATAGCCGCCTAGCACTTAGCTACGCTACTGCAACTGTTCTAAAAGAAGCGCTCCGTCTTCTCGGTGTTGAAGCACCAAACGAAATGTAATTATTTCTTTATAAAAGCGAAGAGAATGAGATTATTTCTCGTTCTTTTTTTCTTGATCTTTTTCTATCAAAATTATAAACTGTAAGCATAACAACAAAGGAGATTTTATTTATGGAAAAAGGAAATCAATTAATGCAAAAACTTAGTAAAGCCTATGCTAGCCTACCAGATAACGAGCCACTGAAAGCAGATATTTTTGCAGTAGCGCAGGATTTAGAAAAAAATGAAAATGACCAGTTGGCACGTACAAAACTGGCACATGCCATTTCTCAACATTTACTAACACATCATCTCAAAACAGAATCTGAAATCACAGCACTTTACAACGAAGTTGCTGACAGTCCTGAAAAATATAAAGGGAATGCCGCTTTAGCTATCATGCTAGGTAGCCTATTTCACCCCTAACAAAAAAGCCGTGTTAAACGGCTTTTTTCATTTGTCTAAACTCATTTTTTCTGAGCATTTAACCAATCAAAAATGTTATCATAAGCTGTTCCGTCAACTTTTACGGTGCTTATTCCACCATTAGTTTTATTGCTTGGTGAAAAACCTGAAAGGTCGTCAGCCTCTTTAATATCAGAAACGCTTTGTACACCAGACACCTTATCATTGAAGAAATACGTCCATGACCAATGTCCAAGATAAGAGGTATCTTTCATGTCTGAACCTTCAACACTTTCATAATATGAGAACCATTTATTCGTTGCTCCGCTATTTACTAAAGCTTTATAGATTGGTAAAGAATAATCGCTTGGATTGACAACCGTATCATTAGCGGCATGGATAAACCAAATTGGAATATCTTTAAGCGCAGCAATTTTATCCTCGTCAAAGTAGATATCATCTGTTTTGACAAATGCTGTGCCAGACAAGCTTGTATCACTAGGAACAGTTGTATAAGTACCGTCCTCATTACGCTGATATTGATAGTAAGAATAGGCTGCCGCCTGCGGAACAAGCGCTGCAAAATAATCTGTATTATTGATAGCTAAATTAAGCGTCATGTAACCACCATTTGAACCACCAGTTAAATAAATACGGTCTGTATCCACATCTGAATGATTCGAAACGTAATCCTTAATAGTATCCATGAGTACCTCTGTGTAGCGAGACACACCTGCCCCCGCTCCATTTGTACCATCACCCTCATCCATCCAATACGTTGGAGTTTGAACCGCTAAAACATAGACTCCCATTTGCTTACCTGCTGTAAAATGTGATTGGATATCATCCTTAGCAAGCGCTACAACTTCATTTCCCAACAATGTAATATCGGTATCTGTACCGCCTTCGCCTTGCCCATGTAGCCAGATAATCAAAGGATTTTTCTTTCCATTTTTCAAAATTTCTGGTTCATAAGCGGCATATTGAAGGGTGAGTTCTTCATCTTGATTGGTCAACGGATTCGTGTAAGTTCCAGAATAAGACCCACGATTGCTAAATGCTGCTACATCTGTTGAAATGCGATTGTTAATAGCGTTGCTCTCACTGTCAAGCTCGCTTTCTTCGCCGTTTACAGTTACTGTCAACCCTTGAATTGAAACCGTGTAATCATCTACCCATGTATTATGGAAATTCTCCATGTTGTAAAAGAAAGGACTGGCAACACCAGAATTTGATTCGGTGTCAAAAGTAACTGGCATTTGAATAGTGATGTACTTACTATCTTTGGTAACTTTTTTTCCATTTTTATCAGATAAATAAACCTTGCTGACTTGGCGTTCTGTACCTGCCGTTGTAATAGTGACATTTTCTTTTGATACTTTAGAGACTTTACTGTCTAACTTTACAACAACTTTTGGTACTGCTGGACCAAACTCATACCCCTTTACAACAATTGATGTTTTAGCAATAGTAACATCAGTGTCAGCAGATACAACTTGACTTCCTGCAAACACTCCCAAAAAACTAACAGCACTCAAAACGATTCCCTTTGAGAGTGATTTTTTCATACTTATCTCTCCCTCTAAATTGATAATATCCTAAAAAGTAGTAAAGTGGGTATGACACCCACATAGTTACTATTTTTCATAAAGTTTTGGTATTTTTGTAAATTGTGTCAAAACAAATCCCAAGATAAATGAGATAACGATTGAAGCAATGAAGTACCAAACATTATTAGTATCACCAGTCATACCTGCAGGCAAGATATATGATGGAATGGCAAACAATCCCATACCTCCCATCGTATAACCAGTAACATTAAAGAAACCTAGGAAAGCCCCTTGAATCGCACCTGCAATACAAGTCATGATAAATGGCGTGCGCATTGGAAGAGTAATACCATAAATAGCTGGCTCAGTAACACCAAATAAAGCAGAAATAAATGCTGGGATAGCTAATTGTTTTACCTTATCTTCCTTAGTTCTTAAGAAAATATTGAGTAGTGATCCAGCTTGAGCAAAACAAATTGAAACTGAAGCTACAAGGAGAGTACTATAACCTTTTGTTGCAAAATCCAAAATAGCAATCGGTACAAGTCCCCAGTGAAGACCAAACATAACAAGTACTTGCCACAATGCCCCCAAAATAAGCCCAAAAACAATTGGATTGAAATCATAAATTGCTTGGAAAACAACACCTACAAGGTCAGATGCCCAAGTCATCAAAGGTCCAATGATGATGAAAGCAAGTGGTACTGTAATTAGCATCACAAAAAATGGAACAATGAAAACTTTAACTACATCTGGAATGATTTTATTAAAGAACTTTTCAAGTTTTGCACCAGCAAAAATAGCTAACAAAATAGGAAGGACAGTTTGAAGATAACTTGATGCTGGGAAAATGATCGGTAATCCAAGAAAAGTTGCATAAATATCTGACTCAATGACTGTTCCTTTGAACAACGTATAAAGCGGAGCATCACCCGTAAAACTTTGAGCAATATCAGGATAAACCAAAGCAAATGCAATAGCCATTGCTGTAAATTTGTTCATCTTAAAACGATTAGCTGCATTATAAGCTAGAATAATTGGCAAGAATTGGAAGAAACCATCCCCAACCGCATTTAAGACGATGTAGGCTCCATCGGTTGTCGGAACCCCACATGCTGTCATCAAAGCAACAACACCTTTTAACATACCTGCTGCTGACAAAGCTCCCAGCATTGGTTGGAATAGGCTTGATACTAAGGCAACAAATTGATCAAAAAGGTTTCCTCTAGGATGGGTATCCCTTTCATCAATATCTAAACTACCACCAGCTGCTAAACCACCAACTTTGATAACTTCATCATAAACATCTGGGACGTGATTACCTATAACAACTTGATACTGTCCTCCTGCCTTAACAACAGTTACAATACCATCACGCTGTTTAAGATAATCATCGTCAGCTTTTGATTCATCCTTCAAATCAAAACGAAGACGTGTAACACAGTGTTTAAGACTATTGATGTTTTCTTTACCACCAACATGTGCGATAATGTCTTTTGCCAATTCTGTATATTTTGCCATACGAATAAGCCCCTTCTCTTTTTAGTTATGTTTCGAGCCATAAGAAAAACCTAAATAAATACCAAATAAGCCTGTGAACAGTGCGTCTCACAATCCTATTTCTGTACCTATTTAGGTTTTGCCTGTTTGACCAGTAACAATCCTTACAAAGTTAATCATATCACAAAAAAATATATCAGCAAGCGTTTTCAATCGTTTTAGTAATATTTTACCAATTTTCCAGATTATAATATCAAAAAAAGAAAGATGGGTGAAAAATACCGCATCTTTTTTCTTTATTGACTACAATTTATCATAGTTTTTTCGTCGAATTTTGAAATCAGATGACACAACCTCATCAACATCAATGATTGAAATAAAAGCATCTGGGTCTAAATCTGCCATAATGGCTTTAACATCACGGACTTCACCTGGATTTAAAACCACATACAAAATATTTTTCTCATCTCCAGAGTAAGCCCCCTGACCATTCAAATAAGTAACCCCACGATTAATGCCATTAAGAATAGCTTGCGCAGCTTCTTCAGATTTTTGTGTGATAATAATCATGCCACGCACTGTGTAACCACCATTTTGGACAATTGTCAGAACTTGACTGTAAACAAAGCTTGCTACCAACGTGTAAAGCATATGTTGTAAATCAATGTAAACCAGCGACGCTGTAAGAACCACGGCATCGACAAAAAGTAGTGTCTGACCAAGTTTGAAACTGAATTTTTCTTCGATAACACGTCCGATAATATCTGTTCCGCCCGTTGTAGCGCCGTAACGAAAGACCAAGCCACTACCGACACCAGAAAATAAACCAGCAACGACAGCAACCAACATCATATCATTTTCGAGAACAATCTGAATCGGCACATGTTGCCAAAACCAGATGAACCATGACATCAAAACAGTGCCATAAATAGTTAGTGCTAGCGATTTTCGTCCAAAAATTCGAGCCCCTAGAATGAACAAAGGAACATTCAAAATAAGTGACGAATAAGCAGGGTTGATTCCGTAAAGAGCATGGGCAATCAAGGTTACACCCGCAACCCCACCTTCAGCAAGAGCATTTGCCATATTAAATTTGACAAAACCGAAAGTATAAATTGCTACACCTATGGCAATTAACACCAAACTTCTTATTTGTCCAAGCTTTTCACGAACCATGTCTCATACCTCCAAAACAAAATTTTCTGCGTCTTGTAAATTATAACGCCATAAACAAAGAAGCTGAGAACTTTCTCAACCTCTTAATCATCAACAAAACGTCCAATAATATGAACATTTTCAGCAACTGAAACAAAGGCATTGGGGTCAGTTTTTTTCATCAGATACCTAAAGTCGTTATATTCTTCACGAGTAATGATAGCCAGCAAAACCGCTTTTTTCTCATGATTATAAGTTCCTTCGGCATTATTGATTTGTGTCACCCCACGATGTAATTTGGTGTGAATCATCGCAATTACCTTTTCAGGACGATTGGTCACAATCGTTGCTTGCATTTTCTTCTGCTTAGTGAAAATAGCATTTGTCACACGGCTAGAGACAAAGATAGTCACCATAGAATAAAGGGCATATTGCCAACCAAATAAAATGCCAGCAAAAATCATGATAACACCATTAACCATGAGAGAAATGCTTCCCACATCACGGCCTGTCTTTTTCCGAATGGTCAGACTGATGATATCAGTACCACCACTTGAAATACGAGATTTTAAACTAAAGCCAACACCAGTCCCCATGACCAAACCACCAAAAATGGCATTAACCAGAGGATCAGTCGTCAGAGTAATTTCAGGAACAATTTGAATGAAGAAAGAACTCATCGAAACTGTAATGAGCGTAAAAACAGTGAATTTATGTCCGATTTTATACCAAGCTAAAACGAGCAATGGCACATTAATCACATAAAAAACAACTGAAACTGGCAACTTGAAGCCAATTAATCGCTCACTAACTGCCGATAAAACCTGTGCAAAACCAGTTGCACCACTTGAATAAACGTGTCCTGGTTGAAAGAAGAAATTAACCGCGATTGCCGATAGCAAACCATAAAAAAGAGAAGCGGAAACTTTTTCCGCATACTTCTCTCTTGAAATGCTCTGCATTGTCTTTAACAGACCATATCTTTCTGCCCAACGGCTAACAATAAACTTTGTTTTCTTTTTCAAAGATGTTTTCTTAATCATTAGTTTCGATTGCTAAAGCTAATTCATCTAATTGTTTATCTGCAACAAGACTTGGTGCTTGTGTCATTGGATCCGCAGCTTTATTATTTTTAGGAAATGCAATGACTTCACGAATGTTATCTTCACCAGCAAGAAGCATAACGAAACGGTCAAGACCAATAGCAAGTCCACCATGTGGTGGGAAACCGTAGTTCATAGCTTCTAACAAGAAACCAAATTGGTCATTTGCTTCTTCTGCTGTAAAGCCAAGCGCTTTAAACATACGTTCTTGCAATTCTTTTTGGTTGATACGCAAGCTACCGCCCCCAAGTTCATAACCGTTAAGAACGATATCGTAAGCAACTGCACGTACTTTAGCAAGGTCACCTTCTAATTCATGAGCGGATTCTTCAGTTGGCAATGTGAATGGGTGGTGAGCAGACATATAACGTTCTTCTTCTTCAGACCATTCAAACATTGGCCAATCAACAACCCAAAGGAAATTAAATTTAGAGTTGTCAACCATGTCAAGTTCTTTAGCGATACGAGTACGAAGAGCACCAAGAGTATTATTAGCAACTTCAAGAGTATCGGCAACGAAAAGAACCAAATCATTTTCTTCGAGTTGTAAACTTACTGTCAACTTATCTTCGATACTTGTTAAGAATTTAGCAACTGGTCCAGTAATCGCACCATCAGTAAATTTGACCCATGCAAGACCTTTGGCACCAAATTGTTTTGCAAATTCTGTTAATTTATCAATGTTTTTACGTGAGTATTTATCCGCATTCCCCTTAACAACAATAGCTTTTACAACTGGAGCTTGTGAGAATACTTTGAAATCAACATCCTTGACAACTTCTGTCAAGTCTTGTAAAAGCATTTCAAAACGAGTATCAGGTTTGTCTGAACCGTAGTTGTTCATTGCATCATCATAAGACATACGTGGGAATGGCAATGTGACATCAATTCCTTTTGTATCTTTCATGACTTTAGCAATCATTCCTTCAGTGATATCTTGGATATCTTGGTCTGACAAGAATGATGTTTCCATATCGACCTGTGTAAACTCAGGTTGACGATCACCACGTAAATCTTCATCACGGAAACATTTAACGATTTGGTAGTAACGGTCAAAGCCAGCATTCATCAACAATTGTTTTGTGATTTGTGGACTTTGTGGCAAAGCGTAAAAGTGACCCTGGCTCACACGACTTGGTACCAAGTAGTCACGCGCACCCTCTGGAGTTGATTTTGTCAACATTGGTGTTTCAACATCAATGAATTCTAACTCATCCAAATAGTTACGGATTGAGTGAGTAACTTTTGCACGTAATTTAAAGTTGTTAAGCATTTTTGGACGACGAAGATCTAAATAACGGTAGCGTAAACGATTTTCATCACTAACTTCAACATCATCTTTAATTTCAAAAGGTGTTGTTTTAGCCGTATTCAAAACTGTCAATGCTGATACTTTCAATTCAACAGCACCAGTTGGCAAGTTTTTATTTTCTTGTTCACGTTGTGCGACTTCACCAGTAACTTCGATAACAAATTCGTTACGAAGGCTTTCAGCTGTGGTCATAACATCACTTGAAACTTCCTCTGGATTAATGACTAATTGCATGATACCTTCACGGTCACGAAGGTCGATAAAGATAAGCCCACCTAAATCACGACGACGACCAACCCAACCTTTTAAAGTAATTTCTTGGCCGATATGTTCACTACGAACACGACCAGCATACATTGTACGTTTCATTGATATGTTTCTCCGTTTTTTAATTTATTCATTCCCACCTATTATAGCAAAAAGCACGTAAAAACCCCACCCATGCGGGGGAGTTTTTTAATTTTTTTGAGAAATATCAAAAATTTGAAAGGTTCAAAATGATATTAAACTCCTATTTGAGATGTCTTTTGTTACCACACTCCAAAATCTAGTAAACTTTCAAATTCCTTTTGACCAAATCATAACATTTAATCAGTAAAGGATATATCTTCTTGCGAAACTATTGCTTTCTTATTTTCTTTACTCATATACATGTCAATCCTTTCAAACAATTCTCATATGTTTAAATTCAATCAAAATATTCCATAATTTCCTCAATTCGATTTTCAATCAAATATTTAGTCATATCCCTTTCTTCCTTATATCCTCTAGTTTGTTTGATTTCTAATTTACCATTAAATCCAAATCCGAACATTTTGTCATACTTATCTGGATTTTTCTTTAGCCTAACTTCTTCCATGAAATTTATCATTTCTTCTTTTTTAAACGCCAACATTATTGTATCCCACTTTGTATCAGACGATTTAGCACTATGCATTTCATTAGGATATTTTGCATAAATTCCTACTATTACAAACCAATCAGCATTTTCTTGCGGTTCAAAACGATTAAGCCATAGAGTGCCTTGATATTTTTTATTGGGATAATAATAAGCTCTAGACATTTTTACTTGAAATGTCAATACTTTATTTATGCCATCACAAAACTTATATAATAGCAAATCAATTCCTTTTTCTTGTGCAGAAGTGGGGATAAATACAGATGTTCCTTTTACTTCTTTTGCCAAATAATCTGCAACCGCAAACTCCCCATATTGTAATGTAAACAATGCTTGCATATATTCCACCTCAACTGTATTTGTAGCTTAACTAGTTATCATTATACTACACAAAAATAATACAGTCATTTCTTTTCTGCTTTTAAGAAGTTACTTATCTGTCTATGATTTGTAAAGGGTGCTAAAGCATTGCTTACGCAACAAGTCCTTGACAAATCATATCCCGATAAATTTAACGTAATCAAGCAGAAATGAAGTAGTCTGTTGTTTCAAGCCAACAAAAAAGAGATACCAGCACATTTATGCAGTATCTCTAACTTAGTAGCAATATTCTTTTATTCGCAAGCAGGTAAACACAGGTCATTCCTTAATATCTTTTTGTTCGGGAAACTCCTTGTTCCCATTTGAAATAGTTTCTCTAGAAACATGGATATGTTCAGATAATTTTTCTTGTGAAAGATGATTAGGTTTTCTTAATTGTTTTAACTTTTCTCCGACGATTTTGTATATACATTATATGAAACTTTCACCTACCTAGCAAGGTTACAGTAGCTTCCATTCTCGCAACTAAAGTTTACAATATAAAACAACTAGTTAATGAACTGTGAGTACACAGTTATTAGCTAGTTGTTGTCGTTTAATCTAATTTATTCAATACTTCAGCGAAGTTGTTTGCAATTTCGTCAAAGCTTACGGTCACTTCTTCGCGAGTTTTATTATTTTTCACAGCTACTTGACCTGCTTCAATTTCACTTTCACCTAAAGTGATAATTGTTTTAGCATTAAAGGCGTCTGCTGATTTGAATTGCGCTTTGATTTTACGTCCAAGGTAGTCACGTTCTGCTGAGAAACCTTGGTTGCGGACAGCTTGAACAAGTTCCAACGCTTTAAGGTTTGCACCTTGTCCCAAAACAGCAATGTAAACGTCCATTTCTTTTTCAACTGGCAATTCAATACCTTGTTTTTCGAGGATAAGAAGCAAACGTTCAAGACCAAGTGCAAAACCAAAACCTGGTGTTTCTGGTCCGTCAAAGTATTCAACGAGACTGTCATAACGACCACCAGCACAAATTGTCAATTCAGATTTATCAACAGTTGTGATGAATTCAAAGATAGTGTGGTTATAGTAATCAAGACCACGAACCATGTTTGTATCAATGACATATGGGATATTGAGGGTTTCAAGCATACTACGCACAGCATCAAAATGAGCTTGGCTTTCGTCATCAAGATAATCAAGAATTGATGGTGCGTTTTCAACAGCAATCTTGTCTTCTTTTTCTTTTGAATCAAGGACACGGAGTGGGTTTTCATCTAAACGACGTTGACTGTCTTTTGACAATTGCTCACGCATTGGCGTAAGGTAATCAATCAAAGCTTGACGATATGCCGAACGGCTAACTGCACTTCCCAAAGTATTCAAATGAAGTGTAACATCTTTAATGCCCAGTATTTGGAACAATTGGTAAGCCATCGCGATTGTTTCAACGTCTGTGGCAGGATTTGCTGAACCGAAACACTCAACACCAACTTGATGGAATTCACGCAAACGACCAGCTTGTGGACGTTCGTAGCGGAACATTGAGCCGATGTAGTACATCTTAACTGGCTTTTGAACTTCTGGTGCAAATAATTTATTTTCTACAAAAGAACGCACAACAGGAGCTGTACCTTCTGGACGCAAAGTAATATGGCGGTCACCTTTATCGTGGAAATCATACATTTCTTTTGTCACGATGTCCGTTGTGTCACCAACAGAACGGCTGATAACCTCATAATGTTCAAACATTGGTGTACGAATTTCGCTGTAATTGTATTTTTTAAATGTTTCACGCGCAACAGCTTCCACGTATTGCCACTTAGCACTTTCGCTAGGTAAAATATCCTGTGTTCCTTTAGGTTTTTGTAATTTCATAAATTTAAGACATATTGGCACCAAATTTAAACAAATTTAGCCCCTAATTCCTTTCTACTATTGTAGCGATTCAATCATTTCTATTTTATCACAAAAACAAGTTATACAGAAGAATAGTCTGTTCTTTTTTAGGATTTTCTTATGAATTATTCCTTGAGGACTTTCGTTTTTAACGAACAGCCAAGCGTTAATAACCACACTCGCACCTATTTATAATTTTTTTGTCAAGTAACTTTACTTTACAAAAAAGATATGTTATTATGTTAAAGTTGATTAAAAATCAAGAACAAAAAAATATTATCGGAGGAGATAAAACATGGCAGTACCTGCACGTCACACTTCAAAAGCGAAGAAAAACAAACGTCGTACACACTACAAATTGACTGCTCCATCAGTTAAATTTGACGAAACTACTGGAGATTACTCACGTTCTCACCGTGTATCACTTAAAGGATACTACAAAGGACGTAAAATCGCTAAAGCAGCTAAATAATAGAAGGGAGATACCATGCGCGTAAATATTACACTTGAACACAAAGAATCTGGTGAACGCTTGTACCTTACTTCAAAAAACAAACGTAACACTCCAGACCGTCTTCAATTGAAAAAATACTCACCAAAATTGCGTAAACACGTAATCTTTACTGAAGTTAAATAATTGAATACATCAAAAGCCTACGAAACCAACGTTTCTAGGCTTTTTTAGTTCAAAAATAGCATTTCTGGCTGATTGAATATCAAACCAAATCATTTTTTATCTCAAAAATTTTGAAAGTTTAGTTCCTCCTTATATAATGAAAGTCACCCAAAGGAGGAATAACATATGATTATTAAAACAGTTACTTTTGAAATCAAAGCTACTGTTAAAGATAAATTTGAACAAAAATTCCACAACGACACTATCTCACTCAAAAATTAGGAAACATATTTAGGAAATGAAGTCTGGATTCAAGATAATTCTGATGCAAATAGTGTTTCCTTTACTGCTGTTTCACGTTGGAAGAACCAAGATGATTTCAATGCTTAGTTGAAACATCCTGAACATATCCAACATCACAAAGAGCAGCACTTCAAAAAGGAAAATTCACTTATTTTTAAGAAAAGTGTTCAAGAATTTATCATTCTTGATAATCTAATTTCAGCTACCGAAAAGTTGTTGTAAAGATGCTGCTATCACGCTAACCTTTTCTTGTATTTCTGATACATTATGCTTGACTTGCTACTTATTTTTCTATATTCTATATGTAAAATAATTATATATTAAAATTATATGTATTCAGAGAAAGGAGCTTCATGTATTTTCCAACTTCGGCCACTGTCATCGAATTCCTCATTTTAGCCATTGTTGACAAAGATGACTCTTATGGTTATGCCATCAGCCAAACCATTAAGCAAATTGCTAACATCAAAGAATCCACCTTATATCCAATTTTAAAAAAACTGGAAAAAGCTGGCTATTTAACCACTTATCAACAAGCCTACCAAGGACGTAAACGAAAATATTATGCTATCACAGCAGCTGGCAAAGAACAGTTGACCTTTCTCAAAAAAGAATGGCAACAGTACAAAGAAAAAGTCGATGAGATTATTGAAGGGAGATTAGAGGATGACAAAAGTTGAATATTTAGCTAAGTTAGATAAATACCTACGTAAGTTACCCAAAGAGGATTATCAAGAGGCTATGGACTACTTTAGTGAATACTTTGAAGAAGCTGGTCCAGAAAATGAAGCACAAGTTATCGCCGAACTTGGAACACCAAAAGAAGCGGCGCGAGACATCATTAGCCGTTTACTTGACGAAAAAATCATTGATCAAGAAAAGACACCTAAAAGCAGAGTATCTATGGTTTGGCTTGCTATTTTAGCCATTCTATCAGCACCCGTTACTCTCCCACTAGCTCTCTCTTAGCCGTCATCACTATCCTAGCTCTTGGAGTGGCGGCTATCGCTGTTGTTCTTTCCCTTGGGGTTGCCTTCCTAACCTCTGGAATTTACATGCTATTTGATAGCTGGTCTTACCTTAACATTTCATTTTCTGCTACTGCTCTTAGTTTTGGCCTAGGACTTTTAGCTCTCGGTTTATCATTACTGGCTCTCCTTGCTGCAGGGGCTGTTTGTAAAGTAGTTGGACGTAGCATTGTCAATTTAGCACGAAAGACAGAAAACAAAAGGAGAAAATTATGAAATCGTGGACAAAGACTATTTTAGGAATTGGCGTTAGTTGTAGCTTATTGGGGGCAGCCCTTGCAGGTTATGGTTTCGCCACTGGTGGACTTTCTGATTTAGAAAATAGTACTGATATTGTAAGGAATGTAGATTATCAAAAAGCTACCCTTAACAGTTTCAGTAAAATTGATATTGACAGCACAACATCTGATGTCATCATTTCAAAGGCTAATATTGACAAGCCCTTTATTTCTTACTCAGCCAATAAAAAAACACCTGTCAGCTACGAAGTCAAGGATGACACCCTTACTGTAAAGCAAACAGGAACTCGTACCCAGTTAGGGAATGCAAACATTCATTTTTTAAGTTTAAGAGATATTATTAACATTGCTAAAACTGGTATTATCGAAAATTCACATACAATCGTTATATCTGTTCCTCAAGATACAGAACTCACTTCAGTCAAAGCAAATCTTAGCTCAGGAGATTTGGATGTCAGTCAGCTTTCACTTGATACCACAACGCTCGAACTTCTGGCCGGGGAACTAACAATGACCAACACAACCCTCAGCTCAGGGACAGTAACCATCACCTCTGGGGATGCTGAAATTGAGAACAGCAACTTAACAAACGTCGCCTTTTCTATTACAACAGGTGATATTGATTTAGAAAATAGCCAAGCTTCTGACACAACCTTTGAGTTAAGCATGGGAGATTTTTCAGCCAATGCCGCCACCTTCAAAAATGATAACATCATAACAATGACTACTGGTGAGGTTGACATTACTCTTGCCAGCAAAGATTTGAAAGTAGCAATGACAAATCTTCTAGGCGATGCTGATATCACTTCAAACTTAAATCAATCAAGTAAAAACACATTGACAATCAACGGAAACGTTGGTGACATTACAGTTCAATAAAACTTAAAAGGCATCGCAAATGCGATGCCTTTATCATTTTAAAATAACAACGTCAGTAAAGCTAAAATGGCTAAACCGCCTTGCTTTAAAATAATTTTACGGTCTGCTGTCAAGCTACCATAAAGAGCAACAAGAACGACATTTATTAGAAAAACAGTTACCAAAGTAGCATTGGCTGTAAAGATACCGTAAATCAGAAAAACAGCAATCAAGCCATTGTAAACACCCTGATTTTTAAATAAATTACTTACAGACTCACGTTCTAACTCTTCTTGCGATAGTCCAAAAACACGCGTTGTCGCAGGTGATTGTGTTACAACTGTTTCTAAATACATAATGTAAAAATGTTCCAGAGCTACCAATAACGACAAAATAATAGTAATAAGTGACATCGTTTCCTCAATCTAAATAGCAAATTAATCATTTACATCGCTGTAAATATACTGTAAAGAAAGACTGCTGTAATCAGTATTTCTAGTTAACTCATTAAGTGTATAAAAGTTTCCTTCGTTTTTCAAATAATCTGATTGTAAAAACTGAGAACATCGTTCATATCAAAAAAAGATTGAAGAGATTGTCCAAAATGAACGTTTTCCTCAATCTAGTAATCTTATTTTTCTGTTTTTGGTTGTCTGTAAATGATAAGTCCAAGTACCATGAAAACAACAAGGAGTGCTGAAAGAACACCGATTTGTGTACCAATTGAACCTGTCATCGAAATGGTTTGACGTAAGCCTGTTACAATGTAAGTCATTGGCATATATGGATGAACCACTTGGAAGAACTTAGGACTAAGCTCGATTGGATATGAACCACCCGCAGAACCGATTTGAAGTAATAGCATAAGAAGTGAAAGGAATGAACCATAACGATTATCCCAACCAACTAGAGCCGTTACAAGAGCCATTAACGTCCAACCACCTAAGATGATAAGGAAAATTGTTCTCCATTCGTAGTTAGCTTCAAATCCAAGGAATTGAATAGCACCATACAATACTAATGAACCAACCGTTGAAATCAATCCATTAATAAAGAGTTTTTGTTTTGCCCATTCAAAACGATTTTTCACAGGACGTCCTGACAATGAGCTTGCAAAGATAACGTTCGTTGAAAGGGCAACTACCATAAGTGATACTGCAATCATGTAAGGTGCCATACCAATACCATTTACTTTCACGCTATCATTATCTGTTTCTTTTGTTGATACAGGGTTAGAAACCAATTTAGCATTCTTATTTGTTACAGAAACGAGTGATAATTGATTACTTGCCTCTGAAAGTGATGATGTCAATGTTGAAATACCACTTGTCAAGGTTGTCAAGCCACTTGTCAACGTATCACTACCAGAAGCTAACTGACTTGAACCAGAAGCTAATGTTTCCGCACCAGATTGCAATTGAGAAGCTCCGCTGGTCAACTGACTATTGCTAGCAGCCAATTGATTAGCACCAGAAGCGACTTTGGAAACAGCACTTGTATATGTTGTTACTCCTGTCAACAACTCACTTGCACCACTACTTAGTTTAGTATTAAGTGTTGCGATTCCTGAAGCAATTTTACTGCTTCCAGGGACAAGTTCTGTTGTAGCAGCCGTATTAACTTTATTTAAACCAGTAGATAATGTTGTCAAAGCCTCAACAGAACCAGGCAAAGCTACATTTGAGTTATTTGCAATTTGAGAAACGCTCGTTTGTAACTCAGTTACCTTACTTGATAACTCTGTTAAAGCAGTTTTCATTGTTTGAATATCTGTTAAAATTTGCTGTGCTTGTTGACTAACACTATTTCCTGAAGTATTCAATGCATTAACTAACTCAGCTTGTTGTGCTGCCTCTAAACTTTGATAAGCAGCAGTTGCTTGAATAGCAGTCAATCTGGCTGAACTGTCCTTTTCTTCTGCCTCCAAAATTCCCTGAGCTTGTGAAGCAATATCACTTAAAACAGTCGAAATTTGTGTGATATCAACATTAGTAGAAATCTTGGAAACTGAAGTATTTAATTGTTGAATTCCAGCATTTAATTGAGGTAAACCTGAAATTAATGACTGAATATTTGCAGATTCTTCTGCTGAAAGTGTTGTCTCTGTTGCTAACTTCTGTAAACCATCGGTTAAACTATTAGCACCATCAACTAATTGTTGTACTTGTGCAGAACTTTCTTTTAGTTGAGCTACACCACTTACAAGTGCTGCTGAGTTACTATCTAATTCATTGGCTCCACTCGCCAAACTTGACACGCCGTTTGTATAAGTTGTCAAGCCGCTTGAAAGTGTCGCTGTTCCGTCTGCTAAAGTTTGGCTGCCTGATGCTGCTGTGTTGAGGTTATCTGTAATGGTTTGACTGCCAGATTCAAGCTGTTGACTTCCTGAGAGCAACTCATTGCCACCGTCGCTTGCTTCTTGTAAACCATCTTGTAAACTAGACATGCTCTTGAATACAGCTTTTGTATAAGTTTCTGTGATATTTTCAGAAACAGTATCTTTAAGCTTGGTCATCGCAGATTCGCTCATTTTAGAAGCAACAAAGCTACGTCCAGCTGTTGTTTGATAATTAATTGTTATTTTTTCAGGGTCATCTGTCAAAAGGCTAGCTGCCTTTTCAGATAAATCCTCTGGCAATGTGATAACCATATAGTAATCACCATTTTCCAGACCCTCTTCTGCTTTTTCTGCGCTAACAAAGTGATAATCTAAGGCTTTATTTTTAGACATGCTGTCCAGCATATCATCACCGATTGATAGCGTTTGGTCATTTAAAGTTGATGACTTATCTTGATTGACAACTGCTACTGGCAAATCATCAACATTTCCGTACGGGTCCCACATAGACCCCAAAAAAGATAAGTTATAAAGTGCTGGAACAAGAGCAACACCAATCATTGTTACCCAAAGTTTTGGGCTTTTTATAAGTGCTTTTAATTCTTCTAACATATTTTCTCCTAATTTGGACACAGTGTTCAAAAATTATGATAAAATATATTATACAGAGATATAAAATAATTTCAAGACAAAAGAAGGAATTTTTGGACACTCTGTCTAAGAGTGTTCAAAAGATTTTTATTATGACAAATGATAATCGCAGAGCTAACACCAAAAAAGCCATTCAAGAAGCTATGGTCACCCTTTTAAAGACAGAGAGTTTTGACGACATTACCACCATCAAAATTTCTAAAGAAGCTGGCATTAGCCGTTCAAGCTTCTACACACATTATAAGGATAAATTTGAATTGATTGATTCCTGTCAACGGACCCTTTTCAATCAAGTTGAATATATTTTTGAAAAACACGAAGGCAATAAAAAACAAGCGTTTTTAGAGATTTTTGAATTTTTAAAACGTGAGCAATTGCTATCTGCTTTGATTTCAGCGAACGGCACGCGAGAATTCCAAGCTTTTATTGTTAATAAGGTGCGCATCTTTATCAACACTGATTTTCAAAATCGTTTTGGGCGTGAAGAACTTTCCCCTGTCGAAAAAGAATACAGTAGTATCTACTTTGCCTACGCCTTCTTTGGTCTCTGCCAATCTTGGATAGCTAATGGTAAAAAAGAATCTCCTCGCCAAATGACTAACCTCATTTTAAAACTTTTACCACTGTCACTATAATCATCCATTCCTACAGTCGCCCCTTGGCGACTTTTTCTATTTATAAAAAAACCACGGTAAAAACCATGGTTTTAAATACTTCAATCAACTGAGAATTAAAGCATTTTGTTGTAGTATTCAACGACAAGTGCTTCGTTGATTTCTGGGTTGATTTCGTCGCGTTCTGGAAGACGAGTCAATGAACCTTCAAGTTTTTCAGTATCGAATGATACGAATGCTGGACGTCCAAGAGTAGCTTCAACAGCTTCAAGGATAGCAGGTACTTTAGCTGATTTTTCGCGAACTGAGATAACTTGACCAGGAGTTACACGGTATGAAGGGATATCAACACGCTTACCGTCAACAAGGATGTGACCGTGGTTAACGAATTGACGAGCTTGACGACGAGTAGTTGCAAGACCTAAACGGTAAACAACGTTGTCAAGACGACGTTCCAAAAGAACCATAAAGTTGAAACCAAGAGTTCCACCTTTAATTTTAGTAGCTTGTACGAACAAGTTACGGAATTGTTTTTCACCTACACCGTAAGTGAAACGAAGTTTTTGTTTTTCGGCCAATTGCAAACCATATTCAGAAAGTTTGCTACGGTTGTTAGGACCGTGTTGACCTGGCACGTAGTTACGACGTGCTAATTCTTTACCTGTACCTGTAAGAGACAAGCCAAGGCGACGTGATTGTTTCCATGATGGACCTGTATAACGTGACATTAAAAATGTCCTCCTATAAAATAAAAATTTTGTAGGAAATAACAAATTAGAGAATCCTGATTCGTGCAGTTGACTTTCATCTAAACAGCCAAGATTACTTTTCCGACTTCTAGGAGCTTTTCTACAAGAAGAAAAACTGTAGAAGAGCCAACTGTTGACGAGCTTCATACTCTCCTGCTATTATTTCACACAAAGTTTAGTTTAACATAAAAAAAAGGCGTTGTAAAGCCTTTTTATCTACTATTACTGATAATTCTAATCAAGGATTAATCAAAATAGCGAATCAATGTTTTTTCAGTTAAAATATCTGAATAAGTGTATGATTCAACATAAGAATTGTTGATTGCTCCTGGAACATCAGAATTTTCATTGTATTCAACGATAAATAACGAAGGGTAAACTTCCGTTAAACGACCAACTTTATTTTTTTCACGTTTACGACCATTTTCAAGTGTCAATTCAACAAGTTGACCTTCGTGGGCTTTAATATCTTCTTTGATTTTTTTCATTTTTGCTACATCTGCAAATGCATCACTCATCTTCTACTGTGCTCCTTAATAAAGTATTTTATATTTATCAACGCTCTTCAAACTGCGCTATGCTAGAAAATTTATTGTATTCTTTTTGGAAAATTAATTTCACTGTACCACGCGCTCCTGAACGGTTCTTTTCCAAGATAACTTCGATAGTATTGTCTTCAATAGCGTCATCATTTTCTTCACCCTCACGACGATAATAATCATCACGATACAAGAACGCAACGATATCCGCATCTTGCTCAATAGAACCTGATTCACGAATATCTGACAACACAGGACGTTTATCTTGACGTTGTTCAACACCGCGAGACAACTGACTAAGTGCGATAACAGGGACTTTCAGCTCTTTTGCCAAAATCTTCAATTGACGTGAAATATCAGAAACCTCTTGTTGTCGATTCTCTGGACGTGTTCCTGTAATCAACTGTAAATAGTCAATGACAATCAACCCAAGCCCCCCCTCAACTTCTTGAGACAGCTTACGTGCTCGTGCACGAATTTCAGTGATTTTAATCCCTGGTGTATCATCAATATAAATTGGCGCTTCTGCCAGAGCACCTTGGGCAATGGTAATGTTGTTCCATTCTTGGTCAGTCAATTGACCTGTTCGAAGGTGGTGAGAATCAACCATTCCCTCAGCAGCCAACATACGGTCAACCAAACTTTCAGCACCCATTTCCAGGGAGAAAATAGCGACTGGTTTATTTTGTTTAGTCCCAACGTTTTGCGCAATGTTCAAAACAAAAGCAGTTTTCCCGACGGCTGGACGAGCAGCAAGAATAATCAGTTGGTCAGGGTGTAAACCTGTTGTAATCTTATCCAAATCGCGAAAGCCTGTTGGCAATCCAGTAACGTCGCTTGTCTGACGCGAACGAATTTCCAAATTTTCATAGTTGACCTTCAAAACATCTGAAATCTTACGAAAACCACTACGATTGCTACGTTCATTAATCTCAACAAGGGCTTTTTCTGCTCCTGCAATAACGTCTTCAGAATCCGTAGAACCTTCATATGCAAGGTTTACAGTCTCTGTCAACCTAGAGATGATATTACGCAACATCGCCTTTTCGGCGACAATTTTAGCATAATACTCTGCATTGGCACTTGTAGGAACGCTATTGACGAGTTCTACAATGTAAGACAAGCCACCAATGTTTTGCAAATCTCCTTGGTCATCAAGAATTGTTCTAACTGTTGTGGCATCAATAGCCTCATTACGATCGCTAAGCGTAATCATTGCCTTAAAAATAACTCTATGAGAATATTTATAGAAATCATCTGGGCTAATGTATTCACGGACAGTAATAAGCTTATCTGGCGAGATAAAAATCGAACCTAAGATAGACTGTTCTGCTAATAAATCTTGTGGCTGAACTCTCAATTCTGGCTCCTCTGCCAAATTCCTCACCTCCCCTAATAACCTCTAAACGTAGGACTATGCTTCCTTAATGCTTAATTTAATTTCAGCAATTACTTCCTTATGTAACTTAACAGGGACTTCGACAGAACCAATTGCACGAATTGGATGATTTAACTCGATAGAACGTTTGTTGATTTTTAAACCAAACTGTTTAGCCAATTCTTCAGCAATTTTCTTAGCTGTAATTGAACCAAATGTACGTCCATCAGGTCCAACTTTTTCGGTAAACTTAACAACTGTGACTTCTTTCTCAAGCTCTGCTTTAAGCGCTTGAGCTTCTGCTAAAATTTCAGCTTGTGCTTTTTCTTCTGATTTTTGTTTACCTTTTAATTCACCAATAGCTTGATTAGTCGCCTCTTTAGCTAAATTTTTCTTAATTAAAAAGTTTTGGGCATAACCTGTCGGGACTTCTTTGATCTCACCTTTTTTCCCTTTACCCTTAACATCTGCTAGAAAAATAACTTTCATCACTCTACCTCCATATTTTCTCTTAAATCATTTTCAATTATTTCAAATAATAAGTGTTCGGCTTGACTAACAGTTATATCTGATAATTGACAAGCTGCTAGGGTAAAATGCCCACCGCCACCAAGTTCTTCCATTATGCGTTGAACATTGATTTTACTGCGGCTACGTGCCGAAATAGCTACTTTATTAGGAGCAACTTGAACAATAACAAACGTTGCTTCAATGCCAGCTAAAGATAACATGGTATCTGCAGCTTTACTGGCAACTACTTTACTGTAAACAACATTATCACCACCACTAGCAATGATAATGTTGTCATAAAGTTTACGCCCTTTAAGAATAAGTTCATTAACCAATCGATATTCCTCAAAATCTGTTTGAGAAATGTTTTGAATTTCAATGCTATCACTTCCTTGAGATCTAAGATAACTTGCAACATCAAATGTTCGACTTGTAACGCTAGCCGAAAAATTCTTCGTGTCCAACATAATCCCTGCCATTAGAATACTAGCTTGAATTTTACTTAAGCGTTTGCCTGCGTTTTGGAATTGAATTAATTCGGTTACTAATTCACTAGCGCTACTTGCTCCACTTTCAATAAATGTTAATATGGCTTTTTCTGGGAAATTATTGTCACGACGATGATGATCAACAACAATGACATCTGTAAACATGTTGTAAAGTTCCTGCGATAACGTTAAATCAACCTTAGAATGATCAACCATTATCAACAGTGATTGGCTTGTCACTAGTTGTAAAGCTTTGTTGACTGAAATTAGATTCGTTTTTCCATCTTCTTGTAATCTTCTGACTGCTCTTGCAATATCATGGCTCATTTCATCTGGATTGTAAACCGCATAAGCATCCTCAATGATATTACTTGCAAAGAACTGCATCCCAATCGCTGAACCAAGAGCATCCATATCGAGATTACGATGTCCGACAACAAATACTCTGTCCACATTTTTTATATGGTCTGAAATAGCAGTCATCATCGCACGGGTACGCGTACGGGTACGTTTAACGGTAGATACTGACCCACCACCAAAATACAATGGTTTCTTATGTTCATCATTTTCACAAATAACAACTTGGTCACCACCACGCACAAGTGCCGTATTCAAGTTTTGGAGAGCTACTTGCCCAATTTGCTGATGATTATCATCACCATAAGCAACCCCCATACTCAAAGTCAGCGGTAACTCACTTCCTTCTTTAGCCTGCTTGCGAAAAGCTTCTAGTACTGTAAACTTATCGTCAATTAGACTACTTAAAACAGCATAGTCTGTGAAAAAGTAAAAACGGTCCATATCCACACGACGATAAAAAATATTGTTAGACTTCGTGAAATTCGAGATGAAATTAGCAATAAAACTATTGATTTGAGAAACTTCCGCATCAGATAAATCATCTGTCACATCATCATAATTATCAATTGAGATAATCCCGATAACTGGTCGCAAAAGCGCAGCATCGCCTAATTGACGATTTCCCATTGATGTATCAAAGAAATAAAAAATCCCTGAAGATGAATCAATATAAGACGAGTATTTATTACCGTTTAACTCAAAAGTTTGGCTGGCATCTCCTTCACGCTTATTGCCAATAATTTTTTGGATGAGTTCATCCTCAAATTCTCCTTCTTCACTAGTGAAGATAAGTTCAGCATATGGATTAAACCACTCAACTTCATTTGTAGATTGCTCAAATTGAACAACACCAACAGGCATCTGTTCTAATAAACTTTTCAAACTAACTTCTGTTTGGTCGTTTAGTAATTCAATTTGTTCAAGTTCTGATAACTCATATGTTTCTTTTTGATAATAAAGCAATGCAACAAGCAAAGACAGCGCCAAAAAGATTGCAGCTAAAGTAGCTGACTCCGTCTGAAAAAGTCTGACACAAATAGCCAAAATCCCGAATAAAATCAAGCCTATCATGACTAAGTGAATAGTTGCAAATCGAAATCTTTTCATTGGTTAACCTCTTAGCTTATAATTATACCATAAAACAGCCCTATTTGATAGAGCTGTCATTGGTTTAAAGATTACAATTTGATGACTTAATCATTCGCTTTTCTATGATGTTTTTGCTTGCCTTCTAGGTAAACCATCAAAATAGAAATATCTGCTGGGTTAACACCTGAAATACGGCTTGCTTGACCGATTGTTTCTGGGTTAATTTTCTTGAATTTTTGACGTGCTTCTGTTGCGATAGAATCAATATCATCCCAGTCAATATTAGCAGGAATACGTTTTTCTTCCATACGTTTCATTTTGGCTACTTGATCAAGGGCTTTGTTGATATAACCTTCATATTTGATTTCAGTTTCCAAAAGTTCAACCACTTTGCTGTCAAGTTTTTCTTCAGCAGGACCAACAAAGCTTGTCGCAATGTCATAATTGATTTCAGGACGACGCATGAATTCTTTTGCTGTCAAAGCATCTGTCAATGGTTTGAAACCAAGTGCTTCAATACGTGCATTAGTTTCTTTAACTGGCTTGATTTTAAGAGTTGACAATCTTGTCAATTCATTGTCAAACTGACGTTTACGATTCAAGAAACGTTGATAACGTTCATCATCAACCAAACCGACACGGTGACCAATCTCAGTCAAACGCATATCAGCATTATCATGACGCAAAATCAAACGATATTCCGCACGACTTGTCAACAGACGATAAGGTTCCAACGTTCCTTTCGTTACCAAGTCATCAATCATAACACCGATGTAAGCATCACTACGTTTAAGAATCATTTCTGGCTTGCCTTGAACTTTCAAAGCAGCATTGATACCAGCAACAATTCCTTGACCAGCAGCTTCTTCGTAACCTGACGTACCATTGGTTTGACCAGCCGTAAAGAGACCTGAAATTTTCTTCGTTTCAAGCGTTGCACGCAATTGGTGTGGCAAAACGATATCATACTCAATTGCATATCCTGTACGCATCATTTCGGCATTTTCAAGCCCTTTAATAGAATGAATCAATTCTTTTTGAACATCTTCAGGAAGGCTTGTTGACAACCCCTGAATGTAAACTTCTTCTGTTTCACGACCTTCTGGTTCTAGGAAAAGTTGATGACGTTCTTTATCCGCAAAGCGCACAATTTTATCTTCGATAGATGGACAATAACGAGGTCCTACCCCTTTGACAATCCCTGAAAACATTGGTGCACGGTAAAGATTTTTATTGATAATATCGTGGCTTGTTTGGTTCGTATAAGTCAACCAGCAAGGAATTTGGTCTTTGAGGTAATCTTCATCATTGGACATGAATGAAAAATGATTTGGTTTTTCATCACCTGGTTGAATCTCTGTTTCATCGTAATTGATAGAACTTGCTTTGATACGTGGTGGTGTTCCTGTTTTGAAACGACCAATTTCAAGACCTAATTCTTTCAAATTATCTGCAAGTCCGATAGAAGCCAAGCTGTTATTTGGACCAGAAGAATATTTAAGCTCACCTAGGATAATTTCGCCACGAAGGGCTGTTCCTGTTGTGATAACAACTGCTTTAGCTGAAAATTTCTGATTAGTAGCTGTGCGAACACCGACAACTTTACCATCTTCGACTAAAACTTCTTCAATCATTGACTGACGCAATGTCAAATTTTCTTGTTGCTCAACCGTATGCTTCATTGTACGAGAGTAAAGAGCCTTATCTGCTTGCGCACGAAGAGCACGGACCGCAGGACCTTTACCAGTATTGAGCATTTTCATTTGAATGTAAGTCTTGTCAATGTTTTTACCCATTTCACCACCGAGAGCGTCAATTTCGCGAACAACAATCCCTTTGGCAGAACCCCCAATTGCAGGGTTACATGGCATAAAGGACAACATTTCCAAATTAATTGTTGCCAGCATCGTTTTACAACCCATACGAGCCGCAGCCAAACTAGCTTCAACACCAGCATGCCCAGCACCAACAACAATTACATCATAATTTTCAGCAAATTCGTGTGTCATTTTATTTCTCCTTATTCTTATTTACAAAATGTTTGACTTGACCATCCCAGTTTTTTAGGGTAATTTTTAAAAAGCTTGGATTTAGGTTAATCTTACTGAGTTCTTCAAACGAAATCCACTCACACATACGCTTCTGACCTCCCTCATATATCTCTTTATTAAGGTCAGAAAGTGGGTTCACTAAGTAAAGAAATTCAATTTGATGATGTTTTGTGAGATCCAAAGAAAACTGATTTTCAACAACAAAAGCCAACTGTTTAACTTCAATATCGATATTAAGTTCTTCTTTCATTTCGCGTATTATGGCATCTTCAGTTAATTCATTTACTAAGATTGCTCCGCCTAACAAATAATATTCATTTTTAGGAGATTTTGCTAAATATATTTTTTCATCTTTAATAATTAAGGCTGATGCTCTAACACCAAAGCTCTGCTCACCAATTCTAGTTCTAAAATCCATTTAAAACTCCTTAACTGCACAAAAAACAGCCAAAACCCTCGAAAATTGTGCGGCAAAAACGCACAATTCTCATGAGCTTTGACCATCATGATTATTGTTACGATTATTGTATCAAATTAAGTTAAAATGTCAATTTAATTGCCGATAATTTTTCGAGCAATAGTTGATTATATAGATAAGCCAAGCCCGTCAACTTATCTTTACAACTTTGTCAACTAGATATATTGACAAGCGACTCCATTTTTATAAGCCATATCAATGATTCCGCCACCTAGGCATTCTTTACCATCATAGAAAACAACGGCTTGACCTGGTGTAATGGCACGTTGTGGTTCAGCAAAGACAACTTCTGCTTTGTCAACCTTGACATGTATTGTAACTTTAGAGTCTGGTTGACGGTAACGGAATTTTGCTGTAACTTCCATTGTAAATTCTTCAGGCATATCACGTGTAAAGTGAATACTTGAGGCGTCAAGGCTAGTTGACATTAGTGACTCATGATAGAAACCTTGACCAACGTAAAGAATATTTTTTGACAAATCTTTTCCGACAACAAACCAAGGTTGATTGTCACCACCTTGTTGTCCACCGATACCAAGACCGCCACGTTGACCGATTGTATAATACATCAATCCAGCATGTTCACCCATATCACGACCATCAACAGTCATCATACGACCTTTTTGTGCTGGTAAATATTGACTAAGGAATTCTTTAAAATTCTTTTCACCGATAAAGCAAATTCCTGTTGAATCTTTTTTCTTAGCTGTCGCAAGACCTGCACGTTCTGCAATTTTACGCACTTCTGTTTTTTCCAAATGTCCAAGTGGAAACATTACTTTTTGCAATTGTTCTTGTGATAATTGACTCAAGAAGTAAGTTTGGTCTTTATTATTATCTGCTCCACGTAACATATGAACAGTACCGTCTGCGTCACGAGAAACTTGCGCATAATGTCCAGTTGCTACATAATCAGCTCCAAGCGTCATAGCATAGTCAAGGAAAGCTTTAAACTTGATTTCCTTGTTACACATAACGTCTGGATTTGGTGTACGTCCTGCACGATATTCCGCTAGGAAATATTCGAAGACGCGGTCCCAATACTCTTTTTCAAAATTGACAGAGTAATAAGGAATACCGATTTGGTCAGCAACAGCTGCCACATCTTTATAATCTTCGGTTGCTGTACAAACACCGAATTCGTCTGTGTCGTCCCAGTTTTTCATAAAGACACCGATAACGTCATAACCTTGCTCTTTCAAAAGGAGAGCCGTTACAGACGAATCAACGCCGCCACTCATACCGACAACAACACGTGTTTTTGAATTATCTGACATGATAATCCTCCCATCAAGATATTTTTTTCGAACATAGGCTTGAAGGGCCTAGTTTTTCAAAAATCGATTTGAAGGTCGATTTTGAATGCATGAAACCACGCGAAAACTATTATAACACGAAATTTTATTTATGTAAGTCTTTTACACTTAATTCTAATGCTTTTTCTCATTTACCCTTTTGCCTTCCTCTGTTATAATAAGTAAGCATAGATTCTTAAAGGAGTAGATATGAAAAATCTAAAATTCCAATCCGTATTCGACATCATCGGTCCCGTGATGATTGGTCCGTCTAGTAGCCATACGGCTGGGGCTGTTCGTATTGGAAAAATTGTTAACTCTATTTTCGGAGAAATTCCCGATTCCGTAACCTTTCATTTGTACAATTCATTTGCTAAGACTTACCGTGGCCATGGAACTGATAAAGCTCTCGTTGCAGGTATTCTTGGTATGGATACTGACAATCCTGACATCAAAAATTCATTAGAAATCGCTCACCAGAAAGGGGTTCGCATTTATTGGGATATTCTTAAAGATAGTAACGCTCCACATCCAAATACCGCTAAAATTACCGTTGAAAAAGGTGACAAAAGCATGAGTATTACTGGCGTATCAATCGGCGGAGGAAATATTGAGGTAACTGAACTAAATGGTTTCTCTGTATCGCTGAAAATGAATACACCAACTTTAATTATTGTTCACCAAGACATTCCTGGAATGATTGCTAAAGTAACAGATATTCTGTCTGAACATAATATCAATATCGCCCAAATGAATGTGACTCGGGAACGTGCTGGTGAAAAAGCAATCATGATTATCGAAGTTGACTCTCGTGATTGTCACAAAGCTGTTGAACAGATTCAACAAATTCCACATTTGCACAATGTTAATTTCTTTGATTAGAAAGGAAAAGAATGTTTTATTCTATTAAAGAATTGGTTGAGCAAGCCGATAAAGATTTTAACGGTAATATTGCTGAACTGATGATTGCCACCGAAATGGAATTAAGTGGACGTAGCCGTGACGAAATCATTCACATCATGACGAAAAACCTTCAAGTCATGAAAAATTCTGTTACTGACGGACTAACACCTAGTAAATCAATTAGTGGTCTAACTGGTGGAGACGCCGTCAAAATGGACACCTACCTTAAATCGGGTAAGACTTTGTCAGATACCACTATCTTGACCGCTGTCCGCAATGCCATTGCTGTCAATGAACTGAATGCCAAAATGGGACTTGTTTGTGCTACACCAACAGCTGGCTCTGCTGGTTGTTTACCTGCCGTTCTGACAACTGCTATTGACAAATTAAAACTTTCTGAAGAAGAACAGTTGAACTTTTTATTCACTGCTGGTGCTTTTGGACTCGTTATTGGAAATAATGCTTCAATCTCTGGCGCTGAAGGTGGCTGTCAAGCTGAAGTTGGCTCTGCTTCTGCAATGAGTGCCGCAGCTTTGGTTAAGGCTGCTGGTGGCTCTGCTTTCCAAGCCAGCCAAGCAGTTGCTTTTGTTATCAAAAATATGCTTGGGCTTATCTGTGACCCTGTTGCAGGGCTTGTTGAAGTCCCATGTGTTAAACGTAATGCTCTTGGTTCAAGTTTTGCACTTGTGGCTGCTGACATGGCACTTGCTGGCATTGAATCTCAAATTCCAGTTGACGAAGTTGTTGATGCTATGTATCAAGTTGGAGCAAGTCTGCCAACTGCCTTTCGTGAAACTGCCGAAGGTGGCTTAGCTGCCACACCAACAGGACGACGATTACAAACTCAAATTTTTGGAGAATAGTTTGCTAAGCATTTAGTATTTTAATACTATAGTAGCAAAACATTCGATATTGACAAAATCGTCAATGAAACTTGACACTATTTTACAGGAGAGTAAATATGAAATCTATCTTGTTTGACCTCGACGGAACCTTGGTAAATTCCAGTCCAGGAATCAAAGCAGCATTTAATTACGCTTTTGAAAGATTACAGTTACCTTTACAGACTGACAAGCAATTGTCAACATTCATCGGTCCACCCTTAGAAGTTACCTTTGCTAATTATTTCACTGAGAAAGCTGATATTGACCATGCAATAAAAACTTTTAGAGAATACTACAACGCTAAAGGTGTTCATCAAGTTTCGCTTTATGCTGGTATTTCCGACCTACTAAAAGAATTAAATAAGTCAGGCTACTCTCTCTATGTCACAACAAGTAAACATGAACCAATGGCAAGACTAATGTTAACCGATCTTGGTGTCATTTCAAACTTTAAGCAAGTTTATGGTTCAACTCCTGAACATTTTCACAAAGCAGATGTGATTAACACTTGTCTTACAGAACAAGGAATCAAAGCAGCCGAAGCTGTCATCATCGGTGATACAAAATTTGATATGATTGGTGGTCAGAAAACAGGTGTTAGAAGGCTTGGTATTACTTGGGGCTTTGGTTCTGCTGAAAGTTTACAAGAATATGGTGCTGAAATAATCTGTCATCATCCACAGGACATAAAAAAGGCACTATCATCACTATAAGATGATTAGTGCTTTCTTTTTTATTTAGCTTAATAACCCCAAGCAGATAAGCCTTGAGCATTATAGGCGTTTATAGCAGCTGTAATCTGATCTTGAACAGTTGCTGTTGATCCCCAACCAGGCATTGTTTGGAATAACCCTGATGCCCCAGAAGCATTTGTCACATTTGGATCACCGTTAGATTCGCGTGCAATAATTGCTTCCCAAGTTGATTGAGGAACACCTGTTGCCGCTGCCATTTGCGCTGCAGCTGCTGTACCGACAGTACCAGCAGTGTTTCCATTTGATGTTGTTGTATCAGCTACTTCTGAATCTGTAACAGTTGTCTCTTCACCAACCGGCTCTTCTGATTCTGTATAAACTTCTTCGATAGCAGGTTCTTCAGACACTTCACTGACTTCTACCGAACTAGATTCAGATGATATCGTGCTTATTGATGTTTCGTTTAAAGTCGATGAAAAACTTGTAGATGTTGCTTTTACAACTTCTGCCTCAGCACGTGTTGTAAACGTATCTGAGAATAATTCTATTTTAGGAATAAGTAAAATAATCATAGCCAAGCTCAAAGTTGCTCCGAGCACACTAACGATAATATTTCTTATTTTTCTTTGTTTTGCTTTAGCAATCCTACTATACATAAATATAAACTATATACCTCTCTAGAACTCCTTTTGCTATCATATAATTTAATTGTTACTCGGAGATTGAAAATATGTTAAAAATGTTACAAAAACATTGAAACTTACCCTAATTTTCCTAAAAAATACTGTTTTAAAGCCATTTTGAGCAAACAAAAAAGATTTGAGAGAAACTCTCAAATCTTTTTAACTAATTATCTAAAATCTTAATACCAACCATTTGCATTCCAGAAGGCAAGGGCAGCTGACCATGAACCATAACGGCTTGCAACGTATGCATCTGCAACACGTTCTTGGTTTTCAGCTGATAAGTCACCATTCAAGTAAGAAATCGTTAATTGGTAACGTCCGTAGTATTGACCATTTTGAGCTGTGTAGCTACCACTTGATTCGCGTTGTGCGATTGTTTCTTTAGCAGCTGCATCTGATGAGCTCAAGTTTGATGAATAACTTGTAGTAGTTGTATCTGTACTTTCAGCGGCAGATGTTGCTGATGATGAATCATCAGTAGTAGCTGCTGAAGTTGTAGTTTCTGTTGTTGAAGCTGTTGAATCCAATTCTAAGATTTGACCAACAGTAATGAAGTCAACGTTAGAGATACCGTTTAAGGCTGATAATTGTTCAACTGTCGTATTGTAAGTTGAGGCAATTTCAGAAAGAGTATCACCTGATTTAACTGTGTAAGAATCTGCATTAGCAACTGCTGGGGCAATCAGTGCTGCTGCAAAAGCTGCGCTAGCAACTCCTAACTTAATAGCTTTCGATTTACTTTTTAAAGTATTTTTTTGCATTATATGCTCCTTTTTACAAATTAGTATAGGATATATAATACAAGGTTAATGTTACCTGAACTTTAGTCTTTTATTAAAATTATTACAATTAGATTGTGTTAACATAAAGAAAACGCATACAAATAGTGGGCTTTAGCTTTTCTTAAGCCAAAATAGCAAAATTCCTAAAATAACTAACACTATTAAAACCAAAGTATCTTTTAGGTGCCATTGCAAAACTCGGTACTTAGTTCGTCCATCTCCACCTTGGTAGCCACGTGCTTCCATAGCAAGAGCAAGAGCATCTGCTCGTTTAAAACTCGATGCAAAAAGTGGAATAAGAATTGGAATGATTGATTTTACCTTTTGAATCAGATTTCCTTCCCCAAAATCCACACCACGCGCTCGCTGTGCCTTCATAATACGTGTCGTGTCATCCATCAACGTAGGAACAAATCGCAGGCTTAGTGAGAGCATTAAACCAATTTCATGTGCAGGCACCTTAAAACGAACAAATGGCTTTAGAAGCGATTCTACAGCGTCTGCAAGGCTTAACGGTGTTGTTGTCAAAGTCAGCAACGTTGAAAAGAAGATGATTAATACAAAACGCATAAAAATCAAAACTGCTTGGCTAAAACCGTAGCTTGTTATTTTAAGAAAAGCAAATTGAAAATAGGTTTGACCACCTTGTGTAAAAAACATTTGAAACAAAGTCGTGAATAAAATAATACCAATCATTGGCCGAACACCTTTTAAGAAAAAGCTCAACTTAATCTTTGATAGCAAAACAACTATCAAGGTAAATGCAACCATAATAATGTTTGTCACCACATTATTAGCCCAGAAAACAATAACAATGTACAAAATCATTGCTAAAAGTTTGCTACGTGGATCTAGGTGATGAATCAAAGATTTTCCTGGAACATAACGTCCGAGTATTAATTTATCCATGTTTCACCACCTCTGCAAATTCTTCTATAGTAATTGGTAAACTTTCTAGCTGTAAACCACGTTTGACAAGCTGCTGAGCAAATTTGGTGATTTTAGGCACACCAAGCTGTTTGCTTTCAAGAAAATCAACATCCTGAAAAACCTCTTTAGGATAACCAGAACGAACTAATTTTCCACTTTCAAGGACATTGACATAATCTGCATAGTTAGCAACATCATCCATCAAGTGAGTTACTAAAACGATCGTCATACCATTTTGATTCAATTCCTTAAATAAACTCATAAGCTCACGACGTCCTTTAGGGTCTAAGCCTGCTGTTGGCTCATCTAAGACTAGCACCTCTGGTTCCATGGCTAAAATACCAGCAATCGCAACACGGCGCATTTGACCACCTGATAATTCAAATGGATTTTTTTCAAAAAATTCCTCACTAATGCCAACCATAGCTAGTTTTTCACGCGCTAGTTGTTTAGCTTCTTCTATGGAAACACCAAAATTTTGTGGACCAAAAGCGACATCTTTAAGAACAGTCTCCTCAAAAAGTTGGCTTTCAGGAAATTGAAAAACAAGTCCTACTTTTTTACGCACAGGTTTGATATCTTTATTTTTAGAGTCAGCTGTAATTTTTATATCATCTACGATAACGGCGCCCTCCGTAGGCACATTAAGCCCGTTTAACAGCTGCATAATCGTTGACTTACCTGATCCAGTATGTCCGATAAAAGCAGTATAAGACCCCTCTTTAATACTAAGATTAATGTCAAAAAGGGCACGCCCTTCAAAAGGTGTCCCCGCTTGATAAGTATAGTTTACGCTTTCAAGAGTAATTCCCATAACTGATCTTCTAATTCCTTTTCCGTAAGATAATTCGCTGTAAATTCAAACCCTTTATTTTTTAAAGTAGAGATAAGATTGGCTGAAAAAGGAATATCTAGTCCTAACGTCAATAATTCTTCTCCTCTAGCAAAGAGTTCTCGCGGTGTTGAGCTGAACTCAACTTTTCCTCTTTTCATAACTAACACACGGTCACTCAACGCAACTTCATCTAAGTCATGAGTGATAGAAATAACCGTCATATTATACTGATCACGAATCTCTTTTATCGTCTGAATTAATTCTAAACGTCCCTCTGGATCCAGCATACTTGTTGCCTCATCCAAAATAATAATATTGGGACGCATAGCAATTGCTCCAGCAATCGCAACACGTTGTTTTTGTCCACCAGAAAGACGTGACGGCTCACGGTCAGCAAAGTCAGACATTCCAACCAATTGAAGTGCCTCTTTAACACGTGACTGCATTTCCTCAAGAGGAATTCCTTTATTTTCAAGTCCAAAGGCGACATCATCTTCAACAGTTGCTCCAACGAATTGATTATCCGGATTCTGAAAAACCATTCCAATCTTCTGACGAATGTTCCATACATTGTCTTCCGTTAAAAGTTCGTTTTCAACAAAAATATCGCCTGATTCAGCGGCTAATAGCCCATCAATCAAACGAACTGTTGTTGATTTTCCTGAACCATTGTGCCCAATAATAGACAACCATTCACTTTGTTTCACGTGAAACGATAAGTCATCCAAGGTGTAATTATCCTGATTGTCATCATATTTGAATTTTAAATGTTTAACGTCAATGCTATTCAATGTCATTTAAATGTATCCTTAAAAAGGAATCCTGCCCCCTTAAAGTAATCATATCCTGAATAAGCAGTAAAAATCAATGCTACATAAAGCAAGAGTGTACCAATGATTGAAAGGTGGCATAGTAAGAAAATAATTGAAAACATTTGTGTAAATGTTTTGATTTTTCCAGGCATAGCGGCTGCTAAGACTGTTCCACCATTTTCAACAAGTAAAAGACGAAGTCCTGTAACAGCTAATTCACGACAAATAATGATAGCAGCAATCCAAGCAGGAACCATTTTTAATTCAACAAGCATAATAAATGCTGTCATTACCAACATTTTATCAGCTAATGGGTCAGCGAATTTACCAAAGTTAGTAACAACTTTCCACTTTCTTGCAAGATAACCATCTAAATAGTCTGTAATGCTTGCCAATGCAAAAACAATTGCAGCAACAACATGTCCTGTCGAACTCTTCCAGAAACAAAGGATGAGAATGAAGAGCGGAATCATCACGATACGTCCTAATGTTAATAAATTAGGAATGTTTTCTTTTTTTGTAAAATCGATTTTCATTTTTCTACCTACTGAATATTAATTGTAATATAACTTAGTGCTGTACTTGTTAATGCAGAAGTATCAACTTCTTGTCCATCAATGGTTACTGTCACACCTTCAGTAACCCCCAAAGTAATTAAAGAACTTGTTGTTCCAGAAGGAAGCACTGCAGTGTAACTTGTTGTTCCAGTTGATGAAAGAAGCGTCCCAGAGTCATTAGATTCTGAATTTGTCACAGATACCCAACTACTGTTTGCACCAGATAAGCTAATTTCAACAGTTAAACTATCTGTCACATTTGACAAATTTACCGTCAAGCTGTTACCACTTCCTTCAGTGGACATTTTCAAAGAAGTATCTTCCTTAGAAGATGATGACTCACTTGTTGAAGAAGCACTTTCTGAGGATGTTGAGTCTGTCGTTGTTGCACTACTACTATGAACAACGGAGTAGCTTGTACTTGCATTCTTGCTATCACTTTGTAATTGATTCCAAGTCACGAAAGAAACAAAAGCTAAAATTCCCAAGGCTACCAAACAAAGCATCACAATCGGAAGGTAAGAATTTGTTTTTTCCTTTCCTTTGTAGCGGCTTGAGCGTGAACCAATAATGATACTATCATCGCTAACTGATTTTGCAATGCTAATTGTTTCATCTTGTGGTGTTTTCACAATGCTCTCAATATTAGTAGTAGATTCTACTACATGCTCTTCTTGCTCCTCATCTGATGAACCAACTTCTTGCTCATGATATTTTTCCAACAAATCAGCAGTGTCAAGCTCAACAGCTTCGCCATATTGTTGTAGGTAAGTTTCAACCTTATCCTTAGGGATTAATTTAAATTGTTCAAGCTCCAAAGCCAAAAGATGTGGCGAAGGAATCGCTGCTTTTTCTTCAACATCTTCTAATGTCAGGTGTTTTGCCACCCGAGCTTCTCTTAAAATCTCACCAATCGTTTGTTCTCTCATGCGGGTTTCCTTTAATAAAATGTAATCAAGTCTATTATAGCAAATTTTAGAAAGTATTTCGATTTATTTTGGTAAGATTGTGAATTCTGTTGCATCAGCATGTGCTAAAAAATCATTACCGATTTTCAAGACTTCTGCAAAACCCAACGTTGCTAATATTTTTGGAACATCTAAATAAGTTTCATTTGCTGATAAATGATTAATAAATTGTGCTGATAAGTTATCAATAGAATCTAAACTTTTGAAGAAATCTCCATACAGTTCCTTTTTGACAATTTCAAAGTGTTCTTCTGATAAGTCATCCAAATTGCTTGATTGGGATACTTTATTCAAATATTGACAGATATTATTTGCCATCGCAATTGGTTCCAAAGTATCTAAAGAAATAATCAAAAACTGAAAATCTGGACAAACTTCAATTTCAAAATCAAAAGAGTCATCAATCTGTCCACTTTCATAAAACTGCTGATAACGTTTTGATGTCCAGCCAAGCAACATGGTAAAGAATAATCGCAACGCCAATTCTTGACGTAAACTTGAAGTTCCCTTGGGTAACTGTGCTCCTCTATAACCAATTGCCAATTTAGGTTGAGTGACATCCATTTGAATATTCTTTTTCGGCACTACCTGCTCATACACCAAACCTTGTCGCTTAACAACGTGTTTTTTACTTGCCTTTTCTTTTTGCTCTTTTTTGATTTGATTAAATAGCAAGTCCTTATCGAAATTTCCAACAAGCAACAATGTCATTTCCTGTGGAGAGTAGAAAATATTGTGATTCTCTTTTAAATCTGCCACCGAAATATTTTCAATACTTTCTTGCGTGCCAGCAATATCTTGAGCAAGGGCAGTGTTAGGATATAAATTTTCAAGAATTCCTTGATAGAGACGGTAGTCTGCATCATCTTGATACATGTCAATTTCTTGATCAATAATATCTTTTTCACGCGTAATAGAGGCTTCTGTAAAGGAGGTTTCTGATATAAACTGCTGAAGAAGTGTCACATTTTCTTCTAGGTTGTCAACCGCAGAAAAATAGTAGCAAGTCTTGTCAAATGTTGTAAAGGCATTACTATTTGCTCCCGCATTAGTAAATAGCTCCGCAACATCCTGACCATCTTCCAATTCAAACAATTTATGCTCTAAAAAATGAGCAATCCCCTCGTTGTATTCTTTGGGCTGTCCATCATATGTAAACTTTGTGTCAAGAGAGCCAAAATTTACAATCATCATTCCACAACTTTCTTGAAAATCTTGTTTTGGAATCAAAAAAATTTTCAATCCATTTTCTAACTCAGCCGAGTAAATTTTTTCATTTATTTCCGAAAAAATTTGCTCCTTTAATTCCGTCATTTATTTTCCCTCCAAAAAATAAAGCGCCTGTAATTTTACTTTTCTTGTGAATCTTAAAACATCTTCTTTACTAACATTGTCAATTTTGTCAATCATCTTATCAACACTAAAATCACCTGTAAGATACTGATGATTGTAGTCACGTTCAATAATTACTCTTGGGGAATCACAAGCCAATTTTAAATTAACCTTTAACATTTTTTTCGTTTGTTTTAAAAGTGATTCAGAGAAGCGCCCCATCTTAATATCCGAAAATTGTTTATTGATTAATTGAAGTGTTTTATTTCGGTTTTTCTTGTCAATCCCAGCGTAAACATTCAGTAAACCTGTGTAAATATCGAATTGACTTCCTATGGTATATGCCAAGCCCTCTTTCTCACGTAATTCTGTAAACAGACGAGAATGAGCAAAACCTCCAAACAGCCCATTAAAGACTAGTAGTGTAAAGTATTCTTCATCTTGATAACGTATTGGAAAATGATAGCCTAGCTGTAAAACTGATTGATTAACATCTTTTGTTTCAAATTGTTGTCTAATAACATTTGTGAATTCTTGTTGGTAGTCAAATATTAAATCTTTATGACGTTCTTCAAATGGAAAACGATTAAACAACTGTAGCATACGATAATCATCAAACTCACCTAATAAAAAGATGTCTAAACGGTCTTCCCGCAACATTTTCTGAAATTCCTGAAAAGCCGTGTAAGAATTTTCAGTAGCTACTAATTCAGCTGTTCCATATTTTGAAGTTTGAAAAGCAGAATCTTCATAAAAAAGTTTCCTAAGCCCCAACTCACTGCTATAAAAACTATCGTCTTTATCAGCGTTCAAATAATTAATCAAATTGGTCTGCTCGATATTAAAAAGTTTAGACTGATACTGCTCAACCGTCACAAGTGGAGAAAATAAATTTTGGTAAAGAAAATCAATCATTTCTTCCAACAGATTTTCATCTGTCATTACAAATTGATTTTTTATAAAAGCCAACTCAATGTCAACGATATGGACTAGTCCCTTGGTTGACACTTTGGTTGACAACGTTGCACCATAAAGACTAGCTAAACGCTCTCTAAAACGCTGAGCTGTTGGATATTCCGCATTGGCTGTCGCTAAAATTTGCGCGACTAAAACACGTCGTGCAACCGTCTTTTGACTAAAATCACCAGAAAAGCGAAAAGTTAGGTGATTCATTTTAAATTTTTCACTTTTGATAAGATGTAATTCAACACCCTCAACTAATTTCATTGCAAATTCCTTACTAAAAAACACATTATTAGCTAAAATTATACCACGTTTATGTTATAATTACTTGAATTATAAAATGGAGAAAACAATGGAATACAAATTATTTGATGACTATATCACATTACAAGCATTACTAAAAGAACTTGGTATTATCCAAAGTGGTGGGGCTATAAAAGGGTATTTAGCAGAAACAACTGTTCTTTTTAATGGTCAAGATGAAAAACGTCGTGGCAAAAAAATTCGTATCGGCGATACCATCACCATTCCCGAAGAAAATGTTGAGATTCAGATTGTCGAACCAACATCAGCTGAAAAACAAGAGCACCTAGAAGCAATTGCTGAAAAAGAACGTGTCGCTGCCATTGTCAAAGAGCTCAATCAGAAAAATAAAAAAGTTAAAAAACAAAATCAAGGAAAAACAAAACAAACAAATGAACGTAAACCCGTTCGTTTCCCAGGAACTTAAGCATGTGGATTCAAAAAATAACGTTAAAAAATTATCGTAACTATCTGACTAGTGAGCTTGAATTTTCTCCTGGACTTAATGTTTTCATCGGAAAAAACGCTCAAGGAAAGACAAATTTCTTAGAAGCAATTTATTTCCTTTCTCTTACCCGCAGCCACCGCACACGAACAGACAAAGAGTTGATTCATTTTGATGCCAAAGAACTTCTGGTTTCTGGTATTTTACAACGTTCAAGTGGTACTGTTCCTTTAGATATTAGTCTTTCAAGTAAGGGACGTGTTACAAAAGTTAATCATCTAAAACAAGCTAAGTTATCAGACTATATTGGTGTAATGACCGTTGTTCTTTTTGCACCTGAAGATTTACAACTCATCAAAGGCGCTCCAAGCCTTCGTCGAAAATTTATTGACATTGATTTAGGGCAAATAAAGCCGATTTATTTAGCTGATTTGTCTAATTATAACCACGTGCTAAAACAGCGTAATACTTATCTTAAAACGGCTGAAAAAGTTGATACTGATTTTTTAGCTGTGCTTGATGAGCAATTAGCTGATTTTGGTAGCCGTGTCATGGAACATCGTTTAGATTTCATTTCTAATTTAGAAAAAGAAGCCGACCGCTATCATTATGCCATTTCAAACGGCATTGAACATCTTAGTATCCATTATCTGTCATCTGTTTCCTTCCAAGAAAAGGATGACATTAAGCCAAACTTCTTAAAAGCTTTACAGAAAAATCAGCAGCGTGATATTTTCAAAAAAAATACAAGTGTTGGTCCTCACCGCGATGATTTGGAATTTTTCATCAATGATATGCCAGCAAATTTTGGCAGCCAAGGTCAGCACCGTAGCTTAATCTTATCACTAAAAATGGCTGAAATTGAGTTAATAAGAACAGTAACTGGTGATTATCCTATTTTGCTTTTAGATGATGTCATGAGCGAGCTTGATAATTACAGACAAACCGAACTCTTAAAAATGATTATTGATAAAAACGTTCAAACCTTCATTACAACAACGAGTCTCGACCACCTATCGCAGCTTCCGGACGACTTAAAAATCTTTACAGTTAATCAAGGTAACATTCAAGAAAATTAAAAAGCTGGCGTTTGCCAGCTTTTTGTTATGTTTACAGATAAGTTGACAACATTGTCAACGATTAATAAGACTTGACAATTCCTAGTAAAACAGCACCAAGAACAAAACAAGCAATACCAATTGCCAACCAACGTGTTTCTTTACGTGTTTTTGTTTCACCAAGGAAAAGAATACCACCCATGATAGAAATAACAACACCTAATTGTGAGAAGCTAAAAGCAATAGCTAAACCAGCTTTAGCAGCAGCTAATAGCATGAAGATATTACCAACACCCCACATCAAACCAACGATAGCATTTTTGATAACAACTGTTTCAAATTTAACGTTGAATTTCATGAACATCATTGCACCAATAACCATACCAACAGCCATTGGGAAGATAACTGCCAACGCATCAAATTTCATGATGTTGTTGAATAAGATTGTGTAAGAAAGGTAACCAACAGTAGAATAAGTTAAAGCACGGAAACCTTTCCCAAAATCGGTCAATTCACTCGTTTCAACTTTTTCAGCATCTTGTCTACTTGTAAAATAAAAACCAATGACAAGCAAAAGTAAAGCAATAATACCAAGAGTATACTGAACAGGTTTACTCCACTCACCAAAGACGATAGCTCCAATTAAACTACCGAAAACTAATTGAGCACCACTTGATAATGGATTCCCCACAGAAACACCCATGTATTGCATAGCACGGAATTGACCATTTTGCCCCATAGACCAAAGCATACCACCAATAATTCCAAATCCCCAGAGTGATACTGACATTTCGGGTTGGACAAATAGCCAAACAACAAAAGCAAATAAAAGTGCTCCAATAGTCATTCCTAATGTTTGTTGATCTGGTTTACCACCAATTTTATTGCTGACAAAACCAATACTTCCCCACGCAACCATGGGAATCAATGCATATAAAATACCTTGCATTTTTTCTCCTTTACAATATTTTTACAATTAAGTAAACAGTATTTACAATATTGTAAATATAAAAATAATCGTTTATTTTGTGTGAAAACGTTTTTCAGAAAAATAAAAGAAATTTTCATTTTTAAAACGAACACAGCTTTATATTCTACCACAATTACTATCACTTTGTAAAGGCTATCAAAAAATCCCTGACAAGCATAAGCCCTATCAGAGATTTTCTTAATTAAATATTTTAGAAATTAATGTACGGAATAGTTTGGTGCTTCATTTGTGATTTGAACATCGTGCGGGTGGCTTTCAATTAAACCAGCGCCTGACATCTCAACAAATTGAGCTTTTTCGTGCAGTGCTAAAATATCCTCAGCTCCAACATATCCCATACCAGCGCGAATACCACCAAGCATTTGGAAGACGATATCAGCTGCAGCACCTTTGTAAGCTACACGCCCCTCAATTCCTTCTGGAACAAGTTTGTTAGCTTCATTGACTGAGCCTTGGAAGTAACGATCGCTTGATCCTTTTTTCATAGCTGCAATTGATCCCATACCACGGTATGTTTTAAATTTACGACCTTGGTAAATTTCAGTTTCACCTGGTGCTTCATCTGTACCAGCAAACATAGAACCAAGCATTACAGCATTACCACCTGCTGCTAAGGCTTTAACAATATCACCTGAATATTTGATACCACCATCAGCAATAATTGTTTTGCCATATTCACGTGCAACAGCTGCCGCATCATAAATAGCTGTAATTTGAGGAACACCAACGCCTGCTACGACACGTGTTGTACAGATTGAACCAGGACCAATTCCGACTTTAACAACATCAACACCAGCTTCGTAAAGCGCACGAGCTCCTTCTGCAGTAGCGACATTACCAGCAATCAACGTACGTTCTGGGAAGTGTTGACGAATTTCAGCAATTTTACGAAGAACACCTGCTGAATGCCCATGTGCAGTATCAATAACAATGGCATCAGCACCAGCTTCAAAGAGTGCTTCAGCACGTTCAAAGGTATCTGATGTGACACCCACAGCACCTGCAACTAAAAGACGACCAAATTCGTCCTTAGCAGCATTAGGGAATTCAATAACTTTTTCAATATCTTTGATAGTGATAAGACCTGACAAACGTCCTGCTTCATCAACCAGAGGAAGTTTTTCAATACGATGTTCATGAAGAATACGTTCAGCAGTTTCCAAATCAGTTCCAACAGGAGCTGTAACCAATTTTTCACTTGTCATGTGTTTAGAGATTGGTGTGTGATAATCTGAAATGAAACGCATATCACGGTTGGTAATGATACCAACTAATTCACGATTTTCAAGAGTTTCAACAATTGGAACACCACTGATACGATAACGTTGCATCAATTCTTCTGCTTCTGAAACAGAATGTTTTGGTGTTAAGAAGAAAGGATCAATAATAACACCGTTTTCTGAGCGTTTTACTTTACGAATTTCTTCAGCTTGGTCTTGAATAGACATGTTTTTATGAACAACACCTAGACCACCCGCACGTGCAATTGCAATCGCCATTTTACTGTCAGTTACAGTGTCCATAGCAGCTGTCACGATAGGAATGTTCAATGTCAAATTTTTTGCAAGTTTTGTTTGCATATTAACTTCATTTGGAAGAACATGACTTTCAGCAGGAATAAGTAATACGTCATCAAAAGTGTAACCTTTTTTCAAAAATTTAGTGTCCCAATTTGACATTAAATAACCCTCTTTTCTATGTATTTGTAGGGGCTTTTAGCCCCCCAGCTAATTTTTTATTGTTACTATAATAACACGCCAGAATCATTTGTCAATAAAATAAATTCAATTTTTTTCCAAATTATCTTTTAAAGAAACATGGTATTTTCTACCCATTATTAGACTGAATATTTTTGTAATTATCATTTATTTTAAATGATAATTACAAAAATAAAAAACTCCAAAGTAAAAATTGTTACTTTAGAGTTTCATTTTAATTTAGAAGTAATTAATTCCCATAGCAGCTTTAACTTCTGACAGTGTTTGACCAGCAACTTCACGCGCTGCTTCACTTCCTTTTTCAAGCATACGGAATACTTCACCCATGTCTTTTGCATATTCTAGGCGACGTTCACGGATTGGTGCCAATTCACGTTCAAGAATATCAAGCAAATAACGCTTTGTTTTGACATCGCCAAGACCTCCGCGTTGATAGTGTTCTTTCATGGCTGCAATTTCAACTTGGTCTTCTTCACGTCCAAAAATATCAAGATAATGGAAAACCATATTTCCTTCAATTTGTCCTGGATCTTCGACACGAACATGATTAGGGTCTGTGTACATGCTCATTACTTTTTTACGAACAGTATCAGCATCATCAGACAAATAAATACCATTTCCAAGAGATTTAGACATTTTAGCATTACCATCTAACCCTGGTAAACGACCAGCTGCTTCATTTTCAGGAAAAATACCTTCTGGCTCAACCAAAACATCTGTTTTATAAGTATGATTGAAACTGCGAACGATTTCACGTGTTTGTTCAATCATTGGTTTTTGGTCATTTCCAACTGGCACATAATTCGCTTTAAAAGCTGTAATATCCGCAGCTTGAGAGATTGGATACACCAAAAATCCTGTTGGAATTGAACTTCCAAATCCTTTTTGTGCAATCTCTGTTTTTACAGTAGGATTACGTTCCAAACGTGCCAATGATACCAAGTTCATGTAGTACATGGTTAATTCAGCTAATTCAGGAATCTGACTTTGAATGAAAATCGTAGATTTCGCTGGATCAAGCCCTACTGATAAGTAGTCCAATGCTACATTTCCAACTGATTCTCTGATAATTTCAGATTCCTTAGCGTGGTCTGTCAAAGCTTGTTGATCTGCCAAGAAAACAAACATATCGTATTTATCTTCATTTTGCAATAACACACGATTTTTTAAACTACCGACATAGTGTCCTAAGTGTAACTTACCAGTTGGACGGTCACCTGTCAAAATAATTGGTTTTACCATTCTATCACCTCAAAATTAATTTCAAATAAAACACCCCCACGTAGCTATAAACTACGTGAGGGCGTTCTCAATACGCGGTACCACCTCAATTGATAGAAAATTTTCTACCATCTCTTACCACTATTAAAAGTTCACAGATAAATGCAAACATTATTTTCCATTATATATATCAGCCCATTCATGCAAGGGTACTACTGATTTTCAGCACCATCAGCTCTCTAAAAGTACGCATCTACATTACTCTTCTGAATCTTCTTCATTTTATGAAATTCTAGAAACTTTGTCAAGCTAATAGCTATTTTCCTAGGAAATTCTCGCTTTCTTAGAAAGAATAATTATACAGTTTCTTCGGGAATTCCTTTTTAATAAAATTAAAAAATGAGAATTATACATCGTAATCAACTTTCTCTCACATAAATCTTGACGAGTATCTTCTTCTTTGCAATAATAGAATCGTTTGTTATAAAGAAGAGGATTATTATGAAGAAAAAATTAATTGATTTTGGGCTCGTTACAGTAGGAGCATTTATTGCTGCTATCGGTTTTAACAGTTTTTTCCTAGAGAATCACATTGCATCTGGTGGGGTTGTTGGTTTAGCTGTTAGTTTGAAAGCTTTATTTGGTTGGAATACTGGGAATTTTGTTATGATTTCAAATTTTCCACTCCTTATAGCTTGCTGGCTTTTCCTAGGGAAAGAGACATTTGTAAAAACCGTTTATGGGTCATGGATTTATTCTATTTTTGTTAAACTAACTGAAGGTGTGCCAAATTTAACAGACAATCCTTTGTTAGCTGCGCTTTTTGGAGGTATTATTTGTGGTTTTGGTTTAGGGGTTGTCTTTTGGGGAAATTCTTCAACAGGTGGAACAGGTATTATCACCCAAATTCTCCATAAATACACACCACTTCCTCTTGCCGTTGCAATGACAATCGTTGATGGTTGTAGTGTTGCGATGGGATTTGTCGCCTTTGATATTGACACAGTTATGTATTCTATTATTGCATTGATTACGATTGGTTATGTCGTTAATAGCATGCAACTTGGGGTCACTTCATCACGAAATATCATGATTGTTTCACCTAAGAATGATTTAATCAAACATTATATTTCTACGAAAGCAGACCGTGGGGTCACTGAAATTCCAGTTACTGGTGGTTATTCAGGTGAAAATCATACCATGCTAATGACAACTGTTTCTCGTCAAGAAGTTCCTCGTTTAGAAAAAAATATCCAAAAAATTGACGAAACTGCCTTTATCGTCGTTATGCCTGCTACACAAGTTATGGGACGTGGATTTAGCCTCAAAAAATACTATAAACTTGACGAAAAAGACATCATTTTACCAATGTAATGCAAAGCCTCGCTTTCTCTGATTGAAAATTGGGGCTTTTTCATGTACAATGAAGCTTATAGATAAATATTATGAGGTGAAAAATTGCTTACAGTTTCTGATGTATCACTACGTTTCAGCGATAGAAAACTATTTGATGAGGTTAACATCAACTTTACAGCTGGAAATACCTATGGTTTAATCGGTGCCAATGGTGCAGGAAAATCAACATTTTTAAAAATCTTGGCAGGAGATATTGAACCAACAACAGGTCATGTTTCCCTTGGTCCAAATGAACGCTTATCAGTTCTTCGTCAAAATCACTTTGACTATGAGGAAGAACGTGCTATTGATGTTGTTATTATGGGAAATGAACGTCTTTACAACATTATGAAAGAAAAAGATGCTATCTACATGAAACCTGATTTTTCAGATGAAGATGGTGTCCGCGCTGCCGAGTTAGAAAGCGAATTTGCAGAGCTTGGCGGTTGGGAAGCCGAAAGCGAAGCTTCTCAATTACTTCAAAACTTAAACATTCCAGAAGATCTTCATTACCAAAACATGAGTGAATTAGCCAATGGTGATAAAGTGAAAGTCCTTCTTGCCAAAGCTCTTTTTGGTAAACCTGACGTCCTTCTCCTTGACGAACCAACCAACGGTCTTGATATTCAATCTATTTCTTGGTTAGAAGATTTCTTGATTGACTTTGAAAATACTGTTATTGTCGTTTCCCATGACCGTCACTTCTTAAATAAAGTATGTACGCACATGGCTGACCTTGATTTCGGTAAAATCAAACTTTACGTCGGTAACTACGACTTCTGGAAACAATCTTCTGAGCTTGCTGCTCGCCTACAAGCAGACCGCAATGCTAAAGCAGAAGAAAAAATTAAAGAATTACAAGAATTCGTGGCACGTTTCTCTGCCAATGCTTCTAAATCAAAACAAGCCACATCTCGTAAGAAAATGCTTGATAAAATTGAATTAGAAGAAATTGTTCCTTCTAGTCGTAAATACCCATTTATCAACTTCAAAGCAGAACGCGAACTTGGTAAAGACCTTTTAACGGTTGAGAATTTATCCGTTAAAATTGATGGAGAAACTGTTCTTGATAATATCAGCTTCATCCTACGTCCAGGTGATAAAACAGCTTTCATTGGACAAAACGATATTCAAACAACAGCTCTTATTCGTGCTTTGATGGATGACATAGAATACGAAGGTACTATCAAATGGGGGGTCACAACTAGCCGCTCTTATCTTCCAAAAGATAATTCACGTGACTTTTCCTCTGGTGAATCAATTCTTGAATGGCTTCGTCAATTTGCTTCTAAAGAAGAGGACGATAACACATTCCTTCGTGGATTCCTTGGACGCATGCTTTTCTCTGGTGACGAAGTTAACAAATCAGTTAGCGTATTGTCAGGGGGAGAAAAAGTGCGCGTGATGCTTTCTAAATTGATGCTCCTCAAATCCAACGTTCTTGTCCTTGATGATCCAACAAACCACTTAGACTTGGAATCAATTTCAAGCTTGAATGATGGGCTGAAAGATTTCAAAGAATCTATTATCTTTGCAAGTCATGACCATGAGTTTATTCAAACACTTGCTAATCACATTGTCGTGATCTCAAAAAATGGGGTTATTGACCGTATCGATGAAACTTATGATGAATTTCTTGAAAATGAAGAAGTTCAAGCCAAAGTTAAAGAACTCTGGAAAGATTAATTTATTAATAATTTCCTGACGTTTACACAAACTTTACAATATATAGAAAAGAAACAGGTTGGGATAAGCTATCTCAACCTGTCTTACTAAAGCTATGACATTAAAATCTTTAAAACCAAACATTAATACTCTTTACTACTTAGCAGCATTTGCTCTGCCATTTCTTATCTTATTTTTCGCCTTATTGTCTGAAGATATTTCATTCAATAGTGACACGACTATTTTAGCTAGTGACGGTTTCCACCAGTATGTCATTTTTGCTGAAAATCTACGAAATATTTTACACGGTTCAGATAGTATTTTTTACACCTTTACGAGTGGTTTGGGGCTAAACTTCTATGCTCTTATTAGTTACTATCTAGGAAGCTTCTTCTCACCTTTCGTTTATTTCTTCAGTCTAAAGAGCATGCCTGATGCTATTTATATCTTTACATTACTGAAAGTTGCTTGTATGGGGGTAAGTTGTTTTTATAGTCTCAGACAACTCTACCCTAAAGTGCTGAAACCTTTCAGCATCATCTTATCGACTTCTTATGCATTGATGAGTTTTGCCATCAGCCAAATTGAAATTAATATGTGGCTTGATGTATTCATTCTTTTGCCTTTAATCATTTTAGGAATTAATCGCTTATTAGGTCAGCAAAAATTCATCCTTTATTACCTAAGTTTAACGATTCTCTTTATCCAAAACTATTATTTTGGATACATGGTTGTTATCTTTTTAATTCTTTATTTCCTTGTTCAATTAACTAAAGAATTTAAATGGAAAGTCATTCTACGAAAATTTATTGACTTTACAGTTGTATCAATCTCTGCTGGTCTCTCTAGCTGCATCATGCTGTTACCAACTTACTTAGACCTATCTACACACGGTGAGGAATTTTCTAAGTTTACAGAGTTGTTTACAGATGCGTCATGGTTCTTTGATTTATTTGCTAAGAATTTTGTTGGCTCTTACGACACAACAAAATTTGGTTCTATTCCGATGATTTACGTGGGAATTTTCCCATTAATATTAGCTATTATTTTCTTTACGATTAAATCAATCAGGTGGCAAACTCGTTTAGCTTATGGCATAATGCTTGCTCTCATTGTCGCTAGTTTTTATCTTGAACCATTAGATCTTATCTGGCAAGGTATGCATTCACCAAATATGTTTCTTCACCGCTATTCTTGGACATTCTCTATTCTTATCATCCTATTAGCAGCTGAAACATTATCTCGTTTAAAAGAATTAACACTCAAGCAATATCTTATTGGGATTATTCCCTTGGCTCTTGGATTTATTGTTACAGCGTTGTTCCAAAGTCATTATGACTTTTTAGAACCTTCGCAAGTCATTATCACCTTTGCTTTCTTAGCTGCTTATGCTATTATACTCATCAGTTATGTAAATAAGTATCTATCATTTAAACTCTTTGTCAGCTTTACACTTATCTTTACAATTTTTGAAATATCATTAAATACTTATTATCAAATTGCAGCCCTTGATAGCGAGTGGGTCTTTCCTTCTCGACAAAGCTATAATCGTAACTTGACAGACATTGACAAACTTGTCAACGAAACACAAGAACTGAATACTACTTTCTATCGTACCGAAGAATTGTTACCTCAAACTGGCAATGACAGTATGAAATATAATTACAATGGTATCTCTCAATTTTCATCTATCCGAAACACGACCTCTAGTAGCACATTAGACCGGCTTGGCTTTAAATCAACAGGGACTAATCTCAACCTTCGCTACCAAAATAATACCTTGCTGATGGATAGTTTATTTGCTGTGAAGTATAATCTTTCTGAAACTAGTGTTGATAAATTTGGTTTCAATTATGTTGACGGTTCTGGCAATGTATCACTTTATGAAAATCAATATGCTAGTCAGCTAGCTATTTTAACGAATGGTATTTACAAGGATATTGACTTTGGTGTCAACACGCTTGACAACCAAACTAATTTTATCAATAACTTGACAGGATTATCTGAGAAATACTTCACACGTTTAGCTTCTCAACTAACCGGTGGTGCTAATTTGCTTAATAACCGAGTCACCACTACAAATGATGGTCAGTTGACAACAAGTGCTACTTATCAAGTCACTGTCACTGCTAATACTCAACTTTATGTAAGTGTCCCTAACATTACTTTCTCTAATGATAATAGTGAATCTGTGCAAATTACAGTTAATGGAAAAACGACAGAATACACAACCGATAATGCTTACAGCTTCTTTGACCTTGGTTACTTTGAAGAAGGACAAACGCTTGACATCACATTTACTTTCCCTGAAAATAGTCAAGTTTCCTTCAATCAACCTAATTTTTATGCTTTAGATTTAACAAGTTATCAAAAAGCTATGGCGATTATTGACAATCCAGAGGTTACCGTTACAACTGATAAAAATACCGTTACTGCTACTTATAAAGCAGACGAAGATAGTTCACTATTCTTCACCATTCCATATGATAAAGGATGGACAGCTACACAAAACGGGGAAAAACTTAAGGTTTCAAAAGCGCAAGATGGTTTTATGAAAGTTGATGTAAAAGCTGGTGAAGGTAAAGTAACGTTAACTTACATCCCAAATGGTTTTAAAGAAGGAGCTTATCTATCCATATTAGGCATCATCCTTTTCCTTGCTTACATAATTGCACGAAGAAAGTATCATTTAAGGATAAAAGCAGGCTAAAACTTAGCCTGCTTTATTTTTAGGTATTAAAAAATTCCTAAGTAACTTAGGAAGGTGTCTTATCACTCCGGCAGTAGGACTCGAACCTACGACATCATGATTAACAGTCATGCGCTACTACCAACTGAGCTATGCCGGATAAAGAAAAAAACTGCTAGGCAGTAGTTTATAGTCCGTACGGGATTCGAACCCGTGTTACCGCCGTGAAAAGGCGGTGTCTTAACCCCTTGACCAACGGACCAGAAGCTTTAAGGATTTCTCCTTAACACTCATACTATTATATCAGATATTTTTTCTTTGTCTATAGTTTTTTTAAATTTTTTACGTTTTTTACAAAAATTATCGGTCCCGCATTGTAAAATGAGGTACAACAAAAAAGACATACATATTCGTCTTATATACTAAAGTCGGTAAACAAAGTATAAAGAAAAAATGAAAATGTCCACTAACTACTCTACTAAAAAACAGCCCTATCACCACCTTTCTGAAGTAGAACGTGGGAAAATGAAAAGCTATCTCTCTCAGAAGGTTAAAACCAGCTGAAATTGCGAGAATTTTGGATAGACATCTCTCCACCATCTCTCGTGAACTCAAACGTGGGACTGTCAAACCGGTCAATGGAAAGAAAATTTACTATGAAGAGTATTTCGCAGAAACCGCTCAAATTCGGTGCTCTGAAGGCAGGAAAGGGAGTTATTAGTCTGAAGCTTGAGAAAGTATCAGAAACTTTCTTATTGTCATTTACTAAAACGATGAAGGCTAAATTTAGAATCCATTACTCAATCCATTAATAACAGATTAAGAAGAATACACAACTATCAATCTGCTAAAAAACGATTTGAACTAGCTCAAACAGCATAAGAACTATTAACTTACTCAGATGAATGCTTTGTTGCACTTAACTTGACAAGTGGGAGAAAAATGATTAGTCAAAATTCACAATATTTCTCACTTACTTTCTAATCATGATTTATTTTTATGAATTGATTTTTAGTTGACAGCATAGTCAATATTTTGATAAAATGATTAAGTTGGTATGGTCTCATAGCTCAGCTGGATAGAGCATTCGCCTTCTAAGCGAACGGTCGCAGGTTCGAATCCTGCTGGGATCAAATCTCAAGTCGGCTCAAAGCCGACTTTTTTATTTTTGACAAATGTTTCACATGAAACAAAGTAGCCAAAAAAGAATAGTAGGAAGAAATGACAAATTAACTTCCTTACTATTCTTTTATTACTTCACTACAAGAATTACTTGTGATAAGGGCTTCCTTGTTGAATCATAAAAGCACGATAAATTTGTTCTGATAGAACTAAACGCATTAATTGATGAGGTAAAGTTAATAAACCAAAACTCAATCGCAAATTGGCACGTTTTTTGACTTTATCCGCTAAACCAAGACTTCCTCCAATCACAAAAACAATATCAGAATAGCCTCTTAATGTCGCATCAGCAATGACTTTACTAAAAGCTGCAGAAGATAGTTGTTTTCCCTCGATGGCTAGGACAATAACATAATCACGCTCTGAAATCTTTGCTAAGATGCGTTCTCCCTCTTTTTCCATAATTTGCTGATTTTGTGCAGCGCTAGCATTATCTGGTGTTTTTTCGTCTGCTAACTCGACAATTTCAAATTTTGCAAAACGACTCATGCGTTTACCATATTCGGCAATACCATCTTTTAAATATTTTTCTTTTAATTTTCCAATAGCGATAATTTTTACTTTCATAGCTCCATTTTACCACATATTCACAAGCTTTTCACACATTATCCACATGTTCATAAATCATCAATATGGCTTTTAGTAGCTTTGAATCAAGATTTTTTCACATTTTCAAAAAGTTTTCCACAGGTTGTGGATTACTTTTCTTTTTTTTACTTTTAAGGTATAATTAAGTCAATTTTTATATGCTATCCAAGAAAAATGGGAGGTAGAGACGTGAAAAAAATAAAATTACCAAAATTACCCAAGTTACCAAAATTTAATTACAAAAATTGGTTAAAACCATTGGGTGTCATTTTAGTCGGCTTTATAGCTGGTATCGCAGGTACAATACTCGTCCTAAACATGGCAGGTATTTCAATCACTAACGTCAGTGGTTCAAGTACAAAAACAACAACAAGTAGCGTAAGCTATTCTAACTCTAACGATACAACAAAAGCTGTGGAAAAAGTTCAAGACGCGGTTGTATCTGTTATTAACTACAAATCAGACTCGTCATCTTCTGCAAGTGACCTCTACAATCAAATGTTTGGCAATGACTCAGACAGTAGTAGCAATTCAAGCTCTACAGATGATTTGACTGTTTACAGTGAGGGGTCTGGGGTTATTTACAAAAAAGATGGTGATTCTGCCTATGTCGTCACTAACAATCACGTTATTGATGGTGCCGAACAAATTGAAATTATGCTTGCTAATGGAACAAAAGTTGTTGGTGAGCTAGTCGGAGCAGATACTTATTCAGATATTGCTGTTGTTAAAATTTCTTCTGACAATGTATCTACAGTTGCTGAATTTGCCGATTCTGATAAATTGACTGTCGGTGAAACTGCTATCGCTATTGGTAGCCCACTTGGTACTGAATATGCTAACTCTGTAACACAAGGTATTGTCTCAAGTCTTAGCCGTACAGTAACCATGACAAATGATGATGGTGAAACTATCTCAACAAATGCTATCCAAACAGATGCAGCAATTAACCCAGGTAACTCTGGTGGTGCTTTAATTAACATTGAAGGACAAGTTATCGGTATCAATTCAAGTAAGATTTCATCTACATCAAGTTCTGGTGAATCTGTCGAAGGTATGGGATTTGCCATTCCATCTAACGATGTTGTATCCATTATTAACCAATTGGAAGAAAATGGGCAAGTTATCCGCCCAGCACTTGGTATTTCAATGATAAACTTGAGCGACCTTTCAACTAATGCAATTGCTCAACTTAACATTCCAACAAGTGTAACAAGCGGTGTCGTTGTTGCCGCTGTTCAATCTGGTATGCCTGCTGAAGGTAATCTCGAACAGTACGATGTCATCACAGCTATTGACGACAAAGAAGTAACATCTACTTCAGATCTTCAAAGTATTCTTTATACTCATTCTGTTGGTGACTCTGTCAAAGTAACCTTCTACCGTGGAACTGATAAGAAAACAGCTACAATTGAATTAACTAAGACAACGCAAGATTTATCTTCCTCAAACTAATAACTAATAAAAATGAAGCTGAGCATTCCTCAGCCTCATTTTTTAAGGATAAAAGACCTATGCCTGAAACACTCACATTAATCAAAATTGAAAATATCTCACCTAATCCCTACCAACCCCGTTTAGAATTTAAACAAGAAGAGCTGGAAGAATTAGCACGTTCTATTAAAGCTAATGGGCTTATTCAGCCGATTATCGTCCGAGAATCAACTGTCTTTGGTTATGAGCTTATTGCTGGTGAAAGACGTCTAAGAGCCTCAAAAATAGCAGGTTTAACCGAAATTCCTGCCATCATAAAAAATATCTCCAATCAGGAGAGCATGCAGCTGGCTATCGTCGAAAATCTGCAACGTTCTGATTTAAATCCAATCGAAGAAGCAAAAGCTTACCAGCAACTTCTGGAAAAAAATCAAATGACTCATGAAGAATTAGCACAGTTTATGGGAAAATCTCGCCCTTACATTACCAATTGCCTCAGATTACTTAATCTTCCTAGAAGTCTCTCTGATGCCGTTGAAAAAGGTGACCTGTCTCAAGGGCACGCGCGTGTCCTTTTAACCCTTAAAAACGCGGGAGAACAAGAAAAGTGGTATCAAAAAATTCTAACAGAAGACCTTAGTGTTAGAAAACTTGAACGTTTACTAAAACCTGCTAAACAGAAAAAAAATCGTTCTAAAAAGGAAGATATTTTTATTAGAAATCAAGAAGAAGAATTGGCTAAACAGTTAGGACTTCCTGTTAAAATTACTATCTCTAAAACCGGCACAAAAGGAGATGTGAGTTTATATTTTCAGTCTGAAGAAGACTTAAACAGAATTATCAACAAGCTAAAATAACTTGTTGATTTCTTTTTTTATTTTTCACAGTTTTCCACAGCAACTACAGTTGAGTATCCCCAGTTTTATCACTCTTTCTTTGTTTTCCACAACCTGTGGAAAACTTTCGTGAACAGTGTGGATTTTTTATTTCCACCATTGTGGAAAACTTTTATTTTTTATGTTAGAATGAGTATTGAATTATCCACAAAAAGGAAACTACTATGACTGAAAATGAACAAATCTTTTGGAGTAGGGTTCTGGAATTAGCAAAAAGCCAACTAAAACAAGCAACGTATGAATTTTTTGTTTTAGATGCTCGTTTGATTCAAATTGAGCAAAATACGGCTACCATTTATTTAGACCCTATGAAAGAGTTGTTTTGGGATAAAAATCTTAAACCAATTATTTTGACGGCTGGTTTTGAGGTTTATAATGCTGAAATTGTTGTCAACTATGTCTTTGAAGAAGATTTAGCCAATCAAACAGAAATAATGACCACTTCACAAGCTGTTCCAACAACTCAAAAAAACACTTTGCCCCTAGTTGATTCTGATTTAAATACCAAATATACCTTTGATAACTTCGTACAAGGTGATGAAAACCGTTGGGCATTTTCTGCGTCTTACGCCGTTGCAGACGCTCCAGGAACAACTTACAATCCTCTTTTTATTTGGGGAGGACCTGGGTTGGGAAAAACTCACTTGCTCAATGCCATTGGTAATGCGGTTTTGCAAAATAATCCCAATGCACGTGTAAAGTATATTACTGCTGAAAATTTCATCAATGAATTTGTTATTCATATCCGTTTGGACACAATGGAAGAGTTAAAGGAAAAATTCCGCAATCTTGATGTTTTACTAATTGATGATATTCAATCCCTAGCTAAGAAAACATTGTCTGGGACACAGGAAGAATTTTTCAATACTTTCAATGCTCTTTATGATAATAACAAGCAAATTGTACTGACAAGTGACCGTACACCTGACCATCTGGACAACCTGGAACAACGTCTGGTCACGCGCTTCAAATGGGGCTTGACAATTAATATCACTCCCCCTGATTTTGAAACACGTGTTGCCATTTTAACGAATAAAACGCAAGAATATAATTATATTTTTCCGCAAGATACCATTGAGTATTTAGCAGGACAATTTGATTCCAACGTTCGTGACCTTGAGGGAGCTTTAAAAGATATTAGCCTAGTTGCTAGCATTAAAAAGATTGAAACCATTACAGTTGATGTCGCAGCAGAAGCGATTCGCGCTCGTAAGCAAGACGATCCAAAAATGACAGTCATCCCAATTGATGAAATCCAAAGCCAAGTTGGAAAATTCTATGGCGTTACTGTTAAAGAAATCAAGGCAACCAAACGGACACAAGATATTGTTTTAGCGCGCCAAGTAGCTATGTATCTCGCACGTGAAATGACTGATAACTCACTTCCAAAAATCGGGAAAGAATTTGGCGGTCGCGACCATTCAACAGTCTTACATGCCTATAATAAAATCAAAAATATGTTAGCTCAAGATGACAGTTTACGTATTGAAATTGAAACCATAAAAAATAAGATAAAATAGGTTTTGTGGATAACCAATAAAATCCACAGCAACTTATCCACAGGTTGTTAACAACTCTTTTCGCGCGATGCCCGTGCGATTTCAGGACTTATCAACAGTATAAACAAGACCTACTACTACTACTAATTTAATACTTAATAACTAAAGGAGTTTTCCTATGATTAAATTCTCAATTAATAAATCTTTCTTTCTTCAAGCATTGAATGCAACCAAGAGAGCTATTTCGACTAAAAATGCGATTCCTGTTTTATCAACAATTAAAATTGAAGTTCAAAATAGTAACATTACATTAACTGGTTCTAACGGACAAATTTCAATCGAAAATACTATTCCAACTTCTAATGAAAATGCAGGTTTGCTGATTACTTCAACTGGTGCTGTACTATTAGAAGCAAACTTCTTTATTAATATCGTTTCAAGTCTTCCAGATGTGACATTGGATTTTGAAGAAATTGAACACCATCAAATTGTTCTAACAAGTGGTAAATCAGAAATTACCTTAAAAGGAAAAGATGTTGATCTTTACCCTCGTCTTCAAGAAATGGCTACTGAAAATCCTTTAGTTTTGGAAACAAAACTATTGAAATCTATCATTGCTGAAACAGCCTTTGCAGCAAGTCTTCAAGAAAGCCGTCCAATCTTGACTGGTGTTCACATGGTTCTTAGTGACCACAAAGACTTTAAAGCAGTCGCAACTGATTCTCACCGTATGAGCCAACGTAAATTAACTTTGGAAAATACTTCAAATGATTTCAACGTTGTTATTCCAAGTAAATCTTTACGTGAATTTGCAGCTGTATTTACAGATGATATTGAAACGGTAGAAGTTTTCTTCTCTGATAGCCAAATGCTCTTTAGAAGTGACTACATTAGCTTCTATACACGACTTTTAGAAGGAAATTATCCAGATACTGACCGCTTGTTGACAAATGCTTTTGAAACAGAAGTGACATTTAATACCAATGCACTTCGTTCAGCAATGGAACGTGCTCACTTGATTTCAAATGCAACACAAAATGGTACTGTTAAACTTGAAATTGCTAATAATAGCGTTTCTGCTCACGTTAACTCACCTGAGGTCGGTAAAGTTAACGAAGAATTGGATACTATTGACCAATCAGGCAATGATTTGACAATCAGCTTTAACCCAACTTATCTGATTGAAGCTCTTAAAGCCTTGAAGAGTGAAACAGTTGTTATTCGCTTTATTTCACCAGTGCGTCCATTTACTTTAATGCCAGGTGATGATGCTGAGAACTTTATTCAATTAATCACTCCAGTTCGTACAAACTAAAAATCTTTAAGAAAAATTTAAGGAAGAATTTATACACTATAAACATCCTAAAACTTTTCTTTTTCATAATCTCCAGCGAGAACACTGTTTATGCGGTGTTCTCGCTTTTTATGGTATAATATCTATTAATATGACGCTTTATATTATTGCTAATCCCCATGCAGGAAATCATGGGGCAAAACAAGTTATCAGTGATATTGAAAAACATCATACATCAGATATTTGCACTTTATTAACACGCTATAAAAACGATGAATTACATCAAGTTGAGAAACTGCTAAAAACATTTGACCCAGAAAAAGATAAGCTTCTGATTGTCGGAGGCGATGGGACATTATCAAAAGTTCTCTATCATTTGCCAGCAAATCTTCCATTTGCCTATTATCCTGTCGGATCTGGTAATGATTTTGCGCGTGCTCTTGGTATAGTACCGAACTTAGATACATTATTAGTCTCGTTAACAAATCAACCTAAAGGAATTACGGTTTACAGTTATCAAGAATGTTTAGTATTAAATAGCTTAGATTTAGGATTTGCAGCATGGGTTGTTAATCAAGCTACTAATTCAACGTTAAAAACTGTGCTTAATAAATGCCACCTTGGGAAATTGACTTATGTTGCAATCGCTATTCAATTTTTATTAAAAAATCCCCTCCAAGCTTCTGTGAGTTTGGAAAGTTCGGAAGGAGATAACTTAATATTAAATGATCATTTCTTTTTTTCACTAGCTAATAATACTTATTTTGGTGGGGGTATCATGATTTGGCCAACAGCGACTGTTCATTCTGAGAATTTGGAGTGTGTTTATGCCAAAGGAGAAACTTTTTTCCAACGATTAACGGTACTGTTGTCTTTGGTTCTTAAAAGACATGAGAAATCGTCTTACTTAAATCATTGTTCGTTAAAACAGGTTACGGTTAATTTTCCAAAAGAGAGTTTAATTGAAATTGATGGTGAAATTGTATCATTGAATGAAATTACTTTATCATCACAAAAACGCTATATTTATTTGTAAAAGGAGAAACGATGTACGAACTTGGAAGTCACGTTGAAATGAAAAAGCCCCATGCTTGTAGGATAAAAGCTACTGGAAAAAAAGCCAATGAATGGGAAGTCATTCGAATTGGGGCTGATATTAAAATTCGTTGCACAAACTGCGACCATATCGTCATGATGAGCCGCCACGACTTTGAACGCAAATTAAAGAAAGTTTTGTCATAAACTAAAAATAATCAATAATCATACTTAACTCAATTTTTATGGCTAATAGCGCTTGCTATATAGTAGAAATGCTTGTTTAATGCTGAGTTTTTCTGCTATAATAGGTATGATTGAATAATTTAAACGGAGACTTATAAAATATGGCTTTAACAGCAGGTATTGTTGGTTTACCAAATGTTGGAAAATCAACTCTTTTTAATGCGATTACAAAGGCAGGTGCGGAAGCTGCTAACTATCCTTTCGCGACAATCGACCCTAACGTTGGTATGGTAGAAGTGCCAGATGAACGTTTACAAAAATTGACTGAACTTATCACACCTAAAAAAACAGTTCCAACAACCTTTGAATTTACTGATATTGCGGGTATCGTAAAAGGTGCTTCACGTGGTGAAGGTCTTGGTAATAAATTCCTTGCTAACATTCGTGAAGTAGATGCTATCGTTCATGTTGTTCGTGCTTTTGATGATGAAAATGTTATGCGTGAGCAAGGACGTGAGGATGCTTTTGTTGACCCACTTGCAGATATTGACACAATTAACTTAGAATTGATTCTTGCTGACTTGGAATCTGTTAATAAACGTTATGCGCGTGTAGAAAAAGTGGCACGTACTCAAAAAGATAAAGATTCTATCGCAGAATTTAGCGTTCTTCAAAAAATTAAACCAGTCCTTGAGGATGGAAAATCAGCACGTACGGTTGACTTTACAGAAGAAGAACAAAAAATTGTTAAACAATTGTTCCTTTTGACAACAAAACCAGTACTTTACGTTGCAAATGTTGATGAAGATAAAGTAGCTAATCCAGACGATATCGAATACGTAAAACAAATTCGTGAATTTGCTGCAACTGAAAATGCAGAAGTTGTTGTTATCTCAGCGCGTGCCGAAGAAGAAATCTCTGAACTTGATGATGAAGATAAAGCATTATTCCTTGAAGACCTTGGTTTAACAGAATCTGGTGTTGATAAATTGACACGTGCAGCTTATCACTTGCTCGGTCTTGGCACTTACTTTACAGCAGGTGAAAAAGAAGTTCGTGCATGGACATTTAAACGCGGTATCAAGGCTCCTCAAGCAGCTGGTATCATTCACTCTGACTTTGAACGTGGGTTTATCCGTGCGATTACAATGTCTTACGATGACTTAATCAATTATGGTTCTGAAAAAGCTGTCAAAGAAGCAGGTCGTCTTCGTGAAGAAGGGAAAGATTATGTGGTTCAAGATGGTGATATCATGGAATTCCGCTTTAACGTATAAGCAAAATTAATTAAATATTGCCGAGGTTGGAAAAAAGTTTTTCCAGCCCTTTTGGCATTTATTGGAAAGGAAAATTAATGGTAAAAATGATTGTTGGTCTGGGAAATCCAGGCAGTAAATATCACGAAACAAGGCATAATATTGGTTTTATGGCAATTGATCGCCTTGCTAAGGTTTTCAATGTCACATTTTCAGAGGAAAAGAATTTTAAAGCAGAAGTTGGTTCTTGTTTTGTCAACGGAGAAAAAGTTTATCTAGTCAAACCAACCACTTTTATGAACAATTCAGGTATCGCTATTCATGCTTTGTTGACGTATTATAATATTGATATTAAAGATTTCTTGGTGATTTACGATGATTTAGATATGGAAGTGGGTCGTATTCGCCTACGTCAAAAAGGCTCTGCTGGTGGGCATAATGGCATAAAATCTATCATTGCACACACTGGAACGCAGGCATTTGACCGTATTAAAGTTGGTATTGGACGTCCGAAGCAAGGCCGTTCGGTAGTTGACCATGTTCTTGGAAAATTTGACCAAGATGATTATATTACAGTTACTAATACACTTGAAAAGGTTAATGAAGCTGTTCAATTTTATTTACAGGAAGCAGATTTTGTAAAAACCATGCAAAAATTTAATGGGTAAGTCTATGAATATTATTGATTTATTTAGCCAAAATAAGATTATTCAAACATGGCATAGCGACGTGGCTAATCTTGGTAGGCAACTGATTATGGGCTTATCAGGTTCTAGCAGAGCTCTTGCCATTGCTTCTGCTTATCAGGCTAATGAGGAAAAAATAGTTGTCATCACCTCAACACAAAATGAAGTTGAAAAATTGGCTAGTGATTTATCTAGCTTGATTGGTGAGGACAAGGTTTATACTTTTTTTGCGGATGATGTTGCGGCGGCAGAGTTTATTTTTGCCTCGATGGATAAGGCACACTCACGCCTAGAAGTTTTAAATTTTTTACAAGATAATAAGCAATCTGGTATCTTAATTACAAGTTTAGTGGGAGCCCGTGTTTTACTACCAAATCCTGAAATTTATGCTGAAAGTCAGCTAAATTTTGTTGTCGGTGAGGATTACAACATTGACAAGGTTGTAAAGGTACTGTCAAATGTCGGTTACCAAAAAGTATCACAGGTTCGTAATCCAGGCGAATTTAGTCGGCGTGGTGATATCGTTGATATTTATGAGATGACCGCTGACTATCCTTATCGTTTAGAGTTCTTTGGTGATGAAGTTGATGGCATTCGTCAGTTTGATGCAGAAACCCAAAAATCACTTAGTAATATTGAGCAGGTAACCATTTCCCCAGCTGATGAGCTCATTTTATCGGAAGAAGATTTTGCTAGAGCTAGTAAGGCATTTGAGACGTTTTTAGAGACTGCTAAAGATGAACAGCAGGCTTATTTAAGTGAGCTTTATGCTGCAACTCAGGAACAGTATAAGCATCAAGATATTAGACGTTTCTTATCACTCTTTTATGCGAAGGAATGGACGTTACTTGATTACATTCCTAAGGGAACACCAGTCTTTTTTGATGATTTTCAAAAGCTAGTTGACCGCAATGCTAAGTTTGATTTGGAAGTTGCAAACTTATTGACAGAAGATTTACAACGTGGTAAAGCAGTGTCAAGTTTGGTTTACTTCGCTGATATTTATAAAGACTTACGTCAATATCAGCCAGCAACGTTCTTTTCTAATTTTCATAAAGGATTAGGTAATCTTAAATTTGATAAACTTCATAATTTTACACAATATCCAATGCAAGAATTTTTCAATCAATTTCCGTTATTGATTGATGAAGTTAATCGTTATCAAAAATCTAAAGCGACCGTTTTAATTCAAGCAGATTCGGAACATGGTTTAGAACGTTTACAGGAGAATTTACATGAATATGGCTTGGAATTACCTGTGGTTGCTACAGATGATTTACAAGCACAACAAGCTCAGCTAGTCGTTGGCAATTTATCAAATGGCTTTTATTTTGCTGATGAGAAAATTGTTCTCATTACCGAGCACGAAATTTACCATAAGAAAATTAAGCGCCGTATTCGTCGTTCAAATATTAGCAATGCCGAACGTTTGAAAGACTACAATGAATTGTCAAAAGGTGATTATGTGGTTCACCATGTTCATGGTATTGGTAAATTTTTAGGAATTGAAACAATTGAAATCCATGGTGTGCACCGCGATTATTTGACCATTCAATATCAAGGCTCTTCAACAATTTCATTGCCAGTAGAGCAAATTGAAAGTTTATCAAAATACGTTTCTGCAGATGGCAAGGAACCTAAAATCAATAAATTAAATGATGGTCGTTTCCAAAAGACCAAACAAAAGGTTTCTAAGCAAGTTGAGGACATTGCGGATGATTTGTTGAAATTGTATGCGGAACGTAGTCAGCTAAAAGGTTTTGCTTTTTCACCAGACGATGATTTGCAGCGGGAATTTGACGAAGATTTTGCTTTTGTAGAAACAGAGGACCAACTTCGCTCTATCAAGGAAATTAAGAACGACATGGAAGAAGATAAGCCAATGGATCGCTTATTGGTTGGGGATGTTGGCTTTGGTAAAACAGAAGTTGCGATGCGCGCCGCTTTTAAAGCTGTTAAAGACCATAAACAAGTAGCTGTCTTAGTGCCAACAACTGTTCTTGCTCAACAACACTACACAAATTTCTCAGAGCGTTTTGAAAATTATCCTGTTACAGTTGATGTGCTTAGTCGTTTTCGTAGCAAAAAAGAACAAAATGACACCCTAGACAAGTTGAAAAAAGGTCAAGTTGATATCATTATTGGTACTCATCGTCTGCTATCTAAAGATGTTGATTTTGCTGATTTAGGTTTGATTATTATTGATGAGGAGCAACGTTTTGGCGTTAAGCACAAAGAAAAATTAAAAGAGCTTAAGACTAAAGTTGATGTATTGACCTTGACAGCGACTCCAATTCCACGAACCCTTCACATATCAATGTTGGGAATTCGCGACCTATCAGTTATTGAAACGCCACCGACTAACCGTTACCCTGTTCAAACTTACGTTTTGGAAACTAATCCTGGTCTGATTCGTGAGGCTATCATTCGTGAAATTGACCGTGGCGGACAAGTTTTCTATGTTTACAATAGGGTGGACACCATTGACCAAAAAGTGTCAGAATTGCAAGAGTTGGTTCCTGAAGCAAGTATTGGTTTTGTTCATGGTCAGATGAGTGAAATTCAACTTGAAAATACGCTCATGGACTTTATTGACGGTGTTTACGATGTTCTGGTTGCGACAACTATCATTGAAACAGGTGTTGATATTTCTAATGTTAATACTTTATTTATCGAAAATGCAGACCACATGGGCTTGTCAACTTTGTATCAACTTCGTGGACGTGTTGGGCGTTCTAATCGAATTGCTTACGCCTACCTCATGTACCACCCAGACAAGATTTTGACAGAGGTCTCTGAAAAACGTTTAGATGCCATTAAAGGCTTTACAGAATTAGGTTCTGGTTTCAAAATTGCCATGCGTGATTTGTCCATTCGTGGTGCAGGAAATATTCTTGGCGCCTCACAAAGTGGTTTTATTGACTCTGTTGGTTTTGAAATGTATTCGCAGTTACTAGAAGAGGCTATCGCTAAGAAACAAGGCAAATCTCAAGCGCGCCGTAAGAGCAATGCGGAGATGAATTTACAAATTGATGCCTATTTACCAAGCGAATATATTAACGATGAACGTCAAAAAATTGAAATTTACAAACGTATTCGTGAAATTGAAAGTCAGAAAGATTATCAAAGTTTACAAGATGAGTTAATTGACCGTTTTGGCGAATACCCAGACCAAGTCGCCTACTTACTTGAAATTGGCTTGGTTAAAGCTTATATGGACAATGCTTTCACAGAACTTGTGGAACGTAAAGATAACAATCTATTAGTACGTTTTGAAAAAGCTTCGCTGCAACATTACTTGACACAAGATTATTTTGAAGCTCTTTCAAAAACAAACTTGAAAGCCCGTATTGGCGAAAATCAAGGTAAAATTGAAATTACTTTTAATATCCGTGATAAAAAAGATTATGAGATTTTAGAAGAACTTCAGAATTTCGGTAAAATGCTAGCTGAAATCAAATCCAGAAAAATTGAAAAGGACTAGTTGTCAAAGCCTTTTGTCAGTAGAAAGTTAGTATATCAAAGAGATTTTATGGTAAACTTTTTGATAAAGTCTAGACTGGAATTATCAAGGAGGTCAAAATGGAACTTGAATACAGATTAGTTGAATTGAGAAAGAAAAAAATCTCTCCCAATAAGAATTAGCAGAAAAGCTCTATGTTTCACGTCAAACAATTTCTAATTGGGAACGAGGTAAAACTTACCCAGATATTAATTCACTTTTGTTGATAGCGACCTATGTTGACATTTCCTTAGATAATCTAATCAAAGGAGATGTTGATATTATGAAACATCAAGTTGACCAGTCGCAGTTTAAGAAATGGCTCATTATTGGAGGAATTTCTTGGTAGCAGTACCCACACGTTATTTATTGGATTCAGGACAGGCGGCTGCGATTCTGTGGCTGTTGGCTATGCCAGTTGCCTATCCAGCTTTTCAAATATTATATATCTTAAAAAATCGAGAACTTCAGACCTATGCTGATAGTTTAAATTTTTTAAATCCTAAAAAGAGTGTAAAAACAAGTATTTTAAGTGAATTGTGGTTTGTGGTTAGTGTGATAGTTATTACATTTATTATCTTTTTTGCTGGTACAGTTATTTCTGCTCTGATTTTTCATTATTAAATTATTTTAAGCCATTTCATAATTTACATAGGAAGGTATTAGCTTTCTTTTATTACATTATCTTAACAAACGCGTTTAAGTCGGCTATTTTCCTAAAAAAATGATAAAATAGAAAAGATTGCGAGGTGACATATTATGAGACTCGATAAATATTTAAAAGTATCCCGTATTATAAAACGTCGTCCAGTAGCTAAAGAAGTTGCAGATAAAGGACGCATCAAAGTCAATGGTATCTTAGCCAAATCATCAACTGATTTAAAAATTAACGACGAAATTGAAATTCGTTTTGGAAATAAATTGCTAACAGTACGTGTTCTAGAAATGAAAGATAGCACGAAAAAAGAAGATGCAACCAGAATGTATGAAATCATTAACGAAACAAGGATAGAAGCGGATGGAGAAGCCTAATATCGTTCAATTGAACAATCAATATATCAATGATGAAAACACCAAAAAACGTTATGTCGAAGAAGAAAACCGCAAACGTAATCGTTTTATGGGTTGGATTTTGATTGTTGTCATGTTACTGTTTATTTTACCAACTTATAACCTTGTTAAAAGTTACCAAACTTTACAAGAGCGTAAAGAGCAAGTTGTTTCACTGCAAAAAAGTTATGATAAATTAGTCGTTGAAACAGACGCAGAAAAGCTACTAGCTGACCGTCTAAAAGATGATAGTTATGTTGAAAAATATGCTCGCGCTAAATATTACTTATCACGTTCTGGTGAAACAATCTATCCGTTGCCAAACTTATTACCAAAATAATATGGAAAATTTAATCGAAACCATTGAAAAATTTCTGGCTTATTCCGATGAAAAATTGGAAGAATTAGCCAAAGAAAATCAAAAACTCAGAGAAGAAAATCATCAATCAACTAAAAACTAACGAAAGGAGAAGCCGATGAAAAAACTATTTGCAGTAATGCTGATACCATTTTTCTTGACTTCTCTTTCTGTTGTTAGCACCGAAAAAACGATTGCCTTAACAAATGAAGAAAAGTATCAATTGACATCAAACGTAGTAGCGGAAACAACTTATTTTGATAGTATTCCGACCAATCCTATTTTGGCTCAAGACAGTAACACCTACAAAGACACTGCTTTAACGACAGTATCTGATACTTTATCAGCTGGTGATACGTTATCAATTGTTGATTTAACCATTAATGATAGTGCCATTCCAGTTTTTGAATTATCGGATGGTAGTTATATTGAAGCCAGTCGTCAATTCATTTATGATGATGTTGTGATTAGCCAAGAAAATATTTCAAAAGAATATTGGCTAGAAGATGGTTTTAAAGTTTATCAAGCACCTTATGTCACGGGAACCAAAGAAGTAAAAACTGATTTGACTTCGTATTCAGAAGTGACAGTGACTCAAAAAGCAACAACTTACCACGGAACATACTATAAAGTAGATGGTAAAGGCTGGATTAGCGAAGATGATTTGTCAGCTACTGATAACCGTATGGAAAAAGTTCAGCAAGTTCTTAATCAAAAATATAATAAGAGTAATTATTCTATTTACGTTAAGCAGCTATCAACGCAAACAACCGCTGGGATTAACGCTGATACTGTTATGTATTCAGCAAGCATTGCTAAATTGGCTACACTTTATTATGTTGAGGGAAAACTTCAAGATGGTACAATTTCAGCAAATGATACTTTAAAATATGTTGATGCTGTCAATAGTTTTGCTAAAGCCTATGACCCAAGTGGTAGTGGTAAAATTAGCAAAACCGCTGATAATAAAGAATATGCTATTGACGATTTGTTAAAAGCTGTCGCTCAAAATTCTGATAATGTGGCAACTAATATTTTAGGTTATTATGTTGCTAATCAATATGATGATGACTTTAATTCAGAAATTAGTGCGATAGCAGGAACAGATATTGATATGAAAGCACGTAATATGTCATCTAAGACAGCAGCTAACTTAATGGAAGCTATTTACAATCAAGATGGTGACATTATTTCTTATCTATCATCAACTGCTTTTGATACAACACGTATTTCAAGAGATATTGACGTTCAAGTAGCTCATAAAATAGGTGATGCCTATGATTACAAACATGACGTTGCCATTATTTATGCTGATGAACCTTTCATCTTGTCAATTTTTACCAACAACGCTTCTTATGACGATATTTCAAATATCGCTAATGATGTTTACGCCATTTTAAAATAGTGATATGTACGATAATATTTTTAAAGAAATTCAAAAAAAGGCATATTTTGCCAAACATAAAAAAGTTTTAATAGCTGTATCGGGTGGAGTAGATTCTATGAATCTGCTACACTTTTTGTATATATACCGTGATAAATTAGAAATTGAGATTGGAATTGCTCATATCAATCATAAACAGCGACAAGAGTCAGAAATGGAAGAAGCCTATCTTTGTGAATGGGCTGAAAAACATCAGATTCCGATTTATGTCGATTATTTTTCTGGTATTTTTTCGGAAAAAGCTGCGCGTGATTTTCGTTATCAATTTTTTAAAAAAATTATGGTAGAAAAAAACTACACTGCTGTGGTGACCGCACATCATGCAGATGACCAAGCTGAAACGATTTTTATGCGTTTTTTGCGTGGCAGTCGTCTCCGTCATTTATCAGGAATGCAGGGTGTCAGCTCGTTTTGTACAGGAGAATTAATCCGTCCTTTTTTGACAATCTCTAAAAAAAATTTACCAGAAATTTTTCATTTTGAAGATGATTCTAACCAGTCATTGGATTATCTGCGAAATCGTATTAGAAATCAATATCTGCCAAGTTTGGAAAAGGAAAATCCCAAATTTAGGCAAGCTTTGCAACATCTTGGACAGGAAAGTCAACAACTCTTTCAAGCTATTCAAGATTTAACAGCAGAAATTGATGTAACAGATTGTTCGCAATTTTTAGCACAAACAACAGCTGTACAAGCTGTCCTTTTTCAAAATTATCTTGAAGAATTTCCTGATTTGCAAGTGTCACACGGTCAATTTGATGAAATGCTGCGGTTGTTACGAAGTAAGGCAAATGTAGTTTATCAAATCAAGGGAAATTATTGGTTAAAGAAAGATTACCAAAGCTTTCAGGTCACAAAAATCAGACCTAAGACCGATAGGGAATCAGCAGAAAAAATGCTAGAATATGACAGTATAGTCAAATATGGTCAGTATCAATTTCAATTTAAAAACAAGGATGAGGATGGCATTCCTGTTTATAGTTCTCACCCCATTCTTTTAAGACAAAGACAAGCGGGTGATTCCATTGATTTTGGAACTTTTTCAAAAAAATTGCGTAGGCTTTTTATTGACGAAAAAATTCCGATTCAAGAACGAGCAGATGCTATTATCGGTGAACAAGATAAAAAAATTATTTTTGTCTTGGTTGGCGGTAAAACTTATTTGAGAAAATCCTCTAAACATGATATAATGGGGGGCAAATTGTATATTGAAAAAATTAGAAATAGGTGATGTCATGCTTGAACAAGATATTGAAAAAGTTTTGTACTCAGAAGAGGAGATTATTGCCAAAACCAAAGAATTAGGCGAACAACTAACGAAAGATTATGAAGGCAAAAATCCTCTTTTAATCGGTGTTTTGAAAGGTTCTGTACCATTCATGGCAGAATTAATCAAACACATCGATACACATGTTGAATTAGACTTTATGGTCGTTTCTAGTTATGGTAATCAAACAACTAGTAGCGGTGAAGTTAAAATTTTAAAAGACGTTGACACTAATATTGAAGGTCGTGATGTCGTCTTTATCGAAGATATCATTGATACTGGACGTACTCTTAAATATCTTCGTGATATGTTTAAATACCGTAAAGCAAATTCAGTAAAAATTGCAACTCTTTTTGATAAACCAGAAGGTCGTGTTGTCGAGATCGAAGCAGATTATGTCTGTTACGATGTTCCAAACGAATTTATTGTAGGGTTTGGTCTTGATTATGCTGAGCGTTACCGTAATTTACCATATGTTGGTGTACTAAAGGAAGAAATCTATTCAAAATAATAGAAGGTCGATAATTACTATATGAAAAACAACAAAAATAATGGCTTTGTTCGAAATTCCTTTATTTACATTCTTTTGATTATTGCAGGGATTACAGCCTTTCAATATTATCTAAGAGGGACAAGTACACAAAGTCAACAAATTAATTACTCAACTTTAATTAAACAAATTAAAGCGGGTGATATTAAATCAATCACTTACCAACCAAGTGGAAGTATTATTGAAGTCAGTGGTGAATATACAAAAGCTCAAACGACTGAAACAAGTTCAAGCCTTCCGTTCTTGGAGGGAAGTACCACTTCTACTGTAACAGAATTCACTTCAATTGTTTTACCAAGTGACTCTTCTATTGAAGCCATTACAAGTGCAGCAGAAGATGCCGATGTTGAAGTTACTGTCAAACAAGAAAGTTCAAGCGGAACTTGGATTTCTTACATTATTACTTACATTCCTTTCATTGTCTTGATTGTCTTTTTCTTTGTGATGATGAATCAAGGAGGAAATGGCGCTCGTGGAGCGATGAGTTTTGGTAAAAATCGTGCCAAATCTCAAAGTAAGGGTAATGTAAAAGTTCGTTTCTCTGATGTCGCTGGTGCTGAAGAAGAAAAACAAGAACTTGTTGAAGTTGTTGATTTCTTGAAAAATCCGAAAAAATACAAAGCCCTTGGTGCTCGTATTCCTGCTGGTGTCCTTTTAGAAGGCCCTCCGGGAACAGGTAAGACACTCCTTGCTAAAGCTGTCGCTGGTGAAGCTGGTGTTCCATTCTTCTCAATCTCAGGTTCTGATTTCGTTGAAATGTTTGTTGGTGTCGGTGCAAGCCGTGTAAGATCGCTTTTTGAAGATGCTAAAAAGGCTGAACGTGCCATTATTTTCATCGATGAAATTGACGCCGTTGGACGCCGTCGTGGCGCTGGTATGGGTGGTGGAAATGATGAACGTGAACAAACGCTCAACCAACTCCTTATTGAAATGGACGGTTTTGAAGGCAATGAAAGTATCATTGTTATTGCAGCAACAAACCGTAGCGACGTCCTAGACCCAGCCCTTCTTCGCCCAGGACGCTTTGACCGTAAGATTCTTGTAGGTAGCCCAGACGTAAAAGGACGTGAGGCTATTCTCCGAGTTCATGCTAAAAATAAACCATTAGCAGAAGATGTTAATCTAAAAGTTGTTGCTCAACAAACACCAGGATTTGTAGGTGCTGACTTGGAAAATGTTCTTAACGAAGCAGCCCTAGTGGCCGCTCGTCGGAATAAGAAAAAAATCGATGCTTCAGATATTGACGAAGCAGAAGATAGAGTTATTGCAGGCCCTTCTAAGAAAGACCGTACGATTTCTCAAAAAGAACGAGAAATGGTTGCATATCACGAAGCAGGACATACAATCGTTGGTTTAGTACTTTCAAGTGCACGTGTTGTCCATAAAGTTACTATTGTGCCACGTGGTCGTGCTGGTGGGTATATGATTGCCCTTCCTAAAGAAGATCAAATGTTACATTCAAAAGATAATTTGAAAGAACAATTAGCTGGTTTGATGGGTGGTCGTGTTGCTGAAGAAATTATCTTTAATGCTCAAACAACAGGTGCTTCAAATGACTTTGAACAAGCCACACAATTAGCTCGTGCTATGGTGACTGAGTACGGTATGAGTGATAAACTTGGTCCTGTTCAATATGAAGGAAATCACGCAATAATGACAGGCCAATTGTCACCTGAAAAGACCTATTCTGCACAAACTGCACAAATGATTGATGATGAAGTTCGCACACTTCTTAACGAAGCACGTGATAAAGCTGCGGATATTATCAATAATAATCGTGAAACACATAAACTTATTGCAGAAGCGCTTCTAAAATATGAAACACTTGATGCTGCTCAGATTAAATCAATCTATGAAACAGGAAAAATGCCTGAAGAACTAGAAAACGATAGTGAAGAAGCACACGCTCTATCATATGATGAAGTCAAAGAAAAGATGGATGACTCTGATGATTCTAAAGAATAGTATAAATTCTTAATATCAATGATTACCAAAGAGAGAGCCTATATGTCAAGCCCCAAATAAAATGGACAGTAAAAAAGGTTAGTGTTTTAGAAGGTATGCTTCCCTAAATTCTAAGGGAGTCATACCTTTTAATTTTTTTGTGGTCTGTGGTAATTATACCAGTCAGTGTATTCCCTGATTTGACGGACGAGGGTTTCCCTGTCCTCAGGCGGAAATAGTCTTAAGGACTCACTCTTCAAGTGGGAAAAGAAATTCTCACATGCTGCATTATCATAACAATTTCCCTTGCCAGAATGAAGGATACAGACTTTGGTTGAATCCTAGGAATCATGAAAGACCAGGTCAATGTTGTCAAAAACTAACTTGTTATCATTGAAATCTGATAGCGTATAGGCTAAAATGGAAGTGTCATAACAATCTTTAATGACACTCAGGAACATTCTCCCTTGTTTGTGGTAAACGTAGCTGACATCTGTTGTCAGTTTTTGGAGAGGACGTTTTGCTTTAAAGTTTCGGGCAAGCATGTTGTAGTGGACGTGTCTTGCCTTTTCATTTATCTCTCGTTGCGTACAGTATCGATACCGCTTCTTCCGAATAGGGACTGGTGACCAAGAATACGCATATAGCGCAAGACAGTTTTAGAGTTAGGGGAAAGTTGATACTGTCTTCCCGGTTGATAAAAAATGAAGCGACAGCCCTTTTGAGTGTCATGGAAGATAGCTGTAATCTTTGGGGCTAAGTTCGCATCAAATCGCTTATAGACCGGTCTCCCCTTGCTCAACCAAAAGCAATAAGAAAAACTAGGGAAGCCGAAATAGACACACAAAGAGGAGACGGAGTAACGATCTTTCAACCGCTCCACTATTTGATAGAGGTGTGGACTCTTCTCACGGATTGAAGAGAGTCCTTAAGGTCTTTAAAATCGCATTCTCCATTCGTAGATAAGTATTCTGTTCCTCTAGATTCTTTGTTTTGGGACGACCAGTGGACTTCCTACCTTGTAAATCTTGGGTGGGTAAAGTAGGTTCTTCTCGGTATTTTCTTGTCCAAGTTAGAGTCTGGTTGTCTGATTTTAACCCATATTTTTTGACAATAGAAGGCCTCCCTCCGCTCTTTGCGCTTGGGTAGTCTAATTTGAACTCGGGTGGATATTTTGTGAACTTGCTTCCTTTTCAATATAAGCTCTCTTTTTTTGTAGAAAGACAAAAAACTTGAAGAGCCCCAATCGCCCTTTTTACGCCTCCCCTACACCTTTTCCACAATCTCCTTAGTCATATTCTCTACTACACCCCGTGAGGGGGACAAGCCACACTTAAAAAAGTTGATAGAAGTAGTTGACAGTTTATCTTAAGTTTAGTATACTAGTTGAGCTGTCGTAAGAGAGCAGGAGTCAGGCTTACAGAAAATCTAAAAAAGAAGTTGACAAAGTAAGTTTGAGATGATACACTAATATAGCTGTTGTCCGAGATGTTCAGCAGTAATCAGATTGAAACAGATTTGAAAAAACTTTAAAAAAGTAGTTGACAAGCTGTTTTA
>SKEB01000033.1_pt1 | contig 189770 bp, 155 predicted proteins | sample 4826561 | NCBI WGS metagenome assembly SKEB01 (sample SAMN11008820, study PRJNA524170) | human gut metagenome | biome: Human fecal sample; material: Feces; isolation source: fecal sample from pouch patient p17 | host: Homo sapiens | place: Israel: Tel-Aviv | collected 2016-03-29 | reverse complement strand
ATACGAATGCAAGTATCAATATTCTGAAAAAAGGACTGCAGATGCAGTCTGCATAAAGATAAAAACTGTACCGTAGGGCATACGGGAACAGTATAAATATAGCTTGTGGACACTGTGTAAGACATTGCAGTACCGTAAGGTGTTTGCCAATGCAGTAGTGGGAGAAGCAAGAATCCCCCTGCTTTAGCTGTGGGGAGTGTCAAACAGGTCTGCGCTATGAGGGTGGACGAATGGTGGATATGTACCGTACTCTGGACAGTATCCCGGTTCTTGCAAAAGCAGGCGGTATTCTGGTGATGACCGATGAGATCCGTGGAACAGAGGCGGAAAAGAATCCGGAAAGCCTGAATATCCGGGTATTCCCGGGTGCTGACGGAAGCTTCAGATTGTATGAGGATGACAACGAAACCTGTGCTTACGAAAATGGTGCCTGTGTATTTACGGAAATGGATTATAAGGAAAAGGATCAGGGAGTGTTTACCATTCATCTCGCACAGGGAAAAACAGAGTTGATCCCGGCAAAGAGAGCTTATACCGTGGAGTTCTGTAATTTTGCGAAAACAGGAACAGATACTGTGAAGGTTCTGGTTAACGGAGCAGAGACTGAGGCTGCTGTAAAATATGAAGAGAAGCTTCAGAAGATCTGTGTGGAAGTGGAAGCAGACACAGCGGCAGAGGTGCAGATCATTCTTGCAGGAGAGGTAGCGGATAATCGTATAGAGAAACGTATCTTCGATTTCCTGAACCAGGCAGAGATCGGTTTTGTACTGAAGGACAGATTATATCAGCTGATCACAGCCGGAAAGAAGCTGCCGGTTCTTTTATCTGAGCTTCAGTCTATGGAGCTGGACAAGGATCTTTACGGAGCACTGATGGAGATCCTGACTGCGTAAAACATGAATAAAATCGCGTTTCCAAACCATACTATCATTATTATCAAAAGAAAGGATGATCATAATGATATTAAAGGAAAAAGAACGCACAGTGATCCAGGATCTTCAGACACAGGAAAAAAGCTGCATTGAAAAATACGGAAAATACGCACAGCAGGCCAGGGATCCGGAGCTTAAAAGCTTATTTCAGACTCTTCAGAAAAAAGAGCAGGAGCATTACGATTCCCTGAGCCAGGTGCTTTCCGGTACAGTTCCACAGGTAAACTGTAATGACAGTGACGGCCGTGATTACCAGCCAAAGGCTGCTTACACATCGGTGATGTCCTCAGAGGATAAGGAACACGATGCTTTTCTTGCAACAGACTGTATCGGAACAGAAAAGCTGATTTCCGGAGAATACAACTCGGATGTTTTTGCTTTTGAAGACAGTGGTGTGAGGAAGCTTCTGGCAGATATCCAGGTGGAAGAGCAGAATCATGCGGAGATGCTTTACAAATACAAGACTGCGAACGGAATGTTCTGATATATAAAAAAGAGGGAGGATTTCAGTAATGGAATTCTTCCTTTTTTTATTATATAATCAGGAGAACAGCAGGGAGAAATACTTTCCTGCAAAGAGAGGAGAAATAAATATGAAGGGAACCAGCTGCGAATACTGTGCAAACTATACATATGATGAAGAGTGTGACGAATATTATTGTGATGTCAATCTGGATGAGGATGAATATTATCGTTTTGTGAGCAGTGATTACAAGGAATGTCCGTATTATCGTTCCGGAGATGAATATAAGGTGGTACGTCATCAGATGTGATACAGAGTAACGGAAAAAACAGAGCAGAAGATAATGCGATAAGACAAATGCGGGTTTTCCACGAAAAGGAATGCGAGTTTTGTGGAAAATCTGCATTTTGATGTTTTGATATGTGCAAAAGGCTTCAAATTTGTAAAAATTGGCGTGTTTACATTTGAAAAAAATATCTTTATAATAAAAATATTGGTCTGACAGGTGGAACCTTTATACCATCCAGACGATGATAATGCTACAGGATTTTGTTTGAGACAAAATTTCGGGTAAGCGTCTGACAGACTTATAATAGATTTTTTGATTTGACGGAGGATGTGACAGATTGGATATTATAAAGAAATTCGGGGATATGGTGGGAGAGAGATCCATCAGGGATCCGGAAAAAGCACGAAAACTTCTTCTCACTGGATACCGGCTTCAGGAAAAACGTCTGCAGCTTTTTCCTGACAGGAAGCTTCCGGCTTCGGGACAGTATGTAGCCCGTGTAGTCATGCAGAATATTATCAAAGCCCTTGCAAAACCGGATGATACCGCGCTTGTGAGCATTTTTGTACCGGGAGAGCTTCTGACAGCAGCAGGGATCACTCCGTATTCCGTGGAGGCAATGTCCTGCTTCATCGCCGGAACCAGATGTGAGCAGGCATTTCTGGCACAGACGGAATCAGAGGGCTTTCCGGAAACCATGTGCTCCTATCACAGAGTTTTTCTGGGAGCGTCCATGACAGGATTGGTACCGAAGCCCAAATGTACCATCTACACAAACCTTGCCTGCGATGGAAACATGATGACGTTTCCTTATCTGAAACAGAAATATCAGATCCCGGGCTTTTATATTGACGTACCCTATGAAAAAAATCAGGATTCCATCAGCTATGTTGCAGATCAGCTCCGTGAGCTGAAGAAATTCCTGGAGGATGTAGGCGGGAAAAAAATCTCCGAGCAGTCGGTACAGCGTGCAGTTGCCAACAGCAATGAAGCGGCCTCCTATTACAGCAGCCAGCTTGCCCTCAGAAAGGATCACGATCCGGTGACTTCCCTGACAAATGAGCTGTATGCGATCTTTATGTGCCATCTTCTGGCGGGCTCAGAGGAATCCCTGAAATACACAAAAATGCTTCTTGAGGATGTGAAGAAGGCACCAAAGGGGGAAGGTCTTCATATTTTGTGGATGCATATGATGCCGTTTTTGCAGGAGCCGGTAAAGGATGTATTTAATTACAGCCAGAACGTGCATATCCGTGCCTGTGATTTTGTTGCAGACGGTTTTCAGCGGATGCAGGCCTCGGATCCTTATGAGGCCCTTGCGGAAAAAATGGTCAACTGCATTTACAACGGAAGTGTGAAGCAGAGGATCCGGCGTGCCCAGGAGCTGGCGAACCTTACAGAGGCAGACGGCGGGATCCTTTTTGCGCATTGGGGCTGCAAGGGAACCATCGGAGCTTCCAGCCTGATCAAAAATTCTCTGGAAAATGCAGGACTTCCAACCATGGTCCTGGACGGTGACGGCTGTAACCCGGCCAATTCCAGTGACGGCCAGGTATCCACACGACTTCAGGCATATCTGGAAATGCTGTCAGAAGGTAAGGAGGAAAAACGGTCATGATACATTACGTCTGTAAATATACACCGCTGGAGCTGTTTAAGGGCTTTGGCGAGGAATGTGCGGTTCTTGAGGAAATGCCGGAGAATTTTGAGCTTTCGGACCAGATCGCCCATGCTAATCTCTGTGGTTTCGGAAAATCTGTGATCCAGGCAGTGCTGGAGGGAAAGGTAGAGCAGCTTGTTCTTGTTAACTGCTGTGATTCCATGCGCCGTGTGTACGACATTGTGGAAAGTACCGGTAAATGTAAATTTCTGTACATGTTGGACATGCCTCATGAGGATAACGACTGTGAAAAGGTGAAGCTTGCCCAGGGCATCCACCGTCTGAAGAAAGCTTATGAGAAATTTTCGGGGAAAACCTTCGACAGAAGTGGATTTCTGAATGCTTTTTCCCATGAGCCTGTGGATAACCAGCCGTATATCGGTGTTCTGGGTGTCCGTGTCAGCGGCATCCTGGAAAAAATGATCCGGGATAATATCCGCATGGATGTGGAAAACCTGACCTGTACAGGTGGAAGACGTCTTGCAGTGATCCGTGAGGAGCTGGAAAAAATGGAAGACGATGCCATGTTCCTGGCTTATGCGGATGCACTTCTTTCACAGATGCCCTGCTTCCGTATGAACAACAGCACCCGAAGAAACCGGCTGTATCTGGATCCGAACCTGAAGGGAATCATTTATCATACTATTAAATTCTGCGACTATTACGGATTTGAGTATGCAAGCATCAAGCGTGATATCAAGGTTCCGCTTCTGAAGATCGAGACAGATTTTACAAGCCAGAGTGCAGGACAGCTCCTTACCAGAGTGCAGGCTTTTGCGGAGACCCTGGAAGGCTCTGAGGATATGGACCCATCAAAAGGAATCAGCGAGGAGATAAGGAAAAAAATGGAATCAGGAGTTTATTATGTGGCAGGGATCGACAGCGGTTCCACAAGTACGGATGTTGTGATCCTGGATAAAGACGGAAAAATTAAATCGACCATGATCATTCCCACAGGCGGCGGCGCTATGATGAGTGCAGAGAAGAGCCTGGAGATGGCCGTGGAAAAAGCAGGGATCAGGAAAGAAGATATCGTGCGTATCGTTACTACCGGATATGGACGTGCCTATATTGACAGTGGTGATGACAGTATCACAGAGATTACCTGTCACGCAAAGGGCGCCCATTATCTGAATCCGAATGTGCGTACAGTTATCGACATCGGCGGTCAGGATATCAAGGCGATCAGCATTGACGAGAACGGTGCGGTAAAAAATTTCCTGATGAACGATAAATGTGCAGCAGGAACCGGACGATTCCTGGAAATGATGGCCCGTACTCTTGGACTTTCCCTGGAGGAGATGAGTACCCGTGGTCTGGAGTGGAAAGAGAACGTAGTGATCTCAAGCATGTGTACTGTATTTGCAGAGTCCGAGGTAGTTTCCCTGGTTGCTCAGAATAAGGACGTGGCAGATATCATCCATGGTCTGAATGTATCTGTTGCTTCCAAGGTAGGAGCTCTTGCAGCCCGCCTTGGCAAAAAGAATCCGGGGGAATACATGATGACCGGTGGTGTTGCCAGAAATAAAGGTATCATCCAGGCACTGGAGGAGAAGCTGGGGGCGAAGCTTTATATCTGTGATGAGGCACAGCTTTGTGGTGCGCTTGGTGCGGCACTGTTTGCTTATGAGAAGTGTAATGCGGCACGGTGATCAGATCAGACAAGTTGCCTGCGCAGTGAATGCAGAGTGTGAATATCCTTTTGGTCAGGGGCGGCGTGCCCACTCACTGGGCGAACAGCCACAGTTCTTTCGGAAGTACCGGCTGAAGTGTGAGAGATTTGAAAATCCGCACAGCAGAGCCACCTGTTGAACAGGCAGAGCTTCGTTGGTGAGCAGATTTTTTGCTTTTTCCAGACGGAGCAGATTCAAGTCAGCATGAGGGGTGCTGTCAAAAAAATTCCGGTAACAGGAATAAAACTGACTTTTTTCGAGATTAGCCATGGCGCAGAGCTTTTCTGTTGTCCATGGCTTTTCGTAATTTGTAAGCATTTCCAGACGGATTTTTTGGAATAGGCTGCAGAGCTCCGAGTCTGCAGACTTGCCTGTATCTGTACTGCGGAGTTCCCGTGAGGCTGTGATCATCAGCTGGCAGAGCAGGGCATACTCGTAGTCCCGGGAAAAAACTTCTCTGTTCAGATATTCATGCTGCAGCTTCTGGATACAGTGATCGATCTCCTGGCAGTCACTGGGGTAAAAAATTTCGTTGCAGGGAAGTCCGAACCGTTTTGCCAGGTTTTCTCCGCAGGAAAAATGGACATAACTGTTCCGAAATTTTCGCACAGCCTGATAATGCTGGGGATTTCCCGGAATATAAAAGATGCAGGCATTATCCCGGGTGACAGTAAGCTGATCGCCCAGATAAACCTTCATTGGTGTTTTAAATAAAAGAAAAAGAAAATCTCCGCTTCCCTCCGGCCGGAAAATCCTGTCGTAATCGGAGTTGGAACGGTTGTATTCGCAGAAATTTAAGGTGAAATCCATGAAAATGCTGCGCTCCTTTCATTACGTAGATCAGACAATCCGACTGTGGCATTATAAAGAACTTTCTGTCTGGAAGTATAAAGTAAAGTGACAGAGGGACGTCCGTCTGGTAAGACTGTCTTTACGATAAATCTTACCGGAAAAAAAGTCAACTGTTTCGGAAGATAATCACTGGTATGGATAGAACAGGATGGTAAAATGAAACATAGAAACGGTTGATTTCCGCTGAGAGTGTATGAGCGAACAGAGGCGTAAGAGCCGGTATACGGCGGAATCGGAAACAGAGCTAAATGCGGTAGCAGCAGAAAATAATAATTTACAGGAGGATTTTTACAATGAAAAAAGCGCAGATCATCGTGGACAAATATTTCCTCACCGGAAAAACAGACAAAAGGATCTATGGTTCCTTTATAGAACATCTCGGACGTGCGGTTTATGAGGGGATTTATCAGGAAGGCAGCCCTCTTTCTGATGAGCAGGGATTTCGGAAGGATACTCTGGAGCTGGTAAGGGAGCTTCAGGTACCGATCGTTCGTTATCCGGGCGGAAATTTTGTATCCGGATTCCGTTGGGAGGACAGCGTCGGGCCGAAAGCTCAGCGTCCGTCCAGACCGGAGCTGGCCTGGGGGGTCATCGAGACAAACCAGTTTGGACTCAATGAGTTTGTGGACTGGTCCAGAAAAGCCGGCAGCGATGTGATGATGGCAGTAAACCTGGGAACAAGAGGACCGGAGGATGCGAAAAATCTTCTGGAATACTGTAACTTTAAGGGTGGTACCTATTACAGTGATCTCCGTAAGGCTCACGGCTATGAACAGCCGCATGATATCAAATTATGGTGTCTCGGAAACGAGATGGACGGTCCGTGGCAGATGGGACATAAAACTGCGGCAGAGTACGGAAGAGTTGCAGCAGAGACTGCCCGCCTGATGAAATTTATGGATCCGGAGGTTGAGACTGTTGCATGCGGAAGCTCCAGTCTGGAAATGCCTACCTTTGGCTCCTGGGAGTATACGGTTCTTGACGAGGCTTACGATCAGGTGGATTATCTTTCCCTGCATCAGTACTATGGAAATGCATCGGGAGACACTGCCGATTTTCTGGCAAGCTCCAAGGGCATGGATGATTTTATCTCAGGAGTGGTTTCCATCTGCGATGCTGTAAAAGCAAAGAAGCATGGAAAAAAACAGATCAATCTTTCCTTCGACGAATGGAACGTATGGTACCACAGCAATGAACAGGATAAAAAACTGGAAAAATGGGTACAGGCGCCCCATCAGCTGGAGGATGTTTATAACTTTGAGGATGCACTTCTTGTGGGAAGTATGTTGATCACACTTCTCCGTCATGCAGATCGCGTAAAGATCGCCTGCATGGCACAGCTGGTAAATGTTATTGCGCCGATCATGACATCCGATACAGGCGCATGGCGTCAGACGATCTTTTATCCGTATATGCTGACAAGTATGTTTGGAAGAGGAACCGTCCTTAATACACAGGTTCTCACACCCATATATGAAAGCAAGACTTATGGAGAAGCTCCATATCTGGATTCTGTGTGTGTCTGGGATGAAGAAAAGGATACGCTGACGATCTTTGCAGTGAATAAGAGTCTGGATGAGGATATGGAAGTTTCCTGTGACTTAAGACAGTTTGAGGGATATAAGATCGTAGAGCATATTGTACTCAATAATGACGATCTTCAGGCAGCCAATACAGAGGCTCAGCCGGAGAATGTAGTTCCTGTAAAAGCCAGTGCAGAGTGCTCAAAGTTGGACGGCGGAAAACTGGAAGCAGTTTTTGCAAAACACAGCTGGAATATGATCCGTCTTGCGAAATAAGGGCCGGTGAAGTATAGTAAAAGCAGTTACAGAAAATGTAAATCATGCTACATTATGGGAGGTCTTTTTTATGTACACACCTGCAAAGGAACGCTACGAAACTATGGAGTACAACCGCTGCGGTGAAAGCGGCCTGATGCTTCCGAAGGTGTCTCTTGGATTATGGCATAATTTCGGAGATACTTCTGATTATGAAAACATGAAGCAGCTGTGCTTTACAGCTTTTGACAATGGTATCACACAGTTTGACCTTGCCAATAATTACGGACCTGCCTATGGAAGTGCGGAACGGAATTTCGGCAAGATCCTGAAAGAAGAACTGATGCCATACCGTGATGAGCTGATCATCACAACAAAGGCAGGCTATGATATGTGGGAAGGCCCTTATGGAAACTGGGGCAGCCGCAAGTATCTTCTGGCGAGCCTTGACCAGAGCCTGAAGCGCATGGGTCTGGAATATGTGGATATTTTTTACCATCACAGAATGGACCCGGAGACTCCGCTTGAGGAGACTATGGGGGCGCTGGCAACAGCGGTTCAGCAGGGCAAGGCCCTTTATGTGGGACTTTCCAATTATGATGGAAAAACCTTAAGCCAGGCGGCAGCGATCCTGAAGGATCTGAAATGTCCCTTTGTGATCAACCAGAACCGGTATTCCATTTTTGACAGAACTGTGGAAGAAAACGGTCTCAAGAGAACCACCGGCATTTTGAAAAAAGGTCTGATCACCTTTAGCCCTCTTGCTCAGGGACAGCTGACAGACCGTTACCTGAACGGGATCCCGGAGGACAGCCGTATCCGCAAAGATGGAAGATTCCTTAAGGAAAGTGTGCTGACGCCGGAGCGTCTGGATCAGATCCGGAGACTGAACGATCTGGCAGCCCAGCGTGGAGAGAAGCTGGCTGATATGGCGCTTGGCTGGCTGCTTCAGCATAAGGAAGTTACCAGTGTTCTGATCGGAGCTTCCAAGCCGCAGCAGATCCTTGATAATGTGAAAGCGATCCACTGTGCACCGTTTACAGCTGAGGAGCTGCGTCTGATCGACGAGATCTCAAAATAAGATTTATATACTTCCTGTTTTACTATGAAAAGTAGTGAAGCAGGGAGTTTTTTATGTCGAAATAATTGTTTAACTGAATCAGGAAAGTCTCCGGGTTACTGTTCACTGGTAATATTCCGCGAGGTGTTTTTTGTGAGCGAAGGTCACAGAAAACCCGAGACATACCGCGCGAATTTATGCGATTAGCATAAATTCTGTGCATCGCGAAGCGTGTTGCTGAGAACGGAGTGAACAGTAACGTCTCCGGCGGGAGTGCAAAGAGCAATAAGCAGTGGAGGTTTGACAACGGGATAGGTGTGTGCTATATTGAAAAACAGAAAAGAAAAGAGCCAGCGGGAGCTTGTGTGACAGGCTGAGAGGAAGATAGATCTTCGACCGTACCTGATTTGGGTAATGCCAACGGAGGGATTGTGATCTGAGAGCGTGTCTCCGTGGAGTTTTCCATGGGATGCGCTCTTTTCGGATGCAGGAATGGAACTGGAATGGTCTGACAATGTGGGGATGTGAAAGTGACAGAGACTGCATGTGGAGCTTCTGTGAAAGAGCGGGCAGGAAGGGGAGCGCCTTAATGTCTGGCAGGAGAGTGATATTCCGGAGGATTTTTCCGGAAGGATCATGTAAGCGATGGGAATCCGTGTTTTCGGAGTGAGAGGAAGTAAGGGAACTTCGACCGCCAAAATCTAAGGGCAGACTGCAGCAGACGGGAAGCTTTTGCCCGGATCTGACAGGGCTCTGCCTGATATTTCAGGGAGGAAAAACACTATGGAAAAACAAAGGATGCACACGCTTCGTATGGTAATGCTGGCAATGATGGTTGCGATCGGTGTCGTTATTTCACCGATCCTGAGGATTGAGGGAATGTGCCCCACAGCGCATCTTGTCAATATCGTATGTTCGGTTCTGATGGGACCGTGGTATTCCCTTCTCTGTGCGACCATGATCGGCGTGATCCGTATGATGTTCATGGGAATCCCGCCACTTGCACTGACCGGTGCAGTATTTGGCGCATTCCTTTCAGGTGTGTTCTACAGACTTTCCAAAGGCAAGATCATCTGCGCGGTGATCGGTGAGATCTTTGGAACAGGTATCATCGGATCCATGGTTTCTTATCCGGTGATGGCATTCCTGATGGGAAGAGGCGGACTGACAGCATTTTATTATACGCCGATGTTCCTTGCAGCAACCACAATGGGAGGATGTGTTGCCTATATTTTCCTGAAGGCTCTGAGTAAAGCAGGTCTTCTGGTGAAATTCCAGGCAGCTTTGGGTTCAAAAACATATGAGACAAAGAATTTTACAACTGCGAAAGCGAATTAAAGAAGAAAAGCCGCTGATCCATTGCATCACCAATCCGATCTCGATCCATGACTGTGCCAACGTGGTCCTTGCAGTAGGTGCAAGGCCGATCATGGCGGAGCATCCGGCAGAGGTGACAGGTATTACGGCATCGGCTGGTGCGCTGATGCTGAATCTCGGGAATATTACCGATGCCAGGATCGAGTCAATGAAGCGTTCTATGAGAACAGCGATGGAAAATAAGATCCCGGTTCTTCTGGATTTGGTAGGGGTTGCCTGCAGTGATCTCAGGCTGGATCTGGCGAGGGAGCTTTTAAGGATCGGTCATCCGGCAGTGCTGAAGGGAAATATGTCAGAGCTTCTGGCTGTTTCCGGGCTGCCGTCTCATGCGATCGGAATCGATGCGGGTGTCGAGGATGCTCTGACTGAGGAAAATATCGATGGAGTCAGTGAAGTGCTTAAGGCTTTTTCCAGAAATAATCAGGCAATCGTGCTGGCTACCGGGAAACAGGATTTTGTTACGGATGGTGAACGGGTTGTTCTGGTACAAAATGGCAGTGCGGCGCTGTCCGGGATCACAGGAACCGGCTGTATGGTCGGTGCACTGACTGCGGCGTTTTTGCCGGGGTGCGAAGATAATATTGCGAAAGAGATGACGGATAGTATAGAGGCAGGTGTCTGGTCTGGCGTTGAGATGGAATTAAATGGGAGATCCGGGAATTATCTGGCTGCGGCAGTGCTTGGTACTGTACTTATGGGTATCGCCGGCGAGGAAGCGGAGAAGATTTCCCGCGGTCCGGGAAGCTTTCAGGTAAATCTGCTGGATGAGATCTATGGGCTTTCGGATCGACAGCTGCTGGATCTGTTGAAAATTGAAATGTACTGAAAAAGAGGGGATTAGGATGGATAGAAAAGATTTGGATGTAACGTTGTATCTGGTGACGGATAGTTCTTATCATACGGAGGAGTCTTTGCTCCGTACGGTTGAGGAGGCTTGTAAGGGTGGCGTGACTCTGGTCCAGCTTCGCGAGAAGAATAAGGGTGGACGGGAGTATCTGGATAAGGCTTTTAAGGTGAAGGAGATCACAGATCGTTACAATGTGCCGCTGATCATTGATGATCGTGTGGATGTGGCGCTGGCCTGTGATGCGGCTGGTGTGCATGTTGGAGCTTCTGATATTCCGGTTGCTGTGGCAAGGAAGCTGATGGGACCGGATAAGATCGTAGGGGCTACTGCCAAGACGGTGGAGGCTGCTGTGAAAGCTTATGAGGATGGTGCGGATTATCTTGGTGTGGGGGCGATTTATCCTACTACTACTAAGGTGGTGACGATCCTTACCAAGGTTTCTACGTTGAAGGATATCTGTGAGGCGGTTCCGATTCCGGCGGTTGCGATCGGGGGATTGAATGCCGGGAATATGGATGTGCTTGAGGGTGCCGGTATGAGTGGTATGGCGGTTGTTTCTGCGATCATGAAGGCGGAGGATCCGAAGAAGAATGCGCGGGAGCTGAAGGAGAAGATTGTTGCTTTGATGGGAAAGTGATTTAGGAAATGAATGGAGAGCAGTGGTGGATTTGAGGTTCATTGCTGTTCTTTTTTTGTTGAAATACGGACGCCCGTGAGGCGTGTGCTGCCTGTCGCCGGGGCTTCGTCGGGGGCTGGCTTCTAGGCTGCCGGAATTCTGCTAAAACCGTTTTCCAAAAGTCCGAACTCGCGTCTTGCAGCCGCTCAGACAGCGGACTTTTGAAAAACAACGCAGATTTCCGCCAGCCAAGAATCAGCTCCCCTCCTGCAGAGTCCGGCGACAGGCAGCACACGCCTCACGGGCTGGTTTTTCAAGGCGGCAGGGGAGGATGGTTACTCCACCGGCAGATCTCTGTGTTCTACGCTGGTGGAGAATACGATCTGTGTTTTGGTGCGGCCGAACTGCTGGAGTTCGTTGATGAAGTGGTCCAGTTCCATGGTGGAGCGGAAGGCTACTTCGATGAGCATGGAGTAATCGCCGGTGACGCAGTTGCATTCGATGACGTTTGCGATGGACTGGATGAAGGGATAAAAGTCTTTTTTTTGGTTGGGTTCTACTTCCAGGTTGATGAATGCTTTTATATGATAACCGAGAAATACTGGGTTGATCTGGGCGTGGTAGCCTGTGATCAGCCCGTTTTTTTCGAGGTGTTCGATCCTGGCGGAAACAGCGGGGGAGGAGAGGAAGACTTCCTTTGCGATTTCCTTTACTGGGGTGCGGGCGTTTTTCTGAAGCATTTCGATGATCTTTCGGTCGATGTTGTCGAGTTTGTGTTCCATGTAGAATGTATCCTTTCGATGAAAAATGTTATTTGTAACTGGTACAGAGCTGCGTAGGGAAGTGGATTGAAAATAGGTATTTCTGTATTGATTATACTGCGTGTGTTATCACAACACAAGAAACGACTTAATAAAAATAAGAAAAATAAAAGAAACTCTTAAAAAGATTAATATAAACTATTGAAAAACACGGATAATCATGGTTTTCCCTTAAAAGTATTTACAAGCCACAAAGAAAGTGTTAGTTTCTTAGGCATCAGAAAACAGCTGCTGATAAAAATGAAAATAACAAAATGATTTGTAAACAGTGAATATCCGTCGGACTGAAAAAATGAGATCAGAGGGCGGAGCAAATCAGATGTGCACAGGATCAGAAGAAAGAAGAGGGATGACAAAATGACAACAGAAACAAGACTGGAAGCAGATTCGATCGGAACTATGGAAGTGCCTGCAGAGGCTTATTACGGAGTTCAGGCTTTAAGGGCAAAACAGAATTTTCCTATTACAGGTACAAAGCTTCATCCGGTATTTATCAGGAACCTGGCACAGATTAAAAAAGCAGCAGCTATCACTAATAATAATGCAGGGCTTCTTCCGGAGGATAAGGCAGACGCCATTGTCAGAGCCTGTGATGAAGTGATCGCAGGAAAATTGGCTGAGGAATTTATCGTAGATGCCATTCAGGGTGGTGCCGGAACCAGCGCAAATATGAATATGAATGAGGTGATCGCAAACAGAGCCGGTGAGATCCTCGGATGTCCGAAGGGTAGCTATAAAATGGTCCATCCAAATGATCACGTAAACATGGCGCAGTCCACCAATGATGTGATCCCGACGGCCGGTAAGCTTACCGTTCTGGATCTTCTTGCACCTCTGGAAAAAGCACTGGTAAGACTTGAGAAGGAGCTTGCAAAAAAGGCAGAGGAGTTCGATGATGTGATCACTATGGGACGTACACAGCTTCAGGATGCAGTTCCAATCCGCCTTGGTCAGGTGTTCCACGGTTATGCGTCCATGGTTTCCAGAGACAGGAAACGTATCGAAAAGGCTCACAGGGAAATGTACACCGTAAACCTTGGAGGAACTGCAGTGGGAACTGCTATTAACGTTTCCGATTCTTATTTTTATAAGATCGTGCCAAATCTGGAAAAGCTTACAGGTTATCCGCTGAAACAGGCCGAGGACCTTTTTGACGCAACAGAAAATCTGGACGGCTTTGTTGCCGTATCCGGTGTGGTAAAAACCTGTGCGGTGGATCTTTCCAAGATGTGCAACGATCTTCGACTGATGTCTTCCGGCCCGAAAACCGGATTTGGTGAGATCAATCTTCCGGCAAAGCAGAATGGGTCTTCCATCATGCCAGGTAAGGTAAATCCGGTCATTCCGGAGGTAGTAAGCCAGGTTGCTTTCCACATCGTAGGACATGATACCACCATTACCATGGCAGCAGAAGCCGGACAGCTGGAGTTAAATGCTTTTGAGCCGGTTGTATTTTGTAATCTTTTTGAATCCATTACGACTCTGGAAAAAGCAGTGGATACATTGAGCGTAAACTGCATCACAGGAATCACCGCAAACCGCAAACATTGCAAAGACCTGATGGAAAGCAGTGCAGGAATCGCAACGGCTCTTTGCCCGCATATTGGCTACAAGGCGTCTGCAACCATCGCAAAAACTGCAGTAAAAACCGGCAAGTCTGTCCGGGAACTTGTTCTGGAACAAGGAATCATGACTGAGAAAGAGCTGGAAGAGATTCTTGATCCGTATCTGATGACAGAAGTTGGAGAAGAGCGGAAAGAGGATGAAGCAAGAAGGAAAGCCTGCTGAGAAAGTTATCTGTACCAACGTATGACGGGAACGTCTGATGCAGCAATTCATTTCAGAGCAGCTGAACCTGATGCGGGATTTTATGGAAATGCTATAGGCAGATCAGGAATGAGATATCAATGAGTACTATAAGGAGACTTGTCACAGTGCAGGTCTCCTTTTATAATGGAAGAAACGCGATAAGAAAAGAAGGGAAAGATACATGCTTAAACGAACAGCCATACGGGCACTTTGTAATACAACGGCATATCAGAGAGGTCTTGATATTTATCGTACCGGAAAGAGGATCCAGTCGCTGGATATTAAGTCGGAAGGAGCTGTGGATAAAATATCTGCAGCAGTGAAGGGAAGTGGGCGTAATGTATACAATACAGGCTTTCAGTATGATACAGAAGCGGACCGCATAAAAGAAGCATACTGTGACTGCCCGGCTTTTCGCAGCTATTCCGGGATCTGTAAGCATTGCGTGGCAGTGCTTCTGGAATATGGAGACCGTAAGGCCTATGAGCGTGTGGAAATCCGCAGACAGCAGGATGAGGAACAGAAGCAGGCAGAGTTATTCAGCGGAACAGCATTTCCGGCTACTTTATCCGGACCAGGGCAGCCTGCAACGAAAACCACCGTTGAGCTGAAAAGCCTCCTTAATCGCCAGCTATACAGCCGTATGCTTCCGTTTTCCGGGGATCCGTATTTTGGCAGGGTGGAGCTGGAAACCTGCCTGAAATTTAATTCTGTGAGAAATTGTTTTACCGTGGAATTCCGCGTTGGCTGTGAGAAAAAATATATCCTCAAGGACGTGTTGGCCTTTGTGTGGAATCTGGATCATAATGAGAAGGTTTCTTATGGAAAAAATCTGGAATTTATCCATTCAGATGAAGCCTTTTCAGAAGGAGCCAGAAGCGTGCTGGCCTTTATCCGGGAATGGGTCGAGAATCATCACGGCACTTACATGTCCAGATATGAACAGCTGAAGAATATAGCTGTGGAAAAGGTGAGGGATCTTACCGTTGACAGAAAAGAACTTGAGGATCTGCTTCTTATACTTGGTGAAAAAAGTTTCAAGTTCAAAATGAACAATGATCCGGAGACAACATGGCATTCTGTCAGAGAAATTCCGGACAGGACGCTGATGATCCGGAAGAAGGATCAGGGGTTATCTCTTGAGATCGCGCCGGTATACAGTGTGACAGGCATACGGTATCATATGTATTTTGATAATGCGAAAGTATATCTGGTTTCCAGGCAGGAGCTTGGAGCAGTGGAGGAATTTGTTACCTGTCTGGAGCGGCTTCCTGCAGGCCGAGGCTTTATTGATGAACCGGATGTGCCCGCGTTTGTGCGTGAGCTGCTTCCTTCCCTGAAAAAATTTTTTTACTGTGATCTCAGGGATTTCCCGGAAGAAACAGGTCTTGAATGCTACAAGGCTGCATATGAGATCTATCTGGATGCGCCGGAGCGTGACTGGATTACCTGTAAGGCGTTTTCTGTTTACGGGAAGGATAAATTTTCGATTTTTGACAGAGATGTGTCTGCTCGCACCAGGGATATTCCGGGAGAGCTTGGTGTGTTTGCGCTGCTGTCAAAATATTTTAACGGATATGATGACCAGCGGATGGAGCTGGCATTGGATTGTCGTGCCGAGGAACTGGAATCTTTGTGCAGGGAATGTTCAGGGAAACCTGACAGTGTGAAAGATTCCGAAGAAAAGCTCTACCAGCTTCTTACTGAAGGGATCCCCGCCATGCAGAAAGTTGCAGCTGTCTATATTTCCCAGTCCATCAAACAGATGCGGGTGACAAAGCTGCCAAATATCCGTCTTGGCGTTTCTCTGTCAGCCGGACTTCTGAACCTGGATCTGGATGTGGAGGGGATGGATCAGGCGCAGCTTTTTGATATTCTTTCCAGGTACGATCGCAGGAAAAAATATTTCCGCCTGAAGGATGGCAGCTTTCTGGATGTTTCCGATGGTCAGCTCAGGGAGCTTTCTGCTCTGAAAAATGGACTGCAGATCAGTGATCGTGAACTGAAAAAAGGAAAGACTCAGGTTCCGGCCTATCGTGCTATGTATCTGGATAGTCAGCTGAAGGGCGGCGATCTGATCAAGGTAGAGAAGGATAATGCCTTTCGTGCGTTGATCCGGAACATGCAGACAATGGAAGAACATAAATTTCAGATTCCCAGGGAGCAGGAAAAAATCCTCCGGGGCTATCAGAAAGAGGGCTTTTACTGGATCAAAACTCTGAAGCATAATCAGTTTGGAGGGATCCTGGCAGATGATATGGGACTTGGAAAAACCCTCCAGGTGATCACATTTCTCTGGTCAGAATTTCAGGAATCTGCGCCGGGAGAAAACAGACGTGCCCTTGTGATAACGCCTGCTTCGCTGGTGTTTAACTGGATGAACGAGATCGAACGTTTTGCGCCGGGACTTCCGGCTACCGTTGTGACTGGTGATGTGAAGGAGAGGAAAGCACTGATCAAAAATGCGGGAGAACGGGAGGTTCTGATCACCTCCTATGACCTTCTGAAACGGGATCTGAAGGCTTATCAGAACCTGGATTTTGCTGTGCAGATCATTGATGAGGCGCAGTATATCAAGAATCACGGAACTCAGGTGGCAAAGGCTGTGAAGGAGATCCGGTCGGAATTCAGGCTTGCGCTGACCGGTACACCGGTAGAGAACCGGCTCAGTGAGCTGTGGAGTATTTTTGATTTTCTGATGCCGGGATTTTTGTATTCTTATGAGAAATTCCGCAAGGAAATAGAGCTTCCAGCTGTGCAGTACAGCAATTCCGATGCGATGGAGCGTCTGCAGAAAATGATCCGTCCTTTTGTGCTGCGGAGATTGAAGAGGGATGTGCTGAAGGATCTTCCGGATAAGCTGGAAAAAGATATGTTTTCCCCGTTGGAAAGCGAGCAGAAGGAACTGTATGAGGCCCATACGGAACGACTTCGTCTGATGCTTGGGATGCAGTCGGATGCGGAGTTTCGCACTTCTAAACTGCAGATCCTTGCAGAGATCACGAGGCTGCGGCAGATCTGCTGTTATCCGGGACTTGTATATGAAGGATACAAAGGGAATTCTTCCAAGCTGGAGATGTGCATGGAGTTGGTTCAGAATGCGGTGAATGGCGGACATAAGCTCCTGTTGTTTTCCCAGTTTACTACCATGCTGGATGTGCTGGCTGTCCGTCTGAAAAAAGCAAAAGTTTCTTTTTATATGTTGACCGGATCGACTTCCAAGGAAAAACGGGCGCAGATGGTACATGCATTTAATGAGGACGATACTTCTGTTTTCTGCATTTCATTGAAAGCAGGAGGAACAGGCTTAAATCTTACTGCGGCAGATATTGTGATCCACTACGATCCCTGGTGGAATCTTGCCGTGCAGAATCAGGCAACAGACCGTGCCCACCGCATCGGTCAGCAGAACGTTGTCAGTGTCTACCGCCTCTTTATGAAAGACACCATAGAAGAACGAATCCGGGCTCTTCAGGAAAGAAAACGGGAACTGGCTGATGAGATCTTAAGCGGCGAGGGAATCGGCCAGGCTTTGATCAGCAGAGAGGAAGTACTGGAGCTGCTAGGCAGGTAAAATTCTTAACTGAATCAAGTAAGTTCCCTGCTTCAATTACGAAAAGCAATACGCGGTGAGGGGACTTGCTTGTATCGGGAAGAATGCAGGTTGTGAATATCCGCCTGACTCAACAAAAACACCCCCGATGGAAATCGCGTGTGTAAATCACATACGATATCCGTCAGGGGTGTTTTATTTAAAGTTTTATTTTATGCAAAAAACTTATCGTACAGACCAAAGAAGAAGATAAACAGAATGATCAGCGGCAGGATATAAGTGATGTATCCGCGCATCCATTTCCGGATTTTCATGCCTTTTCCGGTGTTGGCTTCTTTTGTGAAGTTTTCCCAGCCCCAGCCACGTTTGGAAACGCAGAAAAGCAGGTATACAAGAGAGCCAAGCGGAAGCAGAAGGTTGCTTACCAGGAAATCCTCGAAGTCGAGAACCGCACCTCCGAATACATCGAATCCGCTCCAGCTCCATACGTTGTAACCAAGAACGCATGGCAGAGAAAGAAGGATGATCACGATCGCGTTGATAAGACTGGATTTCTTACGGCTCCAGCCGGTAAGCTCCATACCGCAGGAAATAATATTTTCAAATACAGCCAGGATGGTAGAGAAAGCTGCAAATGACATAAAGATGAAGAACAGGCTTCCCCACAGTCTTCCAAGCGGAATGTGGTTGAAAATATTCGGCAGTGTGATGAAGATCAGGCTCGGTCCGGAAGTCTGGTCAACATTGAATGTGAAACATGCCGGGAAAATAATAAGTCCGGAGGTGATCGCAACAAAAGTATCCAGAAGCGCAATATTCATGGATTCACCAAGCAGTGCATGATCTTTTCCGATGTAGCTTCCGAAGATAGCCATAGCACCGATACCAAGGCTGAGAGTAAAGAATGCCTGGTTCATAGCACCGGTAATGGTAGAAATAATACCGATCTCTTTCATACGCTCGAAATCCGGGATCAGGTAGAATTTCAGTCCCTCTTTGGCACCATCCATGGTAAAACTGTTGATGGCAAGAACAACCATGATCACCAGAAGAGAGATCATCATAACCTTGGTAACTTTTTCAAGGCCGTTCTGAAGACCGCGGGAGCAGACAAAAACACCTGCAATAACAACAACGATCATCCAGAATCCCATAGTAACGGGCTGGCCAAGCATGTTGGTAAACTGTCCTGCAACACCGTCGGAATCAAGTCCCTGGAATTTACCGGTGGCTGTCATATAGAAGTAATTCAGCATCCAGCCTGTAACAGTGGTGTAAAACATCATCAGGAGATAACATCCGATCAGAGTGATATATCCATGGATGTGCCATTTCTGTCCTGGTTTTTCCAGTGCGTAATATGCTTTGACAGGACTCTTCTGGCTGGCACGTCCAACAGAAAACTCCATAGTCATAACAGGAAGTCCAAGAAGGGCCAGGAAGATCAGGTAAAACAGTACGAATGTGCCGCCACCGCCCTGTCCGGCCATGTAAGGGAATTTCCAGACGTTTCCGATTCCGATGGCACAGCCAGCAGAAATCAGAATGAATCCCAGACGGGATCCAAGTTTTTCTCTTTCTTTCATAACTCACCTCATTATTGCAGTATGGTAAACTGCTATTTGTATAAAGTCGCAGGTTTTATCTTAACACATTCCGGGATATTGCACAATAAAAAGAACTTGCATTTTACATAAAACATATGTTAGAGTAAAATGTAATTTTAATAAGATGAAGCGGTGAAACGTTACGCTTTAATGATATAAAGATCATATGCCGATAGAACCTGGATAACTGTTCTTTTCAGTCAGGGATACAAAGTTTTTTGGAGAGATTCCGTAATATTTCCGGAAACATTTGCTGAAATATCCGGAATCAGAAAATCCGCATAAAGAAGCTACATTTTGAATGGAAGGGCTGTCTTCCAGAAGAAACTGTCTGGCTTTTTTCATGCGGCAGACATTGATATATGAGGTAAGTGTAACTCCGGATTCCTGACTGAATACAGCAGAGAGATGCTGGGGATTGACAAAAAAATGGGAAGCAATGGTTTCAAGACGAAGATCCGGCTGATTAAAATTCAGACAGATATATTCCTGAACCTGGGATACAAGAGCTGACTTCCGCGGATTTTTTTCATCAGCAAGAGAATCCAGAACTGCCTTGCAGGTAGACTGGAGCAGTTGTTTTAACTGCAGGGCACTCTGGCAGTTCTGGTAAGTATTCAGGGCGTTTTCCAGAAGAGGAAAAAGCGTTTCACGCTGACTGCACTCCGTGATAAAACCGTCAAGTACAGTAAGAAAAGCAGCAGCTACACTCCAGGTCTGCCGGATATGGATTTTTTTGGTGATGATATCGTTGAAATATTCATCAATATATTTACAGAGAGCCGGTGAATTTTGCTGGCGTAGAAAGATCAGGATATCATTATAAACCAGAGGCTTTAATGTAAAATCACCGGAATGGGACTGGGGCGTGAAATAAAGAAATCCGGAAGAAGACGCAGTTCTGTTATGAAAAACAGAAAGAGCCTCTTCATAGGAATAGCGGATTCCTTCCACGCCTTCATGAGGTGTTCCACAGCAGAAAAAAGTGGAAATCTGTGCGATATTATCATATATCCCGGCAAGTCTGAGACAGGATTGTTCCAGATCGGTAAAAGAAAAATCAGAGCTTTTTTCCATGATGATATACTGTCTCATCTGAGAATAGTCAATGTAAATAAGCTCTTTGCACACAGGCTGTAAGATTTCCCTGCATATATTTTCCAGGATGGTGTGGAGCAGAGAAAAATCACCTTTTTCATCCCATATTTCCGGATTGGCATTGTGGATCTCCATAAGAATGGTAAGATAATCGGAAGTTTTATGAATCGGAATTTTTTCCAGATCATCCGGGGAAATGGTTGTTCCGCTGATCACCTTCTGGAAGAAATTAAGCTGCATTTGCCGTGTATACAGATCGCGGAACTGAAAATAATTATTCACATAACTGTTTCTGGAATTTTCCTGATCGATCTCGTCACTTACTTTCTGGAGTGTCTCCATAAGCTCCCGGTGATCCAATGGCTTCAGGAGGTATCCGCGGACCTGAAGAGAGATGGCTTTTTTGGCATAGTCAAAATCTTCGTATCCTGTGGAAAGGATGAACCTGGTATGACAGTCTGTTCCAAGAGCTGCGATCATATCCAGACCGCTCATAACCGGCATGGATATATCCACAAGGGCAATATCGGGTTTAACATTTTCAATAAGCCGGATTCCGGCCTGTCCGTTATTAGCTTCCCCTGCAATGTTATAAAGGTTTTGTTTTTCAAGAAAATTGATCAGAGATTTTCTGAAAAAAACTTCGTCGTCAATAATTACAAGTGTTTTCACTTTATATTTCCCCCTCGATCAGATTTTTGTCAGGTATTACTATGGTTACAGTGGTTCCCTTTTCAGGTGAACTTTCGATGGTAAGTCCGTAATTCTCACCGTAGAGAAGAGCAATCCTGTGGTTGATACTTGGAAGCCCGAAAGAATGTCGGGCAGTTTTGAAGTCTCTGATAGAACGGTTAAGTTCGGCAAGTTTTTCCGGCGGGATACCGGAACCATTATCAGAAACAGAAATACAGATGGTACCATTTTTGATAGAAACAATTAAGTGAATATGGCATATCTGGCTGGTAAGTCCGTGGACAAAAATATTTTCCACAACAGGCTGTATGGTCAGCTTGGGTATCTCTGCCCCATGATCCTCCCAGGACGGCTCATAGATGATCTCGTAATCAACAAAATCCATATACCGCAGATTCTGGATATAAAGATACTGTTCTGTAAGAAGCAGCTCCTGGCGCAGAGGAATGATAAACTGTCCCTTTGAAAGAGAGTTTCTGTAGAAAGATGACATGGCAGACACTGCTTTTACTGCGGTATCATTCATATCAATTTCTATGAGAGACTTGATGGTGTTTAAAGTATTATAAAGAAAATGGGGATTGATCTGGGACTGTAAAAGACGTATTTCCATTTTCTGTTTGGCATTTTGTTCCTCATAGATATCGTTAAGTAATGTCTGGATCTTCTGCATCATAAGGTTAAACTGGTTATAGAGAACTGCAAGTTCATCATTTGAAGAGTAACTGGCAGAAATATTCAGCTTTCCGGCAGATGCAGATTTCATTTTTTCCACAAGTTTCTGTATAGGTGCGGTGACAGTACCTGTACATAATATGGAAAAAAATACAGATAAAATAAACACTACAATGCTGATCAGAAGAATGTTGTGCAGGATCACCATATGATCCAGAGTCAGGCTTTCCAGAGGAATCAGGTTGATCACATTCCAGTTTAGGTCAGGATAGGATTTGCAGATAAAAAGAGTGTCAGTGCCGTCTACGGAAAAAAACTGCCTGTCGGTTTCTGTCAGGGTTTTATAATTCTCTGAACTGATTTTTGTATAGGATGAGAAGTCTTTATAAATACCTCCGGATGAAGAAGAGGAAAGTATCTGTCCATTTTCATCAGTAATATAGAAATCCCTGGAAGAGCTGTCCGGAAGGTCGCGGAATGCAGAGGAAATATTTGTTTCTCTGATCAGAAGGACCAGGGCGCCCAGATATTTGGTGTTATCAATGTTTGTAATACTTTTTAAGGCTACAAAGGTTGGCTCCCCACTTATCTGGAAGGGTCCGAGAAACTGAAAGGCCAGATTAGTCTGAAGGCTGTCAAGGACTTCGGGACCTAAAATGGAATCAAGCTGATCTGTTTCTGTGGTACTGCTGTGAAACCAGTGGTTTTCTGTATCCAGGATATCCCAGGCATAGATGTTTTTGTGAAGTCCGATGATACGCTGGGCCTGGTCTGTAAGCTCGGAATTTACCAGAAAATGTTCCAGTGTGTTTTCGGGAACTGTGGGATTTTCTTTTAAAACATCGGCGATATTGCTGTTGATGGAAAGGGTGATGGCATAGTTTGATATATTATCGATCTTTTCTCCAAGGTTGCTGGTGATCAGGGATAGCTGCTGCTGACTGGAAAGTGCGGCACGCTTGATCAGTACTTTTTTGGATGCAGTATAAAAAAACACGGAAGTAAGCATGAGTATCAGAGAACTGAGCAGCAGATATGTAATAAAAAGCCTGCGTTTCAGACTGATTCCTAAAAATAAGTGAAACACCTTTTTTTTCAGATTTTCTATCATGGAATCCCCCCTCTGGTTTTATTGGCTACATTATATAATAAGGGAAAAATTCTCACAAGTGTGGGGGAAAGATTGGAGAAAATATTCCAGGTACAGCGAAGATTTTCCATGTATTTTTCCGGACGGATTTAATATAATGGTCTCATCGATAAGGAAAGCGGAACAAAATATTCAATCCGGATGAATAGAAATGTACCAAAAGGAGGACGAAAATGAAATTAAAAAAAGTGATGGCTGCTACACTTGCCACAATGATGTGTCTCTCTTCATTCAGCATGATGAATGTGTGGGCAGATAAAAAAGAGGATTCCGAACCACTTGTGATCAATTATATCAGTGCCAGGGGCGAAACAGATGCGGCACTGAAAACATTGAAGAAGCTTGCAGAAGATTATAAAAAAGATCACCCGGATTTTGAATTCAATGTAGAGTCTATTGCAGACAGAGAAACATATCTTCAGAAGATCAAGATCCTTGCATCCAGCAATGAACTGCCGGACTGGTTTGACGCAGATCCGGAGGCATTTTTTGAAGGACTTTGCAAAAAGGATCTGATCTACAGTGTGGATGACCTTTATGATGAACTGGGTATCAAAGACAAGTTCTTTGATATTGCACTGAATTATCCGAAACTCAGTGACGGAAGCAATTACCTTATGACCTGGCAGGGAAATGTAGAGTATTTCTGGTATCACAAAGACATGTTTGAAAAAGCCGGAATTACTGAAACACCTCAGACACTGGAAGACCTCTTGGATGTGTGCAAGAAGCTGAAAGATGCGGGAATGACCCCGATATCCGCAGGAAATTACGACATGATCATGCGTTATCCTGCATTTAAGGCTTTCAGACTGGAAGGAAATGACTTCATTGACAATGCAAGAATGGGAAAAGAAAAATTTAATTCTGAGACAGGTATCGCAACAGCCCAGTATACACAGGATATAGCCCAGTATTTCAGTGAAGGATGGACAAGTTCAGATACTACCGCACAGATGGATCTGTTTCTGAACAGTGGTGCGGCAATGTTATACACCGGAACATGGGATACACCGGATCTTGTAGATGATGAGGGAAATCTTAAAGATGACATTTCCATGTTCAAACTTCCTGTAGACAGCGAAGGAACCGCTACAGGAGAAAATGATTACTATGCGAATTGTGGAATCGGAACTGCCATTCTCAAGGATTCCATGAGTGATGAGATGAAAGATTTCATCAGTTATGTATGGGATAATTTTGCTGATACGGCAATGTATGAGTTCAATATGCTTCCATCCATGATGCCAAGTGATTCGGAGAAGCTTCCGGAGCTTACACAGCAGATTTTAAGTGATCTTGAGAACTGCGGCACTTTTGCCCAGTGCTGGGATGTTCGTCTGGATCCTTCTACAAACGAGGTTTACAGAAAAGAGTTGGCAAGCCTTGGAATGGGAGAATCAACTCCTGAAGAGTTCTGCGAAAACATGGACAAAGCTGTAGAACAGTATGCATCTGATTATTTTGACACTGAAGAATAACTGAGAGAATACGCAGATGCGGAATTTTATCTGCATCTGCGTATGAAAGGGGAGAGGATATGAAGCCCAGAAATAAAATCCAGCCTTTACCGTTTGTTCTTCCTGCACTGTTCGTATATATTCTTACTGTTATCATCCCAATTCTGTGGTCAATGGGTTACAGCCTTTTTTCCTGGAATGGAATCGGTGATATGAAGTTTATCGGACTGGAAAATTATGTGAGGATGTTTCAGGATGAGACATTTCGTGAGGCTGTTGTAAATAATCTTAAATTTGTTGTATTGGGAAGTTTGTTCCAGTTATGTGCAGGACTGATCCTGGCAATTTTGCTTACACATATTTCCAAAGGTGGAAATATTCTGCGGGTTATTTATTTTATTCCATGTATCATTTCATCTATGGCGATCTGCCAGATTTTTTCCAAAATGCTTTCTGTCCAGCCCCAGGGCCTGGTTTGCTATGTGATGGAAAAACTGGGAATGGAACCTATCGCTTTGCTGGCAAATTCCCATACAGCGCTGATTACCATAACCCTGATCGATGGATATAAATACTGTGGTCTGTACATGATCATTTTTTATTCCGCATTTGTATCCATATCAAAGGATGTGATCGAGGCATCTACAATGGATGGCTGCAATGTTTTTCAACAGTATCGTTACATAAAGCTTCCACTGGTGAAAAATATATTCAGCATTGTCATTGTAATGCTTGTAAATGGTTGTCTGAAAACCTTTGATGTATTCTATATTCTTGACAATAAATCCAGATCAACAGAGATGGTGGCAACTTATATGTATAAAACCGCTTTTAATTCGGCTGACTTTGGCTATGGAAGTACATTGTCCGTTTTTCTGGTCATTGAATGTCTGGTAGCAGTAGGGATTATACAGAAATGCCTGGGATCGGCGAAAGGAGATGGGTCAGAATGATAAAATCAAGAAAAAATATACCTATTCGTGCTGTGTTCTATGTAGTGATCCTTATTTTTGTCATGATACAGGTCTACCCTATTTTCTGGGTTATCTGCTCCAGTCTGAAAACACCGGATGAAATGACATATACTGCACAGTATGCCCTGCCATCAGGATTTTATCTTGGAAACTATATCAGCGCACTGACGATCTCATCCATTCCAAGATATTTTCTTAACAGTACGGTTGTGGCAGTTCTCACACTTCTTGGCATCGTAGTCCTGGGATGCCCGGTTGCATTTGTGATCAGTAAGGTAAAGGTAAAATATGCCAATGCACTGATGGCATTTTTCCTGTTTGGAATGATGGTGCCTATTTTTTCCTGCCTTGTACCCATGTTCCAGATTTATAACAGGATCGGACTGAGAAATACATACTGGGCACTGGTGCTTCCGCAGATCGGGTTCGGACTTCCAATGTGTATCTATCTTTACACCGGATTTTTTAAATTTATGCCGGATTCTCTTCTGGAAGCGGCAGTTATTGACGGTGCCACAATGGGAACCACATTCCGCAAGATCGTGGTACCTATGGCTAAAAATACTACAATGACAGTTCTTACATACAATTTTGTTTTTGTATGGAATGAATTTACCTATGCCAATACGTTTATCTCATCTTCTGATATGAAAACTCTGCCAATTGGCCTGAATGACTTTGTGGGGCAGTTCGGAAGAGTGGACTGGGGAAGTACATTTGCGGCGATCGTAATATCGATCCTGCCTACACTGATCGTGTATTTTATTCTTAACAGGAACATAATCGAAGGTATGGCTGCAGGTGCGGTCAAGAGTTAGGAGGCTGAAATGGAAACAAGGATTGAATTGAAACAAGGATGGAAAATTTTGCAGGATGTTCATGATACAGGGGAAAAGATCGGGCTTTATGCTGCCAGGGAAGCAGATACTTCCGTAGGTTCCCAGGTGTCTGAATGGGAGGAACTGGAGGAACTGAAACATCTGCAGCTTATCTATGCCAGACAGCCATATTTCGGGCGTGAACTGAGATATTTCAATCAGGCACCCTGGTGGTACAAAACAGAGTTTGAAGTTCCGGATCAGAAAGTTACGGATGCTGTCCTTAAATTTACCAATGTTGATTATTATGGAAAAGTATGGCTTAACGGAGAATTTCTTGGAGAGCATGAAGGATATTCCGCTCCATTTTCCTTTAATGTAAAAGATAAGCTTGTTTTTGGAAAGAAAAATTATCTCATTGTAAAGGTAAGTTCTCCATGGGATGATGAGGTGGAGCTGGATGCACAGGATTCCAGAACCACCCTGGTAAAAAGAAATATGGTAAAAGGTACCTACGAACATTCTGATACATTTATCCAGAGAGATGTAAATCCTGTAGGAATCTACGGAAAAGTGGAACTGATCCTGACAGAAGAAGGTGTTCTGGAAGATCAGACAGATCTGAAGTATGAACTGGATCCAGATGGAAAGAAAGCAGACGTATATGTGGAAACTGAAGCGCGAGGTCTGAAATCCGGGGAGACATATGATTTTAATGTAAAGATCCGGGAAAAAGAGTCCGGTCTTATAAAGGCAGAAAAAACTGTTCAGATAATGGCAGAGAAAGCAGAGACAGGTTTTAAATGTGAGCTTAAAGTGGAAGATGTCAGACTGTGGTCCACATGGGATCATGGTTATCCCTGGATGTATCAGGCAGAACTTACGTTAAGCAGGGGAAAAGACATACTGAGCAGCAGAACAACGAATTTTGCTTTCCGGGACATTCAGATTGAGCGTAATGAAAAAATAACAAGATTCTGGCTTAATAACAGGAAGCTGTATATAAGAGGAACCTCTTATTTTCCGGATTGTTATATTTCCGCAATGACAAGGGAACGGTACCTGAGAGATCTTCTTAATGTAAAGGCGGCAGGTTTTAACCTGGTACGAGTACATGTCCACACAGAGCAGGAAGTTTTTTATGATCTGTGTGACGAGCTGGGAATTGCAGTTCTTCAGGATTCGGAGTACAACTGGACGCATCCTTCAACAGATGAATGGGCGCAGAGATTTGCAGATGTTTACAGAGAAAATGTGAAACTTCTGAAGCATCATCCGTCTCTGATCTGCTGGATCATTATGAATGAACCGGGATGTGTTGATCCGGATGGAAATGTGAGAAGGAGATTTATGGAGGAAAATCCGGGACCTGCTCTGTATAGGGAGGTACAGAAGATGGATCCGGGCAGACCGATCATCAAGGGTTCTTTCTGCGAAGATGATCCGCTTAGCGGGGACAGCCACAATTATCTGGGTTCTTTAAGCGGTGGAGAATATGCAGATATTTATGAGCAGACAGAAAAGCTGAATACAGAGTACGGATTTGATGCACCGGGCAGCAGTGAAAATCTGAAAACTGTTCCGGCGGTATATCATCGTCTGGAAAAACTGGTGGATGATATCCCGAAGATCCAGGAATATCAGTATAAGCTTCTGAAATATTATACAGAGCATTACAGGATCCAGAAATATGAACCTTGCTCAGGATATGTACAGTTTATGTTTATCGACCTGTGTCCTCAGAGCTTCTACGGTTTATATGACTGGTGGGGAATTCCCAAAAAGGGTCTTCAGGCTATACTGGAAAGCAACGCACCAGTGGGTGTTTTTGCAAAGCACAAAGATCATCTGGACAGTCTGTATATTGTAAATGATACAGATGGAGCTCTGGGAGAGTGTGAACTTACATGGATCATTACAGAAACATTGAACGGAGAACTGGTGGAAAAGGGAAGTGTTAAAGCAGAAGTTCCGGCAGACAGCCGTGTCATGGTAAAAACCTTTGAGAAAGAATACGGAAAAGGCAAGAAGTGGAACCTTACACTAATTCTTTCTGATAATAGCGGTAAATGTATGGCAAAGAATACCTATCAGGATATCTGTACTTTGCTTTCAAGAGTTGATGGGCATCCGGACCGTATGAGCCATGAGTTTGGAATGAGACTCTACTGGGCCTGAGCTATCTGCAGCTCACAGGCACTTTCATCCTTGACTTGTACCAAAAATCACAACATGTTATACTTTGTGTATAAAGGAAGATTTTCGTCGTGGAAGGAGCGATATTATATGCGTTTACAGAAAGTACAGGATGCTCTGAACAAAAAAAATATCAAATTCGAATACACAGAGGAAGATGGTTGCGGAAGTCTGGATTTCATGTTCCGTGGACTGAAATTCCATGTATGGGAATACGAGGACAACGGTTGGGGTGCCGAGACCAATATTTATGCGGCTGGAAGAAGTGAGGACATTGACGGAGATTATGAAGAGAAGATTTCTGCAGAGATTCTTTCCTGGCCGGATATGATCAATAACTGAATATAATAATATTGAATAAAGTGGCTGTAACTGAACGAATACGCTCAGTTACAGCTACTTTTTATCGGAGAAAAGTTTTCTGAAGAACTATAGCTGTACGTTCAGGTATTCACTGGGAAACATCTGACAGTTCTTTTTAAAAACCTTGCTGAAGTAATTTCCATTGCTGAAACCAAGATGCCAGGCAATGTCGTCGAGAGTTATATCCGTAGACTGCAGAAGCCGTTTCACCTCGGTGAGCTTTAACTGCATAGCATAGGAAAAAAGATTCTGACGTTTTTTTAAAACAATCTGGACAGATGCTCCTTACTTAGAAAAAAGATTCTGCAATATCGGCCAGGGAGATATTTTCCAGATAATGTGCATTGATATAATCAAAAACATCACTGATTACCCTACTGGTGAACGCAGAGCAGGGTTCGGGTGATGAAGCAGAATCGGAAGTCCCAGTTTTGCCTGCTTCACTTTCCAACTGAGAAATTGTGGCTGAAAGCGCATTGTTCAAATTCTGGGGATCAACAGGCTTCAGTATGTAATCAATAACACCGGCCTGGATCGCAAGTCTTGTATATTTGAAATCGCTGAATCCGCTGATCACACTGATTTTGCTGTCGATGTGAAGTTCTTCCGGCTTTTTTTAGAGCTGTATTCCGTCCATGACGGGCATTTTCATATCTGTGATAATAATGTCAGGATGCTCTTTGAGAATGATCTTCAGGCCATCTTCGGCATTATCTGCTTCCAGAAGATCACTGTTTGCTCGGATTTATCCCATGGTGTTTTGAACTTCCGGATAAGGGATATGAAGAAGCTTGGGAGCAGATTGTGAATCCGGAAGGTTTTGCCTCCCCCTGTGGCCCTACAACTGCGGAACAGAGACATCCACGGTACGGAGGCAGATTATGAATGTCTGTGGGACGGTCCATCCTAGCCATTTTCAACGACACAGACACAGACAGCAATGGCAAATCTTCTGAAAGATTATCCGCAGACTTATGTGACAAATATGGTCTATCCGTAAGGTTTTTGGTTGTTACTGAAAAAGATTTCATGGTTCAGGATTCCACATCAGTGACATTGATCTCATCCTGGAATCCGTCCGTATAATGCAGTTCATAATCTTCTGTGATAAATACAGCCTGCACGCCTTTTTTCTCCGCAAATTTCAGTCCGTCCTCCAGACCAAGGGCGAAACAGGTGGTGCTTAAGGCATCGCCGTCCACAGACTGGTCGGAGATGATCGTCACAGAAATCAGGCCGTTTTCATAAGGATAGCCGGTTTGGGGATTCAGGATATGATGATATAATTTACCGCCCTGCTTAAAGCACCTCTCATAAATTCCGGAGGATACAACAGATTTTCCGGTGATATCCATAACGGCTTCGGTTTCGTTGCGATCTGCAAAGGGCTTCTGGATGCCTACTTTGAAGGGAGTGCCGTCAGGCTTCGAGCCGATGCAGAGGACGTTGCCGCCAAGGTTGATGATGGCACTGTTTACGCCTTTTTTTACCAGAAAATCTTTCAGGCGGTCTGCAATATAGCCTTTGGCAATGGCGCCTACATCGAACTGGATGTCATCAGAGGGAAGTGTGATATCCTGACCATCAATGGTGACGCCGTCGGAGCTGCACAGGGGGAGAACTTTCTGGATATCTGCATCATCCGGAGCCTTCGGGTCTTCTGCTGTGAAATCCCAGAGAGAGGTCAAAGGCGCAATGGCGATGTCAAAGGCACCGTCGGATTCCCTGGTGATAGAAAGTCCTTGGGAAAGCAGAGCAGCAAGGTATTCGGATATATGCCAGGTGTCTGCTGTGCCGCTGACCGGATATGGAGTAGTCTGCCCGTCAGCATTGGGATCTTTATCCGATGTATCTTTGCGGTGATTTAATTTATAAAGCTCGCTGTTCTCATTTGTCCGGCTGAAGATCAGCTCATACCTATCGCACAGTGCCAGACAGTCATCCAGGAGGGATTTATCCTGGGAATCGTAAATTGTGATCTGTACAGCTGTATTCAATTTGATACTGCTGATACTGATGGGCTGATTTCCGGTGGTGGATGTATCTGCATCCGTGATATTTCCGCAGCCTGTGAAAAGGAGCATTGGACAGACAAGAACTGTGCACAATATTAAATAGAAGAAACGGGAATGCGAGCGGCTTCTTTTGGAATGAAAAAAATAAGTTGACATAATATTCTCCTGTTTTCTGATTGACTGACTTAACTGAAGAGCATTTATTTGATGTAAATCTATGTAGTACATGTGGATGGGGTTATTCACTTGACCGGATCAAGTAGCGACGCGGATTGCGGATATACGCTTGACCGACATCGGACAGATTTATGAAATCTCATTATACCATGTATTTCTGAAATCAGAAAGGCATATGCCTGTCGCAAAAATCATTGTATTTTGCAATAATATAAGATATAATTTCTCCGAAAAAAGGACATATTTGCTATGGATGCTATGGATCCGAATGATTGACCGGAATTTTTACAGATAAAAGGAGAAATTTTTCATGATAAAAGTAATTGCAAGTGATATGGACGGCACACTTCTTGGTGATGACCACAGGATCGCACCGGAAACTCTTGCGGCGATCAGGCGTGCCTGCGATGCGGGAATCCGTTTTATGGTTGCCACCGGCCGGAATTTTCCCGGTGCCATGGAGGAACTGAAGGGAACAGAGCTGACCTGTGATTATGTGGTGAGCAGCGGTGCTGAAGTACGGAATCCGCAGCAGGAGGTTGTAAAGAGTACACCGATCTCTATTGAGCTGTGTGAGGAAGTCTACAATACGGCAAAAAAATACCCGGTATCTGTAGCATTTTTTACGGATCGCTATGATTACCGTATTGGAACAAAGAAAGAAATTGAAGACGGGATCATTCAGCAGATCCGTCTTTTCAATATGGACATAGATACCAGCGAGGAGATTGTACGGAAATCCCCGCAGTACCGCAGAATCGCCGGAAACACGAAAGGGATTTCCGATATCCGTTCCCTGGAGAGCAGCGGTGCGCCGATATATAAGATCTTCATTTTTGCGGCAGATGTGGAGCAGCTGGAGAAACTCAGCGATGAGCTGAAAGAAAATCCAGCCGTTGCAGTGGCTTCTTCCTTTATATATAATCAGGAGATTACAGCAGTAGAGGCGCAGAAAGGCCCGGTGCTGAAAGAATATATCGAGTCTCTGGGTTATACCATGGATGAGGTGATGGTCCTTGGTGACAGCCTTAATGATTATTCCATGATTTCCATGGATTTCGGCGCAACTGTTGCAATGGAAAACGCAGTTCCGGAGATTAAAAGAGCAGCAAAATACATCACAAAGAACAACAATGAATTTGGTGTGGCCTATGCTATCGATCAGGTTCTGGAACGCCAGGGAAAATAGTTTTTCCCCCTTTTGAAAAAGTGTCATATATATTATAATGTAGAAAGATGAATACAGAAAAGCGAAAGGCTTGCATTCCGGTGTATGAAGCAGAGTGGAATGAGAAGTTTCGCTTTACAAAAAACACAGACAAAGAGAGGAAATCACGATGGAAAAAATGAAAAATGTTTATATTATGGATCACCCGCTGATCAAACACAAAATTTCAATGCTCCGTGATAAAAATACAGGAACAAACGAGTTCCGTAAACTGGTGGAGGAAATCGGAATCCTGATGGGATATGAGGCGCTTCGTGATCTTCCTACAGAGGAAGTGGAAATCGAGACACCGATAGAAACCTGTAAGACACCGATGATCTCAGGTAAGAAGCTGGCAGTGATCCCGGTCCTCCGTGCAGGACTTGGAATGGTAAACAGCATTCTCACACTGGTACCGTCTGCAAAGGTCGGACATGTAGGACTTTACCGAGATCCGGTAACACATGAGCCCCATGAGTATTACTGTAAGCTTCCTGAATCTATTGACGAGCGTATTTCAGTGATCGTTGATCCGATGCTTGCAACCGGCGGTTCTGCCGAAGCTGCCATTGATTTTGTCAAGAAACAGGGCGGAAAAAATATCAAGTTTATGTGCATCATCGCAGCTCCTGAGGGACTGAAACGTCTCCATGAGGCACATCCGGATGTACAGATCTACTGCGGTTCCCTTGACAGAGAGCTCAATGAGAACGCTTATATCTGCCCGGGACTTGGAGATGCCGGAGACCGTATTTTTGGTACTAAATAATTTTGAAAAAATCTTAAAAAATACTTGACACACCCGGCACTGTTATGGTATTGTACCTAAGAACGCTGCCGAAGACAGTAGGTGCCGTAAGGCATAAGGATCAAAACGCCTACCGAGGTCCAAGTATTCTGAGTTAAGATTACACAAGGCCTTATTGCGAAGCAGTAAGGTCTTTTTTTAAACAGATTGACTTATTGCGACGGCGGTATACAAAATCTATAAGGAGGTGTACCATTTCATGGCAAAAGTAGAACTGAAACAACCAATCGTAGAAGAGATCTCTAACAGCATTAAAGACGCGCAGTCTGTTGTACTTGTAAACTACAGCGGTCTTACAGTTGAGCAGGATACAATTCTTCGTAAAGAGTTAAGAGAAGCTGGTGTTCAGTACAAGGTATACAAAAATACCATGATGCGTCGTGCATTCGAGGGTACAGCATTTGAGAGCCTCAGTGATCATTTACATGGCACAAATGCGATCGCTATCTCCGAGACAGACGCAACTGCTCCGGCAAGAATCCTTGCTAAATATGCAAAACAGTTCCCGGCACTGGAGCTGATCGCAGGTGTAGTTGAAGGTAACTACAATGATCAGGCCGGAATTCAGGCACTGTCCACAATTCCTTCAAGAGAGGAACTTCTTGGAAAACTGCTTGGAAGCATGCAGTCTCCGATCGCAAACTTCGCTCGTGTGCTTAATCAGATCGCAGAGCAGAACGGCGGAGCTGACGCAGCAGCTGCTGAGTAATCCCAGCAACGTGCAATTGGCGGCATAACGACCGCATGATTATTAATTAAAATTTATAAATGGAGGGAAATTAAAATGGCAAAATTAACAACAGAAGAATTTATTGCAGCAATCAAAGAATTATCTGTATTAGAGTTAAATGACCTTGTAAAAGCTTGTGAGGAAGAGTTCGGCGTTTCCGCAGCAGCAGGTGTTGTTGTAGCAGCAGCAGGTGCAGCAGGCGAGGCAGCTGAGGAGAAAGATGAGTTTGACGTAGAGCTTACAGAGGTTGGCGCTAACAAAGTTAAAGTTATCAAAGTTGTTCGTGAGGTTACAGGTCTTGGACTTAAAGAGGCTAAAGCTATCGTTGATGGTGCTCCGAAGGTTGTTAAAGAGGGCGCATCCAAAGCTGAGGCTGAGGACATCAAAACTAAACTTGAGGCTGAGGGAGCTAAGGTTACACTTAAATAATCCGATCAGATCAGAAGTTTTAAAGGCTGTTGTGCCTGCCGGTTTACCGGCGGCACAGCAGCCTTTTTTAGTGAAAAATCCAGGGTAAATCTTGCTTTTTGAAGAAAAAGAAAGGATAATAAAGGAGATAGGAAAGGGTGGATGGAATATGAAACGAAAAATAATGGCCTGTATCCTTGCTGCTGCGTTGGGAATCACAGGAGTTTCTTTTCCGACGGCAGCCAAGACAGTGTCTGTCGGAAAAAATGTAAAAAATATAACTGTAAACGTGAAAAATCCTCTGGATGAACTTCGGGCTCAGGAAGCTGCAATGCAGCAGCAGGAGGAGCTTGAAGAAGAGGAAAATATGCCGGAACAGGATCTGGATCCGCTTGTGCTGGATAACGATGGCAGTGTGGTTCCTGCATCACAGGCATCCTGGACAAAAATAGAGTCAGGTGCTGTAGAAGCAGTGGATGTATCAGAGGCACCGGGGGATGAGGAAATATCGGAAAATTCAACTGAAGACGCATTTTCAGATGGAAGCACAGATGGAGATTTTGACACAAATAAGAATATTTCTGACAATGCAGCAACGGAAGCTGGCAGTGAGGATATTCAGACAGCAGATGGCAGTATCAGCGGAGAATTGCCGGCAGATTTTTCCGAAGGAACGGAGAACGGCGATAACGGTTCCGAAGAACTTCAGCTTCAGCAGGAAAACGGTAATGTAGAAAAAGTCGCAGAGCCGGATAATAATGAAGCTGATGAAGGCGCAGGTCAGGCACAGACTGATTTTACAGATGATGCCAATGCTGCTGGGGATTTTTCCGCAGGAGATGCTTCAGATGGAGAACTTGGAACTTATCAGACTGTGACTCTGGAAGTTGAGGAAGGACAGGATATCACAGCGCCCTTGAACACACTGTTTCTTGAACTGAAAGATCAGGCCACAGATGAAAATCCCTGCAAGATCATAATTCCACCGGGAAATTATGAACTGACAGGTACACTGTGCATGTACAGTAATATGTACTTATATGCAAGAGACGCTAATATTACAAAAACGTCTACCACCAAACATCTGATCCTCCGTCTTGGAAATACCAAAGATTCAGAAGGCGGATATGATGGATATCGCAACATTGTGATCGATGGAGGAACCTGGGACTACAATTATCAGTGTGTGGAAAATAAGGATGCACCAGGCGGATTTGTGGGATTTTGCATTGGACATGCTACGAATGTTACGATTAAAAATGCTACATTTCTTAATAATCTGAAATCTCATTTTCTGGAATTTGGCGGAGTGAAAAATGCCAAGATCACAGGCTGTACATTCAGTGGCTATTATAAGAATTATGTGGAAGGCGGACAGGAATGTATTCAGATCGACTGCTGTACAGATGAGAGCAATGTTTTTCCGCAGTACAGACCTTATGATGGAACGACCTGTGAAGATTTTGTGATCGATGGAAATGTGTTCGAAGATGTCTTTACAGGGCTGGGAACGCACAGTATGATGTCCGGAAAAACATATAAAAGGATCACAGTTACGAATAATACTTTCCATAATGTAAAAAAACGCTGTATAAGGTTTATGAATTATGAAGATTCTACAGCAGAAAATAATACCATGGTAAATGTGGGAAATGGAGTGGACATTTCTTCTGTGAGCAGCAATACACACCAGACGCCAGGCTATGATGATGGGCCGGACATGCTGAAAAACAGGAATCTTCGTGTGGCAGGAAACTACATCAGTCTTGCCAGAACTACCAGCATTGGTGGAATTGCATGGATCTGCAGTGGTATAAAAGTTTCAGGCTATAATATGAAAAAAGATGGAGCTGTGCTCCCTAAAAAGATATATCCGGTGAAAGGTGTGACTGTAGAAGATAATCAGATCAGCGGATATGGAAACGGAATCAGCATGTCTCTTACTGACACAGATACCGTAACAGATAATCAGGTAACAATGAAAAAAACTTCTTCATATTCCAATTTTGGGATTTATGCCCAGGATTCCAGAGGAAGCGTTATCAGCAGGAATACAGTGTCCGGAACTGCAAATACGGGAATTTATCTCTCCGGTTCTGTCTATGCAGCAGGATCAGAACAGAAAAATCTTGTAGAGCGGAATGCTGTTTCCGGAGCAGGCGGAGATGGAATTTATCTGCAATCTGTAAATACTTCATCCACTGCACAGAAGAATACTGTTAAATCAGTGGCCGGCTCGGGAATACGTGTAAATGCAGGAAAGAACAATAATGTTCTTGGTAATATCTGTTTATCCAACAAAAATCATGGCGTGAAAATTGAGTATGTGGCCGGCGGAGTAAGGGTAAAAAGCAATCGTGTGACATCAAATGCAAAAAGTGGTATTTTGCTCTGGAAATCAAAAGTATCCGAAGTATCAGGAAACCGTGCGGAGAAAAATACGGGGAATGGTGTTTATGCATATGCATCTGTAATACCGGTCATGAAAAAGAATACATTTTGTGAAAACGGAAAGGTTCAGGCGGTATATGTAAAAAGCTGCAAAGGATGGACCGGCATCAACCGTCCTTCATGCAGAGCTGTTACATCAAGAAGTACAGCTATAAGCGGAACTGCATCAGGTAGCCAGACAGTTATTGCCTATGCGCGGCGTTCCGGAAAACAGACAAAGCTGGGTGTATCATCCGTAAACAAAAAGAAACAGTACGTTATTAAAATAAAGAAGCAAAAAAAGAATACTGCTCTGAAACTTGTCTCAAAAGATAAATACGGAAATACAGTAACAGTAAATACTGTTGTGAAGTAAGTATGTGTGATAAAAAAAGATTCTGTTCCGGATATCCATACATCGTATGTATAGAAGGAACAGAATCTTTTTTTTGAAAAATGTAAAAAAATCAAAAAAAGTGCTTGACACACTTTTTTTCTTATGTTAAAGTGGAGGATGCTATATTATGGCTAGATATGCCTGCCTAAAGGTCAGGCGGGATCATGTTGTAATAAATAATAAAAAAACAGGGGTGAAACGTCAATGGAAAAAAACAGAATTCGTTCTGTAAAAACTGGAAAAAGCATGCGTATGAGCTACCAGAGACAAAAAGAAGTCCTGGAAATGCCAAACCTGATCGAAGTTCAGAAAGATTCCTACCAGTGGTTTCTTGACGAAGGTTTAAAAGAAGTATTTGATGATATTTCTCCGATCGCAGATTACGGCGGAAAGCTCAGTCTGGAATTCATCGATTTCACATACGATGAAAAAGATGCAAAATATTCCATCGAGCAGTGTAAAGAACGTGACGTGACTTATGCCGCACCTTTGAAGGTTCGAGTAAGGCTGATCAATAAGGAAACAGAAGAGATCAACGAACACGAGATTTTCATGGGAGATTTACCGCTGATGACAGCTACGGGTACCTTTGTTATCAATGGTGCTGAGCGTGTTATTGTCAGCCAGTTAGTACGTTCCCCTGGAATCTACTACGCGATCGCTCATGATAAGCTTGGTAAGAGACTGTTTTCCAGTACTGTAATTCCGAACAGAGGTGCATGGCTGGAGTACGAGACAGATTCAAATGATGTATTTTATGTACGTGTAGACAGAACAAGAAAGGTTCCGATCACTGTTCTGATCCGTGCACTGGGCATTGGAACCAATGCTGAGATCATCGATCTGTTTGGTGAAGAGCCAAAGATCCTTGCCAGCTTTACAAAGGATACCTCCACAAACTATCAGGAAGGTCTCCTTGAGCTGTATAAGAAGATCCGTCCGGGCGAGCCGCTTGCAGTAGAGAGCGCAGAGAGCCTGATCATGGCAATGTTCTTCGATCCGAGAAGATATGACCTTGCCAAAGTCGGACGTTATAAATTTAATAAGAAGCTTCATTTCAATAAACGTATCGTAGGCCACAAGCTTTCCCAGGATGTTGTAGATACAACAACAGGTGAGATCCTTGCTGAGGCTGAGACACTTGTTACAAAAGAGCTTGCTGATACATTACAGAATTCCGCAGTTCCGTACGTATGGATCCAGGGTGAGGAGAGAGAGATCAAAGTTCTTTCCAGCCTTATGGTTGATATCCGTCACTATCTGCCGGAGCTTGAGGATCCGAAGTCCCTGGGTGTTACAGAATTAGTATACTACCCAGTGCTCGAAAAAATTCTGGAAGAAAATGACACATTTGAGGACAGATGTGATGCGATCAAACGTGATATCCACGACCTGATCCCGAAACACATCACCAAGGAAGATATCCTTGCGTCCATTAACTACAATATGCATCTGGAGTATGGCCTTGGTAACGATGATGATATCGACCACCTGGGCAACCGTCGTATCCGTGCTGTCGGTGAGCTGCTTCAGAATCAGTACCGCATCGGTCTTTCCAGACTTGAGCGTGTGGTACGTGAGAGAATGACAACACAGGACACAGAGAGTATTTCTCCGCAGTCCCTGATCAATATCAAACCTGTAACTGCAGCAGTAAAAGAGTTCTTCGGTTCTTCCCAGCTGTCACAGTTCATGGATCAGAACAACCCGCTTGGAGAGCTGACTCACAAGAGAAGACTTTCCGCACTGGGACCTGGCGGTCTGTCACGAGACAGAGCTGGATTCGAGGTTCGAGACGTACATTATTCCCACTATGGAAGAATGTGCCCGATCGAGACCCCTGAGGGACCGAACATCGGTCTTATCAACTCCCTTGCATCCTATGCAAGGATCAATCAGTACGGCTTCGTAGAGGCTCCGTACAGAAAGATCGACAAAACAGATCCTTCCAACCCGCGTGTAACCGATGAGGTTGTATACATGACAGCGGATGAGGAAGATAATTACCATGTAGCACAGGCGAATGAGCCGCTGGATGAAGAGGGACACTTCATTCATAAGAACGTTTCCGGTCGTTACCGCGAGGAGACACAGGAGTACGAGCAGCACATGTTCGATTACATGGATGTATCTCCGCGAATGGTATTCTCCGTTGCTACAGCCCTGATCCCGTTCCTGCAGAACGATGATGCGAACCGTGCGCTGATGGGATCCAACATGCAGCGTCAGGCCGTTCCGCTTCTTACAACAGAGGCTCCGGTTGTTGGTACAGGTATGGAGACCAAGACAGCTGTTGACTCCGGTGTATGCGTTGTTGCAAGAAAAGCAGGTACAGTACTTCGTTCCACATCTACAGATATCTCTATCAAGAATGATGACGGAACAAAAGATGATTATCATCTGACTAAATTCATGCGAAGCAACCAGAGCAACTGCTACAACCAGAGACCGATCGTGTTCCAGGGTGAGCATGTTGAGGCAGGACAGGTTATCGCGGATGGCCCGTCTACATCCAATGGTGAGCTTGCACTTGGTAAGAACCCGCTGATCGGATTTATGACCTGGGAGGGTTATAACTACGAGGATGCTGTTCTTCTTAGTGAGAAACTGGTACAGAATGATGTTTATACATCTGTCCATATTGAGGAATATGAGGCAGAATCCCGTGATACCAAGCTGGGACCGGAAGAGATCACACGTGACGTTCCGGGTGTCGGCGATGACGCTCTGAAGGATCTGGATGAGCGCGGTATCATCCGTATCGGTGCTGAGGTACGTGCCGGTGATATCCTTGTCGGTAAGGTTACTCCTAAGGGAGAGACTGAGCTTACTGCTGAGGAGCGTCTCCTTCGTGCTATCTTCGGTGAGAAGGCAAGAGAGGTACGTGATACTTCCCTTAAGGTACCGCACGGTGAGTATGGTATTATCGTAGATGCCAAGGTATTTACAAGAGAGAACGGCGATGAGCTGAGCCCTGGAGTAAATCAGGCAGTACGTATTTATATTGCACAGAAGAGAAAGATCTCCGTTGGTGATAAGATGGCTGGTCGTCATGGTAACAAGGGTGTCGTTTCCCGTGTACTTCCGGTTGAGGATATGCCATTCCTTCCAAACGGACGTCCTCTTGATATCGTGCTGAATCCTCTGGGTGTACCTTCCCGAATGAACATCGGACAGGTCCTGGAGATCCACTTGAGCCTTGCTGCCAAAGCACTTGGCTTCAATATTGCAACACCTGTATTCGATGGCGCAAACGAGGTTGATATCCAGGATACTCTGGAGCTTGCCAACGATTACGTTAATACGGAAGACTTTGAGGAATTCCGTGAGAAATATAAAGACATCCTTGCACCGGATGTTATGCAGTATCTCGATGAGAATAAAGCTCACAGAGCACTCTGGAAGGGCGTTCCGATCTCCAGAGACGGTAAGGTAAGACTTCGTGACGGACGAACAGGCGAGTACTTCGACAGCCCTGTAACGATCGGTCACATGCACTACCTGAAGCTGCATCATCTGGTAGATGATAAGATCCATGCACGTTCCACAGGTCCATACTCCCTGGTAACACAGCAGCCTCTGGGTGGTAAAGCTCAGTTCGGTGGACAGCGTTTCGGAGAGATGGAGGTTTGGGCACTGGAGGCATATGGTGCTTCCTACACACTGCAGGAGATCCTGACAGTGAAGTCTGATGATGTGATCGGACGTGTTAAGACCTATGAAGCGATCATCAAAGGTGACAACATTCCTGAGCCAGGTATTCCTGAGTCCTTTAAGGTACTTCTTAAAGAGCTTCAGTCTCTTGGTCTGGATGTACGTGTGCTCAGCGAGGACGGATCAGAGGTACACATTATGGAAACCTCTGATTACGGAGATACTGATCTTCGTCATGTCATCGAGGGCGATTCCAGAGGACGCAGAGATGAGGAGTCCTTCGGTAAACACGGCTACACCAAGCAGGAGTTCAGCGGAGAAGAGCTTGTCAATGTAGAAGAAGATGAGGACATGGAAGACGAAGATGATATGATCGAGTTTGAAGAGTCCTTTGATGATGAGGAATAAGAAAGGGGAAAGAATACATGGCAGAAACAACCAACGCCAATGAAACATATCAGCCAATGACTTTCGATGCCATCAAGATCGGACTGGCGTCCCCTGAGAAGATCAGAGAGTGGTCACACGGTGAGGTTTTAAAACCTGAAACGATCAACTACAGAACCTTGAAGCCTGAGAAGGATGGTCTTTTCTGTGAAAGGATTTTCGGACCGAGCAAGGACTGGGAGTGCCACTGTGGAAAGTACAAAAAAATTCGCTATAAAGGCGTTGTCTGCGACAGATGCGGTGTTGAAGTAACCAAATCTGCCGTTCGTAGAGAGCGTATGGGACACATCGAGCTTGCAGCTCCGGTGTCTCATATCTGGTACTTTAAAGGAATTCCGTCCCGTATGGGTCTGATCCTTGATATTTCTCCGAGAACACTGGAGAAAGTGCTTTACTTTGCTAACTATATCGTTCTGGATCCTGCAGATTCCGGACTTATGTACAAACAGGTACTCACCGAGCGTGAGTACCAGGAAGCACGTGAGTCTTACGGAGAAGGATTCCGTGTAGGTATGGGTGCCGAGTCCATCATGGAGCTCCTTCAGGCTATCGATCTTGAAAAGGATTCCGAAGAACTGAAGGCAGAGCTTGTGGATGCAACAGGCCAGAAACGTGCAAGGATCATCAAACGTCTTGAGGTTGTGGAGTCCTTCCGTGAGTCCGGCAACCGTCCTGAGTGGATGATCATGACCGTTATCCCGGTTATCCCGCCGGATCTTCGTCCTATGGTACAGCTGGACGGAGGACGTTTTGCAACATCTGACCTGAATGATCTTTACAGAAGGATCATCAACAGAAACAACCGTCTGAAAAGACTTCTGGAGCTTGGTGCTCCGGATATCATTGTCCGCAACGAGAAGCGTATGCTGCAGGAGGCTGTAGATGCCCTGATCGATAACGGACGCCGTGGACGTCCTGTAACAGGCCCTGGAAACAGAGCTCTGAAATCCCTTTCCGATATGCTGAAGGGTAAATCCGGACGTTTCCGTCAGAACCTTCTCGGTAAACGAGTTGACTATTCCGGACGTTCTGTAATCGTCGTAGGACCTGAACTGAAGATCTATCAGTGTGGTCTTCCGAAGGAGATGGCTATCGAGCTGTTCAAACCTTTCGTTATGAAAGAGCTTGTTGCCAACGGAACTTCCCACAACATCAAAAATGCCAAGAAAATGGTAGAGAAGCTTGAGCCGGCAGTATGGGATGTCCTTGAGGACGTCATTAAGGAGCATCCGGTTATGCTGAACCGTGCACCTACACTGCATCGTCTGGGTATCCAGGCATTCGAGCCGATCCTTGTAGAAGGTAAGGCGATCAAGCTTCATCCGCTTGTTTGTACCGCGTTCAACGCTGACTTCGATGGTGACCAGATGGCTGTACATCTTCCGCTTTCCCAGGAAGCACAGGCAGAGTGCCGTTTCCTTCTGTTATCACCGAACAACCTTCTGAAACCGTCAGATGGTGGTCCTGTAGCCGTTCCTTCACAGGATATGGTCCTTGGTATCTACTACCTGACACAGGAAAGACCTGGAAACAAGGGTGAGGGCAAGTTCTTTAAGAGTGTCAACGAGGCAATTCTTGCATATGAGAACAAGGTCATCACACTCCAGACAAAGATCATTGTCCATTGTCATAAGACAATGCCGGACGGAACTGTTTTAAGCGGCAATGTTCAGTCCACACTGGGACGTTTCCTGTTCAACGAGATCCTTCCGCAGGACCTTGGATTTGTGGACAGAAGCGTACCTGGAAACGAACTGCTTCTTGAGGTTGATTTCCTTGTAGGTAAGAAACAGCTGAAGCAGATCCTTGAAAAGGTTATCAATACTCACGGTGCAACAAAGACAGCCGAGGTACTTGACTCCGTTAAGTCTATGGGTTACAAATACTCCACACGTGCAGCCATGACCGTATCTATTTCCGATATGACCGTGCCGCCGCAGAAGCCGGAGATGATCAAGCAGGCTCAGGATACTGTTGACCGTATCACAAAGAACTACAAACGTGGTCTTATCACAGAGGAAGAGCGTTACAAAGAGGTTGTTGATACCTGGAAGAAGACCGATGATGAGCTTACAAAGGCACTTCTTACAGGTCTTGATAAGTACAACAACATCTTCATGATGGCTGACTCCGGAGCCCGTGGTTCCGATAAGCAGATCAAACAGCTTGCCGGAATGCGAGGACTGATGGCTGATACAACCGGTCATACCATCGAGCTCCCGATCAAGTCAAACTTCCGTGAAGGTCTTGACGTACTGGAGTACTTCATGTCCGCTCATGGAGCTCGTAAAGGTCTTTCTGATACCGCTCTTCGTACAGCCGATTCCGGATACCTGACAAGACGACTTGTTGACGTATCCCAGGATCTGATCGTTCGTGAGGCGGACTGCTGTGAGAACAGAGCAGAGATCTCCGGTATGGTCGTTCGTGGATTCATGGACGGAAAAGAAGAGATCGAGAGCCTTCAGGAGCGTATCACAGGACGTTTCTCCTGTGAGACAGTTAAGAATAAAGACGGAGAAATCCTTGTTAAAGCAAACCACATGATCACACCGAAGCGTGCAGCCCGTATCATGAAAGAGGGCGTAAGCAACCAGACAGGCGGACCGATCGACAAACTGAAGATCCGTACCATCCTTTCCTGTAAGTGCAAGGTTGGTGTCTGCGCAAAATGTTATGGTGCGAACATGGCTACCGGTGAGCCGGTACAGGTTGGTGAGTCTGTTGGTATCATCGCAGCACAGTCTATCGGTGAGCCAGGTACACAGCTGACCATGCGTACTTTCCATACCGGTGGTGTTGCCGGTGGAGATATCACACAGGGTCTTCCTCGTGTCGAGGAGCTTTTCGAGGCAAGAAAGCCGAAGGGTCTTGCGATCATCACAGAGATCCCAGGTGTTGCCACGATCAACGACACTAAGAAGAAACGTGAGATCATCGTAAACGATCCGGAGACAGGCGATTCCAAGACTTACCTGATCCCATACGGTTCTCGTATCAAAGTCCTTGACGGACAGGTTCTTGAGGCCGGCGATGAGCTGACAGAAGGTAGTGTAAATCCGCATGATATCCTGAGAATCAAGGGTGTGCGTGCAGTTCAGGATTACATGATCCGTGAGGTTCAGCGTGTATATCGTCTGCAGGGTGTTGAGATCAACGATAAGCATATCGAGGTTATCGTTCATCAGATGCTGAAGAAGATCCGTATCGAGGATAACGGAGATACAGAGTTCCTGCCAGGAACACTTGTTGATGTCCTTGATGTTGAGGAAGTTAACGAGAAACTTGAGGCAGAGGGCAAACAGCCGGCAGAGGGAAAACAGGTTATGCTTGGTATTACCAAAGCATCCCTTGCTACAAACTCCTTCCTGTCAGCAGCATCCTTCCAGGAAACAACAAAAGTCCTGACAGAGGCTGCTATCAAAGGTAAGATCGATCCGCTGATCGGTCTGAAAGAGAACGTTATCATCGGTAAGCTGATTCCTGCAGGTACAGGTATGAAGCGTTACAGTGAGATCAGTCTTGACACAGGAATGCCGGAGGTAAAAACAGCTTCCGAGGAGCCTGAGGATACAGAGGAAATTTCCGTAGAGGAAGAGAAGACTGAGACTGTTCCGGAGGAAGAGACCATTGCTGTTGAAGAGACAGCAGAGGAAACTGCACCGGTAGAAGAATAAGTCTATATACCTTGCTAATATAAATAAATCTCCCCCCGGAAATCCGGAGGGAGATTTCTGTTTATAAGCAGGGATTTTCTGAGAGAGGAGGGATTGCGATGGACAAGGAACTGCCAATTTCCCCGTGGCCGGAATGGAAGATCGTAAGCAAGATCGGGGAGGGCTCTTTTGGAAGAGTGTATAAAGCTCAGAGAACTGAGAAGGGACGTTCTTTTTACTCGGCAATTAAGATAATCACAATCCCCGCCAGTAAAGGGGAGCTGGACAGTGTGCGCTCAGAATCCGGTGATGAAAAATCTGTCCGCGGTTATTTTGAAAATCTGGTGGAGGAGTGCATTCAGGAAGTAAGCACCATGGAGTATTTCCGGGGAAATTCCCATATTGTATCTGTAGAGGATTACAAGGTGATGGAATATCTGGACGAGATCGGATGGGATATTTTTATCCGCATGGAATATCTCACAAGCTTCATGGAATATTATGCGGGAAAAAATCTCACAGAAAAAGAAGTGATGAAGCTGGGTATCGATCTTTGCAGATCACTGGAATACTGTGGGCAGCTTCACATCATCCACAGGGATATCAAACCTGAGAATATTTTTGTATCCAGGTTCGGGGATTTCAAGCTGGGGGACTTTGGAATCGCCAGAGAACTGGAAAAAACCATGAGTACCCTTTCCAAAAAGGGAACTTATTCCTATATGGCGCCGGAGATGTACAGGGGAGAACAGTACGACAGCAGAGTGGACATTTATGCACTTGGCCTGGTGTTATATAAACTGATGAATCATAACAGGCTTCCGTTTCTGAATCTTGAAAAACAGCTGATCACATACAGAGATAAGGAAAACGCACTCACGAGGAGGATGTCAGGCGAAACACCGCCACCACCTGTGGATGCAGGAGAGGCTTTCGGCTCCGTTATCTTAAAAGCCTGTGCTTATGATGCAAAAGAACGATATCAGACTCCTGAGAAGTTTCGGGAAGCACTGGAAGAAATCCGGTATGGAGCAGCAAACAGAGAACAGGGAGTTCATGAGAAACCGAAACCAGTGGAGGAAAGACCTGTTCCGGAGTCCATGCCGAAGTTTCTTCAGGAGGGTGCAGCCAGACAGCTGGCAAGAACGAGTCAGCTGAATACGGATGCGATCCGTCAGGCACGTAAAAATCCTGTGCCGGTATCCATACAGCCGGAGAAACCGACAGCCGGAGAAATAGCAAAAAATGCAGCCCGGAATACGCCAAAGGCTCAGAGCACAATACAGAAGCCTCAGAAATCTGCATCCGGAAAAACAGCATCCGAAAAGGATAGCCTGTCCGGTTATCCGTCAGGACGTTCCCGTCAGTCAGATCCCGGTATAAGAAAAACCGGAGCTGTAAAGCCCAGAGTTACCTCTATCACAGATCTGGAAGACGACCGTGACCAGAATCTCCAGGAGTGGGAAGGATCCGTACCAGAGAATGACGGAAATGACGATGACAGAAGGAAACGGAAAGGTATTTTCAGAATGCTTATAACAGCCGGGATCCTTGTTGTGCTGATCGGCGGGATCCTTGCGGTACGAACGATACGGAAACCTGTGGATAACGGGGAACCTTCGTATACAGATTCCGATGATTCTGATGCTCTGAACAAAGGAAATTTCGGCACTGTAGACGATGCAGATAAAAGCTTCGCACAGGCAATGGAAACGATACGTGACCATGCGACAACCATAGAAAATGCTCTGGACAGTTATAGACGTGAAGGCACAGAGGGGGATCGCCTGCGCTTTTATAACGGATCAGGAGAGATCGCCAAAGTACTTGTATATCCCGGCAGTTCCGCAGATGGCGTTTATGAGGAATATTTTTACTGGGGCGAGCAGATGTTTTATACTTATGTATGGGACGGAGATGAAAAACAGTATTTTTATTATCAGGACGGCCTTCTGATCCGATGGATCGATGCAGATGGTAAGGTTCATGATAAAGAGAGTGATAACGACAAATATGTAGAACTGGGAGACAAATACTGGAGTAATTCTGTAGTGGAGCTTCAGCAGTAATGTCGAAGGGGTTTTACGAAAGGAAAAAGAATGGCCTATCAGATTGATTATGCGTATACATGTCACACCGGAAAGGTGAGGACAAATAATGAGGATAATTTCTGGTGCTGCGGAGTGCGCCTGCCGGTGCACAACCAGGGGGTTGACGGAATCCTGGCAGGTCATACACAGCACTGGCAGCTTCCAATGCTGGCTGTTTTTGACGGCATGGGCGGAGAAAGCTACGGTGAAATGGCAGCTTCTGCAGCTGTGGAAGCGCTGGGAGGCTTCTATGAAGAAAACAAAAAGACCCTGAAAAAAGAGCCTGTGGTTTTTCTGACAGGAGCCTGCGAAAATATGAATGAGGCAGTATGTCGCTACAGCAATGAAAACGGTATCAGAAGCATGGGAACAACCATGGCACTTTTGTCTTTCAGCGAAAAGGCGATCTATGCCTGCAACCTTGGGGATAGCCGTATCTACCGTCATTTTCAGGGGAAGTTCCAGCAGATTTCCACGGACCATGTGATTGGCGGAAAAATGCTGGGAAAAGCTCCGCTGACGCAGTATCTGGGCTTTCAGGAAGAAAACATGGCACTGGAGCCTTCTATCGTGGAGATCGGTTATCAGCCGGGAAGCTCGTATCTGATCTGTTCAGATGGAGTGACAGACATGCTTTCTGATCAGGAGCTTCAGAAGATCCTTGACGGGACAGAAACAGCAGAAGAAAAAGTAGGTAAGATCCTGGAACAGGCATTGGAAAGAGGCGGCAGAGATAATGTGACACTGGTCCTTGCACAGATCAGCGGCTATGAAGAAAAAAATATTCTCAAACGCTGGGCAGAGCGCCACAGTACCGGACGGTAATAAACCCGGGGAGTAAGAAAAGGGATAAGGAGAAAATTTGCGATGAGAAATCGAATGCAGGATCTTGATTTTGAACAGACAGTTGCCTTCGATTCAGTGAAGGACTTTGAATTTACAAGAAAGGCGGCACAGAAGTTCCGCCAGGTTGTCAGTCTGGATTCTTTTGAGGATGAGGATGCAGATGTTATTTTTCATTATCTTTACAAGGAGATGGAACTGGTTTCCTTTGGTGACTATCTGAAACGATATGTGTATGAGCGTGCAGAGCTTGAGGAGCCTTTTTCCCAGGTGCCGCAGGAAGTCTACAGGGAGATCGTTGTGGAATCCTTCAAGGAAACCTACACACCGAAATCCATGTCACCTACATCAGCCAAGTTGAGTTCTCTGGTGAATAACTGGCTGACTCAGGCATCTGTGAAGCGTGAAACAGTTTTTCTGCTGGGGTTCGGACTTCGGATGAGTACAGAGGATGTTTCAGATTTTCTGACCCGGGTGCTTCGTGAGCAGGATTTTGATTTTCATAATCCGGAAGAAGTGATCTACTGGTATTGTTACCGGAATCATCTTGGCTATTATAAAGCGGAGGAATATAAAGAAACCTACAAACAGATGACTCCGGTGGAAAAAAAGACCGGAGAGATCGTGTATGGCACAGGGCTTTGTCTGGACAGTGAAGAAAAGCTTCTGGAATATCTGGCTTTTCTGAAAGGAAGACATGATGATCCGAAATCAGAGAAGAGCCAGGCTTTTCAGGAATTTATGATCCTTCTGGAGCGGGCAAGGAAGATCATTGCAGCCATGTATCAGGAAGATGAGGAAGAAAACGGTGGCAAAAAGATCTGGAAGCCTGAGAATATCAGTGCTTCGGATCTGGAAAAGGTTATCTGCAGCGGGATCCCCATTAATAAAATGGGAAATCTCAAAAAGATGTCCGCATCCATTCTGGCAAAGCATTTCAGCCAGAAGCGCTTCAGCCGCCAGAGGATCAACAATATCCTGAACCATAAATTTCCGGTGGAGCGGTTCGATCTGATCACGCTGGAGTTTTTTGTGATCTCTCAGGAGATGGCAGAGGATGATCCGTATACGAGATATCGCCATTTCCTGGAGGAGATCCAGGAGATCCTGGCCCGCTGCGAAATGAGTGAGATCTACATAGTGAATCCATATGAGTGCTTTCTTCTGATGTGCCTGCTGACAGACTGTCCGCTGGCAGTATTTTCCGAGATTTGGGAAAAATCCTATGAAGAGGGAGAAGAAAAGAACTGAAAAAAGGATGATGCGTTTCGGTGACGCATCATCCTTTTTTTGTCCGATCCGGTAAGTCTGTTATTTTGCTTTTCCGGTTTTTACCGCACTTGCAGGTCCGGTCTTTACCTTCCTGTTTACTGTGCGGTATGGAACCAGTCTGTAGCTATATGTAACATTTTTTGCTGTCTTAAATGTATAGCTGGTATTTTTGTAAGAAATAGTTTTTACTTTTTTGAAGGAACCATTTCCTTTTTTCTGATAGATGACATAGCCGGTTGCTCCGGAAATCTTTTTCCAGGAAAGGGTCTGTTTTCCTTTGAGGGTTTTAAGCTTTATGGACGGACGGAGTAGATTCGGTTTCACAGTCACTGCTTTGGAAACTGGACTGTAAATATAACCGGAGGATGTTTTTTTGCTTGCACGGATCACGTAAGAATATTTATTTCCGATAGTGATCTTTGTGTCTTTGTATGAAGTAGTATTTGCGTTTAAAGTTTTGATCTTTGCGTATTTTCCGGAATTTGTTTTTTTGTAGAGAATATAGTTCCGGGCATTGTTTATACGGTTCCAGCGGAGCGTACAGCTGTTCCAGGAGGCAGAGGCCTTAATTGACGGTGCAGTTAATTTCGTGATCACAGGAGCCGGAGTGCCAGATGGCATTGGAGCCGGGGTAGTGGATGGCTTCGGAACTGGAGTAGCAGTAGGTTTCGGAGTCGGGGTAGCAGTAGGCTTCGGCGTTGGAGTAGCAGTAGGCTTCGGCTTTGGGGTAGCAGTAGGTTTCGGAGTTGGAGTGCTCGTTGGTGCCGGAGCAGATATTTTAAAGGTCAGGGACTGACTTGAAAAATAATTGTTGATTCCTGTAACCGTTACGGAGCCAGTGCCGGTTTTGGCGTTATCTTTCCAGGTAAGGATATAATCCGTGCCTTCCTGAAGCGTGTCCGAGCCGTATTTTACGGTAGGCTTCGGAGTTACTGCATTGCCGTTGAAGATCTGTTCCGGAATATCCGAAAGATCGCAAAGCTTTACAGATGTCATATGCCTTGAACCGGAATAATTCTGCTTATAGGAAAGTGAAAAATCCAGGATCTCATTGCTGGAGGAATAGTATACAGAAGTAATGCGAAAATCATCAGAGGTCAGTTGTGTGCCATTATAGGTGATGACCAGGTTATTTCGCAGATAAGAGGTTACACTTTCACTTTTGCAGTTTGGATCTGCCAGTTGGATGGTCTCACCGGAGAGCTTCAGTGGATTGATGGTGAAGTATTTGGAAAAACCGCTTCTGTAAATGCCGATACCGGTTATATGGACACGAGGTCTGTTGGTTCTGGAACTTGCCATGGTGTTATCATAATAAGAAAGGGTATAATCAACATCTTTCTTTAAAGTAACACCATTTAATGTGACCGTTGGCTCCGGCTTGAATTCTTTGCCAGGAGCATATTCATAATCCGGGATATCACCAATCTCAGCTTCCGTGATCGGGGTAAGGTCGATGTAGAAATATTTATTATTTTCACCGGTGAAATTTCCCTTACCGGAAACAGTAACATAAGCGTTTCCCTGCTGGGCATTGTTATGCCAGGAGAGTGTATAATCTACATTTTCTGTCAGGGTTATACCATTCCAGGTGACAGTGGGCTTCGGAGTTAGTGGAGTTCCGGTATACAGATAGGAGGACTGGGAAAAATCAATCTCTGCCTGAGAGAGATTGATCTGCCAGATACCGAAATTATTCGTCAGAGTTCCGGAATAAAGGCCAAGACCTGTGATCGTGAAAGTTCCCACACCGCTGTTCTGATTGTGGGAGAAAGAAATCGTATAATCTTTTCCCTCAGTCAGCGTACGACCATGGAATTTTAGTTCAGGAGAAAAAGTAATGGGACTTCCGGTATAGTTCCAGGAACTTGTATAGCGCAGAGAAGTCTCTCTGGAATTTTCCAGATCATAGTATGCATTGAGATCTGCAGACAGTGTTTTGTCCGGGCAGGATTTCAGTGTGGCAGAAACCGTAGTGGTTCCTCTGCTTTTCAGTCGGATAACACCGCTCTGATCCACAGTGGCAATGGAAGGATCTCCGGTTGACCATGTGAAAGAAGCTGGGTCAAGGCTGGAACTCATATAGCTGAATCCATTACAGGTTATATAGATAGCCAGTGTTTTCTGTTCTTCTGTGAATGTGATCGGAGAAGCTTCGTTGAAATGGATATTTATCAGCTTTGGAAGCACGGAAATAACAGGTGACACAGTCTGATTGGCAGGCTGTGTGCAGGCTTCTGTTGCGTGAGAAGAAAAGCACTGGATCCAGTAGAGATGACCGTTCTGTGAGTAGCAGCCGATTCCGGCAGAAACATTTTTGGAATTCATGATGTTCGTGTAATGTCCGGAAGATTCGATCCATGATTCCATAACTTCTTCAGGAGTTCCCTGGTTGATTGCAAGATTTTCACTTGGATTCTCAAAATAAGGAAAGGCTGAAAAACAGATGGAACCATTGGGACGGGTATGACTGGCGCAAACGGTCAGTTCTTCTGCTCTGGTCATGGCGCATTCCAGAAGGTTCTTATCCATAGTGACAGGATTCCGGTTCTTTTTGGCACGTTCCTGATTTACCAGATCAAGGACCTGGTAAGCATAATCATAGCGGCGGATACCCTGACTGAGTTTCAGCTGGACAGCAGTCTGGTCAGAGGCGGCCTGCACACGGACAATGTTGCCCGGCGCCAGCAGAAGAAGCAGAAGCAGTAGCGCAGGCCATAATAAGTATCTTGTTTTTTTCTCTTTTGTCTGATTCATGATGTTTTCCTTACCAATATAATATAAAGATATTTTCTTTTGTTATTCGTTATAGTATCCATAGATCGCACGGCTGTCCTGTGCGATGGTGTTCTGTGCAGCAGAGGTATCGTTAAGATACTGTGACATAAAGCAGACTACCAGGTCGATCCCCTTTGCAGTGTCATAGATGATGCCGGCATCGTTTTCTACGTGATCCAGTTCACCGGTTTTGTTGGCAACCTTTACCTCGGAAGGCATCTGAGCCGGGATCTTGTTTTTCCTGGTCTGCATTTTCAGAAGACGATACATATATTCGGCTCCTGCCAGAGTATCGTTGTTATCGGTAGCAGTACCCTTGTCGATCTGATAGATGGTCTTCAGAAATTTTCCACAATCCTTTGCGGAAGTGTAGTTATCCCCTTTGGAATTATCTGCAAGAAGAAGACGTCCCATGGAAGTGCTGGTGTATCCGTGATCCTGACAGAATTTATTCACACGGGCCATTCCGGCTGCGTCATCCCCGCCGCCAAGATAATTGACAAGTGTATTGGCAGCATCATTGTCGCTGACTGTGATCATGGAGTTCAGTGCATTGTCCAGCTGATCCTTGCTGTATTTGGAGGAAAGACTGTCATAATCTTCATATACGGCACCCATGATATAGAGCTTGATCAGGCTGGCAGCCTGCATCTGCTGATCGTTGATGGTACCTTCGGTATTTTTTGCAAGATTGCATACATATACGGACCAGGTTCCGTTATCGGTGGGAAGAAGAGACTGTACCTGGTTCAGAAGGTTGTCCATGCTGGAATCCGAATTGTCTGTGAAAGTGCTTCCGCTGGATGGAGAAAGAGTTCCTTCTTCCTGAGTGGAAGAAGAACTGTCCTTGCTGCCGGAAGAGTCGGAAGAATCGGAGGCTGCAGATGTATCTGTGGATTCTTCCTGTACGGAAGGACCCTGGACTTCAGCTGAAGATGCTGCGGCAGCAGCGCTGGAAACGGTAGGATCATCAGGATAAAGAGCATCCAGCTGATCGGCTTTGCTGCTGAGCTCAGCGGCAGAGTCAGAAACCTCCTGCACGCTTTTCTGCAGCTTATTGACTTTGGCCTGAAGAGACGCAAGCTTGTCCAGGGAGCGGACATTCAGTGCACCAAGTCCTGCCAGGGCGATGACAAGCACTGCGATCACAATATATAGAAATGTATTTTTTTTCATATATAAACAAACTCCTTTTTATTATTGGAAATAAGCATCGATTCCATTGGCGATCCCTTCTGCCATAGTCTGCTGGAAGGAGGAATCCGCCATTTTCAGATCATCGCTCTGGTTGGTCATAAATCCCATTTCCACAATCGTCACCGGGATCGTGCTCCAGTTAATACCTGTCATGGAATCTGTGTAGATGATCCCGCGGTTCTGGAAGCCGGTAGCTGCGCAGTAGGAATCCACAATGCATTTGGATAGTTTGTTGGAACTGTCATAGAGACTGGAAACATAAGGATTCTGCTGGGACGGACACATGGTCAGAGCACCGGAGACATCTGCAGAATCATCTCCGTTTGCATGGATACGGACACAGATCTCCGCACCCTGGGAAGCGACCAGCTCTGCACGCTCCTTGTTGCTGATAGCGGTATCATTGTCTGTTCTTGTCATTACTACCTGGTATCCACGTTGTTCCAGGATATCCTTAAGCAGAAGAGAAACATCCAGGTTCAGCTGATACTCCGGGAGACCGCTGAAGGAACCTCTGGTTCCGGTGGAAGCCTTGGCCTTCATGGTGGAGGAACCGGGGCCGTTCGGTTCTGTGGCACTCATATCAACATTTTCACCCTGATGTCCGGGATCGATTCCGACGATATGGCCGTTGTTGGAAGCAGAAGAGGTATCATCACCGCCATCGGTGAATCCCTCACCACCGGCTTCACTGAAAACGGAAGGTTTGGTTGTTTTCTGGCTGTTTTCGGATTCCGGCGCTCGTTCGTGCTCTCCAGTGCTGTTTTTGACAGCTTTTTCTGTCTGTGCCCGCTGTTGCAGGTATTTGTCGGCTGCCTGTTTCTTTTCGATCTTAGCTGTATAAAGTTCGATGTCTTCTTTCATGGATTTCTGCTTTTGCTGGACCGGTTTGATCACGGATGCCATTTTCTGGTCAACGGTATCAATCTTCCGGTAGGTTTTATAGCTTAAACCAAAAAGCAGTCCAATACAGATAAGACCCGTCAGAAACAGGACGATCGCCATCAGATGAGGCTTTTTTTCCATAAATTCATGTCCTTTCTGGGTGGATATTTTGTATTTGTAAATATTATAAAGAAGGAGGTAGGAAAAAGCAATTGTGAAATTGGTGTTGACAACAGGGAAAAGTGTGATACTATATATATAAAATAATTATATATAAAAATTTTATATATAAAATAATTACATAAAGAGGTGAGCGTATGTATTACTATCCGGTGTCAGCTGTGCTGACGGAATGTCTGATCCTTTCCGTTGTGGAACAGCAGGATTCTTACGGGTATGAGATCAGCCAGACGGTGAAGATGGTTGCATCTATCAAGGAGTCAACATTGTATCCGATCCTGCGTAAGCTGGAGACAGGTGGTTATCTCACAACGTATTCCGAGGAGTTCCAGGGCAGGAAGCGAAAGTATTATTCCATCACAGAAGCCGGGCGTGATCAGCTGGAATATCTGAGGAAAGAGTGGAGAGAATACCGCGATACTATAGACGATATTGTGGAAGGGAGACTTCGAAAATGACAAGAAAAGAGTATATGGAGCAGCTGAAGAAATATCTGAAGCGGCTTCCAAAAGAAGATTATGACAATGCCATTGAGTATTTTTCGGAATACTTCGATGAGGCTGGACCTGAGAATGAACAGCAGGTTATGGAAGAACTGGGACAGCCTAAAGAGGCGGCAAGGGAACTGCTTCTGAACCTTTTACAGGAGAGTGTTGGTGACAGTAAAGACATCACCGAGGAAAAAACAGCAGCTTTGCCGGCAGCAGGTTCATATTACGGAGAGAGCTCCCATGCACATAGCCGGACAGATTCAAGAAACCTGAGTACAACAGGGTACAGTACATCCGCAGGAAAGAAGCGTTCTCCCGGAAAGATCATTCTTCTCGCATTTCTGGTGATCTGTGCATCGCCGGTGAGCATTGCGCTGCTGTTTGCAGGCCTTGCAGTACTGGCAGCAGTGGTGCTTGTCATCGCAGCAGTGATCTTTTCCATGGCAGTTACAGGTGTATCAGCAATTGCCGGAGGTATCGTGCTCACAGGTTTCGGCATGACATTGATCGCAAGATCTCTGGCAGCAGCCTGCATGATGGTCGGCAGTGGATTTCTGATGGCAGGTGCGGGAATCCTCGTTGGAGTACTTACCATATATATATGTAAATGGTGTGCAATGGGAATCGGCCGTCTGGTTAACAGACTTGTAAGAAAGAAGGTGCATAAAAATGAATAAGATTGCAAAAACAGTGCTGATGACAGGTACAGCACTCTGTGTAGCGGGAGTTGTTCTTTCCACAGCAGGATATTTTGCAGGGGGAAAAGATTTCACATATACTTCAGATCATATGTATGTATCCGGAGGAAATTCTTCCAGTCGTAAAAATCTTACAGTAATGAAAAAAGAACAGATTGATGATTTTATGAAGCTGAATGTGGATTTTGAGGATTTTGATCTGGATATCCGTACCTCAGATGATGACCATTATTATATGGAATATAAGCTTGAGAAAAACGGGAGGAAAAATCCTCTGACCTGGAAGGATAAGGATGGAGAGCTCACGCTTGAGGAGTCTGCAGGCGGCAGTGGAAGTTATTATATAACCTATGATCTGGGGATATTCTCTACACATGCGGATCTGACAGAAAAGAAAGATGCATTGAATACGGTGGTTCTTTATATTCCGGAGAAGGCACAGCTTTCCGAAGCGGAGCTTCAGCTTTCCGACGGGGATCTTGCTGCCGATCAGCTTTTGTGTAAAGAAATGACCCTGGAACTTCTCAATGGAGATCTGATGCTGGACAAGGGCGAGTTCGAAAAGTTTGATGCAAAGCTTTCCGACGGGGATCTGAATGTAAAAGAACTTCAATGTACAGATAACATGCAGCTGAAATCCGGAAACGGAGATGTGACCATAAAAAAGGCAGAGCTTGCAGATGGGCAGATAGCTCTCAGCGACGGAGATATTCAGATAGACAACAGCAGCTTTAACGGAGATATGAAGATCAATAGCTCCTGCGGTGATGTTTCTGTAGAAATGAAGAACGGCAGTGCAGAGAAAACCAATATTTATCTGAAAGCTACAGACGGAGATGTGGACACGGAGGGGCTTTCCAGGGGAAAAACCGACAATGAGGAAGACACCTCTGTTTATGAGAACAAGGCCGGTGCTTCAGCACCGACTTTAAATGTGGAATGCAGCGATGGGGATATTACATTAACAGAATCTGAAAAATAAAGAATATGAATATCCGCCTGACTATGCATCTGCTTGTAAAAATCCTAAAAAAGAATAAATGAAATTATATGAAGCGCAGGGGTTTTTCCGGAGAAAAATTCCTGCGTTTTTTGGCTGAAATGTATTGACAAATCCCTGTACTATGATATAATTCAATCAAATCACAGAAAACATATATAGTTACTAGGAAATAAGGAAATGGACATAAAGGAAATAAGGAGGATATCATCATGGGTAAAATTTACGGAAGCGCACTGGAACTGATCGGAAACACACCGCTTGTAGAGGTTAAGAACGTAGAGAAGTCTGAGGGACTTGAGGCTACAGTACTTGCCAAGCTTGAGTATTTTAACCCGGCAGGAAGTGTTAAGGACAGAATCGGTAAGGCAATGATCGAGGATGCAGAGCAGAAAGGTGTCCTGAAACCAGGCGCAACCATTATCGAGCCAACATCCGGTAACACAGGAATCGGACTTGCAGCCATCGCAGCTGCCAAGGGCTATAAGACGATCCTCACCATGCCGGAGACCATGAGTGTTGAGAGAAGAAACATCTTGAAGGCATATGGTGCAGAGGTAGTTCTCACAGACGGAGCCAAGGGAATGAAGGGTGCCATTGCCAAGGCAGAAGAGCTTGCCAAGGAGATTCCGGGAAGCTTCATCCCGGGACAGTTTGAGAACCCGGCTAACCCGAAGGCACATGCAGCAACAACAGGTCCTGAGATCTGGAATGACACAGACGGAAAGGTAGACATTTTCGTAGCAGGTGTCGGCACAGGCGGAACGATCACCGGTACAGGTGAGTACCTGAAGAGCCAGAACCCGAATGTGAAGGTAGTTGCTGTTGAGCCTGCAACTTCTCCTGTACTTTCTGAGGGAAAAGCAGGCCCGCATAAGATCCAGGGTATCGGCGCAGGTTTTGTTCCGGACACACTTGACACCAAGGTTTATGACGAGATCATTCCGGTAGAGAACGAGGATGCATTTGAAACATCCAAACTCCTTACCAAGAAAGAGGGAATCCTTACAGGAATTTCCTCCGGTGCAGCTCTCTATGCTGCGATCCAGCTTGCAAAACGCCCGGAGAACAAGGGGAAAGTGATCGTAGCACTTCTTCCGGACAGTGGAGACCGTTACTACTCCACACCACTGTTTACAAAATAATCGATCCGAAGACCGCTTCTTTTGCCCCGAAGCGTGATTCTGCGGGATTATTTACGGCGCTCCTGAATGCCTGTCCAAGCAGGCTGCCGGAGCGCCGGTTTTATTCTTGATTTCATCGAATTAAGTAAGCCCTCTGTGGGGCTGTGGTTACTGTTCACTGGTAAGGTCCCGCGAAAAGCAATAAGCAGTGTGTGTGGACTTGCTTGTATCTTGTAGCTTTTTCAGGTATAATAGAGAAAACAAACAAAACCTATTAACAATATAAAGAATAAAGTCTGCAAAGCAGATTCTGCTTTCTATGAAAGAAGATACAGGAAGCTGCCTGTGTATCACAGAGAAGGGTGCCGGTTATGGAATACAGAGGAATATTTCCGGCTGAACAGCTACACAATAACAGAAAGAGCAAAAGGCTATAAATCAGAAGAATACTGAAATATTGGAGGTAAATATTACATGAGGATTTCTACAAGAGGAAGATATGCGCTGAGACTGATGTTGGATCTTGCTACAAATTATACAGGAAAACCGATCCGCCTGAAGGATGTGGCGAAGCGCCAGGAGATCTCCGATAAATATCTGGAGCAGATCATCTCCATTCTGAACAAAGCAGGCTTTGTCCGCAGTGTCCGTGGCCCTCAGGGTGGCTATGCACTGCAGCAGACTCCGGATAAATACACCATCGGAATGATCCTCCGCCTCACAGAAGGAAGCCTTTCCCCTGTGGAATGTCTGGACGACAACGGAGCCATCTGTGACCGTGAGGAGAACTGCGTCACCCAGATCCTCTGGAAAAAGCTGGACGACGCCATCAAAGGTGTGGTAGATCATATAACACTGGAAGACCTGATGAACTGGCAAGCCGTGAAGGCGGACGAATATATCATATAAAAAAAGCTGCGCAAGCAGCTTTTTTTATATCACATTTTTTTACTAACATTTTACAAAACCGCGATTTTATATTTTACCTTCCATTCCTATAATAACACCTGTATTTAAGCAGTAAGCAAGTAAAAATGATCATAGAAATGAGGAGAAAAAAATCATGAAAAAAAGAATCGCAGGTATCTTAACAGCAGCACTTATCGGAACTACAGTAATGGGAACCGTTGTAATGGCAGCACCATCCGGAGCGATCGACGTAATTTCCCGTGAGGACGGATCCGGAACACGTGGAGCATTCGTAGAGCTGTTTGGGATCGAAGAAGAAAAAGACGGCGAGAAAGTAGATATGACAACACAGGAAGCAAGCATCACAAACAACACAGATGTAATGCTTACCACAGTAGCAGGCGATGAGAACTCTATCGGATACGTATCCCTTGGTTCCCTCAACGATACAGTAAAAGCAGTAAAGATAGACGGAGCAGAGGCAACAGCAGAGAACGTTGCAGATGATACATACAAGGTAGCACGTCCGTTCAACATCGTAACAGGCGACAAGCTCAGTGATGCAGCACAGGATTTCATCAACTACATCATGAGCTCTGACGGACAGGACATCATCGAAAAAGAAGGCTACATCAAAGTAGATGAAAAAGCAGAGGCATACAAAGCCGGAGATGCAAAAGGCAAAGTCGTAGTTATGGGATCTTCTTCCGTAGGACCTGTAATGGAGAAGCTTGCAGAGGCATATCAGAAAACAAACAAAAACATCACAGTAGAAGTTCAGGTCAGCGACTCCACAACAGGAATCAACAGCGCAACAGAGGGTGTATGTGATATCGGAATGGCATCCCGTGAGCTGAAGGACGAGGAAACAGAGAAAGGTGTTAAAGCTACAGAGATCGCAAAAGATGGTATCGCAGTCATCGTAAATAACGACAATGACCTTGAGGAGCTTTCAAGTGACCAGGTAAAATCCATCTTCACAGGTGACATCACAGACTGGGAAGACGTGACCAAATAAATTCCCAGGTAAAAAACGATTGAAGTATCTTACAAAGAGCGGCGATCATGACAAGGTCAGGAAAGCCGCTCCGTTATATATCAGCACAGTGGATATCCACTGGAACAGAGAGAAAGGTGTCTTATGAATCATTTAGGAGAAAAGGCCATGAAGGTCGTTTTCCTCATTGCGGCCTGTGCATCGGTTCTTGCAGTATTTCTTATTTGTGTGTTCCTTTTTGCAAACGGCCTTCCTGCAATGGGAAAGATCGGTCCCTTAAAATTCCTCTTCGGAACAGAATGGAGACCAACAAACGATAAATTCGGAATCCTGCCAATGATCGTGGCAAGTATTTATGTAACTGCAGGAGCAATCCTTATCGGAGTTCCGATCGCACTTTTTACATCCGTATTTATGGCAAGATATTGCCCGAAAAAAATCTATAAACCACTGAAATCTGGTATTGAGCTTATGGCAGGCGTTCCATCCATCGTATATGGCTATTTTGGTCTGGTTCTCCTGGTACCGCTGATCCGCCAACTGTTCGGAGGAACCGGAAGCAGTATGCTGGCAGCATGTATCCTTCTGGGAATCATGATCCTTCCGACGATCATCGGAGTTACGGAATCGGCAGTACGAAGCGTTCCGGAAAGCTATTATGAAGGCTCACTTGCACTTGGCGCAACAAAAGAAAGAAGCATTTTCTTTGTTATGCTTCCGGCAGCAAAGTCAGGAATCCTGGCAGGCGTTGTCCTTGGGATCGGACGTGCCATCGGTGAGACCATGGCCGTGATCATGGTAGCCGGAAACCAGCCACGTATGCCGAAGGGACTTCTTCAGGGTGTCCGTACCATGACTGCAAACATCGTAACAGAGATGGGATATGCATCAGGACTTCACAGAGAAGCACTGATCGCAACAGGAGTTGTACTCTTTGTATTTATCCTGATCATCAACTTAAGTCTTTCACTGCTGAACAGGAGGGCGGAGTATGCAAACTAACGTATCAGTAACTGCAGATCCTGCGGCAGAAACAACCATGAAAAAAAGAAATACACTTACCATAGGAGACCAGCTGAAGTCTTATGCAAGACATCCCGGTGCAGGAGTCCTGGCATTTCTCACACTGCTGGGAGCAGTGATCACTTTTGCACTGCTGTTCTTCCTGATCGGCTATGTGCTTGTAAAAGGTATTCCCTATCTGAATGCAAGTCTGTTCAGCCTTACCTATACCTCAGAGAACGTTTCCCTTCTCCCGTCACTGATCAATACCCTGATCATGACACTGGTATCTCTGGCGATTGCCGCTCCGGTAGGAATCTTTGCAGCGATCTTCCTTGTGGAATATGCAAAAAAAGGCAGCCGTTTTGTAAAGCTGATCCGTATTACCGCAGAGACACTTTCCGGTATTCCATCCATCGTATATGGTCTGTTCGGTATGCTGTTCTTTGTAACTGCATTGCACTGGGGCATGTCTCTTCTTTCCGGTGCCCTGACCATGGTGATCATGGTACTTCCCCTGATCATGCGTACCGCTGAGGAAGCACTGAAATCTGTTCCGGATTCTTACCGTGAGGCAAGCTTCGGACTTGGAGCAGGCAAGCTCCGTACTATTTTTACGATTGTACTTCCCTCCGCAGTTCCTGGAATCCTGGCAGGTGTGATCCTGGCCATCGGACGTGTGGTAGGTGAGACTGCAGCACTTCTTTATACCTCCGGTACTGTTGCGGCAGTTCCAAACAGCCTGATGGGTTCCGGACGTACCCTGGCACTTCACATGTATGTGCTTTCCAGTGAGGGACTTCATGTAAACCAGGCATCTGCAACAGCAGTAGTCATTCTGGCATTTGTACTTGTTATCAACGGACTGTCCGGTCTGGTAGCCAGAAAAATTGCGAAAGGATAATGATCGATCATGAGTGAAAATACAAAAATTTCAATTGACAATATGAATCTCCATTACGGAAGCTTTCATGCCCTGAAGGGAATCAATATGGAGATCCCGGAAAAGGAGATCACAGCATTTATCGGACCAAGCGGCTGCGGTAAATCCACACTTCTGAAATCCTTAAACCGTATGAATGACCTTGTGGAAGGCTGTACCATCACAGGAAAGGTAGAGCTTGACGGGGAAGATATTTACGGAGATATGGATGTGAATCTTCTGCGTAAACGTGTGGGAATGGTATTCCAGAAGCCCAATCCGTTCCCGATGAGCATTTATGATAATATTGCATACGGTCCGAGAACACACGGTATCCGTTCCAAGGCAAAGCTGGATGAGATCGTGGAAAAATCTCTCCGTGATGCGGCAATCTGGGATGAGGTCAAGGACCGCCTGAAAAAAAGTGCTCTTGGAATGTCAGGCGGACAGCAGCAGCGTCTCTGCATTGCCCGTGCCCTGGCAGTACAGCCGGAGGTGCTTCTTATGGATGAGCCCACATCTGCCCTGGACCCTATCTCCACTTCCAAGATCGAGGATCTGGCAGTAGAGCTTAAAAAGGATTACACCATTGTCATGGTCACACATAACATGCAGCAGGCAACCCGTATCTCCGACAAGACAGCATTTTTCCTTCTTGGTGAGGTTGTGGAATTTGCGGATACAGACAAGCTGTTCTCCATGCCGGCAGATAAGCGTACAGAGGATTATATTACAGGAAGGTTTGGTTGATATTATGTCAGAACGTTTTGTAAGACAGCTGGAAGAGCTTCACGTGGAACTGATCACCATGGGAAGTCTCTGCGAAAAAGCAATTTCACTTTCTGCCAAAGCTATTCAGGGTGAAGGCGGGATGACTCTCATTGGCAAGATCTTTGAGACGGAAAAAGAGATCGATGCACAGGAAAGAGAGATCGAAAATCTCTGCATGAAGCTTCTTCTTCATGAGCATCCGGTAGCTGGAGATCTGCGATCTATTTCCGCAGCGCTGAAGATGATCTCCGATATGGAACGCATCGGTGACCAGGCAGCAGATATTGCGGATCTGTCCAAGCATATCGAGGACAAAGCAGTTACCGGAGATATCATTAATATCCGGAAGATGGCAGAGGATACTGTCCGGATGGTTACAGAAAGTATCGATGCCTTTGTAAAGGGTGATCTTGAGCTTTGCAGAAAGGTTATTGACGATGATGATAAGGTGGACGATGCCTTCAATGATATTAAGGAAAAGCTGGCCGAGGTTCTGAATAACGGAAAGCCGGATGCAAGCATCGGTCTGGATATCCTTATGGCTGCAAAATATTTCGAGCGTATCGGTGATCACGCTGTGAACATTGCAGAGTGGGTGGAATATTCCATCACAGGAAACCACAGAAGCGGTTCCAGCCATACAGATAACTATTTTGTTGAGGAATAGAAATAAGTAAGAGCAGATTGCAAAGAGTTGCATTATTGTAAAAAAGTGCTGTGGTATTGAAAGGATATCACAGCACTTTTTATAATGTGATGAAATTTACAAGGATTTAACTTTTTCCGGATAATTATTTTTACATTGCTTTTGTAAAATGCTATATAGATTTCGGAGAAAGGAAAGGGCTGAGCTTTGAGTAAAAAAATATTTAAGTATATCATGCTGGTTTCATCACTGATCACAGTACTGGGACTGGCATTTGTCGTGGGGATCCTTTATCACTATTTTCAGGGACAGCTGATGGGTGAGCTGAAGAAAGAAGCCGTGTATATTTCCAGAGGTGTGGAAAGTACCGGGACAGATTATCTGAAGAAGCTGAATGATGAGGATTCCAGGATCACTTATGTGGATGAAAGTGGAAAAGTTATCTACGACAATGAGGCAAATGTGGAAAGCATGGATAATCACGGACATCGCAAGGAGATCCGTGAAGCAGAGATCAACGGAGAAGGTGCGGATGAAAGAATGTCATCCACGCTTTCCGAAAAAACAATGTATTATGCAGTACGCCTTGAAAATGGCAATGTGCTGAGAGTTTCCAGTAACCAGGCTTCTGTATGGATGCTGCTCCTGCAGCTGCTTCCGCCTTTTGCTGCAGTTCTGATACTTATGCTGCTCCTATCCGGCGTATTTGCATCCAGGCTTTCCGGGAAGGTTGTGGAACCTCTTAATGGGCTTGATCTGGAGCATCCGGAGGAGAATGATGCCTATGATGAGGTACAGCCGCTTCTCAGCAAGATTGGCAGACAGAGCCGGCAGATCCGTCTGCAGCTTGAGGCAGCCAGAAGACAGCAGAAAGAATTTTCTATTATCACGGAGAACATGCAGGAGGGACTTCTTGTGATCGACCGTTATACCATGGTACTTTCTGTCAATTCCAGTGTGGGAAAGCTTCTTAAAGTAAAGGAGATCAAAACAGGAGAAAGTGTATATCTTCTGAACCGCTCGGAGGAGTTTCGAGGTGTCGTTAGGCAAGTCCTTGAAGGAAAGCATGAGAACAAGATCCTTCGTCTGGATGGCAGTGAGATTCAGGTGATCGCCAATCCTGTCACAAGAGAAAATAAGACAGAGGGTGCGGTGATCCTTCTGGTGGATGTGACCGAAAAAGTAGAAAGGGAACAGCTGCGAAGGGAATTTTCCGCCAATGTTTCCCATGAACTGAAAACGCCGCTGACTTCCATTTCCGGATTTGCTGAGATCATGCAGGATGGATTTGTGAAGGATGAGGATGTGAAGGTTTTTGCAGGACGCATCTATAAGGAAGCGCAGAGACTGATCCGTCTGGTTGGGGATGTGATCCGGATCTCCCGTCTGGATGAGGGTGGATTGCCGTATCAGTGGGAAAAACTGGATCTTTACAGTCTGACTCATGATATTTTTTCTACTTTACATGAAGCTGCCGAAAAGCAGGAAGTGCATATGTATATGGAAGGCGGAAGTACAGTGCTGGATACAGTGCCGACGATCATGGAAGAGGTTCTCTATAATGTCTGCGATAATGCTGTCAAATATAACCGCCGGGGTGGAGAGGTCTTTGTGAGACTGAAGGATGGCGAGGATGCAGTTCGCGTGAATGTGCGGGATACAGGGATCGGTATTCCGAAGGAAGATCAGGAACGCATTTTTGAACGCTTTTATCGGGTGGACAAAAGCCATTCCAAGGAAATCGGCGGAACCGGTCTTGGCCTTTCTATTGTGAAGCACGGGGTAAAAACTCTGAACGGCAGGCTGTGGCTTAACAGTGAACCGGGACAGGGAACCGAGATCCTTATGGAATTTCCGAAACATCATATGGAAAAGGAAGCAGCAGAGTGAACATAGGTCGTGCAGCGATGATGTTCATAGGCATGCAGCAGAGTGGAAGATGAAAGGCCGTTCTGTTGTATGTATCTGCTGCTTTTTATATCATAGTATATTGCTGGTTGGAGGTTGATGGTTTGACAGACCGGAAGGGTTATGCTATCTTATGTAATAATAATCAGAATAAGCAACAGGAAAGCGGATGATAACGGTCCGCTTTCTGTATTATAATTGGTTCGGAATAATTCCGGACGATACTGAGGGGAATAAAAATATGATACAGGCAATTGTTTTACTGGTGTTCCTGATCCTTCTGAATTCTGTTTTCGCAGGTGCGGAAATGGCGATTTTGTCCATGAATGAAGCAAAGATGAGGGTGCTGGCGGAAGAGGGAGATCACCGGGCGCAGATTTTGATAAAGTTTACAGAACAGCCGGCACATTTTATGACAGCGATCCGTGTAACGGTAACTACGGCAGGATTTCTGCAGAGCGCTTTTGCGGCAGAATATTTTGCACAGCCGATGACAGAGGCACTGATAAAGACAGGGATAGATGTACCGCAGAATATTCTGAAGATCGTATGCATGATCATTGTGACCATACTGCTTTCCTATGTAAGTCTTCTGTTCGGAGAACTGGTGCCAAGACGTCTGGGAATGAAAAATCCGGATGAGCTGTCTCTGCGTCTGGCAGGACTTCTTAAGATCGCGATGATCGCAGTCTGGCCGGCTACTGCACTTCTGACAGTAACTGCCAATGGTGTGCTGTATCTGATGGGGATCAAACCGGAAGAAAAAGAGGAGCAGGCCACAGAGGAAGAGATCCGTATGCTGCTTACAGAGGGAAATGAACAGGGCAGCATCCAGCAGGAAGAAAGCGAGATGATCCAGAATGTTTTTGACCTGGATGATACTGCGGCAGATGAGATTTGTACACACAGAAGAGATGTGGTTGTCCTCTATATGGAAGACTCCGATGAGGAATGGGAACGGATCATCAGAGAGAACCGTCACACCTTTTATCCGGTATGCGGGGAAGACCAGGATGATATTATCCATATTCTGGACACCAGAGATTATTTCCGCCTGGATGACAGATCCAGAGAAGCTGTTCTGCATCATGCCTGTTATTCACCGTTTTTTGTACCGGAATCCATGCGTGCCAACCTGATCTTCCGGGAAATGAGGGAAAAACGGGATTATTTTGCAGTAGTGCTGGATGAATACGGCTGCTTTGTGGGAATTGTCACTCTGCATGATCTTGTGGAGACGCTGGTGGGAGATATTGACGACAGGACAGATCTGCCGAAGCCGGATGATATTGAGAAGACAGGAGAACATATCTGGAAAATACAGGGAGGAGCGATCCTGGATGATGTGGCAGAGGTCATAAATGTGGAGCTTCCTGTAGAAAAATATGATACTTTCAGCGGCTTTGTCTGCGGAGTTCTGGAACGTGTACCGGAGGACGGAGAACAATTCCGATGCAGCTGGAAAAATCTGGATATTGTGGTAAATCAGGTCAGAAACCATACCGTTGTGGAGGGAATCGTTCATGTTCAGCCAGAGAAAAAAGTGCAGGAACAGAAAGAAGAGATCTGACAAAACCTTGTTCAGCCAGGTCATGGGACAGTTATCGGGAGAAAGATCTCCGGGGATTTATGGACATTTTCGAACATGTTGTTGCTTGAAAGTATGTTATTTTTATGACATAATAAGGAAATAACCCGAGGAAAGCTTGTGATGGGGGAGAGAAAATGCCAGGTTTTACAAGACAGATCATACTGCATACACTGACGGAACTTATGAACGAAAAACCATTGTCCAAGATCACGGTAAAGGACATCGTGGAACGCTGTGGAGTAAACAGGAATACATTTTACTACCATTTCAGGGATATTCCGGATGCAGTGGAAGCAATGGTAAAGGAAGAGCTGAATGACATTCTGAAGGATCAGAAAGTACCGGAATCAGTCAGCGACTGTATGGAAATCCTTGTCAACGCAGTTCAGAAGAACAAAAAAGCCATGATACATCTGTACCGCTCGATCCAGAGGGATGTATTTGCCGATTATCTGGATCATGCCGCAGAGCGTGTGGTGGAGGAGCTGATCAACAGGGCGGTCGGAGACTTTGAAATGGATCAGGAAGATAGGCATCTTATAAGCCGGTATTATAAATGCGTATTTGTGGGAGTGATCCTGGACTGGCTGCGGCATGATATGGATTATGATATCCTGTCAGATATGCATAAGCTGGAGTATATTTACGAGAAGAGCCTTGAGAGTCAGTACAAAAATCTGAAAGAAAAGCTATGATTTCAACTAAATGAAGATTAAAAATATCCATTTAGCTGTAGAACAGGAATGTCCTCGAATTTTATTAAGGTATAGAAACGGTTAATTTTGAGCTGGTGTCTAAAATTTAGGCACTGGCTCTTTTTTGTCTGTTTTTTTAAACGACACAGGGATGTATAATTCAGTACAATAAATGAGAAAAAATTATCAAGGAGGGAACGTATGGATGACCTGAAACAGCTGAAGCTTGTAAAAAACATCTACATCGTCATGTCATTACTGTTCTGTGTGCTGGGTATTTTTCTGATGGCAAGGCCCAAAAGCTCTGTAAAAATGCTGTGCGTGCTTATGGGAATCATGCTGATCCTGTACGGGGCTATTAAGATCAGCGGATATTTCACGAGAGATGCTTTCTGTCTGGCATTTCAGTTTGATCTGGCTTTCGGGATCTTGCTGATGGCAGTGGGAGTGATCCTGATAGCCAGAAAAAATTTCGCAGTGGATCTTATTTTTTCCGTGTTCGGAATCCTGATCCTGGCAGATGCCCTGTTTAAGATCCAGATGTCTGTAGATGCGAAGAGATTCGGTCTGGCGCTGTGGTGGCAGATTCTGCTGGTCGCACTGGTCACCGGAGTGATCGGAGTTCTGGTTTTTATCAGACCATGTGAAGCAGCAGCTACGATGATGGCACTGGTAGGATTTTCCATTTTACTGGAAGGGATCCTCAATCTATGGGTCGGGATCCTGACGATCAAGATCATCAAGAGTCGGCTTTAAACATAAACATAAAAATAACCAATCACTTTAGATAATAACATAGGAGGAAATAGAGTATGGGAATCGTAGACAAAGCAAAACAGGCAGCGATCGCAGCTACCGTAACAAAAGCACTGGATTATCTTGAGAAGGATCCGGAGACAAACATACCGAAGATCATGGAAATGGTTGATAAAGTAACACCGGATGGCTGGTATGCAGGACAGAGAAATGCGATCCGTCACTCCATCGAGGCAAAGGACAACTGGTATCAGCTGATCCTTCGTATGTATCAGCTGGATGCAGGCGTACGCCAGACATTTTTCCGCAACTTTATTGTAAATGCCAGTCTTAAGGGAAGTGCAACGCAGGAAAAGGTATCAGAAGAGAATGACTGCAATGTACCGTGGGCAATTCTTCTTGATCCTACCAGCGCATGTAACCTTCATTGCACAGGATGCTGGGCAGCAGAGTATGGCCACAAGCTGAACCTGGATCTTGAGACCATCGATTCTATCGTAAAACAGGGTAAAGAACTGGGAACCTATATGTACATCTACACAGGCGGTGAGCCACTGGTCCGCAAAAAGGATCTCATTAAGATCTGTGAGATGAATCCGGACTGCGAGTTCCTTTCCTTCACAAACGGAACTCTTATTGACGAAGAATTTTGTCAGGAAATGCTCCGTGTGAAAAACTTCGTTCCGGCTATCAGCCTTGAGGGAACAGAGGCAACTACAGACGGACGTCGTGGTGATGGTGTATATCAGAAGGTTATGCACGCCATGGAGCTTCTGAAGAGCCACGGCCTTCCGTTCGGTGTTTCCACATGCTACACATCCGCAAACGTAGATGCAGTAAGCAGTGAGGAGTATTTTGATCATCTGATCGAGTGCGGAGCTTATTTTGCATGGTTCTTCCACTATATGCCGGTTGGAAATGATGCAGCAGCAGATCTCCTCCCCACACCGGAGCAGAGAATCAAAATGTATGACAGCGTCCGCAGATTCCGTGCCACAAAATCTCTCTTCACTATGGACTTCCAGAACGATGCAGAGTATGTAGGCGGATGTATCGCAGGTGGCCGTCGTTACCTCCATATCAATGCAAACGGGGATGTGGATCCTTGTGTATTCATTCATTTCTCCAATGCGAACATTAAAGAATGTACACTCCTTGAGGCGCTGAAGAGCCCGATCTTTATGGAGTATCACAAGGGTCAGCCGTTCAACAAAAACATGCTTCGTCCATGCCCGATGCTTGAAAATCCTGAGCTTCTCCGCAAGATGGTTGAACGTGCAGGAGCGAAATCTACAGATCTTCAGTCTCCGGAAACAGCGGAGCATCTCTGTGCAAAGTGTGATCACTATGCAGAGGTATGGAAAAAACAGGCCGATGAGCTCTGGAGTGAGAGCCAGGCAAAAAAAGCTGCAAAAAAATCAACAACTTGTTAATTAACACTTGATATAGATGTTGGGATACTGTATAATGAACCCGTTTTTCAGGAGTCTGAAATAACAGTTCAGATAAGAGTGTCGAAACAGAAGAGACACGATACGTGTACTGACAGATAACAGGGCGGTTATATTCAGCAGTGGGTATAACTGCCTTCTTTTTTATGTTATCGTCAGGACATAGGGAAAGAAAGGATGGATTCATTATGGAAAAACAGGAGAAAAACACAGCCAGCCCTTATGAGCTGGACGGACGCCCACCTCTTAAGGTGGCAATTCCCCTTGGACTGCAGCACGTGCTTGCCATGTTTGTGGGTAATCTTACCCCGCTTCTGATCATCACAGCTGCCTGCGGGATCGAAGCAGGAGGGGATCTTCAGGTTGCATTACTTCAGAATGCAATGCTGATCGCAGGAATTGTTACACTTGTACAGGTCTTTACGATCGGACCGGTCGGTGGCAAGCTTCCTATCGTTATGGGAACAAGTTCAGGCTTCATCGGCGTATGTCAGAGCGTTGCCGGAGTCATGGGAAATGGTATCGTTGCCTATGGTTCAATCATGGCAGCCTGCTTTATCGGCGGTCTTTTTGAGACTGTTCTGGGAAGCTTTCTGAAGCCCTTGAGAAAATTTTTCCCATCTGTTGTAACAGGTACAGTTGTACTTTCAATCGGTCTTTCACTGATCGGTGTGGGAATCAGCTCTTTCGGTGGCGGAAGCTCCGCAAAGGATTACGGTTCTCTTGAAAACCTTTTCGTAGGCTTTGTAGTTCTGATCGTGATCATTGTACTGAAGCATGGAACAAAAGGCTTCACAAGCTTTTCTTCAATCCTCATCGGTATTATCGTGGGATACATTCTGGTAAGTATCATGGCTATGGTACTTCCTACAACATTTACATATGTAGATGACACAGGTGCTACTGTGGAGGCTACAAAGGCCTGGGTTCTCAACTGGGACAAGGTTGCTCAGGCAAAATGGTTTGCGGTACCGGCACTGATGCCTGTAAAATGGGTGTTTGACGCACGTGCGATCGTGCCGATCCTGATCATGTTTATTGTAACTGCAGTTGAAACAGTTGGTGATATTTCCGGAATCACAGAGGGTGGTCTTGGAAGAGAGGCTACAGACAAAGAGCTTTCCGGTGGTGTTATGTGTGACGGACTTGGATCTTCCTTCGCAGCACTGTTCGGTGTGCTTCCGAACACATCCTTCAGCCAGAACGTTGGTCTGGTTGCAATGAATAAGGTTGTAAACCGTTTCTGTATCGCTACAGGAGGAATCTTCCTGATCGCATGCGGACTGTTCCCGAAGCTTGCTGCACTGATCTCCATCATGCCGCAGAGTGTTCTTGGCGGCGCTGCTGTTATGATGTTCTCATCTATTGTTGTCAGCGGTATCCAGTTAATTACCAAGTGGCCGATCGGACCGAGAAATGTTACGATCGTTTCCGTAGCACTTGGTCTTGGTTATGGACTTGGCTCCAATACAGCGATCCTGGTGCATCTGCCACAGGCGATCAGCCTGATCTTCGGCGGTTCCGGTATTGTTCCGGCAGCGGTATTTGCGATTATTCTTAATATTGTTCTTCCGAAGGATGAGAAGAGTGAGATTGAGAGAGCTGAGGAGATGCTTGAAAAAGTTAAGAATAAATAAGAAAGTGTAAGAATAAAAAGATTTTTTTTCTTTTTTGAGACTGTTGGACTTTATTGGTCTGACGGTCTCTTTTTTTTATAATTTTTTATTTTGGGGATAAAGGTTCGGCCTTTTGGAAGGCGGTAATTTGCGAGAAGGGGAAGCACTCGGAGTTGCGAAGGCCGTCTCCCCTTCTCGCGCTCTTCCCCTCCTGGCCACGCCGCTGTTCGGCGTTGTAGTGGGTGTGAATGTTCTGACAGGGTGCGGGATTCGGGGGTGTCGAGAAGGGGAGGCTGTGCCGATCTGTTGGGTGGTGGATAATAATAAAAAGGATCTGTAAAAGGCGAGATTTTACAAATAGTTCTGCCCTTTTCAGATCCTTTTTTTGTTAGTAATTGTAGGCTCCCTCATAAGCATTGCATCGTTCTTTCCGATGTCCCTGCTCTACACAGGAGCTGCACCGGTCACAAAATTCCTGCTCATAGCAGGTAGAACAGACACATCCCTTACAGGCATCCCGGTTATAAGCCGGCGTGCAGGTAAAAGGAAGAGTATCCTTCGTAGTTTCCGTACTCATAAAGATCACGCTCCTTTTTTCTATATTATAGACCTATCAAAAAAGCGTTTCAATACAAATAATCAGAAAATACAAAAAGATACCTGATAAAAAGTTACTGTTCACTCCGTTTTCAGTAATACGCTTTGTGATGCACAGAATTTATACTGATCGTATAAATTCGCGCGGTATGTCTCGGGCTTTCTGTGACCTTCGCTAACTCCGAGTGCTTCCCCTTCTCGCAACCCTGCCCACGCCAAAGTGTCCCCTAGAAAGGAAAAACCCCAACTCACAGCAGTTCACAACAGCAGAAAAAAAGTGCCAGCTAATAAGGATGCCACAACAGCCCTATCCTACCGGGAGGAGCTCCACCGTCCGGAAGCTCCGCAAGGAAGAACCAGACCACTTTCTGTTACAGGAAGTCCGATCTCCTGTGACTCCACATTACCCTTCCAGGGTTTTAGCTCCGTGGCAAGCATATAAGTCAGAACAGCCGGTGCAAGACCTGTAGTATAGGAATTTACCAGGAAAAACAGCGGATCATCACTGAGGATCTTCGTACAAAGCTTGATCAGCGGATGGATCGCATCCTCGATCTTCCAGATCTCGCCCTTAGGTCCGCGGCCGTAAGAAGGCGGGTCCATAATGATCGCATCATAATGATTCCCTCTGCGGATCTCACGCTCTACGAACTTCACGCAGTCATCCACAAGCCAGCGGATCGGCGCACCGGAAAGTCCGGAAGCAGCAGCATTCTCTTTTGCCCAGTTCACCATACCTTTGGAAGCGTCCACGTGAGTAACGGAAGCGCCGGCTGCAGCTGCAGCCAGAGTAGCGCCGCCGGTATAGGCAAAAAGATTTAAGACCTTGATCGGGCGTCCTGCATTGCGGATCTTTTCACCGAACCAGTCCCAGTTCACAGCCTGCTCCGGGAAAAGTCCTGTATGCTTGAAGCTGAAAGGCTTCAGATTAAAAGTAAGGTCCTTGTAATGAAGCTCCCACTGATGAGGCAGATCAAAGAACTCCCACTCACCGCCGCCACGGCTGCTTCTGTGATAATGTCCGTTCATATGCTTCCAGCCACGGTTTTTGCGGGGAGTATCCCAGATTACCTGCGGGTCCGGACGAACCAGAAGATAATCCCCCCAGCGCTCCAGCTTTTCTCCTTTTGATGTATCAATAACTTCATATTCTTTCCATCCATCTGCAATCCACATGATGATCAATACCTCTTTCATAATAGTAAATTTATAAGATATATATAGCATTTTTATATAGCATTTCCGGAGATTACTGTACCAGATCCGGCTGATCGGGACATGAATCCATAAAACACCATAATAATGTTTTTTCCAGTATAGAGGAAAAATGGATGCTGTGCAAGAGAAGTGCAGAATTTTCCACGAAAGATTTGACAACAGCGCTTTTACATACTAAAATGTACGCAGAGATTTTCTGCCGGGGCAGAGGCTTCCCGCTTCCGTGAAACTGTGGCTGTTTTTTGCGGAAGAGATTTTGCAGAGAATTCCTGACAGACAGAAATCGTTAACAGAAGAAACACAGCAACCGTAGATATGAAACTGTGCACAAAAAGAGGAGAAGCAAACTTATGAAAAAATATTGTGAGATGAGCAGGGAAGAGCTACTCGATTTAAAGAAAGAACTTGACCGTGAGTTCGACGAGATCAAAGCCGAAGGTCTGGCACTGGATATGTCCCGTGGTAAACCTGCACCGGATCAGCTTGATCTTTCCATGAAAATGATGGAAGTACTTGCAGGGGATGCAGATCTGAAATGTGAGACCGGTGTGGACTGCCGTAACTATGGAGTCATCGACGGAATCCCGGAAGCCAAGAGACTTCTCGGTGAGATGTCAGAGGTAGAGCCAGAGAACATCATCATCTATGGTAACTCCAGTCTGAACGTAATGTTCGATACCATTGCACGTTCCTATTCCCACGGAGTAATGGGAAATACACCATGGTGCAAGCTTGACAAGGTGAAATTCCTCTGTCCTGTACCAGGATACGACCGTCATTTTCGTATCACAGAATTTTTCGGCATTGAGATGATCAACATTCCGATGTCTCCGGAAGGCCCGGATATGGACATGGTTGAGAAATATGTCAATGAAGATCCGGCAGTAAAAGGAATCTGGTGTGTTCCGAAATATTCCAATCCGCAGGGCTACACCTATTCCGAAGAAACAGTTAAGCGTTTTGCGCATCTGAAGCCGGCTGCACCGGACTTCCGTATTTACTGGGATAACGCTTACAGCATCCATCATCTCTATGATGACAATCAGGATTTCCTTCTTGAGATCCTTGATGAGTGTGCGAAAGCAGGAAATCCGGACATTGTTTATAAATTTACTTCTACCTCCAAGGTAAGCTTCCCTGGTTCCGGTATCGCAGCAGTTGCTGCATCCAAGGCGAACCTGGATGACTTCCGCAAATACATGACTGTACAGACCATCGGACACGACAAACTGAACCAGCTTCGTCACGTTCGTTTCTTCAAAGATATCAACGGACTGCATGAGCATATGAAGAAACACGCAGACATCCTTCGTCCGAAATTCGAGCTTGTTCTCGCAACACTGGATAAAGAGCTTAACGGACTTGGAATCGGTGAGTGGACCAAACCTCACGGCGGATATTTCATTTCCTTTGATTCTATGGAAGGCTGTGCGAAAGCCATCGTTGCCAAAGCAAAAGAAGCAGGCGTTGTTATGACTGGAGCAGGCGCAACCTATCCATATGGAAAGGACCCGAAAGACAGCAATATCCGTATTGCACCAAGCTACCCAAGCGTTGAGGAGCTTGGCAAGGCAGCAGAGGTATTTGTTCTCTGTGTGAAGCTTGTAAGTGTGGAAAAACTTCTGGAGAAATAAATCGATCACATCAGACTGCCCGGTATTTCAGCACGCGTAATACCGGGCAGTCATAACTATTGGAGAGAGCTCATGGATGAGGAAAAAGAAAAAATGAAAACGGGCAAAAAGTTGGTCATTGCACTGATCATGATCCTGCTGATCCTTACAGCAGGGGCTTATGGATATGGTGTACACTATTTTACAGATCATTTTTTGCCGGGATCTCAGGTGAATGGTTTTAACTGCTCCTATAAAACTGCAGATGAAACAGAAAAGCTTCTTGCAAAGGAAGTGCAGGCATATGTTCTTACCGTTGATACAAGAAACAACGGAAAAGAGAGCATTACCGCAAAAGAAGCCGGCCTGGTCTACAAGCCGGATGGCGGAGCCAAAAAGCTGATCAAGAAACAGGACCGGTACAAATGGTTCCTTGCTTTTAATCAGAAGAAAAAATATACACTGGCAACGGATACTGCTTATGAAGATCAGAACAAGCTGACAGAGGCTGTGAAGAATCTGAAATGCATGCAGAAGGACAATATGGAAAAGCCTGCAGACGCATGCATTAAGGATAATGGCGAAACCTACGAGATCCAGCCGGAAAAAGAAGGAACGACCCTGGATACAAAAAAGGTTCAGAATGTGATCCGTGCAGCTGTTTCCGCAGGAGACAAAACAGTTAGTCTGGAAAAGAAAAACTGCTACAAAAAACCATCGATATATAAAGACGATGAAGCTCTGAAAAAAGATTGTGACCAGATGAACAAGCTTACCAGCTGCGTGATCACCTATGATTTTTCGGACCGGTCGGAACAGCTTGACCGAAATACCATCAAAGACTGGCTGGTCAGGGACGCAAACGGAGATTATATAGTAAATAAAGATCAGGTTGCAGCTTATGTGAACAGCCTGGGATATAAATATGATACCTTTGGCTGCACGAGGACATTTACCACCTACGATGGCCGCCAGAAAACCATTAAAGGCGGTGATTACGGATGGGCTATCGATCAGACCGCAGAGACTGAATGGCTTTATAATGCCATTCTTGCAGGAACTACAGAAGTGAGACAGCCGGCGTATGCTTACAGCGGACTTTGCAGAGATACCAATGATATCGGAAATACATATGTAGAGATTGACCTGACCAACCAGAGAATGGTATTCTATAAAGACGGACAGCTTCTGGTAGATACACCGGTAGTTACCGGCTGTGTCCGAAAGGGCCATTCCACACCAACCGGATGCTTTGCACTGGATGCCATGCGTTCACCGGCAGTTTTGAAGGGACCTGGATATGCATCACCGGTTACATACTGGATGCCGTTTTCCGGAGGAGTCGGAATCCATGACGCAAGCTGGCGTTCACAGTATGGCGGGCAGATCTATATCACAAATGGTTCTCATGGCTGTGTAAACACCCCGAAGGATAAGGCGGCAATCATTTATAATAATATTAGTGTAGGAGTACCAATCGTAGTTTATGAATAAGAGATTAAAAGAAATATTAAAACAATACGAAGAAAGAAAACACAAGATCATCAAGGGAGATGAAAGTATGAATATCGTTGTATTGGCAGGCGGAACCAGTACAGAAAGAGAGATCTCCATCGTAACAGGAACCGGTGTCTGCAAGGCACTTCGTAAAAAAGGTCATAATGCCATTCTTGTAGATATTTTCTGTGGACTGGAGCCGGTGGACTGGGATGAGCCCTTTGGAGATAAAGATTATGAGGTAGATTCTGCGGCAGAGTATATGAGAAGCTTCGATGATGATATCGAAGAGATCAAACGCACAAGAAGAAGCTTTTTCGGACCGAATGTACTGGAATTGTGTCAGGCAGCAGACATTGTATTTATGGGACTTCACGGTTCCAACGGAGAGGATGGAAAGGTTCAGGCAACCTTCGATCTTCTGGGAATCCGTTACACAGGAACCGGATATTTAAGCAGTGCCCTTGCTATGGATAAGGGCCTCACCAAGAAGATCTTTCTCATGGATCAGGTACCGACACCGAAAGGCGTTTCCATGCTGAAAGAAAACTGTACAAGAAACATCCATGATCTTGGTATGGAATTTCCTGTTGTTGTAAAAACATGCTGCGGTGGTTCCAGCGTAGGTGTTTATATTGTAAACAACCAGAAAGAATATGAGGATGCCATTGATGGTGCTTATTCTTATGAAGATGAGGTAGTTGTTGAAGAGTATATCAATGGCCGTGAGTTTTCCGTTGCAGTTGTAGACGGAAAGGCTTATCCGATCATCGAGATCGCACCGAAGCAGGGCTTTTATGATTACAAGAACAAATATCAGGCAGGCTCCACAGTAGAAACCTGTCCGGCTGAGATCTCACCGGAACTGACTGAGAAGATGCAGCATTATGCGGAAGCTGGCGCAAAGGCTCTCTGCATTGAGGGCTATGCACGTTTTGACTTCATGATGAAAGAAAACGGTGATATGTACTGCCTGGAGGCAAACACACTTCCGGGAATGACACCCACCAGTCTGATCCCTCAGGAAGCAAAGGTCCTGGGAATCGACTATCCGGACCTCTGTGAAGAACTGATCCGCATTTCTTTTAAGAAATACAGCAAATAAAATATCTGACCGTAACTCCTCCTGTTGACAGGAGGAGTTTCTGGCAAAAGAAAGGATTTTATTCATGAAAAATCTTACATTGGAAAATATCACAAAAGTCTGCAATGGTATTTACCACGGCCCGCAGGAAAAACTTCAGGAGGAAGTGACTGCGATCACAACGGACAGCCGTAAGGTGGAAAAAGGAGGTCTTTTTGTACCGGTAGTAGGAGAGCGTGTGGATGCTCACCGTTTTATCCCGCAGGTAATGGAAGCAGGTGCACTCGCGACCTTATCCGAGAGAACTCTTGAAGGGGCGGATCATCCGTATATCCAGGTAGGCTCCTCCCTTCAGGCAGTAAAAGACATTGCGGAGTTTTATCTGGAGCAGCTTGATATTCCGGTTGTGGGAATCACAGGAAGCGTTGGAAAGACCAGCACAAAAGAGGTGATCGCCTCTGTGCTGAAGGAAAAATACCGTACACTGAAAACCCAGGGGAATTTCAACAATGAGCTGGGACTTCCACTGACAGTATTCCGCCTTCGTGATGAAGATGAGATCGCAGTTCTGGAAATGGGAATCAGTGATTTCGGTGAGATGACCCGTCTTGCAAAGATCGCAAAACCGGACACCTGCGTGATCACAAACATCGGAACCTGCCATTTGGAAAACCTTGGGGACAGAGACGGCGTCCTGAAGGCAAAAACAGAGATTTTTCAGTATGTGAAGAGAAATATCGTACTTAACGGTGATGATGATAAGCTCTCCACAGTAAAGGAATACAACAGCATGCAGCCGGTATTTTTCGGAAACGGAGAAAATGCTTCTGTTACCTGTGAAAATGTGGAAAGCCGTGGCTTGAAGGGAATGAGCTGTGACATCTGTCTGAAAGGAAAAATGGCAGAGAACGGAGAGCTCCAGATATTTCATGTAGATATTCCAATGCCGGGACGTCATATGGTATCCAATGCACTGGCAGCAGCAGCTGTGGGCAGACTTTACGGACTGAATGCAGAGCAGATCAAAAATGGCATCGAAAGCCTGGAACCGGTCAGCGGAAGATTCAATATGATCGAGACCGATAAATTTATGATCGTAGATGACTGCTACAACGCAAATCCCATGTCCATGAAGGCTTCCCTGGATGTTCTTCAGGACGGACTTGGAAGAAAGGTTGCTATCCTTGGCGATATGGGTGAGCTTGGAACGGATGAAGCTGCACTTCATGAAGGTGTAGGCGTTCATGCAGGTCAGTGCAGGATCGATGCATGCATCTGCGTAGGACCACTTGCAGCCCATATCGCGGAAAAAGCATCTCAGACCAATCCGGACCTGACAGTCATCCGGGAAAAAGATCTGGAAAGCCTTCTTAAGAACCTGAACACATATGTGAAACCTGGAGATACCATCCTCGTAAAAGCTTCTCACTTCATGAAATTTGAAAATGTAGTCAAAGCACTGCAGGAAATGTAAAAAGACCAAAAACAGGGGCAGCATTTGACGAACGAAAATTCTTTCCAGTTAAGTTATATAGAAGTATAATATTCCTAAGGCGATGAGCAGTGCGGCTAAAGAACAAAAGCACGCTCAGGCACTGTGCGGCAGTGAAAAAGGGAGGGCTTATGCTGGAGATGATCATGAAGCTGAACATCCCGCTTTACGTCATGACATCCATGGGATGTATCGGCGGTCTGGGGATGCTGGCAACAAACCTTACCTACCGAAGAATGATCCGAAATACGCAGCGATTACAGAATCTCAAAGAAAAATGGCTGAACCTGTGGAAATCAAGGGACAGGCTCTGGCATCGGATGAACCGATTTGTGTGGTATCCGTCACTGTTTTGTACATTTCTTCTTGGAATGTCTGTTTTTCTCAACAGCAGACTGGGATATAGGGAAGGATTGTCTATGCTTTATCTTTATATAGGGGCGGCAGTGCCGGTAGTACTGCTTCTTCTTCGTCAGGCATTGGACTTTTCTTATAAGGAAGAGCTTGTGATGGCTTCTCTTGCAGATTATGTGGAACAGGTCCGTACCTGGGTGGAGGAAGTACCGGTCGCAGAAAAGCCGGATCCTGTTCTGCAGGAAGAAATCGTAGATAAGATCACCAGAAGTATCCGTCAGACGGCTGCTACCGGAAGTCACTTCAGCAAGATGCTTTCTCCGGAGGAGGAAGAAATCATGCGGGAGATCATACGGGAGTTTATGAATGCAGAGTAAAAACATATCCCGGTATATTTGAGAAAATACAGAAATGTACACAAAGATATTCCGGAATAAGGGAACCGGATGCAAAAAAACTCTCCGGCAGATACGATTCTCTGTATCCGCCGGAGAGCTTTTTTATGTATGCAGTTGTGTAAGATAAGGAATTTATCAGCTATACCTTATCACCCCATGGAGATCGGGCCGCCACGGAGCTTGCCGGATGTGGTGATCCTCTTGATCGCAACCATGTAAGCTGCCATACGGAGCGTTACATTTTTCTCCTGGCTGAGAGCATAAACTTCATTAAAGGCAGTAAGCATGATCTTCTGAAATATACCTCCCAGATTGGGGATTTCTGAAAAAAGAGAACGCAGGATAAGCATTCGTGGCTTTCCTGCGTCCTTTTATATGTTACTCAGTCTTCCTCGATCACCTGGATCTCCAGGTAGTCGAATTCAATATGTTCAATGAAATTATCCTGATAAAAGCGGGCCTTATCATGCTTTTTGAAATCCCGCACTGTGGCATCCAGCCAGATAGGATTTCCCAGATCCATCTGATAACAGATTTCCTCAAGTCCGTGAAAGATCTTGTGGGTTCTGGTATCATCGCTGTCATCACAGACAACGGTGTCCTGAAGCATGCGATTGTCTTTCCATATTTTTCCCCATAAACGAAACATAAACAGTACCTCCGTATTGAAACTGCCACAGCCGGCAGAATATGAATATCCGTTCGATATGATCTTCAGTATAGCGGATTTTGCAGGGAAAGTAAAGCACAGGGCAATAACGCTTGTACGCAAAACAATGCACCAGGTGTGTTCACTTTTATTGACTAATGTGTAAAAATCCTCTATAATAAACGAAATTATGAAAAAAAGAATCATTACAGATTGGAGGAACCGAAATGAAACTTTACGATACCGGCGTTTATCTTCAGAACGGACAGGAAATCATTCCCGAGAACCAGGCTGATCTGCCTGTAGCGAAAGAAGAGGCTGCTAAGAATACCATCGCATATTCTATTCTCAAGGCTCACAATAAATCCGATAACATGGAGAAGCTTCAGATCAAATTCGATAAACTGACTTCCCATGATATCACATTTGTGGGAATCATCCAGACTGCAAGAGCTTCAGGACTTGAGAAGTTCCCGGTACCATATGTACTGACCAACTGCCATAACTCCCTCTGTGCAGTAGGCGGAACCATCAATGAAGATGACCATATGTTTGGTCTCACCTGTGCCAAAAAGTACGGCGGAGTTTATGTACCGCCTCATCAGGCAGTTATCCATCAGTTTGCAAGAGAAATGCTTGCAGGCGGCGGAAAGATGATCCTCGGTTCCGACAGTCATACAAGATACGGAGCACTTGGAACCATGGCTATGGGAGAGGGCGGACCGGAGCTTGTAAAACAGCTTCTCTGCCAGACATACGATATTAATATGCCAGGCGTAGTTGCTATTTATCTGAAAGGTGCTCCACGTCCGGGTGTAGGACCGCAGGATGTTGCGCTTGCCATCATCGGCGAGGTTTTTGCCAACGGCTATGTGAAGAATAAGGTTATGGAGTTCGTTGGACCAGGCGTTGCCAGCTTAAGCGCAGATTTCCGTATCGGTGTTGATGTTATGACAACAGAAACCACATGTCTTTCCTCCATCTGGCAGACAGATGCGAAGATCGAGGAATTCTATGCGATCCACGGAAGACCGGAGGATTACAAAGAACTGAAACCGGGCAACGTTGCATACTATGACGGCTGTGTAGAGATCGACCTCAGTGAGATCAAACCAATGATCGCAATGCCGTTCCACCCAAGTAACACCTACACCATCGATGAGCTGAAGGCAAACCTTGACGATATCCTTGCAGATGTGGAAAAGAGAGCACAGGTAAGCCTTGACGGAAAGATTCCGTTCACATTGAGAGACAAGGTAGTTGATGGCAAGCTTTATGTTGAGCAGGGAATCATCGCCGGCTGTGCAGGCGGTGGATTCGAGAATATCTGCGCTGCAGCAGATATCCTCAAGGGCAAAAATATCGGCCATGATGCCTTCACCTTAAGTGTATATCCGGCAAGTACTCCAATCTACATGGAACTGGCTAAGAATGGTGTTCTTGCAGAACTGATCGGAACAGGCGCAGTTGTGAAAACTGCATTCTGCGGACCATGCTTCGGTGCCGGAGATACACCTGCAAACAATGCATTCAGTATCCGTCATACAACCAGAAACTTCCCGAACCGTGAAGGCTCCAAGATCCAGAACGGTCAGATCTCTTCGGTTGCACTTATGGATGCACGTTCCATTGCAGCTACAGCAGCAAACAAGGGATTCCTTACCTCAGCAGAGGAGTTTGACGGAAGCTATTCCGAGCATAAATACTACTTCGATAAGTCTATCTACGAGAACCGTGTATTTGACAGCAAGGGCGTGGCAGATCCAAGCGTAGAGATCCAGTTTGGACCGAATATCAAAGACTGGCCGGAGATGGCTGCACTTGCAGACAACCTGATCCTGAAGGTTGTTTCCGAGATCCACGATCCGGTTACTACCACTGACGAGCTGATCCCGTCCGGTGAGACATCCTCCTACCGTTCCAATCCGCTTGGACTTGCAGAGTTCACACTGTCCAGAAAGGATCCGGCTTATGTTGGCCGTGCAAAAGAGATCCAGGCAGCACAGAAGGCAATTCAGGCAGGTAACTGCCCGGCAGAGGCTGTTCCGGAACTGAAACCGGTTATGGAAACCATCCATAAATCCTATCCGGATGTTGATAAGACAAACCTTGGCGTAGGAAGCACCATCTTTGCAGTGAAACCGGGCGATGGCTCTGCCAGAGAGCAGGCTGCATCCTGCCAGAAGGTACTTGGCGGCTGGGCAAACATTGCCAATGAGTATGCAACCAAGAGGTATCGTTCCAATCTGATCAACTGGGGTATGCTTCCATTCCTGATCCCGGCTGGAGACCTTCCGTTCAGGAACGGTGATTACCTGTTCTTCCCTGGAATCCGCAAGGCGGTTGAGGAAAAAGCAGACGTGATCAAGGGATATACTGTTGAAGGTGATTCTTTGAAGGAGTTCGATGTAACTCTGGGTGAGCTGACAGATGATGAGAGAGAGATCATCCTTAAGGGTTGTCTGATCAATTATAATCGTAAATAGATGCAGGGATTGAACATATGTAGAGCGTGAAGGCGTTGGAGCTGTGTTCATGAATATGCTGCAGAGCGGAATATAGTAATTTAAGAATTTCCGTGTTGTTTTGCAGACTGGTGACCGTTTTAATCGAGGTTGCCGGTCTGCTTTTTTACTTTTAAGGTTATGGATACTTATTTATGGGATGTGGATGATGCGGACGCGTGAGGTGTCCTGTGGGGAGCAGAGGCTGTCGTTTCGCCTGGTCATACTAAGCGTCTGAGGCAACCTGTGAAAAGGCCGGCCCATAACTCGCCATGTACGCTGATGCGTACCTGGCTCAGACAGATGTGCCTTATTCTGCGGCCTGTATCCGCAGAATACCTTTCCACAGGTCACCTCAGACGCCAAGTATGACCAAAGGCTCACTCCGAAGCCCCTGCTCCCCACAGGACACCTCACGCTGACATTCCCAGAGACAAACCCCAGCCCCGGTAAAAATATCAAGAAAAGCTCAACAAATGATGACCGTCTCAACACTCTTCGTTATTCAATTTTTCTTCTTCTTCGTTCTTTCGAATAAAGTTTATCTCAATCCCCTGCAAACATTGCAATGTTTGCAGGGCCAATACAGTCACACAGAAACTTTTCTAACTAACTTTCCATGTTCGAAAGTCAGGGCGGGAAGGACGGGAGGGGCGGGTGACTCTGCAGGAGTCGTAGTACTTCTTAGGCCGCGGGGAGGCTGCGTTGCTGGAAAAATCCCAGCTGTTTGAGCGTCAGCGAGTTCTGGGATTTTTTCAGCGGTTTTAGCAGAATCCCTGCAGCCTTAGAAGCACTAGACCTCCGAAGCCTCACCCGCCCCTCCCGTCCTTCCCGACCGTCCGTTCGCAACATACCATTCCGTTCTTCATAACTTCACAACAGCATAAATTAACAGAAAACAATAAAAAACACAAACGAATTATAAAATATAAACACATAACAAAACAAATAAATAAAAATAATAGCATAAAAACACAAAAATGTATTGACAAATATACGCAACGATGTTATTATAAGACCATCAAAAACAACAAGAGAAAAACAAAAAAGAAAATCATTCAATTCATAGCATAGATGCACATGAAGGATGAAGAAAGGAAAAGGTGATTCCAGTGGGAACATAAACAAACACCATCATCAATATGAGAGTGACAGGAACCGGATTTCCTGCAAGAAAGACCTGATACAGATCACATATGATACACCTTAAGAAAACAGAAGTTTCTTTTATGAAATATAAATAAGATCCTCTTAAATCTTACTTATATTTTAAGAAATCAGAAACAAAAGGAAATCAGTATTTCAGGTAATATAGAATCGGTAACTCATATTGAACAACTGTCACACACCTGATACAAAGATTTCAGGAAATATGTAAAGAAATATTTCCCGAAAGAGTAAAACCCTCAACTCACCGGTTCGTTGGAAAGAAGAGATTCCAAGAACAAACGTGAAGATGAGAACGATACTTTGAAATGCATATCAGAACCATTAGGATATGGATTGAAGCTTTGCATCAGAAGAATATCTGAGAGGATATTAAAAACAGAAGAATCGGGCAGGAACTTTTTTCCAGGATACTTTAAAGAACTGCAGAGGAGAAAATCCCAATAGGTCGATTTGAATCAGCAGATCGCAAAGTACAGAGATGACAAATGGTTTTGAATTTAAGAAGTTAAGTCCAGAATTGTTTAGTGAACAGGAAAAAGTATAACCACCGAAATTCTTCAGATAAACAGGAAATCAAACATCGTAAAAAATGATTTCTGATCTATAAAACTTTCTAAATAATCGAAGAGATATACTTACATATATCAGTCGTTTATGAGCAGGAAATAAAAAAGAAGAGAGAATCTGAAAAAGAAAAATTTCAAAATTGAATAAAGAGAATCGAAATTATTTTATAAAGTATATAAAATCAAAGATTTCGATTGATAAGTATAATAAGTATAACAAGAAAACTTTATTCGAAAGAACGAAGAGGAAGAAAAATTGAATAACGAAGAGTGTTGAGACGGTCATCATTTTTGGAAACTGTAAAAGTAAAAAAAGTGATGACCGTCTCGTTGTGTATATAAGATTGCATATATTAAGTATATAACCGTTCCGAAAAGCCCTGGATAAAATAATATGATCCGAGCAGAGAGCAAAATTTTCGATCAGAGATTTTCCGAACAGTTATATTTATCAGTTGCCATCAAAAACATCATCAGTTATACTTCTGTGAGAAAGGAAGTAAGATGAGAAAATATGTGGAATTATCAGATTGAAGAAAATATTTTATATGAAGACAAAGAGATCCTTGTGTGCAGAAAAACAGCAGGAATGCCGGTGCAGGCAGCAAAAATAGGAACAATGGATATGGAAAGTGCCCTGAAAAATTATCTGGCACAAAAAACACCGGGAAAGATCCCATATCTGGGAGTAGTACATCGCCTTGATCAGCCGGTAGAAGGCATTCTTGTATTTGCGAAAACATCCGAAGCAGCAGGAAATTTGAGTAAACAGATGATGGCAGGAGGCGCCGGAAAATATTACCTGGCAGTAACAGAGGGAAAAGCAAAGAGCTCAGAAGGGACTCTTACAGACTATCTGAAAAAAAATGGAAAAGCCAACATGTCTCAGGTGGTGTCTGCCAATACACCGGGAGCAAAAAAAGCGATCCTTCACTATAAAGTTCTGGATCAGCAGGAGATAAACGGAAAATCCCGGACACTTCTTAAGATCAGGCTGGAAACAGGTCGGCATCATCAGATCCGTGTGCAGCTTTCTCATGAGGGACTGCCCCTTCTCGGAGACCGGAAATATAATCCTTCGGGAGAAAAAGGTACATCACTGGGACTTTGTTCCAATTGTCTGGAATTTAAACACCCCAGAACAGGAAAAATGATGAAGTTTGAAACAGAGCCACAGGGAAGCGCGTTTCTGGATTTTGTGAAAAAAGTGTAAAAACTCTGGACGGAAATACGAAAAAGTGTATAATGTAAAAAGCAAGTAACCAAATGTAAGATTTTTGTAAAGTATAAGTTACTGTGGACGGACAAGGCAGACGATAAAGAACAGTAACCAGCGAGGAAGAGGAGATTACAATGAAAAGAGCTGCAGTAGCGTCAGCAGCCTTGTTGGCTGTGGCAACCCTGCTGACAGGCTGTCAGAAAGAAGAAGTAGAAAAGCTTGTTGCACCGATTGTAGCAGACGTCCAGGAAACCCCTGAAGCAACCGAAGTGGAAGAAGAAAAAAGCCCGCTGATCCCTGAGATCGATGACACTCTTTCTATTGAAGAAGGTGCCAGAATAGCTGTTGTCAGCAAAAGCAAAAAAGGCGAGTTCTGGAATAAAGTAAAAGAAGGAATGGAAGCTACTGTCAAGGACGTAAATGAAGCGTATGGTTTCAAAAAAGACAAGCAGATCACGATGACCTTTGAGGGTCCGGATGATGAAGAGGACGTAGAAAGTCAGATCAATACTCTTGATGCAGTGATTGCTGAGAATCCATCTGTAGTGTGTCTTTCTGCCGGAGATATGGATTCCTGTCAGGCACAGCTGGAAGCAGCGAAAGAGAACGGAATTCCGGTGGTCGCATTTGATTCCAATGTCAGTGATACAAAGCTGGTCAGAGCTTTCCGTGGAACAGACAATACACAGATCGGCAAATATGCAGCATATAAGCTTGGCAGCGCCATTGGAAAAATGGGAAATGTGGCTGTTTTTTCCGCACAGGAGAAAACACAGAGCGCTCAGGAACGTGTAAAGGGATTTCTGGATAATATTGCAAATTATACGGATATTAAAGTGGTGGAAACCGTATATTCTGACCAGGTTGATGATATGAAGGAAGCCATGAAGGAAGTTCTGGATAAATATCCGGCACTGGATGGTGTTTTCTGCACCAATGCCGAGGTTTCTGAAATGTTTCTGGAGGTAAATAAGGACACAGGAGAAAATAAAGTTGCTATGGTAGGCGTAGATGCAACCAGCAAACAGCAGGAAGCGATCCAGAAAGGGGAAGAACTGGGAGTGCTTTCACAGAATCCTTATGCGATGGGATATCAGACCATGTGGGCGGCTATTCAGTCTACTGCACCGAAGAAGGAAACAAAGATTGATAAGAAGGTTTTACTTGATCCGGTATGGATCGATGCTGAGAATATCAAAAGCGAAGACATTGCAAATTACTTGTACAATTAACAAATAGAACAGATAGCCACTGTAGGTCGGTTGAATAGGTTAGTCCGCATTCACCGTCTGTTCATAATTGAAAGCCATCAGCCCGATGAAGATGTAAAAAACATTTTCATCGGGCTGATGGCTTTTTTGAATAAAAATAAAAAATATGAATAGAATAAACAAATAAAAAGTGTGCGAAAAATGGCAAAAATATAACATATATGACGACTTTTTGACACAATACAAATAAATTTATCGTTAAATTGCATAATAAACATTGTTTTAAAAAAGCGATTGTGGTACAATTTGGATATGCAGAGAGGCGGTGATCAGATGATCCAGGAAACGATCAAGGCAGTGAAAGAGGCGGAGGCAAAAGCACAGCAGAAGATAAAGGATGCATCCGTCCGTGCACAGAGTATCATCAGCGAAGCTGAGAAAGAGGCAGAGAATATTATCAGAAAGGCGGAAACAGCCGCCGGCGAACAGGCGGCATCTGATATGAAAGCAGCCGAAGAACGTGCACACAGTACAGAGAACACTGTCGTTGGACAGGCGGAGGAAGAGCTTGCAGCTTTGAAAAAGAAAGCGGAGTCGAAGCACGAGCAGGCGATCCAGACAGTAATGGACAGTTTGTTCTGAGAGGGGGAGTGCGAAAATGGCAGTATTGCAGATGCAGCGAATCAGTATCTGCGCAATGAAAAAGAACCGTAAGGCCATATTGGAAGAACTGCAGTCACTTGGAGTATTGGAGATCGATGCAGCGGAATTGGATCCGGAGCTTAAAACGATGGATACTATGAATGCCCGGCTGATCTTTGAGAAAAACGCATCCCTTTGTGATCAGGCAATCGAAATACTGGATGAATTTTCGAAGGAAAAGCAATCCATGCTGGCATCCCTGGCAGGGAAACCGCTGATCGGAAGGAAGCAGGAGGAAGAAGCTATCCGGGATCAGGAAGAGATCCTGAGAACAGCTAGAGAAATCCAGGGATACCGGAAGAAGCTTACAGAGAACAATGCGGCAGCAGTTAAGATCGAGCAGCAGGAAGCAGCTCTTGCTCCATGGCTGAAGCTGGATATTCCGATGAACTTCGGCGGTACAGCGAAAGCAGCGGTACTTGTGGGAAGTATTGATGGAAATATAACTCTGGATCAGGTATACAGTCAGCTGGCAGCGGACGCACCGCAGCTTGAAGCCTTTAACATCCGGGAAATCTCAAATGATGCCGGTAAGCTGAGCCTTGTGGTTGTCTGCCTGAAAGCACAGGCACAGGAACTGGAAGAAGCGCTTCGGATGCAGGGATTTGCAAGACCGGCACAGCTGGTATCAGAGGTTCCGGCACAGGAGCTGGAGAACCTTAAGAATGAAGTGGTACGCATTCAGGAAGAGTCCGAACAGATTCGGGAACAGATACGCGCTCTTCACGACAGGAAGAGCTCTCTTCAGCTTTTGTCCGATTATTTCCGAATCCGTGCACAGAAATATGAGGTATTAGGACAGATCCGCCAGTCGGAGAGCACTTTTTTTGTGACAGGATATCTTCCGAAGAAACAGGTTCCTGCAATGGAGAAACGGCTTACGGAGAAGTACGATATTGTTTTTGAAGCAGAAGATGCTGAGGGAGAAAATGTTCCGGTTGCCCTTCAGAACGGTAAATTCGGAGCAGCAGGAGAGGGAGTTCTGGCAGCATTTGGTCTTCCCGGAAAGGGAGAGATCGATCCTTCCATGATCATGACAGCCTGCTATGTATTTCTTTTCGGACTGATGTTGTCAGACGCAGCATATGGACTGATCGTCTTTGCAGTCTGTCTGGGAGTACTTCTGAAGTTCCCCAGGATGGAGAGCGGAATGCAGAAATCCATCCGGCTTTTTATGTACTGTGGATTGTCCACTTTGTTCTGGGGCGTGATGTTTGGCGGATATTTCGGAGATTTTATCGATGTATTTTCGAGGGTATATCTGCACAGGCCGGTCACGGTGAAGCCGGTATGGTTTGCACCGTTAAATGAGCCAATGAGACTTCTGGTGTTCTCCATGCTGTTTGGCCTGATCCATATGTTTCTGGGAATGGGTCTTAAGGGCTACATGCTGTTACGTGACAGAAAATATCTCGACTTTTTCTGTGACGTAGTACTCTGGTTCCTGCTTCTTATGGGACTGATCCTGATCTTTATCCCAAGCAGCATGTTCCGTTCTATTTCTCAGATGGATCTGAACCTTTCGCCGGCAGTGATACAGGTCGGAAAATGGATGGCGATCATCGGTGCGGTGGGAATTCTCTTCATGTCAGGAAGAGATAAGAAGAATCCATTCCTGAGGCTGGCGCTTGGAGCCTATGATCTTTACAATATCACGGGATGGGTCAGTGATATCCTTTCCTATTCCAGACTTCTGGCCCTGGGACTTGCCACCGGAGTTATCGCATCGGTTATGAACCAGATGGGAAGTATGCTGGGAGACAGTATTCTGGGATGGATCGTATTTATTCTTGTATTTGTGATTGGTCATATCTTTAACCTTCTGATCAATCTTCTGGGTGCATACGTGCACACCTGCCGATTACAGTATGTAGAGTTTTTCGGCAAATTCTTTGAGGGCGGAGGAAAAGAGTTCCACCCCTTCCGCGAAAATACAAAATATGTAGATATTAAGGAGGATTAATATTATGAGTGGTATCGTTTGGGCATTATTGGGAGCAGCAATTTCCGTAGCTCTTGCAGGTATAGGTTCCGCCATCGGTGTTGGTACAGCCGGCCGTGCAGCAGCAGGTGTTGTAACAGAAGACCCGGACAAATTTGCCAAGGTTCTGCTTCTTCAGCTTCTTCCCGGTACGCAGGGTATTTACGGACTGCTGGTAGCATTCCTTGCACTTTCCAAGGTTGGTATCCTGGGCGGCGGTGTTGCTGATATTTCCCTGGAAACCGGTCTTATGATCTTTGTGGCTTGTCTTCCGATCGCTATCGCAGGTCTTCTTTCTGCGATCCATCAGGGAAAAACTTCCGTAGCTTCCATCGGTATCGTAGCCAAGAAGCCGGAGCAGTTCGGTAAAGCCATGCTTTTCCCTGCAATGGTTGAGACATATGCGATTCTGGCTCTTCTGATCTCCATTCTTGCAGTCAGCGGAATTCAGGTTTGATTCATCAGGAGGGCAGAGCATGACAGGATTAGAGAAGATGGTAAGCCAGATTCTTGAAGAGGCCGATGCTTCTGCAGCCGTTACGATCAGTGATGCGGAGAAAAAAGCCGCAGAGATCCTCAGGGAAGCCGGAGAAAAGGCAGATAAGATCCGGCAGCAGAGAGAAGAACAGTCCAGGGCAAAGGTGAAAAGCTATGAAGAGCGGACAGCTTCCGCTGCAGATATGAAGAAGCGTACCGCAGTTCTTGCAGCCAAGCAGGAGCTGATCGGAAATGTGATCGCAGATGCCTGTGACCGTGTGAAGAATCTGGATGAAGAAAAATATTTTGGGATCCTTAAGAATATGGCTGAGAAATATCTTCTTCCAAGAGAAGGAGAGATCTGTTTTTCAAAAAAGGATCTGGAACGTATGCCGGCAGGTTTCCGTGAGGAAATAAAGAGCCTGGCACAGAAAAAGGGTGGTGTGCTGGAAATTTCCGGTGAAACCCGAAACATAGACGGAGGTTTTATCCTGATATACGGCGGCATTGAGGAAAACTGTTCCATTGATGCCATGTTCGCAGAGAAGCGGGATGAGCTTCTGGATCAGGTAAGAAAGATTTTGTTTGCGTAAAACACCATCGCAAAAAGGAGGGCGTGAATGATGTTTGGTGAAGATTATGCCTATGCGGTGGCGCGGATACGTGTTCTGGAGACCGGACTTCTGAATCAGGCAGCGATCGAGCAGCTTCTGGCATGTCAGGATGAGCAGCAGTGCCTTCAGATCCTTACAGAGAAGGGCTGGGGAAATGGTGATCCTGCAGCCGGTGCGGATGCCATTCTTTCTCGGGAGAGAGAAAAGATCTGGGAGATCATGGATTCGCTGGTAGCGGACCGATCTGTGTTTTCTGTTCTTTCCTATCAGGATCTTTTCCATAACCTGAAAGCGGCTGTGAAGGCAAGCATCCTGCAAGGGGCAGCGCCGAATATTTTTTTCAGCGACTGTTCCATTGACGGAGAGGATATGGTGAAATTCCTGAAGGATAAGGAATATGATCGTTTTCCTGAGGATATGCGGGAAGCGGCAAGAGAAGCCTATGAGACCTTTTTGCACACAAGAGACGGACAGCTTGCGGATATTATCGTAGACAGGGCAGCACTGGATGCCATAAAAAAAGCCGGAGAACGGTCAAAAGAAGAGATCGTCCGGCAGTATGCGGAATCCACGGTAGCGGTAGCAGATATCCGGATCGCAGTCCGTGCCTGCAAAACAGGAAAAAGTTCGGACTTTATGAAAAAAGCCATGGCAGAATGTGACACACTGGATAAGGAGAGACTGATCCACGCGGCAGTAAGCGGAATGGATCAGATCATGGGTTATCTGGCAGAAACGAAATATGGGGACGGAGCTCTGGCACTGGCGGAATCAGCTTCCGCTTTTGAGAGATGGTGTGATAACCAGATCATGGAGACCATCCGCCCTCAGCTGTACAATTCATTTTCACTGGGACCGCTGGTAGCCTATGTGCTTGCCCGTGAAAATGAGATCAAGACGGTGCGGATCATTCTCACCGGAAAGCGCAGCGGCCTTCCGGAAGAGTTTATCCGGGAAAGGGCAAGGGAAATGTATGTATAAGATCGCAGTTTTAGGTGATTATAACAGCATTTACGGGTTTGCGGCTCTTGGCCTTGATACTTTTCCGGTGGAGGATCCTGCAGATGGTAAAGAGAAGCTTAACCGTCTGGCAGCCGGTGAATATGCGGTTATTTATATTACGGAACAGCTGGCGGCCCAGCTTTCCGCAGAGATCAGTAAATACAGTGAGGAGCTGATGCCTGCGATCATTCAGATTCCCGGAATTTCCGGAAATACAGGTGCAGGTATCGAAAATGTAAAGAAATCCGTGGAGACGGCAGTTGGCTCCGATATTCTTTTCAGTAATGAGTGACAAGAAAGCAGGTGATTGGTTCAGATGAGCAGAGGAACCATTAAGAAGGTGGCAGGACCGCTGGTAATTGCCAAGGGTATGCGGGATGCAAATATGTATGACGTGGTTCGTGTAAGCAGCCAGCGTCTGATCGGTGAGATCATTGAGATGCATGAAGATGAGGCTTCCATACAGGTATATGAGGAGACTTCAGGACTTCGTCCGGGAGAACCGGTAGAGTCCATGGAGGTGCCCCTTTCCGTGGAGCTTGGTCCTGGCCTTATTACAAGCATTTACGATGGAATACAGCGTCCGCTGGATGACATCATGAAGGTAGCAGGCAGCAACAACCTGAAACGAGGCGTTGAGGTTCCTGCCCTGAAGCGGGACAAAAAATGGAATTTCATTCCGGTTGCGAAGGTGGGAGATCAGCTGGAGGGCGGCGATGTTCTTGGAACCGTTCAGGAGACTATCGTTGTTACACAGAAGATCATGGTACCTCCCAATATGAAAGGTACTCTGAAGGAAATTAAATCCGGCGAGTTTACCGTGGATGAGACCGTTGCAGTTCTTTCCACAGCAGACGGCGATAAAGAGTTGACTCTGATGCAGCACTGGCCGGTACGACGTGGCCGTCCATATAAGAAGAAACTTCCGCCAGCCAAACCTCTGGTAACAGGACAGCGTGTTATTGATACCATGTTCCCTATTGCCAAGGGTGGTGTGGCAGCAGTTCCCGGCCCGTTCGGAAGCGGTAAGACGGTTATTCAGCATCAGCTTGCAAAATGGGCTGAGGCAGATATCGTGGTCTATATCGGCTGCGGTGAGCGTGGAAATGAGATGACAGACGTTCTGAACGAGTTCCCGGAGCTGAAGGATCCAAAAACAGGACAGTCTTTGATGGAGCGTACGGTTCTGATCGCCAATACCTCAGATATGCCGGTTGCAGCTCGTGAGGCGTCGATCTATACAGGTATTACAATTGCGGAGTATTTCCGTGATATGGGATATTCCGTAGCATTGATGGCAGATTCTACTTCCAGATGGGCTGAGGCTCTCCGTGAGATGTCCGGACGACTGGAGGAGATGCCAGGCGAGGAAGGTTATCCTGCATATCTTGGTTCCCGTCTTGCACAGTTCTATGAGCGTGCCGGACATGTGATCTGCAGTGGAAAAGACGGAAGAGAGGGTGCCCTGACAGCAATCGGCGCCGTATCTCCTCCAGGTGGTGATATCTCCGAGCCGGTTTCCCAGGCGACACTTCGAATCGTAAAGGTATTCTGGGGACTGGATGCAAACCTTGCATACAAACGTCATTTCCCGGCGATCAACTGGCTGACCAGCTATTCTCTGTATCTGGACAGCGTTGGCGGATGGTTTGACGAAAATGTAGCGAATGACTGGATGAAGCTCCGTCAGAGAATGATGACCCTTCTTCAAGAAGAGGCAGAGCTGGAAGAAATCGTAAAGATGGTAGGTATGGATGCGCTTTCTCCGGGTGACCGACTGAAAATGGAAGCAGCCCGTTCCATCCGAGAGGATTTCCTCCACCAGAACTCTTTCCACGAGATCGATACCTACACATCTCTGGAAAAACAGCACAATATGATGCGTCTGGTACTTGCATTTTATGATGCGGGTCTGGACGCGCTGAAACAGGGCGCAGATATCAATGATATCGTAAAGCTTCCGGTACGTGAGCAGATCGGCCGTTATAAATATACAAAAGAAGATCAGCTGGCAGCAGAATATGAGAAGGTAACCCGCCAGCTGGCAGCAGAGACTGCAGAACTTCTGGGAAAGGAGGGCCTGTAAAATGCCAAAAGAATATAGGACCATACAGGAAGTTGCCGGCCCTTTGATGCTGGTACGGGGCGTTGAAGATGTGGCATTTGACGAGCTTGGTGAGATCGAGCTTGCCGATGGCGAAACAAGAAGATGCCGTGTTCTGGAGATCGACGGAAGCAATGCACTGGTGCAGCTGTTTGAGAGCTCCACAGGTATCAATCTTTCCAACAGCAAGGTACGTTTCCTGGGACGGAGCATGGAGCTTGGTGTATCCGGCGATATGCTGGGTCGTGTTTTTGATGGACTGGGACGTCCCATTGATGACGGCCCGGAGATCCTTCCGGAGGAAAGAAGAGATATCAACGGACTTCCCATGAATCCGGCTGCCAGAAGCTATCCGGAGGAGTTTATCCAGACGGGTGTATCTGCGATTGACGGCCTGAACACCCTGGTACGTGGACAGAAGCTTCCGATCTTCTCCGCATCCGGTCTTCCCCATGCGCAGCTTGCGGCACAGATCGCAAGACAGGCGAAGGTTCGCGGAAAAGATGAGCAGTTTGCCGTTGTATTTGCAGCCATGGGTATCACTTTCGAGGAGTCAAACTTCTTTGTAGAGAGCTTTAAGGAAACCGGAGCTATAGATCGTACTGTTCTGTTTGTGAACCTGGCAAATGACCCGGCTGTTGAGCGTATTGCTACTCCGCGAATGGCACTGACAGCGGCTGAATATCTTGCCTTCGAAAAAGACATGCACGTATTGGTAATCCTTACGGATATCACAAACTATGCGGATGCGCTCCGTGAGGTTTCCGCGGCTCGTAAGGAGGTTCCGGGACGTCGTGGATATCCCGGATATATGTACACAGATCTTGCTTCTCTTTATGAGCGTGCAGGCCGTCAGAAAGGAAAATCAGGAAGTATCACCATGGTTCCGATCCTGACTATGCCTGAGGATGATAAGACCCATCCGATCCCGGACCTTACCGGTTACATCACAGAGGGACAGATCATCCTGAGCCGTGAGCTTTACCGTAAGGGAATCACACCGCCCATCGATGTTCTTCCGTCTCTGTCACGACTGAAGGATAAGGGTATCGGTGAAGGCAAGACAAGAGCAGACCATGCAAACACCATGAACCAGCTGTTTGCCGCATATGCCCGTGGTAAAGAGGCCAAAGAGCTGATGACCATTCTTGGTGAGGCAGCTCTTTCCGATATTGACCTGATCTATGCAAAATTTGCGGATGCTTTTGAGAAGGAATATGTTTCCCAGGGCTATCAGGCCAACCGTGATATCGAGGAAACCCTGGCCATCGGCTGGAAGCTGCTTTCCATTCTTCCGAGAAGCGAGCTGAAACGTATCGATGACAAATTCCTTGATCAGTATTACGGAAAAGCATAAAGGGGGGATGATTTGTGGCATCAACACAGGTGAATCCTACCCGTATGGAGCTTACGAAGCAGAAAAAGAAGCTGGTGACTGCAGTACGTGGCCATAAGCTTCTGAAGGATAAGCGGGACGAGCTGATGAGACAGTTCCTGGATTTGGTACGGGAGAATATGGAGCTGCGAAAAAAAGTAGAAGCTGGTATCCGAAGCGCCAACACCAATTTTGTCATTGCAAAAGCAGGAATGTCGGAGGAGACGCTGAATACGGCACTGATGGCTCCCAAGCAGGAAGTTTATCTGGAAACCGGAAAAAAGAATGTCATGAGTGTGGATATTCCTGTTTTTGAATACAAAACAAGAACACCGGATGCCAACGATATTTATTCCTATGGCTTTGCTTTTACATCCAGTGATCTGGACGGAGCGGTAAAATCCCTAGCAGACATCCTGCCGGATATGCTTCGTCTGGCAGAAGTGGAAAAGGCCTGTCAGCTTATGGCTTCCGAGATCGAAAAAACAAGGCGTCGTGTAAATGCCCTGGAGCATGTCATCATACCGGAAGCACAGGCAAACATCAAATACATCACCATGAAGCTGGATGAGAACGAGAGAAGTACCCAGATCCGACTGATGAAGGTGAAAGATATGATGCTGGAGGAGGCACATCATTATAAGGAGCGGGAGGCAGAGCGCGGAGCGTAAAGCGCAGCCATCCTGAAAGAAAAAGAAAAGTTTATATAGAAAGTTTTAAGTAACGGAAAGGAGATGTCCCTGTACTGTGTGAAATTTCGGCAGTGCAGGGGCGTTTTATTTATAAAATATTTAGCTTTTGTTATTAGAAAATCAAGAAAAATACAGTATAATAGATAATAAGTAAATCAGACAGCTGCAGATGCAGAAATATAAAAGAAAGCTGCTCTGTCTGCTGAAAAATAAAGAAATAAAAAATAAAGAAAGAGGAGAAAGCTGATCTGACCAGGTAAACTGCCGGGCAGCTGCATGGCTATGAACAGCTGGCAAAGCAGATTGCGGTAGCGTCTGATCAGTAAGAGGTATATGAATATTTTACAGTCAATACAACAGCTGGACGGAGAAATCCTTCTCCTGATCCAGCGATATTTAAGAACGGATATGCTGACACCATTTATGAAATCTGTTACATTTCTGGGAAACGGAGGATGGTTCTGGATCCTCTGTGCAGTTGTTCTTCTTGCTGTTCCAAAGACAAGAAAAACAGGCTATGCGGCAGCCTTGTCCCTGATCTTCGGGGCGATCGTTACCAACCTGCTTCTCAAAAATATAGTGGCAAGACCAAGGCCTTTTGCGGAAATCGAAGCTCTCATCCCTATGATCACCAAACCGAAGGATTTCTCTTTTCCGTCAGGTCACACCACAGCATCCTTTGCCGTTGCTCTGGTAATGCTCCGGATGCTTCCGAAGAAATTCGGAATCCCGGCAGTAGTCCTGGCAGCACTGGTGGCATTTTCCAGACTGTATCTTGGTGTCCATTATCCGACAGATGTTCTGACCGGATTCGTGATCGCGCTGGTGGGAAGCATGTTGTCAGTATGGATCGTGCGAACGAAACCGGAAGACAAACAGGTACATTAGCATTGTCCATAGGAAATATGAAGCACTTTACCTGGACAAAGTATTGACACGCTGAAGCAAGACGGGGTAAAATTGTAGACAGTACAACAGATTCTGACTATGGTAGAAATAAGGATATGAAACCCTGTAAAATCGGATAAAAGGAGAGAGCACAAAATGATATCAGAAAAAATGAAACCCTACGTAAAAAATAATTCCGCCATCCGTATGATGTTTGAGGAAGGAAACCGCCTCCGTGCGAAATACGGCGCAGACAAGGTTTTTGATTTCAGTCTCGGAAATCCAAGTGTACCGGCACCGGACAGCGTCCGCGAAGCAATTATCGAGCTTGTAAACACTACGGATCCGACTATTCTTCACGGCTATATGAGCAACGCAGGCTTTGAGGATGTACGCCAGACCATCGCAGAATCCCTCAACAGACGTTTCGATACGAAATTTTCCGCAAAGAATCTGATCATGACCGTCGGTGCTGCAAGCGGACTGAATGTGATCCTGAAAACAATCCTGAATCCTGGAGAAGAGGTGATCGTTTTTGCACCCTATTTTCTGGAATACGGTGCATATGTCCGCAATTATGATGGTGTCCTTGTGGAAATCTCTCCGGATACCACAACCTTCCAGCCAAATCTCGCTGAATTTGAACAGAAGATCACACCGAAGACAAGAGCAGTTATCGTAAATACCCCGCACAATCCTACCGGAGTTGTATATTCAGAAGAAACGATCAAGAAGCTTTCCGCAATCCTGGAAGCAAAACAGAAAGAGTTCGGAAGTGTGATCTACCTGATCTCCGATGAGCCATACCGTGAGCTGGCTTATGATGGCGTGGAGGTTCCATACCTGACGAAATATTATAACAATACTGTTGTGGGCTATTCCTACAGCAAATCTCTTTCCCTTCCGGGTGAACGTATCGGATATCTGGTGATCCCTGATGAGGCAGACGGAAGCGAAGAGCTGATCTCTGCAGCAACCATTGCAAACCGTACACTTGGCTGTGTAAATGCACCGTCCCTGATCCAGAAGGTAGTTGCAAAATGTGTAGACGCCAAGACGGATCTTGCAGCTTATGATAAAAATCGGCAGGCACTTTATAATGGCCTGAAAGAATGCGGATTTGAGTGCATCAAACCACAGGGTGCCTTCTATCTCTTTGTAAAATCTCCGGTTGAAGACGAAAAAGCCTTCTGTGAAGCCGGTAAGAAATATAACATCCTTATGGTACCGGGAAGCTCCTTTGCATGCCCCGGTTATGTGAGACTTGCATATTGTGTATCCTATGAGACAATTGTGAATTCTCTTCCTGAATTTAAAAAACTTGCAGCAGAGTATGGCTTGAAATAAACGGTCATTACAAAGCAGTTGAATAAAAGATCCCCGGTACAGTCTGTTCATGCAGCCCTGTATCGGGGATCTTTTGCAAGAGGGAATAAGCAAATGAAACGTAGTCGGGAGTGAATAGACTCCCGACTGTGTTTCATTAAAAGGATGTTCCACATTTATTTGGCTTTTTTCTTTTCTTTATTTGGCATTTCTCCGTAGTAAGCTTTCAGATAGATATCTTTCAGCTCGGATACAAGCGGATATCTCGGGTTGGCACCGGTACACTGGTCATTGAAGGCCTGCTCGGACATCTCATCCAGAGTTTCCAGGAAATGTTTCTCATCTACGCCGTAATCACGGATCGTCGGCAGGATCTCGATAGTTCTCATAAGCTCATCCAGTTTAGCAAGAAGTTTTTCGAATACTTCTGCATCGTTCTTGCCTGTAAGACCTACAGAACGTCCGATCTCAGCGTAGCGTGCAAGTGTCTTCGGATACTGATACTGTGGGAAAGTACCCATCTTAGTCGGAACCTCAGCACTGTTGTAACGCATAACATCCAGAAGAACAACTGCGTTTGCGATACCGTGTGGCAGGTGGTGGAAAGCACCGAGCTTGTGAGCGAGAGAGTGGTTAACGCCGAGGAATGCATTGGCGAATGCAAGACCTGCCATGCAGGAAGCGTTAGCCATATGATCTCTGGCCTCTACGTCATTGCCATCTTTATATGCACGCGGCAGATACTCAAATACAAGCTTGATTGATTTCAGTGCAAGACCATCGGTGTAATCGGAAGCCATCATGGAAACATAAGCCTCAATGGCATGTGTCATAACATCGATACCGGAAGCACGGGTAAGTCCCTTCGGTGCGCTCATCATGTTATTGGTATCTACGATCGCCATATCCGGGAGAAGCTCGTAATCAGCCAGTGGCCATTTAACGCCGGTATCCTGATCTGTGATGATGGCGAAAGGAGTAACCTCGGAGCCTGTACCGGAAGAGGTCGGGATCGCTACGAAGTAAGCTTTTTTACCCATCTTCGGGAATGTATAAACTCTCTTACGGATATCCATGAAGTCCATGGACATATCGGAGAAGTCAGCGTCCGGATTCTCATAAAGCATCCACATAACCTTGCCGGCATCCATTGCGGAACCGCCGCCAAGAGCGATGATGCAGTCTGGCTCAAAGGCTGTCATAGCCTTGGCACCGGCTTTGGCGGAAGCGAGAGACGGGTCAGGAGCTACATCAGAGAAGCATGTATGAACGATGCCCATCTGATCCAGTTTATCTTCAATCGGTTTGGTGTAGCCATTCTTGTAGAGGAAGGAGTCTGTTACGATGAAGCAGCGTTTCTTGCCCATAACAGTACCGAGCTCATCAAGAGCAACCGGCATACAGCCCTTCTTAAAGTAAACCTTTTCCGGTGTTCTCATCCAGAGCATATTCTCTCTCCTTTCAGCAACAGTCTTGGTATTGAGAAGGTGTTTGACACCAACGTTCTCGGATACGGAGTTACCGCCCCAGGAACCGCAGCCAAGAGTAAGGGATGGAGCAAGCTTGAAGTTATAAAGGTCACCGATACCACCCTGGGAAGAAGGTGTATTGATAAGGATACGGCAGGTTTTCATAGTTGCTTCGAATTTATCCATCTTCTCTGTTTCATTTACGTTGATGTAGAGGGAAGAGGTATGACCATAGCCGCCGTCTGCAACGAGCTGCGCAGCCTTTGCAACAGCATCGTCAAAATTCTTGGCCTTGTACATGGCAAGTACAGGGGAAAGCTTCTCGTGTGCGAATTCTTCGCTGATATCAACGGACTCAACCTCACCGATCAGGATCTTGGTCTCAGCCGGTACAGTAACGCCTGCCATTTCAGCGATAGTAGCAGCCTTCTGTCCTACGATCTTGGCATTCAGTGCGCCGTTGATAAGGATGGTCTTTCTGACCTTCTCGATCTCGTCTTTTTTAAGGAAGTAGCATCCTCTGTAAAGGAACTCTTCCTTCACTTCTTTATAAATGCTCTCCAGAACAGTTACGGACTGCTCGGAAGCACAGATCATACCATTGTCAAAGGTCTTGGAGTGGATGATGGAGTTAACTGCAAGACGGATATCTGCGCTGTCATCAATAATGGCAGGTGTATTTCCGGGTCCTACACCAACAGCCGGTTTACCGGAGGAGTAAGCTGCTTTGACCATTCCGGGACCACCGGTGGCAAGGATGATATCTGCGTTTTGCATTACCATGTTGGTAAGGTCAAGGCTTGGGATATCGATCCATCCGATGATTCCTTCCGGCGCACCTGCGGCAACAGCTGCTTCCAGAACAACTTTTGCAGCTTCAATAGTGGATTTCTTAGCACGCGGATGCGGGCTGATGATGATCGCATTACGGGTTTTCAGGGAAATAAGAGATTTATAGATTGCTGTGGAGGTCGGGTTGGTTGTAGGGATAACTGCAGCGATCAGTCCTACAGGTTCCAGGATCTTCTTGAGTCCGTATGCCTTGTCTTCTTCTACAACACCACATGTCTGAGTGTTCTTATATGCATTGTAAACATACTCTGCTGCGTAATGGTTCTTGATAACCTTGTCTTCCATGATACCCATGCCTGTTTCCTCAACAGCCATTTTGGCAAGTGGGATACGCATCTTGTCAGCAGCAGTAGCAGCTGCCTTAAAGATCTTGTCGACCTGCTCCTGTGTGTAGGTAGCAAAGATCTTCTGTGCCTCTTTCATTGCAGCCATTTTCGCGGTCAGGGCTTCTGGAGTGTCGATGATGGTAGGGATAGTTTCTTTCTTTGCCATGTGGAATCCTCCTGTTTTCATATGATAATGGTCTGTGGTCCTGCGGGCTTATCCTTTTTTCGCCGGCAGATGCTGCAGAGTTTTTGTAAGTCCCCGCGCTGCGTTTCGTTGTTGATTCAATCTGATTGAATTTTCAGTTTCGATACTGATATAGTATCAAAATTCTGAAAAAAACGCAAATTCTGAATTTTGTCGCTATGTGCAAAATGACGAACAGAAAATTAGGGGAAAATACTGTAAATTTTACTTTGCAGAACGCTGAATTATTGGAAAAATGTTAAAAAAATTTTTTGAAATTCAGCACTGTGCACAAAAAATATGTTAAAAAATTGTCAGCACTGACAAAAAACATGCACACATATGAAGGGTGGGCAAAAGATAAAACGCAACATGTGGTTAAAACATTAACGTTAAACTTTTGTCAAACGATCATATACACATTATAATTTAACTGATTTTAGACGTCAATAGAGAATTCGATAAATAATTAACAAAAATAAAGAGAGATTTTGATAAATAATTAACAAAAATATCGTGCCTTGGTAAAGTATAGAATCATAAGAAATAAAAAAACTTGAAACTGTTCAAATTTTCAGAACAATTAAGCGAAAAGTATCCGGATTTTACGACAGAAAACGGATTTTCCGGCAGAAAAAAACTGCCATACGGGAAATTCTTCCCATATGGCAGTTTATATAAATATAGGTCAGGCGGATAAAAGCATCCGCATTCACTATGCGGCTTTGCGCCGAATTACTGTAAAAGGTTTCTGCTCAACAGTAAATGATAGCCAGGTTCGATCAGCTCTTGCGGAATGCGGCACGTTTTCTGTCTCTGGAGTCCAGAATACGTTTACGGATACGAAGGCTTGTCGGTGTTACCTCAAGAAGCTCATCCTGGTCGATGAATTCAATGGCCTGCTCAAGACTTAAGATCTTTGGCGGAACAAGCTTCAGTGCATCGTCAGCGGAAGAGGAACGAGTATTGGTAAGGTGCTTGGTCTTGCAGACATTCAGTTCGATATCCTCGGCCTTTCCGTTCTGTCCGATGACCATACCGCTGTACACCTTCTCGCCAGGTCCGACAAAGAGAGTACCACGCTCCTGAGCAGAGAAAAGACCGTAGGTAACAGTCTCGCCTGCCTCGAAAGCGATGAGGGAACCCTGTTTACGGTACGGGAAGTCTCCCTTGTATGGTGCGTATCCGTCAAACATGGTGTTCAGGATACCGGTACCCTTGGTGGAGGTAAGGAATTCGTTACGGAATCCGATTAGTCCACGGGAGGGGATGGAGAACTCGAGACGTACAGTTCCGTCGCTTGCTGTGCTCATACCCTGAAGCTCACCTTTACGCTCGCTGAGTTTCTGGATGATAGTACCGGAAAATTCTTCCGGAACGTCAACGTATGCGATTTCGATCGGCTCCAGTTTACGTCCACGCTCGTCTGTGTGATAGAGAACCTCCGGTTTGCTGACTGCAAACTCGTATCCCTCACGGCGCATGTTCTCAATAAGAACGGAGAGGTGAAGCTCACCACGGCCGGAAACCTTGAAGCACTCGGTTGTATCGGTGTCTTCTACACGAAGGCTGACGTCTGTGTTCAGCTCACGGTAGAGACGGTCACGAAGGTGACGGGAAGTGATGTATTTACCTTCCTGTCCTGCAAGAGGACTGTCGTTTACAAGGAAGTTCATGGAGATTGTTGGCTCGGAAATCTTCTGGAACGGAATGGACTCCGGGTTGTCTCCTGCACAGAGGGTATCTCCAATGTGGATATCCGCGATACCGGAGATTGCAACAATAGCTCCGATGGTAGCGCTTTTAACTTCAACTTTGTTCAGTCCGTCAAATTCGTAGAGTTTGCTGATCTTTACGCGCTCGTGTTTGTCAGGGTCATGATGGTTCAGAAGCATCAGCTCCTGGTTCACGGAAATGGTTCCGCGCTCAACCTTACCGACACCGATACGGCCTACATACTCATTGTAGTCGATGGTGCTGATAAGAACCTGTGTATCTCCGTCCGGATCTCCCTCCGGAGCAGGGATCGCATCAAGGATGGTCTCAAAAAGAGGAGCCATATTCTCAGGCTTATCATCGAGGTTACGAACTGCGTAGCCGGCCTTTGCGGAGGCATACAGGAACGGGCAGTCCAGCTGTTCGTCAGATGCGTCCAGATCCATGAGAAGCTCCAGAACCTCGTCGACAACCTCCTCCGGACGTGCTTCCGGACGGTCGATCTTATTGATGCAGACAATAACATGCAGGTTCAGTTCGAGAGCTTTACGAAGTACAAATTTAGTCTGAGGCATGGCACCCTCGAAGGCGTCCACAAGAAGAATAACGCCGTCTACCATCTTCAGCACACGCTCTACCTCGCCGCCGAAGTCCGCATGACCTGGAGTATCGATGATATTGATTTTTACATCCTTATAATGAACTGCGGTGTTTTTGGAGAGAATCGTAATGCCGCGCTCACGCTCAATATCGTTGGAGTCCATGACACGTTCCTGGACTTCCTGGTTCTCACGGAAAACACCGCTCTGTTTCAAAAGCTCGTCAACAAGTGTTGTTTTACCGTGATCGACATGGGCGATAATGGCCACGTTACGAACATCTTCACGCTTGGTCTTCATATAATCCAAATCCTTTCTTTCCATATATAAGTAATCTTTTTTGTTAAAAATGATGTCCAAATTTATAGTCTATCACATTTTTGTGAGATTACAAGACATAAAAAAATATTTTTGGTTTTTCATTTTTCAGGCATATTATACCGTAAATACACATAGATTGATATAGACGAAATACACGAAGAGGAAGGAGAGCTACTTATTATGGCAGATAAAATTATTGAAAACAATCAGGTATCCGTTATGGGACGGATCGCTACGGGGTTTACTTTCAGCCATCAGGTCTTTGGAGAAGGATTTTACATGATGGATATCCTGGTAAAACGTCTCAGCGATTCGGAGGACAGGATCCCGGTGATGGTGTCTGAGCGGCTGATCGATATCACACAGGATTATGTGGGAGAATATATCGAGATCCACGGACAGTTCCGATCCTATAACCGTCATGAAGAAAAGAGAAACCGGCTTGTGCTTTCAGTCTTTGCCCGGGAAGTGAAGTTTGTGGGGGAGGAAGAAGAAACTGTGCCGGTCAATCAGATCTTTCTGGACGGATATATCTGTAAACCGCCTGTATACAGAAAAACACCGTTGGGAAGAGAGATCGCAGATCTTCTGATGGCAGTTAATCGACCTTACGGAAAATCCGATTACATACCATGTATATGCTGGGGAAGAAATGCCAGATATGCTTCTGCTTTTGAAGTAGGCGGGCATGTACTGATCTGGGGCAGGATCCAGAGCAGGGAGTACATGAAACGGATTAGTGAAAACGAAACAGAAAAAAGGATTGCCTATGAAGTTTCGGTGAGTAAATTGGAATATGTTGAGTAACATTGGATATATTTTGGAATAGTGGTGAGAACATTAAGGTAACACTTGCATTTCCAGCCAATCTGCGGTAATATTAAAAAAATCAGAAAAATGGGGAATTACCGGTTTCACTAACAGTAAGAGGAAAAATCATGGAAAGAGAAATAACAGAGGTTTATTGCGGGAACGGGAAAGGAAAGACAACTCTGGCTGTAGGCCAGGGGCTGCGCTTTGCTACACAGGGAAAAAGTGTGATCATCATACAGTTCCTCAAGGGCAGGGAACGCAGAGAACTGGATTTCCTTGAGGAACTGGATAATTTTGATTTCAAGATTTTCCGTTTCGAAAAAATGGACACCTGCTATAATGACCTAAGTGAGCAGGAAAAGGCAGAAGAGAGAACCAATATTCTCAATGGCCTTAATTTCGCACGGAAGGTAATTGCTACCAGAGAGTGTGATTTTCTGCTGCTGGATGAGATCCTCGGGCTTATGGATAAAGGAATCGCTCCAGTTGAGACGATCATCGATATGCTTAAGCAGAAGGATGAAAGTATGCATATAATTATGACCGGACGCTGGCTTCCGGATGCTTTGAAGCCCTATGTGGATAGTATTACCACGATAACAACAGAGCTGACTGACCAGGAACGGGAATAAGCAATATTTCACAGAAGAAAGAAGGAGGAAGACAAATGGCAATTTTTAAAGGAACAGGCGTTGCAATCGTAACACCTATGTATGAAGACGGTAAAGTGAATTTTGAGAAACTTGAGGAGATCCTTGAGGATCAGATCGCGAACAGCACAGACGCCATCGTTATCTGTGGAACAACAGGAGAATCTTCTACTCTGACACACGGAGAGCATCTTCAGACAATTAAGTTCACAATTGATAAAGTTAACAAACGTGTGCCTGTTATCGCAGGAACAGGTTCCAATTGTACAGAGACAGCGATCATGATGTCCAAGGAAGCAGCTTCCTATGGCGCAGACGCTCTTCTTATTGTAACACCTTACTATAACAAGGCTACACAGAAGGGTCTTATCGCTCACTACACAGCAATTGCCAATGCAGTTCCGGAAACTCCGCTCATCATGTACAACGTACCGAGCCGTACAGGCTGCAACATCCAGCCGGCTACAGCAGCTTACCTTGCGAAGAATGTAAAGAACATTGTCGGAATCAAGGAAGCAACAGGAGATCTTTCCCAGATCGCCAAGATGATGTCTCTGGCAGACGGACAGCTTGAGCTTTACTCCGGAAATGATGATCAGGTACTTCCGATTCTTTCTCTTGGCGGACTTGGAGTTATTTCCGTACTTTCCAACGTTGCACCGAAGTTTACACATGACATGGTCATGAAATATTTCGACGGCGACACCAAGGGAGCAACAGAGGATCAGCTGAAAGCTCTTCCGCTGATCAATGCGCTGTTCAGCGAAGTAAACCCGATTCCTGTTAAGACGGCTATGAACCTTATGGGAATGAACGTAGGGCCGCTTCGTATGCCGCTCTGCGAGATGGAAGAGGACACAAAGGCAGCTCTTGCAAAAGAGATCGAGAAATTCGGCCTTAAGCTTGCTAAATGATCTGACTGTAAGCGAAAGGTAAAGGAGAATATACTATGGTAAAAATCATCATGCACGGCTGCAACGGACATATGGGCCAGGTCATCAGCGGCATTGTGGAGAAAGATCCGGATGCTGAGATCGTAGCAGGTATTGATATTGCAGATCAGGGAAAAAACAGCTATCCGGTATTCACCGATATTGACGCATGTCAGGTAGAGGCAGATGCGATCATTGATTTTTCTTCCGCAAAGGCAACAGACAAGCTTCTTGAGTACAGCGCGGCACGCCAGATCCCGGTTGTTCTGTGCAGTACCGGTTTAAGCCAGGAGCAGCTTGCAAAAGTGGAAGAAACATCCCGAAAGGTAGCAGTGCTGAAATCCGCAAACATGTCTCTTGGTATCAACACACTTCTGAAGCTGGTTCAGGACGCAGCCAGGGTTCTTGCAGCTGCAGGCTTTGATATGGAGATCGTAGAGAAGCATCACCGCCTGAAATTAGACGCACCAAGTGGTACTGCACTTGCGCTGGCAGACAGCATTAATGAAGCTATGGATAATCAGTATCATTATGTATATGACCGCAGCCAGAAACGTGAAAAACGCGATGATAAGGAGATCGGTATCTCCGCAGTTCGCGGCGGAACTATCGTAGGTGAGCATGAGATAATTTTTGCAGGTCAGGACGAAGTGATCGAGTTCAAGCATACTGCATATTCCAAGGCTATTTTTGGAAAAGGTGCTGTAGAAGCAGCCAAATTCCTTGCAGGCAAACCGGCAGGACGTTATGATATGAGTGACGTGATCGGCTGATTCTGACAGATTGAGCCGCAACAGAATAAAATTACAGGTAATACAGACGGGGTTCGTGTAAGATCGGACCCCGTCTTTTTTTGATGAAATTGCGGTTTTTGAAATTTTTCCCAGAATAGGATAGCGGAAAAAGTGCCATATTAGGAATACAGAATTTTTTAGAAAAAGGAGAAGATCATATGAAAAAATGGAAGGCGATTCTTTTTGGTACTTTGCTTACCCTGTCTCTGTGTACATTTACAGCCTGCGGCACAGAGGTAAACAATGCGGATGAAACAGTGGATGAAAAAGATAAAAACACGAAGGATAAGGAAAAAGATACAAACGAAAATACTGCCGCAGAAGATGAAACTATGGAAGAAAAAGCAGACAATGACGGTGTGAAGGACAATGGAGAGAGCATTAAGGATTCAGGCACGGATAACAATGAGATGTCCGATGGAAATATTACCGTGACGCCTGCAGGAAATGGAAATAACGGGACAGCAGCACCCGGAGCTGCGGATGCTGACAGAAACGAAAATGACGGAACTGTATCCGGTGAGCTGGGTGACAGTGTAAAGGACCTTGGCGACGGCGTAGGTAATGCAGTGGATGATATCGGAAACGCAGTGGGAAATGCGGTAGAAGGAAGATAACAGATATTTTACCACAGCATTGCATAAAACTGTTTCAGATGCTATTATCAGTGCATGGAAAGAAAATGGAGGACAGGATTATGAAATTCAGACCATGCATTGATATACATAACGGAAAGGTAAAACAGATCGTAGGAGGAAGCCTGAAGGATCAGGGGGATCAGGCGGCAGAAAATTTTGTGTCAGAGCAGGATGCGGCATTCTATGCAGAGCTTTATAAGAAGGCAGGATTAAAGGGCGGTCATGTGATCCTTCTGAACGGAAAGGATTCCCCGAACTATGAAGCAACGAAAGCCCAGGCACTTCAGGCTCTGGGAAAATATCCCGGAGGGCTTCAGATCGGAGGCGGCATCTGCCCGGAGAATGCGGCAGAATATCTGGAGGCTGGCGCCAGCCACGTGATCGTAACCTCCTATGTGTTTAAAAACGGAGTGATCTCTTGGGAAAATCTGGAGAAGATCCGTGATGCAGCGGGAAAAGAACATCTTGTACTTGACCTGAGCTGCCGCAAAAAAGATGGCAAATATTATATTGTCACAGACCGATGGCAGAAATTTACAGAAGAGATCGTGACACCGGAGCTGATGGAAAGGCTTGGAAGCTTCTGCGACGAATTTCTGGTCCATGCAGTGGATGTGGAAGGAAAGGCCCGAGGTGTGGAAACAGAGCTTGCAAAGCTTCTGGGACAGTATACAGCTCATCCGGTGACCTATGCAGGCGGTGTGGGTTCTATGGCAGATATTGAAGAGCTTCGAAAAGCAGGTCAGGGCAGACTGGATGTGACTGTTGGCAGTGCTTTGGATATTTTTGGCGGAAGTATACCCTTTGAAGCTCTTGCTAAAATGAAATAGTATATACAAATAGTGAAGCAGATGCTTTTGTCCCATCAATCTTCTGGCACTGGTGTGCAGATATACATTTGTAATGAATTAATTAGATGAAATACTCTAATAGTTGCGCATTCACGACAAAAAAAACATTTTGAAGGAATATATCGAATAAATTTGGAAAAAATTTATGAAATTTTTGAAAAGTGATGTTAAAATTCAATTTAATATGTTATAATAGCAACATAAAACAGCAAAGGGGATGGAAGTCATGAAATTTATTATTAGTGGAAAGAATATAGCAGTAACCGAAGGACTTAAAACAGCTGTTGAGGACAAGCTTGGTAAACTTGAAAGGTATTTCACTCCTGAAACTGAGATTTCAGTAACCTTAAGCGTTGAGAAGGATCGCCAGAAGATCGAGGTAACGATCCCTGTGAAAGGTAACATTATCCGTTCCGAGCAGGTAAGCAATGATATGTATGTATCCATCGATCTGGTTGAAGAGGTAATTGAGCGTCAGCTTCGTAAATACAAGAACAAGATCGTTGACAAGCAGCAGGAATCCACAAACTTCCAGAAGGCATACCTTGATAAGGATTATGAAGAGGATGAGGAAGTTAAGATCATCCGTACCAAGAAATTCGGGATCAAACCAATGTATCCGGAAGATGCATGCGTACAGATGGAGCTTCTCGGACATAATTTCTTTGTATTCTTTAATGCTGAGACAGAGCAGGTTAACGTAGTTTATAAACGTAAAGGAAATACTTACGGACTGATCGAACCAGAGTTCTGATAGGGGATTTTATTATCACAACTGAATATTGAATGGAAGGCTCCGGGAATCTGTGTGAGAAATCGGCAGGTTTCCGGAGCCTTTTATGTCACAGCAAAATCAGGCTTCTTTTCTGTTGCAAGCAATAGGGGAGAATTATATAATGAAGACATATGCGAGGAGGAAGGTAAATGAAGAAAAAAGTTCTGGCACTTTTTTTAAGTGCCGCGCTTTGTGTGACGTTGCTTCCGGCAACCGGTATGGCTGCAGAGTTTGGCAGCGGTGATGCAGAAATCGTAGAAAATGCTGCTAACAGCCAGGAGATGTTTTCAGCAGAGGAAACTACAGAGCCTATGGGAGAGACCGAGCAGCCTGCAGAAGACAGTATGGAAGAAGAAACCGCAGAAGCTACGTCAACGTCAGATCCGGAGCTGACAGTGACACCGGCAGTGACACCGACAGCGGATCCTGAGCCGACAGTGACACCGACAGTGACACCAACACCGGTGCCCAAAATAAACGTAAAATGGACCGGAGAAAAATGGGTAAGCCGCAGTTCTGTAAACGTGACACTGCAAGTTGATGCAAACGGAGCCTGTTACTACAAAGCTGCAGCGAGAAAAAAGGACGGAACATCTGATGTTCCGAAGCTTGATATGGGAAACTCTCATGTGGCGGTTACTACAGACCGAAGCTTTGTGATATATCTTAAGAATCTGGATATAGAGAAAGAATTTGATCTGTATCTTAAGGTATTGGGTTCAGACGGAAGAACCAGCAACCTGAAAAAATTAAAACTAAATTACAGGGGGACCCGCCCGAAATATGATGTAACGCCGACACCAGCCTATACACCGAAAGTATATAATTCCAGAGATAGTGTTTTAAGAGGTTTGGAATCTCCGCTGAAATTTACTCCGAATACATTTTATGAGTTTACTGTGATCGGTGCGGGAACTACGAATACAAATCCCGGGCCTGGAGATGTGAAGTGGGTGCCTGTTTACTGGAGTACAGCCGCTAATCCGACATATAGTCAGATGCATACAGCATGGAAGATCGGTTCTGCCAAGGGAATCAATAAGGCGGCAACCTATAATCTGTATGTCTTTTTCGCAAAATATACTTACACAGGTGGTCAATGGCAGGAAACAGATAGAATCGAATCCGTCAGATACCAGTTCCGTTCCGCGGCCCTTACAACGGTAAAGCTTACCACGCCCGGGTTATCCGGCACTTCCAACAGCCCTGCCGGCATCGTCTTCAAATGGAAAAAAGCTGCAAATGCTTCCGGCTATAAGATCTATCGAAGGACCGGAAACAGCAGCAAGTGGGTCAATATCGCTACCGTAAGCGGAAGCAATACGCTGGTCTACACAGACGGATCAGTAAAAGCAGGAACCATGTATACTTATACAGTCCGCGCATACAAGGGCTCTGCTTTAAGTGCTTATAACAAAAACGGCAGCCGGATCGTCCGCCTGACAGCTCCGGTGCAGTACAAACCGTCCAGCAAGGCTTCCGGGAAGCTGACTGTCCGCTGGAAAAAAGCAGCTGGTGCTTCCGGCTATCAGATCCAGTATGCGGCATCAAGGTCCATGAGAGGGTCCCGGACAGTGTCCGCCAGTGCACTGACCCGAACACTTTCCGGTTTGAAAAAGGGAAGCACTTTTTATGTTCGTATCCGTGCATACAAAAAAGTGAGCGGAAAGACATATTACGGTGCCTGGAGCAGTGTGAAAAATGTAAAAGTAAGAAAATAAGATCTGTAATATCCCGCGGGATCCTCGAAAACAGGATCCTATGCGGGATATTTTCTGTTGTTCCTGACATGATTTGTTAAATAATTGTTCATTGTTTTTATAACAGGAAAGTGGTAGAATATATACCATATGTGATCCAGTATAACGGATATCAACAGAGAACTGGAATGATCCAAAATTGGACAGATCAGAGACAGCAGTCTTATTCGAATAAAATGATTGGAGCAGAAACATGAATGTTTTTTCAAAAGTATTTGGAACCCGCAGCCAGCGTGAGGTAAAACGTATCATGCCGCTGGTTGAAAAAACCGAAAGCTATCAGTCTCAGATGCAGCAGCTTACGGATGAGCAGTTACGAGACAAGACAAGAGAATATAAGAAACGTCTTGCAGAAGGTGCAACACTGGATGATCTTCTTCCGGAGGCATTTGCCACCGTACGTGAGGCAGCCAAGCGTGTACTTGGAATGGAGCATTACCGTGTACAGATCATCGGTGGTATCATCCTTCACCAGGGCCGTATCGCCGAGATGAAAACAGGTGAAGGTAAAACTCTTGTTTCCACACTTCCTGCATACCTGAATGCCCTTGAGGGAAAAGGTGTCCACATCGTAACCGTCAACGACTACCTGGCAAAACGAGATGCCGAGTGGATGGGTAAGGTTCACGAGTTCCTTGGCCTGACCGTAGGCGTGGTACTTAACGACATGAAGCCGGAAGAGCGCCGTGCAGCATACGGATGTGACATCACATACGTAACAAACAACGAACTTGGATTTGATTATCTTCGTGACAACATGGTCATCTATAAAGAACAGCTTGTTCAGAGAGATCTTCACTACTGTATCATCGATGAGATCGACTCTGTCCTGATCGATGAGGCACGTACACCTCTGATCATTTCCGGACAGAGCGGCAAGTCCACCAAGCTTTATGAGGTGTGCGATATCCTTGCACAGCAGCTGGAGCGTGGTGAGGCCAGCCATGAGATGACCAAGATGGCAGCCATCATGGGTGAGGAGGTTATCGAGACCGGTGACTTCGTTGTAAATGAGAAAGATAAGATCGTCAACCTTACCGAGCAGGGTATCAAGAAGGTTGAGAAATTCTTTAATATCGAGAACCTGGCAGATCCGGAAAACCTGGAGATCCAGCACAACATCATCCTTGCACTTCGTGCACATAATCTGATGCACAAGGATCAGGATTATGTTGTAAAAGATGACGAGATACTGATCGTTGATGAGTTTACCGGACGTATCATGCCGGGCCGTCGTTACTCCGATGGTCTTCATCAGGCGATCGAGGCGAAAGAGCATGTGAAGGTTAAGAGAGAGAGCAAGACTCTCGCAACCATTACCTTCCAGAACTTTTTCAACAAATATGACAAAAAAGGCGGTATGACAGGTACAGCCCTCACCGAAGAAAAAGAGTTCCGTGATATTTACGGCATGGACGTTGTAGAGATCCCGACCAACCGTGTAGTACAGCGTAAAGACCTTGACGATGCTGTTTACATGACAAAGAAAGAGAAATTCAACGCCGTTGTAGAGGCAGTTAAGGAAGCTCACGCAAAACATCAGCCGGTACTGGTTGGTACGATCACCATCGAGACTTCCGAGCTTCTCAGCAGAATGCTGAAGAGAGAGGGAATCCCCCACAATGTATTGAATGCCAAGTTCCATGAGCTTGAGGCTGAGATCGTAGCTCAGGCAGGACAGGCAGATGCCGTTACCATCGCGACCAACATGGCAGGCCGTGGTACCGATATCAAGCTTGACGATGTGGCAAGAGAGGCCGGCGGTCTGAAGATCATCGGTACCGAGCGTCATGAGTCAAGACGTATCGATAACCAGCTCCGTGGACGTTCCGGACGACAGGGAGATCCGGGTGAATCCCGTTTCTACATTTCCCTTGAGGATGACCTGATGCGTCTGTTCGGTTCCGAGAGACTGATGAAGGTGTTCACATCCCTTGGTGTTGAGGAGAATGAGCAGATCGAGCACAAGATGCTTTCCAATGCTATCGAGAAAGCCCAGGAGAAGATCGAGTTCAACAACTTCGGTATCCGTAAAAACCTTCTCGACTATGACCAGGTTAACAATGAGCAGAGAGAGATCATCTATGAGGAGCGCCGCCAGGTACTTGACGGTGAGAATATGCGTGATGCCATCTATAAGATGATCACAGATATCGTAGACAGCATGACAGACATGTGCTTCTCCGATGACATGGATTCTTCTGAGTGGGATCTTAATGAGTTCAACACTGCGATCACTCCGATCATCCCGATCCACCCGCTGACCGCAGAGAAGGTAAAAGGCCATAAGAAAGACGAGATCAAGCATATTGTGAAGGAAGAGGCTGTGAAGCTTTATGAAGCGAAGGAGGCTGAGTTCCCGGAACCGGAACAGCTTCGTGAGCTTGAGCGAGTTGTCCTTCTGAAATGCATCGACAGCAAATGGATGGATCACATCGATGATATGGAAATGCTCCGTCAGGGTATCGGTCTGATGGCATACGGCCAGAGAGATCCGGTTGTTGAGTACAAGATGAACGCATTCGAGATGTTTAACAGCATGATCAGCTCCATTCAGGAAGACACTGTACGTATGCTGTATCATGTTCATGTGGAGCAGAAGATCGAGCGTGAGCAGGTTGCTAAGGTAACCGGCACAAACAAAGATGACAGCGCAGGCCCGAAGAAACCGGTTCAGCGAAAAGAAGATAAAGTATACCCGAATGATCCGTGCCCATGCGGAAGCGGCAAGAAATACAAACAGTGCTGCGGACGTAAGGCTGCCAAGATCTGAGAAGGAAGATAAAAATAGTCTCACCCGGATGATGTGGTGGGGCTATTTTTTCTGGGATTTCTGTTACATAGGAACAGAGTACAGCGAATATCAAATAATAGTCATATAGACTTGTCTGATTTTTTATATGCTGCGTTGTCGTCAATCGCCGTAGCCACCGCTACGCTTCATTCTCCCGCCCTGCATATGAGAAAGTCATCCTGCGTCAATAGAGCAGATACTTAATTTTCGCTGTAAGAGAAGGGACATGATAATATGGCAATTATAAAAACTGCAATTCTTCAGACACATGTATATACTGATAAATTTCGCAATATCACCCAGGCAGCAGAACTTCTTGCCAGCCCGGAGCTTCAGGGGATCGATCTGGCAGTCCTGCCCGAAATGTTCTGTTGCTCCTACGAGAACAAATACTTCCCGGAATATGCGGAACCAGAGAGGGGAGATACCTGGGAAAAATGTTCCCGACTGGCGGCAGAACACGGAATTTATCTCGTAGCAGGAAGTATGCCGGAGAGAGATGAAGCCGGCAATATTTATAACACTTCCTATGTCTTTGACAGAAATGGTCATCAGATCGGTAAGCACCGGAAGATGCATCTTTTTGACATTGATGTAAAAGGCGGCCAGTATTTTAAAGAATCCGATACTCTGACACCGGGAGACCAGGTGACGGTTTTTGATACAGAATTTGGAAAGATGGGCCTTTGCATCTGTTACGACTTCCGTTTTCCGGAGCTTGCCAGGCTGATGGTGGACGAAGGCGCCCAGGTAATCATCGTGCCGGCTGCTTTTAACATGACAACAGGGCCCCTTCACTGGGAGCTGATGTTCCGCCAGAGAGCCGTGGATAACCAGGTATACACCATCGGAGCTGCCCCCGCCAGAGACCTGAACGCCGGGTATCATTCCTGGGGCCACTCCATTGCCGCAGACCCCTGGGGAAAAGTCCTCATGGAGATGGAAGAGAAGCCGGCTGTGAAGGTTGTGGAACTGGAACTGGACGAGGTAAAAAAAGTCCGTGAGCAGCTGCCGCTTCTGAAGCACAGGAGAGGGGATATTTACGCCCTGACCACGTTTTCGTTGTAATTTCCATGCCCATATGGTATTGTATAAGACAGGCAGGAAATCCTGTATCAATATATAGAAAGAAGGTGAAGCTGTGGTTGAGTTAGATCAGTTCAAGAGTATTCTTGCAACATACACAGAGCCATTAGTGGAAGTGAGGGATTCACTTTGACCTCGCTAACAAAGAGCAGAAGGTCGAAGAATTAGAGCGCGAGATGGAGGCGCCTGATTTCTGGGATAATGCGGAAGCATCCCAGATGAAGATGAAACAGTTAAAGAGTCTCAAGGACGATATTGAGACATACCATAATCTGGAAACGCAGATGGAAGATATGGAAACCATGATCGAGATGGGATATGAGGAGAATGATCCTGAGATCGTCCCTGAGATCCAGGAAATGCTGGACGAGTTCCAGGCAAGCTTTGACAGCATCCGTGTGAAGACACTCCTTTCCGGAGAGTACGACGGAGAGAACGCCATCATCAAGCTGAACGCAGGAGCCGGCGGAACAGAGGCCTGCGACTGGTGCGGAATGCTTTATCGTATGTACAGCAGATGGGCGGAGAAGAAGGGCTTTGCGCTGGAAGTTCTGGATTACCTTGACGGTGATGAGGCCGGTGTGAAATCCGTAACCTTCCAGGTGAACGGAGAGAACGCCTACGGTTATTTGAAATCCGAGAAGGGTGTTCATCGTCTTGTACGTATTTCTCCGTTTAATGCAGCAGGAAAGAGACAGACCTCTTTTGTATCCTGCGATGTTATGCCGGATATCAAGAAGGATCTGGATGTTGAGATCAATGATGACGATATCCGTATCGATACCTACCGAAGCAGTGGTGCCGGTGGACAGCATATCAACAAGACATCCTCTGCGATCCGTATCACACATTTCCCGACAGGAATCGTGGTACAGTGCCAGAATGAACGTTCTCAGCACATGAACAAGGATAAGGCTATGCAGATGCTGAAGGCCAAGCTGTATCTGCTGAAACAGCAGGAAGCTGAGGAGAAGCTTTCCGGCATTCGAGGCGAAGTGACAGATATCGGCTGGGGAAACCAGATCCGTTCCTATGTCCTGCAGCCATACACCATGGTAAAAGACCATAGAACCAATGAAGAAACCGGTAATGTTGACGCAGTTCTGGACGGTGGTATTGACATTTTTATCAATGCATACCTGAAATGGATCGCGCTGGCGAAAAAGAAAGAATAACATTACTGTCACGGAACCCCATAAAGACAGAGAAAAGGACTCCGCAGGCAAAAAAGCGCTTGTGGAGTTTCTTTTATTATGATAATATATCTCTTGTACAAAAACAGTTGTCTTTATGAAACGGACAGAAGGCTGCTGGCCACAATGTGAACAGCAGTCAGAGAGGTTGCTATGCAGAAACAGGTTGAAAAGAAAAAATACTATGTAGTAAGAGAACGGGCAGTGCCGGAGGTACTTCTCAAGGTGGTTGAGGCCAAGAGACTGCTGGAATCCAAACGGGTGGCTACTGTTCAGGAAGCTGCTGAAAGGACCGGGATCAGCCGCAGTTCTTTTTACAAATATAAGGACGATATTTTTCCTTTCCACGAGGAGACCAAGGGAAAGACCATCACCTTTATCATTCAGATGGACGATGAGCCGGGGCTTTTATCAATGGTGCTGCAGACGATTGCCCGTTTTCACGGTAATATCCTGACCATACATCAGAGTATTCCCATTAACGGAGTCGCAACGCTGACGCTGAGCGTTGACATCCTTCCGGGAGAAGGCGACGCAGAGGCTATGGTGGAGAATATTGAGCAGAGAGACGGTATACACTATTTGAAAATTTTAGGCAGGGAGTAAGCATATGATAAACATAGCAGTATTAGGCTACGGTACAGTAGGAAGCGGAGTTGTTGAAGTCATCAACACCAATCATGAGAGTATTAACAAGAGAGCTGGAGATGAGATTAACATCAAGTACGTTCTTGATTTAAGAGATTTTCCGGGAGATCCGGTTGAGAAAGTGCTGGTTCATGATTATGAAGTGATCGTAAACGATCCGGAGGTAGATATTGTTGTTGAGGTTATGGGCGGGATCGAGCCGGCTTATACCTTTGTAAAAAGAGCGCTTCAGGCAGGAAAGAGTGTAAGCACATCCAATAAGGCTCTGGTAGCCAAGCATGGTTCCGAGCTCATGGAGATCGCAAAAGAAAAAAATATCAATTTCCTTTTTGAGGCAAGCTGCGGCGGCGGTATCCCGATCATTCGTGCACTGAATTCTTCACTGACAGCAGATGAGATCGATGAGATCACAGGAATCCTTAACGGAACCACCAACTACATGCTTTACAAGATGAGCACAGAGAACTGTGATTTTGATACGGTTCTGAAGGAAGCTCAGGCAAAGGGCTATGCAGAGGCAGATCCGACTGCAGACGTAGGAGGTGCTGACGCATGCCGTAAGATCGCCATCCTTTCTTCACTTGCATACGGAAAATTCCTGAATTACGAGGATATTTATACAGAAGGAATCACAAAGATCACACCGGCAGATATGGAATATGCAAAAGAGCTTGGCATGACTATCAAGCTTCTTGCCACAAGCCGTAGGATCGGAGATTCTTTCTATGCAATGGTAGCGCCGTTCCTGGTAGGCCAGAGTAGCCCGCTTTACAGTGTAAATGATGTGTTTAATGCAGTATTTGTGCACGGAAATGTTCTTGGAGATGCCATGTTCTACGGAAGCGGAGCAGGTAAGCTTCCGACTGCAAGTGCAGTAGTTGCAGATGTTGTGGATGAAGCAAAGCATCTCCACAGAAATATCATGACAAACTGGAGCAGCTATGCCCTGAAGCTTATGGATATGGATGAAGTTGAGGGACGTTTCTTCGTACGTGTGTCTGATACTACTATGGATGAAGTGGAAAAAGCTTTTGGTGATGTACAGACCATCGAGCCGGATGACCTTCCGGACGAATTCGGATTTATTACACCGGTGATGAAGCAGGCTGAATATTATGAGAAGATCAGCAAGCTCACCGGAAAAGTACTGGCAATGATCCGTGTAAAGGATTGATGCCGAAGGGAAGAAAAGAACATGTTGATTGTAAAAAAATTCGGCGGTACTTCTGTGGCAAACAAAGAGCGTATCTTTAATGTTGCCAGAAGATGTATCGAAGATTACAAAAAAGGAAACGACGTGGTGATCGTGCTTTCTGCAATGGGTAAGTATACCGATGAGCTGATCACCATGGCAAAGGATATTAATGACAAACCTCCGAAACGTGAGATGGATATGCTTTTTACCATCGGAGAGCAGATGTCAGTGGCACTGATGTCCATGGCTATGGACAGTCTGGGAGTACCGGCTGTTTCTCTGAACGCTTTTCAGGTAGCTATGCACACAACAAGTGCACATGGCAGCGCACGCCTGAAAAAGATCGAGGCGGCACGTATCCGCAGAGAGCTGGATAACCGCAGGATCGTTGTGGTCACAGGCTTCCAGGGCATTGATAAATATAATGACTATACCACACTTGGACGTGGCGGTTCTGATACCACAGCCGTAGCTCTTGCGGCAGCGCTTCATGCAGATGCCTGTGAGATCTATACCGATGTGGACGGTGTTTATACCGCTGACCCGCGTAAGGTTCCGAATGCCCGCAAGCTTAAGGAGATCACTTACGATGAAATGCTGGATCTGGCAACTCTGGGTGCGGGAGTGCTTCATAACCGTTCTGTGGAGATGGCAAAGAAATACGGCGTGCCGCTGGTGGTACGTTCCAGTCTCAACAACAGCGAAGGAACTGTGGTAAAGGAGGAAGTAACAGTGGAGAGAATGCTGATCAGCGGTGTTGCTCTGGATACAGATGCAGTACGTATTGCTGTGATCGGACTTAAAGATTCACCAGGAGTGGCATTTAAGCTTTTTGATACCCTGGCTAAGAAAAATATCAATGTGGATATGATCCTTCAGTCTATCGGCCGTGCCGGAACCAAGGACATTTCCTTTACTGTTGATAAAAATGATCTGGACGATGCAATGGGTGTTCTGGAAGCTAACCAGGCACGCATCGCCTATTCTGAGCTTCATGCGGAGAAAAACATTGCCAAGCTTTCTATTGTAGGAGCAGGTATGATGAGCAATCCGGGTGTTGCTGCAAAAATGTTCGAGAGCCTTTACAATGAGGGTGTGAACATCAATATGATCGCAACATCTGAGATCCGTGTGACGGTTCTCATTAACGAGAAAGATGGCGTACGTGCCATGAATGCGGTACATGATGCGTTTAATCTTGCAGACTAAACAGATGTGAAATATGAGAATATGATATATCTGAAGTAAAAAATGACGGGGCGGAGGCTTGGATGAGTCTCCGCCTTCTATAACGAAGGGATACAGAATTATGAGAAAAAATCTGAAGGGCTGTAAGAAGCTGGCAGGGGAAACTCTGGCCGGTAATTTTACGGTCCCTGTGATCGGGAGTATTGCGGTTGCGGCGATGAGCGCAGTTTCAAGCTATATTTCCACAGCACTTTTTCCGGGAGATTCCCTGTATGCGATCATTGGAGGAGAGGTATTCAGCTTTGTCCTTTCTCTGGTGATCTGTATTTTTTCCGCAGGACTTTACCGGATCTATCTGAATATTTCCAGAAGGGAAGCCTACTCTTTCGGAGACCTTCTGTACTTTTTCAGCCATCAGCCGGATCATGTGATCGTGGCATCCTTTGTGCTGGCATTGATCAATCTGGTGACATCACTTCCACTGGCGTGGTTTTCTTTTACAAGCAATATGGGAAATACAACGGAGGAGCAGATGAACTGGGCAGTAACTTACATGCTGCTCACACTTCTCGGGTTCGCGCTGAACCTGCTGGCAGCTATGCCGTTCACCATGAGCTATTACATCCTGTCCGATAATTCGGACATAAAAGGAGTGCAGGCACTGAAAGCCAGTGCAAAGCTTATGAAGGGACATTACTGGGAATATATGAAAATGCTCTTAAGTTTTGTTCCGTGGATCATTTTTTCCATATTTACATTGTATCTGGCATTGATCTGGCTGGTGCCTTATATAGAAACCTGTATGGCAGTTTTCTATCGGAATATTTCCGGAGAGTTTGATGAACCTCCAGAGGATCCTTATCCTCCGGTAACTCCGATCCCGCAGTTCCATGATGAAACCGAAGCCTGATCGCCTTCCGGAGGATGTTTTCCCTTTCCGGGAGGATGCTTGAAACGCAGGTGATGCCCTTTCTGGGGGATGCTTGAAACGCAGGTGATGCCCTTTCCGGGGGGGATGCTTGAGACGCAGGTGATGCCCTTTCCGGGAGGATGCATGAAACGCAGGTACTTTCCCTTTCAGGGGGACCATTTTGGCATGGGCAGGTACGAGGGGGAAAGCACTCAAAGTTGCGAAGCCCGCTTTTCCCCCTCGAGCTCCCCCTTTCCGGGCACGCAGCTATTGTAGGCTGTAGAAATATGTGAAGATATTGGAGGGGCGATGGATTCTACTACGTTGGCTGTGGAAGGTTGAGCCGATTTATGCTGATGTAAATATATTGGCGAAGCCTGTTCCTGAATAACAGCGATACACCACAATCCAAAGAACAGGCCCGCTACGCAGGCCACTTTCCCATTCAGCCAGAAGCGATAAACAGTGAAGAAGCAATAAACAGTGCCGAAGCAACAATCGGCTCAGCCTGCTACTGTCGGTACAGCAGAATACAGTGCCGAAGCAATAATCGGCTCAGCCTGCTACTGCCAGTGCAGCAGAATACATGGCCGAAGCAATAATCGGCTCAGCCTGCTACTGCCAGTGCAGCAGAATACAAGACAGAATCAATAATCGGCTTAGCCTGCTACTGCCAGTGCAGCAGAATGCAAGGCCGAATCAATAATCGGCTCAGCCTGTCACTGCCGATACAGCAGAATACAGGACTGAGCCGATACACTTACACATTCCACAACGCATCACAGTGGCGTGGCCAGGAGGGGAAGAGCGCGAGAAGGGGAGACGGCCTTCGCAACTATGAGTGCTTCCCCTTCTCGCAAATTACCCACTTTCAAAAAGTGAAAACTATAATCCAAAAAAATCAAACCATCCAATTTCCTCTCACTTTCAAAAAGTGAAAACTATAATTCAAAAAAATCAAACCATCCAATTTCCTCACACTTCAAAAGGTGAAAACTACAATCCCCAAAAATCAAACTATCCAATTTATCTCACTTCAAAAAGTGAAAACTATAATCCAAAAAAATCAAACCATCCAATTTCCTCTCACTTCAAAAGGTGAAAACTACAATCCCAAAAAATCAAACTACCCAATTTATCTCACTTCAAAAAGTGAAAACTATAATCTAAAAAATCAAACCACACAATTTCCCCTCACTTAAAAAAGTGAAAACCATAATCCAAAAAGCAAACCACATAATTATAGATTCAAAGGAAGTCGTCCCACAACCTCCTTTGTCAACCCACCTATGAGAATCCCCGCCAGGACACCTGCCACCAGCAGTGCCGGTGCATAAACCATCAAACTCGTATTGCTCACCACGATCATGGCAACGATCAGCTGCCCGATATTATGTGTGACACCACCGGCCACACTGATACCGATCAGACTGAAGCCGGAATGTTTTTTCAAAAGATCCATCACAGTCAGGCTAAGCGCAGCGCCAGCCAGACTATACAAAATACTGAACAGATTTCCAAACATAAATCCGATCACCAGGATTCTGACAACGGACACGAGAGCCGCTTCTTTAAAGGAATATCGGTCCAGTATAAAAAGTACCGCCAGGTTTGCAAGCCCGAGCTTGATACCCGGAATTCCTGTAAATACAGGGACCAGAGACTCCACATATCCAAAAATGATCGCTACTGCGGCAAATAATCCGAGATAAGCTGTTTTTCGTTTCATAAATAAATCCTTTCATTTGTTGCAGGAATATCGTTGCAGAAACAGCACAGACAGAATACCGTCTGTCAGAGAAAACTCTACGGAGAACACGTATTACGCATATTCTCCGGAAATTTTATGTCACCGCATCAATTTTAGGCGAACTCTCCGAATCCAAATCCTCTGCAGTATTTTCCCCTTCTATCACAACCTTATTAGGAAGGCAGATGATGGAACCGCCGTGCTCGTCCACAGCCTTCTGTTTCATACAGTAATGATCCGGGCAGGTTGCTTCGATCATTGTAACTTTTCCATCTTTGATTTCGCAGACATTGGTGTCTCCGATGTGGATGATCTGGTCCTGGGAAAGCGAATAGGTTCCGAATTTTTTTCCGTCAACGGTAATACGGATCGTATTATGGGAACGTTTCCCCGCAATCTGAAAACCAAGCCAGAGAACCCCCGCCAGAATCAGGATCCCGGCAATAAAAATCAATTCTTTTTTCTTCAAAACAAATCTCCATTTCTGTTACAGATTCAGAAAAAATCATATCATAATCGAAATTAAAAGGCAAACATAAGTTAATGATATCTAACCATAATTCATACAGCTGTTCCCAACGGAAAGGGAGGAGTGGCGATGATTTTTCTTTTATAAAAGACATAAAACAGAAAAATTCATATTGAAAAAAGTTATAGACTACTAACAAAAGTGTAGACAAGAAAAAAAACAGGTGATATAATACCTAACTGTAAGTTAGCATCGTCTAATTTTACAAAAAAAGATTAATCAAAACTAATTTATGTATATGGATAAAAACTATATAATTTATCCAAAAGACAGTTATACGCAGATTACAGGACTGGATCGAGAGCATCTGACGTAGCAATATATGTTCGCATAGCGTGAGTCTGATGCAGCAATTTACAGAATTGTTAAAAATACAAGGGAGAAAAGAGATGAAAAATCAGAATTTTTATATGAGAGTGATCTCCTTACTGTTGGTGATCCTGGCTGTACTTTTTTATAACAGCAGCATGAAAGCCCAGGCAAATGAAAAAGAGATCGCGGCTCTGACAGATAAGGTAGATACACTTCAGGAGCAGCAGAATGAACTTCTCAGTGCGCTGGAGACGAGTTATGTAAATCGTATGCAGAATCAGGTAGCATCTGCAGGATCAGGCAGCAGTGATGCAGATACAGCAGGCGATGACAAAACAACAGACACTTCAGATGGCAATGTATCCGATGCAGACGCAGAGGACACAGCAACCGCAGATTCCGATAATGTATATAAAGATGGAACCTATACAGGAGAAGCCGAGGGATACGGCGGGACCATTCAGGTGGAGGTGACACTTACCGGTGATGAGATCACATCCATCAACGTAGTCAGCGCCCCAGGTGAGGACAGTGCATATCTTTCACAGGCAGAGAGTGTGATCGATTCCATCCTGAGTGCTCAGAGTACAGATGTGGATACCGTATCTGGAGCAACGTTCAGCTCCACAGGAATCCTAAACGCAGTGGATGCGGCACTTGGAAAGGCGGAAAACTCATGAAAAAAAGACAGCGGGAGGTAAGGCTGATGCGTGCGGGAATACAGCTGGCATTTTTTATTGCCGCCCCGTCTCTGTTTTCTACAGCCTTTGCAGGTATCAAATCGATCTTTCTTGCCATTGCGGCCGGTCAGCCGGTGGAGTGGAATTCCTTTCTGACTGTAACGGCAGTGCTTCTGATCTTTACCTGCTTTTTCGGAAGACATTTCTGCGGATATGCGTGTGCATTCGGATCTTTCGGAGATGCCGTATATGAAGGCTTTTCCTGGATCCGGATGAAATGCTTTCACAAAAAAAAGAAACCGGTTCTTTCCGAAAAAATGGTTCACGGGCTTCAGAAAGTCAAATATATCGTACTGGCACTGATCCTGCTTTCCTGCCTTACAGGTGTATACGGAAAGCTTACGGGAACCAGCCCGTGGGATGTTTTTTCCATGCTCACGGCAGGACGGCTCCCGAACAGCAAATATCTGGTGGGAATTGTACTCCTGGTGCTGATCATTGTGGGAATGTGTACACAGGAAAGGTTTTTCTGCCAGTTTCTCTGTCCCATGGGAGCGGTTTTTGCATTAATGCCAATCCTTCCGGGTGCACTGTTTCGGAGAAACCGTGAGAAATGTCCGCCGAAATGTGGTCTCTGTAAAAAAAGATGTCCGGCTCATCTGGATATCGACGGCGACACAGGCAGATCCGGCGAATGTCTTTGCTGTCACGCATGTGCCGCAGCCTGCCCGGGAAAAAATATTCACATTGGAACAATTGAGGAAAAATGATCTATGAGATATCAGGCTCTGAAAAAGAAAACTTTTCTGGCAGCAGCTACATTTACAGGAATTGCGGTGTTGTTTCCTGTGCTGTGCATGGCTGCTTCGGAAAATGATGTACAGACATATACCGATACAGATTTTGCAATGGATACTGTGGTATCAGAAACACTCTATACCACAGGTGACGATATAAACAGTAAGCTGACAGCTGTGCTGACAGATGTGGAGACGAACCTTCTTTCCTGGACCAATGAGAAGTCCCAGATCTATAAGGTGAATGCAGACAGTGGAAAAGATACGGAGATTTCCGACGAGCTTTCCGGATACCTGAAACGTCTTCTGAAGATCGCAGAGGATTCTGACGGAGCCTTTGACCCAACCATCGGGAAGCTGATCCGCCTGTGGGATATTGGAGGGGAAAACCAGAAAATTCCGGAAGAAGCAGAAATTAAGAATGTTCTGAAGGATTCCGGATATCAGAAGATTTTTCTTGACGGAAATACGGTCCACATGGAGGAGGGCTGTTCTCTGGATCTTGGAGCAGCGGGAAAGGGTATTGGCTGTGACCTGATCCTTAAAGAACTGGAAACAAAGAAGGATGTAACAGCAGCACTTATGAATCTGGGAGGAAGCAGTGTCATGACCTACGGAAGCAAGCCGGATGGTTCTTCCTGGAATGTGGCGGTGACAGATCCCAGAGCTGAAAATGAGGATGACTATCTTGGTGTGGTTGCCTTAAATGGTACAGAATTTCTTTCCACATCCGGAGATTATGAGAAATATTTTATCGAAAATGCTGTAAGGTATCACCACATTATGGACCCGTCTACCGGCTATCCGGCAGAAAGCGGAGTGACCGGGGTAACGGTAGTCTGTGACTCAGGTCTGGAGGCAGATGCGCTTTCCACAGCATGTTTTGTGCTGGGGGTGGAAAAAGGGACACAGCTGTTGAAAGCTTACGGTGCAGACGGACTTTTTGTGGATGAAGACCATCATGTGTATCTCACTGAGGGGATGAAGGAGCGGTTCAGCCTGCTTGCGGATTCCTATAGTGTGGAGGATATTGCAGAGTGAAGCTGATCTCCCGGCGATCCGGTTTATGACTGTTTGGCAGAGGGGAATGCTCATATCCGCAGTACTTGCGATAGTAAACCTGGAAAGGGTTCTATAAATATATCATATTTTTAGGAGGAATAAGCAATGCAGAAGTGGAATCTATTGAAAAAAACAGCTCCATGCATTTTAAGTCTTGCAGTGGCAGCAACAACCTTTCCGACCGCTGTAATGGCATCTGATCTTGATGCAGCCGTGGTTTCCGAGGCAGAGGCAGGAGATACGGAGAATTTTAGCACAGAGGAAACGGCAGAGGATACTGAAGCTGTAGCAGAAGAAGCTATAGAGGATGCTGCAGACATAACAGAAGAAGCAGCAGAGGATGTAGCAGTACCAGAAGCTGCTGCAGACGAGACAGAGGATATCCAGCAGGAAGATACAGAAGCTGTCGAGACTCTGGATGAGACAGCAGAGGAAGCAGACCCGTTCTCTACAGGGGAAGAGGATTTCACAGAAGGCGATGAAGTGGCGGAAGCATTTTCCGATTCTGACCAGCTGACAGGCGAGTATCAGTACGTATATGCAGGACTTACCTGGGGTGAGTACTGGGCAGCAGAAGGCGTATATGCAGCTGGAGATACAAGCTCTTCAGAAGAGAAGGATTCACATAGTGAGTTTGATATAGGAGCTTTTGATACAGTAACAAGAGCGACTGCAAATCATGGACTTCACAGAGGAAGCTATCAGACAGAAGCTACGATCATTGCTGAAGACGGAACCAGATTCGACGTATCCTACTGGGAGGATAAAGGAAGCACACTTTATCTTACAGACGGTTCCAAGGTAAAATGGAACAGAGGCAGTATAACAACAGAAGATGGAAAAACCTATACGATGGATCATTATGAGATATATGGTCTGAAATATGTCCCGGTAGCAGTTAAGACCGCAGATTTTGCAGATTTCTGCAAAAAGTATAATGTTGTACAGGATGGAGCTGTGCTCTCCGGAGGATACAGTGAAAACAATCTCCAGTATTACAAAGGCCTTGTGGCAGACGTAAATGCACAGACAAATGGTCTGAAATATGTGGAGAAAAATGGTGACGGCTTTACATTTACAGCAAGAAAATCAGACGGAACAGCTTCCGGTATCAAGGATCAGGCGTTAAAAACAGCAACAGAGATCAAGCCGAGTGTAAAAGCAGCAAGCGGAAGCTACGGCGAATTCCTCCGTGTGGATCTCAATGGAAATTATGGCGATCTTGGTGCAAATATGCAGGCTGTACGCTGGGATTATTATGGAGATGATTCCACATATACAAAATGCCTCGCTTCTTATGGAACCAAGTTTGCCGCAGATAACTGGATGCATAAAGCAATGGGAATCCAGCTTGGACTTACAAAATCTGCACGCTGCAAGCTTCCGGGAGGAACAGACGGAACAGGATACTGGAAACTGACAGTGTATGCTCTTGGATATAATGACTATACCTACAGCTTCCAGGCAACTGCAGAGAATATCGTAAATCCTACAATGGAGCCAACTGATTTTACAAGTCTTAAAACAGAAGTGGAAGCTGCAAAGGCTCTGGCAGAGGCAGATTACACAATTGCAACCTGGAAGTCCTTTGCCGGTGAGCTTCAGGAAGCAGAAGACATTCTTGCAAAAACAGATGCAAGTCAGGCTGAGGTAAATGAAGCACTTGAACATCTTCAGGGAGCAGAGAAAGAGCTTCAGAAGGTAACAGTTACACTTGATAAGACAGCAGCAGCTGTATATACAGGAAAAACAACGACTCTTAAGGCAACAACAAATGACAGCGATGCAACAGTGACATTTGAGTCCGGCAACACAAAGGTTGCAACAGTAAGCAGCAAGGGTGTTGTTAAAGGCGTAAAAGTCGGAACAGCAGTTATCACAGCAAAGGTCGGAAATGCCACAGCAACCTGCAAGGTAACAGTAAAAGCTTCTACAATTAAATTTGCAAAGGCTTCCGTAACGATCTACAAAGGAAAAACAGCAACTGTAAAAGCAACTGCAACACCATCTGCAACTGTAAAATACACAAGCAGCAACACAAAGGTTGCAACCGTAAACAGTAAAACAGGTGTTGTAAAAGGAATCAAAGCAGGAACCGTTACGATTACAGCAAAGGCAGGAGCCCTGAAGACAACCTGCAAAGTAGTTGTCAAGAATCCTGCATTCAGTCTTGTAAAATCTTCTGCAACGATCAAAAAAGGTAAAACAACAACCATCAGATCCAAAGCAACACCTGCAGGCAAGGTTACATATACAAGCAGCAATAAAAAAGTTGCAGCTGTAAACAGCAAGGGTGTTGTAAAGGGAATCAAAAAAGGTAAAGCAACGATCACAGTGAAATGCAACGGAATTACAAAGAAATTTGTGGTAACAGTTAAATAATTTCACTGTTGAACCGAATGTGAGCACAGATATCCGGGAGCCTCTGCCGCAGACATAGAGCAATGTCTGCGGCAGAGGTCTGCTGATTTCTGAAGAGCAATGTCTGACAGAGGCCGCAAGAAAAGAGGAGAGAGTAAGGAAGCATGGAAAAAGATCTGAAAGATAAAAAGCAGGAGGAAAAAAATACTCCGAAGATACCCTGGACCAAGCTGGTCCCTGCAGCTGCTGTGATTGCGGCGCTTGTGTTTTCAGGCATAAAGGCGAAGGGCTCTGATGGAGAGACAGAAGCAGTCGGGCAGGCAGAGACGACCGTAATGTCCGCTTCAGAGCTGGAAAAATATTTCGGGTATGAAAAAGAAAATACTGTTTCTGACAACACAGCTGAGAAAAACAGTACAACAAAAGAGAAAAGCTCATCTAAAAAAAGTTCAAAAAAAACAGCAGCGAAAAAAAGCTCAGGTACAAGAACGGTTTCCGAATCTGCAAAAAGCAATGCCGGCGCCGCAGGACAGGGAACCACGCAGACACCGGTAGCAAGCGTTCCGGCAGATGGATATAAGGACGGTACGTATGAAGGAAGCGGAACCGGATTTGGCGGGACAATCCGCGTGAGAGTAACAATCAGCGGCGGAAAGATTGCAGCCATAGATATTCTGGAGGCATCTGGAGAAACTGCGTCGTATTTTGCGTCAGCTCAGGGTGTGATCAGCAGGATGATCGCCGGAAATACACCGAATGTAGATGCAGTAAGTGGAGCAACCTATTCCTCCAACGGAATCATCCAGGCAGTTCAGAATGCCCTCTCCCAGGCAGCGGCAGATGGAAACAGCCAGCAGGTCACCCCTACACCTGCGGCAACTGCTTTACCAACTCCGACATCAGCTCCGTCACCTACAAAAAAACCATCTCCTACAAAGGAACCGGAAGATCCGGACAGTCCCAAAAAATATCTGGATGGTAAATATACAGCTTCGGCAAAGGGCTTCAATGGAGATGTGAAGGTAACTGTGACCATCAAGGATGGAGTGATCGAAGCCCTGAAACAGGAAAATACGGACACGGAGCAGTTTTTTGAAAAAGCATGGAGCGTGCTGGAGGAACAGATCATTGGTACGGATTCTGTAGATGATATTGATGCAGTCAGCGGAGCAACCTATTCCTCCAACGGAATTCTCAACGCTGTAAAAAAAGCTCTTAAAGAAGCGATCAATCCGGAGTATGGAAAGAAACCGACACCAACTCCGACAAAGAAACCGACACCAAAGCCAACAGCCACACCGAAACCTACGGCAACGCCGAAACCAACGGCCACACCGAAGCCAACAGAGACGCCGGCAGCAACCCCGACGCCGGAGCCGGAGGATCCGAATATGACGCCGGTTCCTGAAAAACCCAATGTAACTCCAACACCAGGAACAGATGAGCCGGATGCAACACCGGAGCCAACGGAAGCACCGGAACCGGTGGGAATGTACAGAGATGGAACGTATACAGGCTCGGCTTTTGGATATGGAGGAAAAACATATCTGACAATTACGATCTCAGGAGGCCAGATCGTATCCATTGAGCAGACAAATCAGGATACACCGGAATTTTTTGATCCTGCATGGAGCACGATCTATTCTCAGATCATGGCAAACCAGTCGGCGGATGGAATCGATACTGTCAGCGGAGCCACATATTCCTCCGAGGGGATCCTGGACGCTGCACAAAAAGCCCTTGCCCAGGCAAAGAATTAACCGGGTGAACGTTGGAGCAGCTATAAACATCTGAATCTAAGCCAATAATAAGAGGTGAAAGAAACCTCTGGACTTCTTGATTTTTTTTGAAGTTCAGAGGTTTTTTGCTAGGTTTCTGAAATTGCTTCTATAAATCGATAAAAAAATAACAGGAATGTATACAGAATAATAGGAAAAATATCAGAAAATATAAGCGGTTTAAATAATTTGAAATGCAAATTAACGGGGATTAACCTGAGAAATACAATAAAATTTTTATTGCACAGGGCAATATTTTATGTTATGTTTGAATGTGTGTAATTAAAGTTGTTATTAAAATGACAAACAACGCTGAAAGGAGAACAAATATGAGCAGTAAAATTACGATCATCGGAGCAGGAAGTGTAGGAGCAACTATCGCTTATACCTTATCACAGAGGAGTATTGCATCAGAGATCGTTCTGATCGATATTAACAAAGATAAGGCTGAAGGTGAGGTTATGGATATTGAGCAGGGAACCAGTTTCCGTGAGCCGATCTCCATCGTGGCAGGAGATTACCCGGATGCTGCAGATTCTGACATTGTGATCATCACTTCCGGTATTGCCAGAAAACCGGGACAGACTCGCATCGAGCTGACACAGACCAACGTTAACATTATGAAGAATATTACTCCGGAGATCGTAAAGGTGGCTCCCAAAGCGCTTTATATTATCGTAAGTAATCCATGTGATATTATGACTTATGCATTTGCAAAGCTTTCCGGACTGCCGGAAAATCAGATCCTTGGTTCCGGAACCGCCCTGGATACGGCCCGTCTCCGCTGCAGACTTTCTCAGCACTACGGTGTATCTGAGAAAAACATCCACGCCTATGTATTCGGAGAGCATGGAGATACTTCCTTTGTACCGTGGTCCAGAGCCTTTGTTGCAGGTGCGACCCTTGATGAGTTTGACAAGATCGTTCATGAGGATCAGAAAGATCTGCAGCCACTTGACAGAGAAGAGGTTCTGGAGTATGTTCATACTTCAGGATCAACAGTGATCGCCAAGAAGGGTGCTACATTTTATGCGGTAGCCGTATCTGTTTGCAGACTTTGCTCGCTTCTTCTTGCAGCATCTGATACAATAGTCAGTGTATCAACCATGCTTCACGGAGAGTACGGTGTTGAAGACGTATGTCTTAGTACCATGGCTTCTATCGGACCGGAAGGTGTAAAACGTATCGTTCGTGTTCCGCTGACCGAGGAGGAGACAGAGAAGCTTCATGCAAGCGCCAATGCTCTGAAGGACGTGATCGCACAGATTGATCTTTGATAAATGTCAGAAGCTGTGTAAAGAGGAAAAAGCAGCCTCAGGCAAATTTGAAACAACGGGAGAAAGATAAAAATGGATATTATTCAGGTAATTACCAGAGAATTGAACGTTGAGAAATGGCAGGTCGAGGCGGCGGTTAAGCTGATCGATGAAGGCTGCACCATTCCTTTTATTTCCAGATACCGTAAGGAAGCAACCGGTACACTGAACGACGAACAGCTTCGTAATCTTAATGAGAGACTTACTTATTTAAGAAATCTTGAGGATAAAAAGGCTCAGGTTCTGGGCAGCATCGAGGAGCAGGGCAAGCTGACTCCGGAGCTGAAGAAACAGATCGAGGCAGCGCAGACACTCGTTGTGGTAGAGGATCTTTACCGTCCGTACCGCCCGAAGCGCCGTACACGTGCCATCATCGCCAGGGAAAAAGGTCTGGGACCTCTGGCCGACATCATCCTTCTCCAGATGACGAAGAAACCTCTTGAAGAAGAGGCAAAAGCATTTCTTTCTGAGGAAAAAGAAGTCAAAACTGTGGAAGAGGCCATCAGCGGTGCCAGAGATATCATTGCAGAACATATTTCTGATGAAGCAGATTATCGTATCAGTATCCGTAAGAGAACAATGGATAAGGGAACTATATGTTCCACCGCAAGAGATGAGAAGGAGCAGTCTGTATACGAGATGTATTATGACTTTGAGGAGCCAGTGAAAAAGCTTGCAGGTCATCGTGTCCTTGCTCTGAACCGTGGTGAGAAAGAGAAATTCCTTACTGTGAAGATCCTTGCACCTGAGGAAGAGATCATCCGTTATCTTGAAAAACAGGTGATCGTCCGCGATAATCCATACACTATACCTGTTCTGAAAGAAGCCATTGAGGACAGCTATAAACGTCTCATCGGACCGGCTATTGAGCGTGAGATCCGAAGCGCCCTTACAGAGGCAGCAGAGGACGGTGCCATCCATGTCTTTGGCAAAAATCTGGAGCAGCTTCTCATGCAGCCTCCAATTGCAGGACAGGTAGTTCTTGGCTGGGACCCTGCCTTCCGTACCGGATGCAAGCTGGCAGTGGTAGATCCTACCGGAAAGGTTCTGGATACCACAGTTATTTATCCCACAGCACCAACCAATGAGACCAAGATCCGTGCCGCAAAGGAAACCCTGAAAAAGCTTATCAGCAAATATCATGTGACACTGATCTCTGTAGGAAACGGAACGGCATCCAGAGAATCCGAGCAGATCATCGTGGAGCTTCTTAAGGAAATCCCTGAAAAGGTCCAGTATGTTATCACCAACGAGGCAGGTGCTTCTGTATATTCCGCAAGCAAGCTTGCCACGGAAGAATTCCCGAATTTCGATGTTGGACAGAGAAGCGCCGCATCCATCGCAAGACGTGTACAGGATCCGCTTGCAGAGCTTGTAAAGATCGATCCGAAATCCATCGGTGTCGGTCAGTATCAGCATGATATGAACCAGAAAAAGCTGGGAGAAGCCCTTAACGGCGTTGTGGAAGATTGTGTAAACAAGGTCGGAGTGGATCTGAATACTGCATCTGCATCCCTTCTGGAGTATATTTCCGGAATCAGCAAGGCCATCGCAAAGAATATTGTAGCCTACCGTGAGGAAAACGGCCGTTTCCAGACAAGAAGAGAGCTTCTTAAGGTTGCCAAGCTTGGTCCGAAAGCTTTTGAGCAGTGTGCAGGTTTCACACGGATCACAGGAGGCAAAAATCCTCTGGACGCAACCAGTGTCCATCCGGAAAGCTATGACGCAGCAAAAAAACTCCTGGAAAAGCTGGGCTACACACCGGAAGATGTGGCAGAGCGTAAGCTTACCGGTATTTCCGGGCAGATCCGCGATTACGGAAAACTGGCAAAGGAGCTGGAGATTGGAGAGCCAACCTTACGTGATATCGTAAAGGAACTGGAAAAACCTGCCAGAGATCCACGTGACGAGATGCCGAAACCGATCCTCCGTACCGATGTCCTGGATATGAAAGACCTGAAAGAAGGCATGGTCCTCAAGGGAACTGTCCGCAATGTTATTGACTTCGGTGCTTTTGTGGATATCGGTGTGCATCAGGATGGCCTGGTCCATATTTCCGAGATGAGCGAGAAATTCATCAAACATCCGCTGGAAGCAGTCAGTGTGGGAGATATCGTGGATGTCCGTGTTCTTGGTGTTGATATGAAGAAAAAACGGATCAGCCTTTCCATGAAGGGAATCAGTAAATAAAGAGAAAAACTGAGTAAAGAGAAGCAGGCAAGTATATTCTGCAGCATTCTGCGGCGGATTACCGGACCGATATACAATAAAGCTATAACAGAAATACAGCAGTGGTTTATACCCTATACTTTATAGAACCGGAGAAATCAGGTTTACAGGGAAAAACCACTGCTGTATTATTATATTACCAGATGCGGATTATAGGAAATGCTTATATCAGAAATAAGCTTTGAAGCTCATAGATCGATCCGCATATGTATATCGAATGATCGATCAGACAGGAGGGATTATATTTGGATAGTACTGTACAGACCGTGCAGGAGGTCGGAAATCAGGTAAGCCAGTACAGGCAGATGTTTGAAAATTATCTGCCGGACATCACGAAATTCGGAATCAAGGTTGTTCTGGCTATTGTTGCTTTCTGGGTAGGAAGCACGGTAATTAAATGGATCGTAAAGTTTGTGAGGAAATCACTGACAAAATCCAGGCTGGATACAGGAGTGGCACAGTTTATGTCCTCACTGGTCAAGATCGTACTTTACATACTCCTGATCTTTAACATATCCATAAGCTTTGGAGTAAAGGAATCATCTCTGGCAGCACTTCTCGGAACTGCAGGTGTTACTATGGGTCTTGCCCTCCAGGGCGGACTTGCCAACCTGGCAGGAGGTATGATGCTTCTTCTGTTCAAGCCTTTCCAGGTAGGGGATTACATCATCGTTAACGGACAGGACGGAAGCGAGGGAACGGTAGCCAAGGTCGAGATCTGTTATACAACGCTGTTATCCATTGATAACAAGCACATCGTGATCCCGAACGGTACTCTTTCCAATGTGACCATCACCAACGTAACAGCAAGGGATCAGCGAAGGCTGGAGATCAAAGTGGGGATCTCTTACAATGCAGATATCCAGAAGGCCAAGGATATCCTGGAAGATATCCTCACCGAGGATCCGGATACAAGAGAAGACGAAGAGATGGTGGTATTCGTAGACGAGCTGGCAGAAAGCTCTGTGATCATGGGCTTTCGTGTCTGGGTAGATACCGACCGCTACTGGGCAGCCAGATGGAGATTGAACCAGAGGATCAAGGAAGATTTTGATTATTATGGAATTGAGATTCCTTATAATCAGCTGGATGTGCATATCCATAAATAATGTGCATAAAGGAAGAAAGCTAAAGCCCTTTCACATGGCAGAGAAATTGCTGTGTGGGAGGGTTTTTTGGTGAAAGTAACTGGTTTTGAGATTATTACTGCCATTCACGATAATAGAGAATATGAAAATTATTGACAAACCAGTGTCGGGGTGCAATAATACCCCACAGAGATAGTATTTGGACTCAAAACTATACTCTGGCTGAAATCACTGGAATCTTATATAAAAATAGCCAGCCGGAACCCGGGATCGGGAACGGACGGATATATGAAAATTATAAAAGATACGAGCCTGTATCGATGATAACGAAGGCGTTACAACAGTTATGGGAATTTTGAGCAACTGTTGAAGAGCATGCTTTTCGTGTATAAAAAACAGGACTCAATATACAGGGAATCAATCAGAAGCGTTTCAGGGTCGAAGTGTACCCCGAGACGCTTTTTTATTAAATACAGAAGCGGATGCTTTTATCCACTTGAAAGTTATTCCCTGCAGGAAAGGACTTATATAAGATGACAATAGAGATGTTAAAAGGAAAGATCCACAGAGCAACCGTTGTCCAGGCGGAACTGGATTATGTAGGAAGTATCACTGTGGATGAGGAACTGCTGGAAGCTGCCGGGATACTGGAATATGAGAAGGTTCAGATCGTAGATGTGAACAACGGCAGCCGTTTCGAGACATACACCATTTGCGGAGAACGCGGAAGCGGTATGATCTGCCTGAACGGAGCAGCAGCAAGATGTGTAAGCACCGGTGACAAGATCATCATCATGGCTTACGCACAGTACGAGCAGGAAGAAGCCCGTACTCACAAGCCTGCAGTTGTATTTGTAGATGAAGAGAACAGGATCAGCAGAGTGACCAATTATGAGAAACACGGACTGCTGAAGGATATGGCCTGACGCAGATCAGGAAGATAATAAGACGAAGGTGAATTCAGAAAAGAGGCTATCTCGAATCTATAAAGAAAACCGGTTCCAGAACCGGAAAAGAGGAGAGCATAATGCAGGTAACAAAAACAGTAGAAGAAACAAGAAAACAGATCAAAGCGTGGAAAAAAGAAGGAAAAACAGTAGGCCTTGTGCCAACCATGGGATTTCTCCATGAGGGACACGCAAGCCTGATCAAAAAATGCAGAGAGCAGAATGATATCGTAGTGGTATCCGATTTCGTCAATCCTACACAGTTCGGTCCTACCGAAGACCTGGAAGCCTACCCGAGAGACTTTGAGCGTGACAGCAAACTCTGCGAAAGCCTGGGAGCAGACCTGATCTTCTGCCCGGAGCCTTCCGAGATGTATCATGATCCCCACGCATTTGTAAGTATAGATACTCTGTCAGAGACACTTTGCGGAAAAACACGTCCGATCCATTTCAAAGGTGTGTGTACCGTTGTGACCAAGCTGTTCCACATTGTGGCACCGGACAGAGCATATTTCGGACAGAAAGACGCACAGCAGCTGGCCATCATTCGCAAGATGGTGCGTGATCTGAACTTCGATATTGAGATCGTAGGCTGTCCGATCATCCGTGAGGAGGACGGACTTGCAAAATCCTCCAGAAATACATACTTAAGCCCTGAAGAGAGAAAAGCAGCTCTTTGCCTGTCAAAGGCAGTAAAAGCCGGACAGGAAGCCATTCACGCAGGAATCCCGGCAGAAGAGCTTCTCGGAAAAATGCGAGCAGTGATCGAAGCAGAGCCTCTGGCAAAGATTGATTATGTATCCATGGTAGATGCACTTACCATGCAGCCGGTGGAAAAAGCTGACCGCAGCGTTCTTGTAGCAATGGCTGTTTACATCGGAAAAACAAGACTGATCGACAACTTCAGCTACGAGGTATAATGTATGGGAAAAGTTTTAAAGAAAATCGGAATTATCAGCAGCCTTGCATCCAGATATATCGGGATCATTATCATCGCTTTTTCCTGCCTAGCTTTTTTCTGGCGTGACGGATTTTCCTGGATGACGAACTATACGTCTGTATTTCTGGGAGTGATCATGTTTGGTATGGGTCTGACCATAAAACTGGATGACTTCCGGGCAATTTTTTCCAGACCCAAAGAAGTGGTGATCGGTGCAGTGGCTCAGTATACCATTATGCCGGTGATCGCCTGGCTTCTGTGTAAAGTGATGAACCTTCCGGCAGATCTGGCACTGGGAGTGATCCTGGTGGGATGCTGTCCGGGCGGAACAGCCAGCAATGTGATCACCTATATCGCAGGAGGTGATGTGGCGCTTTCTGTGGGAATGACTATAGTTTCCACACTGGCAGCACCGTTGATGACACCGTTTCTTGTATATGTTCTGGCAGGAACCTGGGTGGAAGTATCCTTCTGGGCTATGGTGATCTCTGTGGTAAAGGTAATTCTGATCCCGGTTCTCCTGGGAGTTTTTCTTCGGAGCCTTGCGGGAGAGCATGTGGATAAGGTATCCGATGTTATGCCGCTGGTGTCGGTTGTAGCTATTGTTATGATCATCGGAGGAATTGTGGCTGTAAATGCAGAGAAGATCGTAAGCTGTGGAGTTCTGGTGCTTGGAGTAGTGGCGATCCACAATTTCTGTGGTATGATGCTGGGATTTCTGGCTGCAAAAATCTTCCATGTGGAGTATTCCAGAACAACTGCTATAGCTATAGAGGTAGGCATGCAGAACAGTGGCCTTGCTGTCTCACTGGCAGCAGCTAATTTTGTAGCCAATCCGCTTGCAACACTTCCGGGCGCGATCTTCAGTGTATGGCACAATATTGCAGGTTCCATTTTTGCGGGGATCCGCCGTGCAGGTGCAGAAAACCTTGCAGAGCTTGACCGGATCAGGGAAATCGACTGCTGTAATTGCGAAAAGCAATAAGCAGTGAATGCGGATTGCGGATATCCTCCTGACGGGGAACAGAAAAGCTGTGGAAGAATGTCTGTAAAGAAAGATCCCGGGGAGTTTGAGAGATAAAATGACAGATTATGTCGAAAGAAAAAGTCATAAAATGCAGAATTGTGGTTTACAAATTTTAGCCGGTATACTATAATAACCACATGGACGAACAAACGTCCCCAACATATGAAAACAGGGGGGCCCGCTGAAGCGAGCTGAGAGTAGACTGTAAATGTCTTGACCCATAACCTGATTTGGATAATGCCAACGTAGGGACATATGCACGAAGGATTCTTAAAGACACAGAAGATCAGAGAGTACAGAAGAGATCAGAAGTACAGAAGATTTTCATTAAGTACGTAAGAGTAAGAGCCGGTTGCCGTGATGCGTATGCGTTGCAGCAGCCGGTTTTTTGTTGTATAAACACAAAGAATTTATGGAAGGAGATTTTTTTTACATGAGAAATTACAGTACACAGATGGAGGCAGCCCGTAAAGGCATCATCACACCTGAGCTTGAGATCGTAGCTAAGAAGGAACGCATGACAACAGAGGAACTGCTTCCGCTGGTAGCCTCCGGTAAGGTGGCAATCTGTGCAAATAAAAATCACAAATGTATCGATCCGGAGGGCGTAGGTTCCATGCTCCGCACCAAGATCAATGTAAACCTTGGTGTATCCAGAGACTGCAAGGACTACGATGTAGAGATGCAGAAAGTAATGGAAGCTGTAAACATGGGCGCCCATGCTATCATGGATCTTTCTTCCCACGGAAATACCATTCCGTTCCGACGCAAGCTGACATCCGAGTGTCCGGCAATGATCGGAACCGTTCCGGTTTATGATTCCGTTATCCACTATCAGAGAGATCTTGATACGCTGACAGCTAAAGATTTTATCGATGTAGTCAGACTCCATGCACAGGATGGTGTTGACTTTGTAACTCTTCACTGTGGAATCACAAGAAAGACCATCGATCAGATCCGTAATCACAAGAGAAAAATGAATATCGTTTCCAGAGGAGGATCTCTTGTATTTGCATGGATGTGCATGACCGGTGAGGAGAATCCGTTCTATGAATACTACGACGAAATCCTGGATATCTGCCGCGAGTATGATGTGACCATCTCCCTTGGAGATGCCTGCCGTCCGGGATGTCTGGCTGACGCAACAGACGTATGCCAGATCGAGGAGCTTGTACGTCTTGGCGAGCTGACCAAACGTGCATGGGAAAAGGACGTTCAGGTTATGGTTGAGGGACCGGGACATGTGCCGCTTGATCAGGTTGAGGCAAATATGAAAGTACAGCAGTCCATCTGTCAGGGTGCACCGTTCTATGTATTAGGACCTATCGTAACTGACGTTGCACCGGGATATGACCACATCACATCCGCGATCGGCGGAGCAGTAGCTGCTATGTCCGGAGCAGCATTCCTCTGCTATGTAACACCGGCCGAGCACCTTGCACTTCCGAATCTTGAGGACGTAAAACAGGGAATCATGGCATCCAAGATCGCAGCACATGCAGCAGACATTGCCAAAGGTGTCCGCGGTGCCCGTGAGATCGATGACAAGATGGCAGATGCCAGAAGAAAGCTTGACTGGGAGGCACAGTGGGAATGCGCCATGGATCCGGAAACGGCAAAACGTATCTGGAACGAGCGCAAACCGGAGCATGATGATACCTGCTCCATGTGCGGTAAATTCTGCGCAGTACGAAGCATGAACAAGGCACTTGCAGGAGAGCATATCGATATTCTGTAAGAATACAGAATGCATATGAGCATGCAGCATCACAGTAGAACGTGGTGTTGGCAGTATCCAGCCAGAAAACTGGTTGATCGAATGCGGATATGGAAAGAACAGTAATGCTGAAATTGTGGAAAGTCTGATGTTCCGATAATAAAACATAAACCGCTGTGATCTAAAATGAAGATCACAGCGGTTTTTTGCAGAGTAGGGGACATTATTGCAGCTTGCGAAAAGACAGGGCCGCGTTATAATAAAAACAGAACTTACATATAAACGGTTTACATAAAAAGGAAGGAAAGGTACGAAATGAAATTTCCGAAAAAATTGATAGCATTTGGTCTGTCATTATGTATGTCTGTTGTTCCATGTGGACCGGTGGCGGCCGAAGATTTTACAGATGCACAGACGGATATGACAGACACCATTGATACTTTTACAGATGACGGGAATTCTGAGGAATCAGAAAATACCGTAAACACAGATCAGATCGCGGGAGAAGATACTGCCGTGAGCACAGATCAGATTACAGAAGAAGAGTTTCCGGGATCAGATATCGGAACGGAAACGGATGAAGCTGAAAGCTCAGAGAGTGAGGAAATACAACAGGATTCTGAAGGAGAATCAACTCTGGAAGAACCTTCGGCGGTCATCAGAAAAGCAGAAGGAACAGAGGAGGCTGCGGCACCGGAAGAAATTTTTGGTGACGGAGAAAACCAGGAGCAGCAGGAAGATATATTCACAGATGATATTCCGGCAGCAGGCACTTCCGAAAAAGAAACAGATGTGGAGAGCACAGAAATATATCTGTATGCGATGAATGATACTTACAGCAGTGTGATCTCCATGCCGGATACCATGCAGACATCTTATCAGATCCAGACATCCGGCAAAAATCCGGTATATACGGTTGTTTCCGGTTATACTGCGAAAGTCAGCGAAACCGGTCTTGTTACTCCTAAAATGCAGTATGTAACCTATGTAGACAAAAACGGAAATGACGTAAAGAGCCAGTGGGAATACATGTTTGGAGAGACCCTGATCTCTGTACAGGATGGAAACAGTACCGTTTATTATAAATTCATACTCAAAGATTATGCGGAGTATTACGCAGAACAAAAAATGGATACATTCCTCAAAGAAAATATTACTGCGGAAATGTCCGATTATAAAAAGGTTGAGACGATCGCCAGATGGCTTGCCAACAACTTCAATTACAGTCAGTATCATTCCGGCTATACAGGCCTGATGCTGGATGGCGGCGGAGACTGCTGGGCCAATACCAGCGCAGTGAACTATATGTGCGAAAAACTGGGACTGACCGTGTATGCAAGGTATGCGGCAAATGATCCGGGGGCGGGAAGCGGTCACAGGAACTCTGTAGTCATAATTGACGGAGAAAGATATCTGGTTGACTGCGGATATACGGGAAATGCCCCCAGACATTATGAATTGTCCAAAATGGACTATGACTATTCTTATAAGATTCTGAATGATGGAACACTCAGGCTGTATCAGTATGAAGGAACGGATACAAATATCGTAGTTCCAGATACCATTGACGGAAGAAAAGTAACGGTTCTTGGAAACAGTACTTTCCAGTATTGCACCCAGGCTTCTGATATAGAGTCTGTTACTTTGCCGGATTCGCTTACAACCATCGAAAAGAATGCTTTTTACAACTGTGAGAAATTGAAATCTGTTACGATTCCCCCAAATGTGTCATCTATAGGGCTGGCTGCTTTTGTGGAGGGCTTGTCTGAGTCCAGTCTGACAGAAATTAAAGTAGATCCGGAAAATCCGTATTTTTCTGAAAAAGACGGAGTGGTATTCAGCAAGGATGGCACAAAACTGATCGTGTTTCCGTCCGGACGTTCCGGAGATTACCAGATCCCGGATGGAACTGTAAGCGTGGGAGACTATGCTTTTTATTACTGTGTAAATGTTTCTTCCATAACAGTTCCGGGAAGTGTCAGAAGCCTTGGAGAAGGTGCATTCGGAAACTGTTCGTCGCTTACGAAAACTGTCCTGAACGAAGGCTTGGAAGAAATCGGTGAATATGCATTCCAGAGCAGTTCAGGGATCCGTGATATTATAATTCCCGCATCTGTAAAATCAGTTGGGAAAAATGGACTTCGTCTGTCTTCCGGGTGCAGGATAAGAGTACTGAGCACAGATACTGTCTGGGCGGATGATGCGTTCAGGGATTCAGCACTGATCGCGGGAAAAAAGGATTCCACACTTCAGAAATACGCAGAGGACCGTGGCTACACGTTTGTGGAGCTGTTAGCAGACAACCGGATACCGCTTCAGAATGAATGGTTTGAACAGATCACTTCAGACTATGAATATAATGGAAAAAGCCATGAACCCGAAATAGAATCCAGTGAATCCGCACCGGAACTTGAGCAGGGCTCCGATTATGAAGTAACTTATGAAAATAACATCAATGCAGGAACTGCGACTGTAAAGATCACGGGAAAAGATATTTTCTGCGGTACAGTAGAGCGGAGTTTCAAGATTACGCCAGATGAAAATGGAATGTATGTGTGCTATTTTGCGGAAAATAATGAAACATACCTGGAAACCACCTTTAAAGGAAAAAAAGTGGAACCGGAAGTGGTAATTGACGGACTGGTACAGGGAAAAGATTATACGGTAACCTATGTTAATAATGAAAAGCCTGGTGAAGCTCGTGCAGAGCTCACGGGAATCGGCAATTATAAAGGATCGGAAACATTATATTTTACTATTTACGGAAAACTACCGGCTGCGGATCCAATAGCTGATCAGATATATACAGGAAAAGAACTCACACCTGCCATCGTAATTCCCGGATTGAAAGCCGGCGAAGATTATTATATGTACTACGAGGATAATCAGTATCCGGGTGTGGCAACGGTAACCATTTATGGTACCGGTTATTATAAAGGTACCGCAACCATTCATTTCAAGATCATAAAAAAGACAGAAAGGTTTGTCAGCAATGTTAAGCTAAACAGAACCTCTTACACTTGTACGGGAAAAACCATCCGGCCATCAGTAACCGTAACTGTAAATGGAAAGAAGATCGGTGCGAGTGCTTATAAGCTGTATTACAAAAATAATAAAAACTCCGGAATTGGAACTGTGCAGGTCAGAGGGACTGGAAAATACAGTCGTATCAACAAAACGATTACCTTTAAGATCCTGCCTCCAAAAACTCTGCTGACAGGACTGAAAAAAGCAAACAGATCCTTTATCGCAAGCTGGAAGAAAAATATACAGGCAACCGGCTATCAGATCCAGTATGCAGCAGACCGCAGATTTACAAAAGAAAGAAAAACGGTCACAGTTGGAAAACAGTCTGCGACCAGATATAAGATATCAGGACTGAAAAACAAAAAGACCTATTATGTCCGCATCCGGTCATATAAAAGAGTCGGAAAAAAGATTCTTTACAGTAGCTGGAGTACGGTAAAGAAAATCCGGGTTTGATCATAAATGAGCGGATCTCAGACCCATATAAATGGAGAACAATACTTCCGGGACAGAATTAAGCCTTGTAATTATAAAAAGAGCGCGTTATAATGAACTCGTAAAAAAGAAAATTTCTTCGGGGCAGGGTGTGATTCCCTACCGGCGGTATAGTCCGCGACCCGCTTCGGCGGCTGATCTGGTGAAATTCCGGAACCGACAGTAAAGTCTGGATGAGAGAAGAACGCGCAGTATTTGAAGAACGTGCTCAGCGCCCCGGGAAGAAGCTCCCGGGGCTTTTTATGTGAAGGAATTTTTTCGCATAAAGATTTCTTGTAGAAATTTTCTTTGAATATTTCTGAAGAAGGAGAGAGAGTTATGAGTGAACAGATATTACAGAGAGGAAATGCCGTGGAAAGAAGCAGAACAAGAACTATCGCGCAGGTAGCTATGCTTGGTGCTGTGGCAGGAGTATTGATGAATCTTGAGTTTCCGATCCCGTTTCTTGCACCGTCTTTTTATCAGCTTGATTTTTCCGAGGTACCGGTTATGGTAGGAACCTTCGCTATGGGACCTGTAGCAGGTATCCTGATCGAGCTTGTGAAGATTCTCGTACATCTTGTGACTAAGGGAACCATGACTGCCGGTGTTGGTGATGTTGCCAACTTCCTGTTTGGATGTGCCTATGTGGTACCGGCCGGCCTGATCTATCGTTTCCGTCACAAAAAGAGCAGAGTACATGCAGTTGCAGGTATGGCAGCAGGAACAGTCCTGACAGCGATCCTTGCATGCTTTGTCAATGCCTTTGTGCTGCTTCCGGCTTACGGTAAGGCGTTTGGAATGCCAATCGAGACCTTTATCCAGATGGGAAGCGCAGTACACAGCTCCGTAAACGGACTGCTTACCTTTGCACTGCTGATCATTGCTCCGTTTAATATCTTTAAATATGCACTGACATCTCTGATCGTATTTGTAATTTATAAGAAGATCCGTGTTGTACTGAAGGGTGACTGATCATAAGCAGCTGCCGGAGGATGAAGAAAAGATCAGAAATTGGTGGTTTCAGATAAATATCTGAGAATGTGAGAAATGCCATGTAATATATTGCCGATGGGCAGTAAATTACATGGCATTTTTTATGTCAGGCGTTTTGTTCTGCAGCTTTCATGACTCCAAGCTCACGTCTGGCAAAAACAACGGCCAGCACAAATGCAGAGGTATCTGCAATTGGTCCTGCGTACATGACGCCATCGATTCCGAAGAAGACCGGGAAGATGACGATCAGCGGCAGCAGGAAGAGCACCTGCCTTGTGAGGGACATGATCACACCAAGCCGGGCTTTTCCAATGGAGGTAAAAAAGCCGGCGGACATAGGCTGGATCCCGTTGGCAAAGGTCATCAGCATGAAGATGCGGAGATATTTTTCTGCAAAATGAAAGTACAGGTCGCTGCCGTTTCCGAAGATGCCTACGATCTGATGCGGGAAGAACTGGAAGCAGATAAAAAATATGGTTGCGATCACAGTACATAAGGTTACGGAATAGCGGTATGTCTGGCGTACACGGCTGTATTTTTCGGCACCGTAGTTAAATCCCCAGATGGGCTGGGAGCCCTGGGAGATTCCGATGCAGATGGCCATAAATACCTGATTGACTTTGGAAATGATCCCTGCACAGGCGATCGGAATATCACTCCCGTAGGCGGAGAGTGCTCCGTAATGGCGAAGTGTATTGTTCATGACGATCTGCACTGCAGCAATGGCAACCTGATTGATACAGGATGCCATTCCCAGAGAAAAAATGGCAGACAGATTGCGTGCCTTAGGAATCAGCATGGAGTGGTCCAGGTACATTTTTCGGAGTCTGGAAAAATAAAAGATGATCAGAAGTCCGGATACAATCTGGCCGATCACGGTTGCCCAGGCTGCACCTTTGATGCCCCAGCCGAATCCAAAGATGAAAAGCGGGTCCAGGATGGTGTTGATGGCGGCACCGGCCAGGATGCAGGTCATGGAATAGGTAGGACTCCTGTCTGCTCGGATCAGGTGGTTGCCGCCTGTGCTTAAAACATAAAAGGGAAGTCCAATGGCGGTGATCCCCATGTAATCAATGGCATAGGGCATGACGTCCGGTGTTCCGCCGAAAAAATGAAGCAGTGGCTTCAGGAACAGAAGGACGATGACAGAGAGTATCGTACCGGAGATTATCAGCGCGGAGAGTCCGGTTCCTGCAATGGAGCTGGCTTTTTTTTCGTTTCCTGCGCCCATTTCCAGGTTGTAATTGGAGGCGCTGCCGATTCCCAGGAGCAATGCAGCAGCAGTAGAGATAATGGTTACGGGAAATGCGATGTTTGTGGCGGCGTTTCCAAGCATTCCTACGCCCTGGCCGATAAAGATCTGGTCAACGATATTGTACAGAGCGCTGACCAGCATGCTGATGATGGCGGGAATGGCGAATTTGGCGATCAGGCTGCCTACAGGGACGGTTCCCAGAGGGTTTTCGGCCTGGGCAGCATTGGTCTGGTTTTTCAATGTTTTTTCCTTCTTTCTTGTCTGCAGTAGCTGTTTGGTAATGTGATAAGTGGATTTTTAATTTTATAGCAGAGTATTTATTATAGCACTATTGTGAAGTGAGTGTAAGTATAAAAAATTGACCTTTGGTTTTGGATGGGATAAAATGTTTTTAGAAAAAATTTTCGGGAAGGAGTTTTTCAGATGGGTAAGATCAACAGTGTGAAAAAACTTACAGATAATAAGTTCGTGAATCTTTATGGAGTGGATGCGACCAGTGTACATGATACGCCGGTTTCTTATTTTGTGGCCTCCAGGGCGAAGAGTGTGGAGGATATGAAGCTTTCTACAGGGGAGAATCATCCGGATGGGGTGATCATTTACAGTGTTTATGGAGAGAAGCGGGATAAGGTTGTGCTGATCCGTCAGTATCGGTATACGATCGGCGGGTATATTTATGAGTTTCCGGCGGGGCTTGTGGAGCCTGGGGAGGATTTCCATGAGGGTGCTGTGCGGGAGATGTTTGAGGAGACTGGGTTGAAGCTGGAGCCGATCAAGGTTGCGGAGGCTTTTGAGAAGCCTTATTTTACGACGATCGGGATGACGGATGAATCCTGTGCTACGGTTTATGGGTATGCCAGTGGTGAGGTTAGTAAGGCTGCTCAGGAGGATAGTGAGGAGATCGAGGTTGTGATCGCGGACCGGGATGAGGTCAGGAGGATACTGAAGGAGGAGAGGGTTGCGATCATGTGTGCTTATATGCTGATGCATTTTCTTGAGGATGAGGAGGTGTTTGGATTTCTTGGGGAGATTTAAACGGAGGTAGTTATATGGCGGAAGGGGACGCCAGTGAGGGGCTTCTTTCCAGGCTGGGGCTTCGTCGGGGGCTGGCTTCTAAGGTGCCGGAATTCTGCTAAAAGCGCTTCAAAAAATCTCGAACTCGCGTCTGAAGCCGCTCAAACAGCGAGATTTTTTGAAGCAACGCAGATTTCCGCCACCTAAGAAGCAGCTCCCCTCCTGCAGAGTCAGTCTGGAAAGAAGCCCCTCACTGGCTGTGCGTTGGCCGTGAGACGTGTTAAATCTCGTGGGGAGTGTTGCTAGTGGGGTGGTATGACGGGAGTTGGATGAGCCGTCAGCGCTGCGCTGGACGGCTGGGAGGAAAGGCTGAGATTCCTTGTGGCATGACGGGAGTTGGATGAGCCATCGGCGCTGCGCTGGATGGCTGGGGGAAACGGGGAATCTGCGGTTGCGGATTCCCCGTTTTGATCAGAGTTCTGTGAGTTTTCCCAGGTCTTTGTTGTATTTGCAGTATTTGCCGTTTTCGGAGATAAATGGTTGGTAGGTGTCGGTACGGTTGTCTTTGACGTAGACGATTCCGGTGGCGATCATTTCTACCAGGGAGAAGCGTTTGCTTAAGCTGGAGATCCAGCGGTAGGTTTTTTCGTTGCCGGAGTCTGCCATGAGGAGGTTGTAGCCGCCTGGGCAGGCTTCCAGGGTGAAGTAGATTTTCTGGGACCGGATGGAGGTGTTGAAGACCTGGCCGGTGATGTAGGTGGAGAAGTTGTTTTCTACAAATTGGCGGAAGGTGTAGAGATCGTAGATTACGCCGGTGGTCTCATTTTTGATCTTGTCGCCGCGTTCGATGCGGGCTTTCAGGAGCTTGAGGACTTCGATGGTCCAATTGATGAAGGAGATGCTGCTGTAGGTCATGCTTTCCTGAAGTTGATCGACCAGCTGTTTTGACAGGATGTTGGATTTTGATGCTTCATTAAAAAGTTCTTCGTTCATAAGGTTCCCTCCAGTGTTGGATTTTTATATGGTTTTCGCTCTTTTTTTGTATCTTTTATTATAAGTCTGAATTGTATATAAAGCAATAAAAAATGCGTAAAATACAAAGATAATTATTGAAAAATGATATATAATTAACGAGCGCGTTTTGATAATATCAGTGTTTTCGGCAGTTTGTTTAAAAATGGATTGTAAACATCTAGTTAATTTGAATAAGTATAAGTAAGAGTTTTACCAAATATCGCCATTTTATTGATAAAATTTTGTTGTATATCTCCCTTGACATAAAGCCTTCCTCCGGGTGTATCATAGTGCTGTGTTAAAGGAGGTAGACTATTATGTTTGAGACATTACAGGAGAAGACGGAAGAGAAAGCAATGGTGCAGTTCCTTGAACGCTTTACAGATTATCCATTTCTGGTAAAGTTCAAGAATTCCGAGTATCACATCGGAGAGGGTGAACCTACATTTACGGTGAATTTTAAGAAAGCGATTCCTCTGGCGGATCTGATGAAGAGCACATCCCTTGCACTGGGTGAGGCGTATATGCGTGGGGATTTGGATATCGAGGGAAATCTTTATGAAGCGCTGGATCATTTTCTGGGTCAGATGGGAAAATTTTCTACCAATGAATCTGCTCTGAAAAAGATCATGTTCAGTTCAACATCAAAGAAGAACCAGGAAAAGGAAGTGACCAGCCATTATGATATTGGAAATGACTTTTATAAACTTTGGCTGGATGAGACTATGAGTTATTCCTGCGGGTATTTTATCCATGAGGATGATACGTTGTATCAGGCACAGGTAAATAAAGTTGATTATATCCTTAAAAAATTACATCTGGAAGAGGGTATGAGTCTTTTGGACATCGGCTGCGGCTGGGGTTTTCTGCTGATCGAGGCAGCTAAGAAATATAAGGTTCATGGTACCGGTATCACCTTAAGTCATGAACAGTATGCAGAATTTCAGAGACGGATCAAGGATCAGGGGCTGGAAGATTATCTTACGGTAGAGCTGATGGATTACCGTGATCTGCCGAAGAAGGAGTATCAGTTTGACCGTGTTGTCAGTGTCGGTATGCTGGAGCATGTTGGACGTGATAATTATCAGCTGTTTCTTGACTGCGTAGAAAAGGTCCTGAAGCCGGGCGGACTGTTTCTGCTTCACTTTATCAGTGCTCTGAAGGAGCATCCGGGTGATCCGTGGGTCAAGAAATATATTTTCCCGGGCGGAACTGTTCCGAGCTTACGTGAGATCCTGAACCATATGGCAGAGGACAATTTCCATACCCTGGATATCGAAAATCTCCGTCTGCATTACAATAAGACATTGCTTCACTGGGAAAAGAATTTCCGGGACAATATTGAAAAAGAAAAGACTATGTTTGACGAAGAGTTCCTGCGTATGTGGGATCTGTACCTGTCAGCATGTGCGGCAACCTTCCACAACGGAATTATCGATCTTCACCAGATTCTTATGACCAAGGGTGTGAATAATGATCTGCCGATGACACGCTGGTATTGATAAAAGCCTTTACAAACCTGCCGGAAAGGAATATCATACTTTTATAAAACTATTTATAAAAACGTATAAGGAGCCTGTGGATTCAGCATATGAGTACAGAAATGCTGAATTCGCAGGCTTCGTTTTTTAACCGATAAACCGCGAAGGAGTTATTCGGTCATGAGCAAGTAGCGAAGCGTATTGCGAATATTCGCTTGACTATTCCGTTTACCGATAATTATGGAATGTGCATAAAAACAAAGCTGCAAACTTGTTCAATAAGCAGAATCATAGAAAACTATCTTGACAGATCAGGAGAAAAGAATAATAATGTAATTACTTTAATAAAATAATTAATAAAAGATGATATGCAATAGAAAGAAATTAAAGGAGGAGAATAAGATGCTTCAGCAGGTAATGACAAATCCAGGAGAGATTATTTTCAGAGAGGTTCCAGTTCCGGAAGTGGGAGATGACCAGGTTCTGGTTAAGATCATGAACATTGGTATCTGCGGATCAGATATCCATGTATATCACGGCAAGCATCCTTTTACAAAATATCCGGTAACACAGGGACACGAAGTATCCGGTGAGATCACGGGACTTGGAAAGAATGTGACAGGTTTTAAGGTTGGCCAGAAAGTAACCATCGAGCCTCAGGTATACTGCGGACACTGTTATCCATGCCGCCATGGAAAATATAATCTCTGCGAGGAACTGAAGGTTATGGGCTTCCAGACAACAGGAACAGCTTCTGAATTCTTTGCAGTAGATGCATCTAAGGTAACACCGATCCCGGAGGAGATGTCTTACGAGGAAGGTGCAATGATCGAGCCGCTGGCAGTTGCAGTCCATGCAGTGAAGCAGATGGGCGATGTAGAAGGGATGAACATCACAGTGATCGGTGCAGGTCCCATCGGAAATCTTGTTGCGCAGACAGCCAAAGGAATGGGGGCAGCCAGGGTTATGATCACGGATGTCAGTGACCTTCGTCTTGCAAAAGCAAAAGAGTGCGGCATTGATATCTGTGTAAACACAAAGGAGAAAAATTTCGGAGAGGCACTGGTAGAGGCGTTTGGTCCGGATAAGGCAGATGTGATCTATGACTGTGCCGGAAATAACATCACCATGGGACAGGCCATCCAGTATGCGAGAAAAGGCAGCGTGATCGTACTGGTAGCGGTATTTGCGGATATGGCAACCGTTGACCTTGCTGTTGCCAATGACCACGAGCTGGATATCAAGAGTACTATGATGTATCGCCATGATGATTATGTAGATGCCATCGATCTTGTAAATGCGGGAAAGGTTCATTTAAAGCCGCTGATCTCAAAGACATTTAAGTTCAAAGATTATCTGAAGGCTTATCAGTATATTGATGAGAACCGTGAGACAACCATGAAGGTTATCATCAATGTGCAGGAGAAATAGATAAGATTTGTATCTCCTGGAAACAAGCTCGGTACGGCAATTGGAACAGCATTTCCGACATCGTTGCCGGGAAAAGACGGCTGATAATATAAGCAATATAAGAAAAACTCCCGGATGTTTGGCTGTCCGGGAGTTTTTTACGAGAGTTTGTGTGGGAGTGCAAGATCATGCCGTCGGCGTATGGAGCAGTTTTTCAAAATCTTCCTCACACATAGGACGGTAATACAAAAATCCCTGGATCTCATCACAGCCTTCTTCTTTCAGAAATTCGGCAATATCTTCTGTTTCCACACCTTCACATACAATAGATTTTCCCATACGTTTCAGCATGTGGAAGACTTCCTGAAGAACGATCTTTGCATTTTCCGTAAGGGAATCACCAAGGAATTTCCGGTCGATCTTTACTTCATTAAATAGTAGATCCTTTAAGGCATTCAGGGAAGAATACCCGGAACCGAAATCATCCATGGAAATCTGGATGTTATGCTTCTTCAGGCCACGGATCACACGGTTGACAGCTTCGGTATTATTTACATAGGTGGATTCCGTGATCTCAAAGGTGAGACGAAAAGTGTCTACCTGATAGGTGAGGATCAGTTCGCGGATCTTTTTGACAAAGATTTCAGGTTCTTCAAAATGCTGTGGAGAAACATTCAGGGAAATGCGGAAATCTGCCGGAAGCTGGCCGGAAAATTTCTGAAGCCACTGGAAGGCTTTTTCATAAACATAATAGTCCAGGCTGATGACAAAACCATTCTGTTCAAAAAGTGGGATATACACAGCCGGGGACCAGAGTATTTCTCCATTGCGGAGCCAGCGGACCAGTATTTCCGCACTGGAGATCTTTCCGTTGGCAGGAGATACTTTGGGTTGGAAATAGATCTGAAATTCTTCATTTTTCAGGGCCAGATGAAAGGAATGGAGAATTTCTGCCTGCATTTTTTCCTGTCGGTCGATTTCCTCTGAATAGATACAGCAGGGCAGGAGCGTTTTTTTGGAAAGCCGTCTTGCCACATTTGCACAGGAAAGTACGGTTTCCGGAGAAGTATTTGCGTCTTGGATAAAACAGATCCCGGAGTTCGTACGAAAGAAATTAACGTGGTAGGTATTGCGTATGCGCTGGTTGATCTGCTGATCAAGCTTTGAGATCTGGGACAGAAGCGCTTCGTTGGTAAGGTCTGTGATATCCGCAATGCTGACAAATACATCGGAGAAAAAGCGGGTGGTAAAGACAGTAAAGGAAGCTCCTGCCAGCTCTTCATAGATAACATTCAGGATCTCGTTTCCAAGGGAATAGCCGTATTTGTCATTAATATAATGAAAATTTTCCACGTCTGTGGAAATCAGGGCAATAGAACGGGAGCTTCCGGTATTTTTCTGGATCTGTCGGATCTTTTCGGAAAGGGTTTCAGAAGAGATGGTCGGGATCACGGTGTTGCAGGAATGAGAAGAAGGAGGGAGTTCTCTGATAGCTGCGATTTTTTTGAGGGATTTGTCCTGATACATTTTTTTATCTGCAGCGTTGATCAGATCCTCCATCATGAAGTAGTGATTCTGGAAACTGACTTCATATCCAATGGCATAGCTTAAAGGCAGTGTGGTCCGTGTATTGTATTCCTGAACAAGGGAATACAGCTTATCAGCCATCTCATGAAGCTCTGAGAGACTGGTATCCTGTTGGATCAGGATAAATTCATCGCCGCCGTAGCGAGCCAGAAAGCTGTCGGAATCCAGGATACGGGTGAGACAATAGGTGAAGGTCTGGATAAATTCATCGCCTTTTTCATGTCCGTAAGTGTCGTTGACATATTTCAGATTGTTCAGGTCAAACATCATTACGCCAACACCGAATGTGCTTGGGCGGTTGCTCAGCTCCTGAATAAACTTTTCCAGAGATGTTTTGTTGTGAACGCCGGTGATATCCCGGAATGCATTTATGATAAGACGTGAGAGAAGCTCTCTCTGGATAAGGGTAAGTGCCAGGGCTGCAACAAGAAGTGCCAGAGTTGCCTCCATAAGCCGCAGCATCGGATGGTATGAAGTTTCCGGACTCTGAAGAAACTTCAGAAGATAGAAATCCATAATTAACAGGCTTACAAGCGCAAGCAGGGTGATTTCGCAGAGATGAAGAACACTTTTTTCTTTTTTCATAGATAAAATAAATCTCCTGTTTCATATAAATAAAGGGGGTACATTTTTTTAAGTCTGCACGATGATCATTTTGGCAAAAGCCTGATTGATACCGATCTTGCTTTCTTTGATGCGGACGATATACGAACCAAAAAGAACAGATACGATGCGGATGGTTGCTCCTTCGATAAATCCCAGAGTTTCCAGATGGTGGCGGTCATCTTCATTTCCACATATTTTCTGGATCGTATAATCAGTGTTGATATCAGCTAAATTCAGTGGCATATTTCCTCCATAAAATGTTGTGTGTGAACAGTAAAAACGAAAAGATATTCGTTACCATAAATTAGTTACAACTAACATTATAACGCAATAAAAATCTGTGTCAATGAAAACAGACAGGAGCAGTTATTGTAGAGTTTGTGAAAATACGTTTTCAGAAATGCAGGCTGTCCGTCTGTAAAAAACTGTGCTAAAATGAGCAGAGAGGAATTTGTCAGAGAAAGATGCGGACAATGAGACAGAATACGGAAGTCCGACTGACAAGATAAAACGATGTATTAGAAACGTAATACAGATCATAAAGACGAGGAGAGAATATCATGGAGAACATTTTTCACAGAGTAAGTATTCGTAAATATGAAGATAAATCCGTAGAGAAGGAAAAGATCCTTCAGATTTTGAAGGCAGGTATGCAGGCGCCAAGCGCGTGTAATCAGCAACCTTGGGAATTTTATGTTGTGACAGATAAGGAGAAGATCCTGGAGCTTTCCAAAGCCACTCCCTATTCCGGATGTGCAGCAGGTGCACCGGTTGTGATCGTTCCGGTATATCGGAAAGAGGGATTGCCTGTTCAGGATATGGCACAGATCGATATGTCTATCGCACAGGAGAATATCTGGCTGGAAACGGATGCACTGGGACTTGGCGGCGTGTGGATCGGAATTGCACCGCTTAAGGATCGTATGGCGTTGGTCCATGATATTCTGAAGCTTCCGGAGAATGTGGAGGTATTTTCTCTTTTTGCCCTGGGGTACCCGGCAGAGAGCAGAAAGCAGCAGGATCGTTTTGATAAGAGCAGGATCCACTTTGTAGAATAAAAAAAGCCTTCTTTGAGGAAGATAACATCCGGAAACAGAAGAAGTCTGAATGTAGTGAAAAATACCAATAAATCCTCTGAAAATTTGTGCAGAACGCATTTTGCATGATCGGGATTTTTACGATAAAATGTAAGTATAAGAACTGAAAAACTGCATTAAATGAAAGAGGTGAAGGGTATGAAGGAATATGAGATCATTATTGAAACCATTAATCCCTGCGGCGGCGATCGTCATTCTCAGCAGGAGATCGTTGAAGCAAATATCGAGAGTCCGGAAGCTTTCGTAAAAGAAAAAGGAAGATTTCCGATCATTGATAAGATCGAGAATCCCGATGGCGGAGTCGTGATTGTAACCGGTGACGGAAAAGGATACATGGTAAGATATACATTTTCTGAATAATGGATAATGCGGCGTATGTGGCGGAAAACGGATCGTAAAGCAGAGCTGGGATCAGATCTGGCTTCGTTACATACGCCGTGTTTTGGCTTTTACCTAAAAAATGCATAAAAAAACATATGCAAATTTGTAAAATATATATAAATTATTTGTTGAATTTTTATAAAAAAAGGAGTAAAACATTAGATAAATAAAAAAGAGAAATGCATGGAACAGGACAGACCACAAAAAGCAGGCCGGATCACAGAGAGCCGCAGGCTGATGAGAAGCGGCAGAAGGTATTTTGTGATATCACCTGGGAGCATCCCGCTGAATAGAAATCTTTAAGTAAGCCGGGACGTAGTCTTCACGTTACAGAAGAGGCTGTTTGATATGACAGTAATAAGTGGTCGCGTTTAGCAATAAATACGATAATACAAAGTGGTACCACGGAACATTCCGCCTTTGTTATCCGAAAGGATAGCAAGGGCTTTTTTAATATATAAAAATACAAAGGAAAGAGAGTTGATATTATGAACGGAATAACAATGATGATCATAGCCATTGTAGTTCTCGGAGGCGCATATCTTCTGTATGGCCGTTATCTCCAGAACAAATGGGGCATTGATCCGAAAGCAAAAACTCCGGCATACGAAATGGAGGACGGAGTTGATTATGTACCGGCTGATACAAATGTAGTATTTGGACATCAGTTTGCATCCATAGCAGGTGCAGGTCCCATCAACGGACCGATCCAGGCCGCAATTTTCGGTTGGCTGCCGGTTCTGTTATGGATCCTCATCGGTGGTGTATTTTTCGGAGCTGTGCAGGATTTTGCATCCATGTATGCATCCGTAAAGAATAAAGGACGTACGATCGGATATATCATCGAAGCGTATATCGGAAAGCTTGGAAAAAAATTATTTCTTTTATTCTGCTGGCTGTTCTGTATTCTGGTCGTTGCCGCATTTGCAGATGTTGTAGCAGGAACCTTTAACGGATTTGCCGTAAATGATGCAGGAACAGTTACAAAGGTAGCGGCAAACGGAGCTGTTGCAACCACTTCCATGTTATTTATATTTGAGGCTGTTGCACTTGGATTTTTCCTTAAATATACAAAATTCAACAAATGGGTCAACACTGCAGTCGCAATTTTACTGCTGGTAGCAGCAATTGTGCTGGGACTTAATTTCCCCATGTATGTAAGTCTTGGAACCTGGCATATCATCATTTTTGTATACATCCTGATCGCCAGTGTCGCTCCTGTATGGGCACTGCTTCAGCCACGTGATTATCTGAACAGCTATCTGCTCATTTTTATGATTGTTGGTGCGGTTATCGGTGTATTTGTAGCCAATCCTTCCTGTAACCTGAAGGCATTTACAAGCTTTAACGTAGACGGACAGTATATGTTCCCGATCCTGTTTGTAACCATCGCCTGCGGTGCTGTTTCCGGCTTCCATTCACTGGTATCTTCCGGTACTGCATCCAAGCAGATCAAAAATGAGAAAAACATGCTTCCTGTTTCCTTTGGAGCAATGCTGATGGAAAGTATGCTTGCCATCATCGCACTGATCGCAGTTGCATCCTTTGCAGATGGTGAAGCAGCAGCACAGGGACTTACAACACAGCCGCAGATTTTTGCAGGTGCTATCGCAAACTTCCTTTCTGTAGTTGGCCTTCCGCATTCACTGGTATTTACTCTGATCAACCTTGCTGTATCCGCATTTGCACTGACCTCTCTTGATTCTGTAGCCAGAGTCGGACGTCTGTCATTCCAGGAATTTTTCCTTGATTCTGATACAGATGAGGAAAACATGAGCCCGTTCCTGAAGGTGGTAACAAATAAATATTTCGCAACAGTCATTACACTGGTACTTGCCTACATGCTTACAAAGGTCGGCTATGCAGAAATCTGGCCGCTGTTCGGCTCCGCAAACCAGCTGTTATCTGTACTCGCTCTTGTAGCCTGCGCGGTATTCTTAAAGAAAACAAAACGTCAGGGCTGTATGCTCTGGATCCCGATGGTATTCATGATGGCAGTTACCTTCACAGCACTTGGCATGACCATCACAAAGCTTTCAAAGGCACTGGTAACAACAGGGCTGGATCTTGGAAACACCTTACAGCTTGTATTTGCAGTATTACTGCTGATCCTTGGTGTACTGGTAGCGATCCAGGGCGTGAAGAAACTGCTTGAGAAGACAGATGATAAAAAAGCAACGGCATAATATTATCGGATGAGATCACGGATTTCTGTTTGGCTGAAGAGGCATGAGTCATATAAATGGCTCATGCCTTTTTACATCCATGGAATTTTGAGATATCTAAAGACGATTTATGACCCCATGCGCCTGCATTCACTGGGAGTCATTCCGAATTGCTTTTTAAAAGCTGTCTGAAAGTGGCTCTGGCTGGAGAAGCATAAAAAGGTACTGATGGATTTTTTAGTGTATTGCAGCAATTCTTTACCTTCCTCCAGCTTGCAGCGCAAAATAAATGCGCTGACAGAAAAAACAAGGGTCTTTTTAAATAATCAGGAAATGATGGCTGCGATGATGGAAGGAATGCCGCTTCGTCAGTTGTTAAGCTTCGTTCCCGGAATTAAAAGAAAAATGCTGGAACAGATGGTTGGTGCTTTAAACGAAGGCGTTGCATATAATAAAAAAAATATATCAATGGAAATGAAAGCCTTATGCCAGATCAGAAAATAGAGAATCTTCTTAATCTTGCCATGAATGCCCTGCCGCAGGAACGGGCAAAATCGGAAAATCTGAATGTGGGATATGATCCCACCACCAGGTTGTGGGATGTGATCGTGAAATACAGTGGCCCGGAAAGCGGACTTGGTGGTGAGCGGATCCAGGTGGTCCCGCTGCTTGGTGGTTATGCAGTAGTGACACTGCCGGAATCGGAAATTTCTGCATACTCAGTCAGAGAGCAGATCGAGTTTATAGAAAAGCCCAAGAGACTCTACTTTGAGACCTTTGAAGAGCGGGAGGCAAGCTGCATTTTACCAGTGCAGAATGGAGCCGATGGCTTAACCGGCGAAGGTATTTTGGTGGGCATTGTGGATTCCGGAGTGGACTATTTCCATCCGGATTTCAGAAACGAGGATGGCAGTACCCGGATCCTGCGACTGTGGGATCAGAGTGTAGATGGAAATCCACCGGAAAACTATGTATCAGGAACTGAATATACGAAAGAAGAAATTGATGAGGCGCTTGCACTCGGGGAAACCGAAGGCAGGCGCCTTGTTCCGTCTGGGGATTTCAGCGGACATGGAACAGCAGTTCTTGGAATAGCAGCAGGAAATGGGAGAGCATCGGAGGGAGTGAATCGAGGCGTTGCGTATAGAAGTGATCTTCTGGTGGTAAAGATGGGAAATCCACGGGAAAATTCATTTCCGCGGACAACGGAGCTGATGGAGGGTATTGATTACCTGATACGGCAGGCAGTGAAGATGAGAAAACCGATCGTTATAAACGTCAGCTTTGGGAATAATTATGGTTCTCATGAACCTTATAATTAAGGGAAAACATAAGAAAACACTGATATTTCCTGTGTTTTCAGGCAATTCAGTGTTTTACTCGGATTCATGTTTGGTTGTTGTTTGAGTCTTATAATACTCGGTCAGGATCATGTTAATCTGCTGGGAACGTGTACGATAGTTCGCTTTTGCATCCTTATCAATCTCAGCAACCAGTTCTTTGGACAAAGTAGTATAGACCTGAATATTGTTGGAACTGATAGCCATGTGGCACCTCCGATTCAATTTAATAGAATTATTCTATCATACTTCTTCGGGAGGGGCAATGTGAACTGAAAATTGAAGAATTATTGTTACTGTAAAATTGGAACGGTCGTAAAGAAAATCTATGAATAGAGAACGATAAGAAAGGTAGAACAGACAATGAAGAAAACAATTTTTGAAGAGATGGGCGGTACTTATATCAGACATGGGGATTATCTTATCCCTGCTCTTACCTTACCGAAGGAAGAAGAACAAAGGGTTGTCGGTGTATGGGGACAAAGACATTTGCGGTATTTGAAGGAATACCGCAGATTGCTATATCTGAATATGCTTACAAGCGGCAGGCTGAATGGTTATTTGGCTGATATAGAAGAACAGGCACAGGAACGCTTTGAAAGACTTGTAGAACAGATGAAACAGGCACAAGGCATTACAGAACAGCTAAAGGTGGAAAATGTCTTGGAATGGATAGGAAGAATGAACAATATACAAGTATGTGCGAGGGAGATTGTGGATAAAGAGATAATTTATCAAGAATGAAATGTAAGATAAATAGTGTATAAAATGTAGCAGGGCATCATAAGATAAAATTGTAATTGCATTTTCCACATAGTTCGTGTAAAATGTAATTAGAAAAGCTGTGCATCAGCGGTGGGTTGACACCTAAAATCTGATACGTTTTCCGAACGAAGGTGTCGGAGGTTGGCAGGCAACGGAAAAACCTGATATTTTCCAGACGAAGGTGCTGGAGGTTGGCAGACAACGGAAAAATCAACCATGAGAAGGGAATGTTTAGTGCTGCGGCGTGAACATTCCCTTCTCTAAATTTTATGGGATAAGGATTAAGTTATGGACAAAAGACGTGCAATTCAGATTATGACAAAAGCGGCACAACTATATAAAGAACATCTTGAGGATCAGAAGGTTTTGTTCCTATATGGCTTACCGAAAGAGGTGAATAAGCAATTACAGGAAAGTAATAAGATTTTGTCATCTGTACAGGGATATGAAGTTGTTTTCCATAGATACAATTTTTTACATTTGACAGGAGTTCGATTGAATAAAAAAGAGACAGCTTCTGCAATTCATTTTTACCAGAAATGCCTGGATAAGCGATTAACAGAAAATGATTTTGTTTTTGCAAAAGATGGCTCTACGGGGCAAAAATTGGATATATTGGAACGTATGATGCTTATTAAGAAAAACGTAACAATGATAGGAGAATTTACAGATCGAGGACCGAAATTATATACAGAAAAAGCTGCCGGGAATATATGTGGTTGTATTGGCTTCGTAAAAGATAAAAATACGAAATTAAATGTACCGAACACATTGCTGAAAAAGGACATCAGAGATGTAACAGCACAGCCTACATATAAAGTATTTGCTGTAATATCAAAACACTATACAGATGAGAAATATACAAATCTTGTGAAGATGGACAAAAGTATTGATTTGAAAGAGTGTTGTTTCTCAGAAACAATAGAAAATATGATAGATAGAGAAAATCTATAATGAAATATAAAGAAACCATGCTACTGCTTTTTGTAACAGTATCATGGTTTTATTGTTTGTCGTCTATATTTTAAGTTGATTATTACTTTACAAAATTGGCAATGTTATAATTATCATTGATTTTAGAAGAAGGGAGTATCGAGGGAAATTAGTGGAACTGGTTTTGCAAGCATAGCGTTTGGATATCCAAACGCACTTTGGGAGCCCCCCAAACCCCATTTGTTGGCTTTACAAAGTAGGAATTTTTTGCTCAAGATAAAAAGAGAGTGCGTAAGCGGAAAGAAATCAAATTATGCTTACGCACTTTGTGCCTCACTTTTGCTCGGTGGTTAGCAGTTTGTGAATTATTGGGATGAAGCAATATAACTGTTTTGAGAAAACGGGATATTTTTTATATTAGTAGTTTAAACATTATAGTTCTGTGTTGTGCGATTTTTGCCTGGATTGAACAGGATGTTTTTTTTGCAATTCCTGTTTCCTCTGATATTCAAGTTCCCAGGTACGATGAGAGAAGCTATAGGGATCTTCCATATTGAGATCATCCACTTCATGGGTTGCGATATCACGATAGTGATAGTCATAATATTCACCAAAAGTACCTTTGAGCTGCTCAATCAGTTTCTCTCGGAAAGTAGGTCGTATCTGGATTCTGGCATCCAGTAATTCTGTATATTGCTCTGGTTTAGGCCGGAGTTTTTCCTCTTGGAAAGCGACAGCATCTTTTTCAAGCTGCTCTTTGAGAGCCATATCCTGAGAATCGAGAATATCCAGATTCTTATCCATCTGGTCGTATTTTCTGGAAAGGCTCGCCATATCTTTCTCTGTGGAGCATTCAGCCTGAAACAGCAGCTGTTCTTTGGCAGATTTCAGTTCCTCGATTTCTTCTGTTACGGTTGTAAGCTGCTGGTTTAACTTTATATGCTGGAAAGGATTTAGAATACTGGTTTTACTTTTTTGCACATTTAGTTCTTTCTTTTCAGTAACTTTCGCTTTGAGCTTTTTCTTAATGGTATCATATTTATTTAGGATAGGACGAAAATGCTGCATCCAGTCATGGATCACTTCTTTTTGCATTTCATTATGAAGTAAATGATATTGTGTAAAAATCATATGATTGCGGATTGCTTCTAATGTTTCTGCAATTACCGGAATAGATTTTTCGACAGCTTGAACCAATTTTTTTATCTGTGTTTTTAATTCCCGTAGTATTCTGTTATCCGCACGAACCCGACGGTTGATTTCACACCGGTCTGCTATCATGCCTTTCTTTTCCATATTCTGGGCAATGTAGCCTTCGTGGATGGTTGGCTGTTCAGTGATTCCCTGAGCTGCAAAACTGCGGTGATCAATGGCGGCATTTATCTGATTAAGGGCAAGCATTTTATTTACGGCATCTGCCCAGTTTGCTCTCCAGAGGCAGAGCTGTTCCTCACTGTTCCATTGTTCGGAAATCGGGTTTTGTCTGCCATACCGGGTGCTTTTTGGATGTTTGTCGATACGTTCATAACCTTTCTCCTGTGCTGCCGAGGGAGTCAGATATACTTTCTTTTTCCCAGCTTTATAACGATACTGTTTTTCCCAGCCCTCTTTCTGAGCATCCTTAAATTCAGAAGCAGTAAATCCCTTTTCCTCTCCATCTTTGATGCATAGATATTCTTTTTCGGTTTTATACTGCCATGTTCCGTTTTCGTTTAATGGACGGACAGTAAGTAGAATGTGTGCATGGGGATTGTGACCATCTGTATCGTGAATGGCGAAATCGGCACACATTCCCATATCTACAAAATTCTTTTGAATAAAATTCTGAAGAAGAGAAATATTGCTGTCTTTATCCAACTCAATAGGGAGTGCGACAACAAATTCTCTTGCCAGTCGGCTGTCTTTTGTTTTTTCAGCAGCTTCTACAGCATTCCAGAGTTGCTCCCGGTTTTTCCATTTAGGCGGAGCCATAGGGGGAAGCATTACTTCCTGATAGATCAGTCCATGTTTTCGGGTGTAGTCATGCTGGATGCCATCGTAATCATTGTATATGCGGCTACAGCTCATATAAGCAGATGCAGCGACAGCAGACCGCCCGGAACCACGGCTGACGACCTTGGCTTGCATATGATAAATTGCCATATCTGGCACCTCCTTTCGATGTTGCCTGCAACAGCGGATAGCCCTCGGCAGAGCGCACGAGCCCCGTAGGGGATACCACCGCCCGATTTATCGGGTGGTGAGTAAGTGCGCCCTTCGGGAGTAGAACTTGTGTATTTACATTCCTCTTAGCCGGAGCATCAGCTCCCGCTTTAGGGTATCTAAATCCATTTCTTTAATATGTGGAGCAATGCTTTCCAGAATCGCTCCTTCTTGAATCAATCTGCGTGTTCTGGCATTACGTTCCTTTTTACGGTTTCTTGCTTCGATTTCTTCCAGTCTGTGTTTTGCCTGTAAAAGCACTTTTTCTTCTGGTGTCATAATTCTTTTATTTGCCATATCTGGCACCTCCTTTTTATGCCCGTATCCGGGCGATTTAGTTTTAAAATCTTGTGGTTTAGTACTATAGTTTTAGATAACTGACAGTGGCATGTCTCTGGTGATAAATAAGAAAAGAAAGTAGTACTACTGTCAGTGAAAAATAGTTATTGTGCGATGCTGCTTTGTTTCAACTCTGGTTTGAAGTGTGATTATCTAACAGAATTTTTTTCGTTTTTTTTAAATTAGCTGTTGCATTGTCCTGACGGATATTCCGGTTATTGATACGGATGGGAACACATCTCTCCAGAATCCGGTCATAAATTCGCTTGTGTGCGATATCAGCGGCGTTATTCAGCTCTGATAAAGTGAGATTGGTTGTTATGATCAGGGGCTTTTTACTGCGGTAACGGCTGTCAATCACATTGAATACCTGTTCCAGTGCAAAGTCAGAGTTCCGTTCAATTCCGAGGTCATCAATGATCAGAAGGCTGTAGCGGTTTAAGCTGTGGATGAACTGATTCCTGTCTTCAAAATGCATTCCGGTAAGGGTATTCAGAATCCGGGAAAAGTTGGTCATCAGTACCGGGACGCCTTTTTCCAGAAGGGCATTGGCAATGCAGCCTGCAAAGAAAGATTTTCCAGTACCGACATCGCCCCAGATGAGAAGTCCGGAAGCGTTTGCTTTCATCTCTTCCCAGTTACTTACATAATTGTGTGCAAGTTTCATTTCCGGATTGCTGCCGTTATCTTTGGCAAAGGTGTAGTCATAAAGTGATTTGTCCTGTAAGCCGCTGGTTTTGAGATGCTCTATTTCCATTTGCTTTTCATGAAGTTTTCTCTGGGCTTCCTCCTGTTCAAAGATCTCCTGCTGGCACTTACAGCGGATGGAAGGAATAAGAACCTTTCCCTGTAATTCATGCCTGCACTGTCTTGGCGTATTGCATTTGGAACAGTAGATCAGGTGATTTGTTTCGTTAAAATATTCATCAGACTGAAGCTCTCTGTTTGGTGTGATAGCTGTTGGTTTTTCTGTAAATGTTGTCATAATGTTTCGTATTCCTCACTTTCATAATTTCGTTGCCGGGAAACAGGATGATCCTGTCTTGCCCAACGGATGATGGTAGCTGCATGGTTTTGGTATTGCTTTCCGGTAGAAGCCATATAACCGGATAAGCGTTCCATATAGTCCTGCCAGTCAGGGATTGTCTGCCGGATATTTTCCAGCTCCGTCTCTGACAGAAAAACATTTTGAAATGTTCCATAGGGTGAGCGTGGCTCTTTACTCCCTCTTATTGTTAAATGGTTCTTTTTTATCTCTTTCTTATTACTGGACAGTTTTCTGTCTGTATCAGGGAAAGAATCCTGTCTGTCAATAGGACAGTTTTCTGTCTGTCTTGAGGAAAGAATTCTGTCTGTATTGCTGAGGGTTTCTTTCGGGATTTTTACATAGATCCGATTAGGGTGTCCGGGTCCCTGCCGTTTTCGGAAGATAAGCTCTTGTTTTTCCAGTACTGCCAGAGCAGTTTTCACCGTCATCTGGCTTTTGTGGAGAACTTCTGCCAGTGCTTCAATCGTAAAGTAGAGGAACACATGACCATTTGTATCTGACCAGCCCTCATTTTTCTGGGAAAGCCTTGCACGGTCGAGCAGGATCATATAAAGCATTTTGGCAGTTTCGTTTATTTCCATGTCCAGAAGAAAACGGGGAAACATCATATAAGATGGCAGGCTTGTGTCTGCTGTCAGAAAGTCCGTCATGTGTTCACCTCCAATCACAATGGTTTATTCTCCAAGAAAATCCCAGTCTATATCACGATCCGGCTGTTCTTTTTCAGGAGCTGGAAAGGGCATCCTGATGGGGGATTCCCTTTCCAACATGCCTGCAGTCAGCCCGGACAGAAAAATCGGCAATGACTGTTTCAGGCTGTGTTCTACTGCTTCTACAATCTGTTTCACAAAAAGTTCTTCCCGTTCCCTTGTTTCCAGATAGGGATCAGCCTGAGTGCGGTAGTAGCGGTCAAAATAATCGACCAGTGCAAGGGAGATTACCTGGCTGTAAGATTTAAAATTCTGTCTGTCCATCGTCTGTAAATATTCCCAGGCTCTCCGCTGCTGGTCTTTGTCCAGATTAAATCGCAGGTTTGTGTTGCGGATATGGTTCTGCATGGCTTATCCCCTCCTTTTCAGGCTCATATAAGCCAGAGATTCATAACCTTTGGCAGTGGCACAGATATCATCAAGGATGGTAACTCGTGATTTGTCATACGCTCCAAAGTTACGGATCAGGCATCCACCGCCTCCGACCACATACAGGCGCATCAGGCCAGGATTGTATTCATATTTGCGGAGCGTGGCAAAAATATCTGTGACATACTGTCTGGCAACAGCAGTAATACAATCCAGATAAGACGCTGAAATGTCAGCGGTTCCAAACCGCAGAATCTGCTCTACGGTAGATTCTTCAATCTTTACTCCGAAGTTGTCCAGAACAGCGTTTTTAGCGGCAATCATGCATTGGTTTACGCCAAACTTTTCTGTCCAGCACCGGCTTTCCTGTGCTTTCTTATTATTGATATACAGAATGTTCATGGTTCCGTTGCCGATATCTGCAAGAAGATTTGTCCCCTTGAAATCTCCAAGTCGGTTTACGATAGCCGGATATCCCTGCGGGTAAAGGCTGCATCCCACAAAACGGAGATGATACTCTTTGCTGTTAAATCGGTAATGGACTTCTGGATTCTGGAGCAGATAGGAACGGAAATCTTCTCTCTGGTTTCTGATCCATGTCAGAGGAAGCCCGGCAGCCAGATGAACGTCTGCTTCACGGATGGAAAAGACATTCAGTTCCCTTGCAATCGCCATGAGAGTTAGAAGATAATATTCTTCGTCCATAGCTTTATCTGGGATAAATTCTTTGTGTCCTTCGCCAATCCGGTAGTAAATGCCGTTATATTCCAGAATATTCCCGGTGAAGATGGGTTCTGTTTCATAGGCTTTGATTCCGGTTGGTGTGACGGTATTTGCTGTTTTCATGTTGCCGTAGCCGTGATCTACAGCAATGATTTTTGTGTTTCTGAGTTCTCGCATAAAAAACACCTCCATTTTCGTATTGATTAATTCAGCAGGCTGTACCGGTGTGGTACTGCTTTGCTGTGAGATAAGCATACGAAAGTTGGAGGAAAAAGACATTGAGGGAAAATTGAGTTGGAATTGAAAAATAGGATATAATTTTGTAAAATAGAGCAATTTCTTTAGTTTTTTATAGCCCTGCATTTTTTGGTTATAAACGTTCATTAAATGTTGACATGTTATTATATAAATGGTAAAATTGTACAATAAAATGTGGAAAGTTGGATGGAATTTATTGAATTATAATAAAACTAATCGTACTTAACTGGCGGCTTATGTATTTGTAGAACTTAGAATAATAGAAAATTTAAAATATTATCAATTTTTACAGCTGTTGCAATGCTTTCAGTAGGAACAACAGTTTTTGCAAGTCCTTAACTGTTGTTTGATAAGGAGTGTAGTTTTATACAAATAGTGATATTATTGCAAAAAACTAGGATTTTATAAAAATAAAAAAATCAAGTCTATAGCTGTTTGAAGTGAGGAGAAAAGCGTATGAGAAATGTGTTGGCAACGGACATAAAAAACAATATTCGAAGCATTCGCTTTATTTTGGGGATTTTTCTAATCGTTTCGGCTACCCTGATGTCTGAGCATGAGATGTTGCAGAAGATCATAAATGCAGGCGGATCTGCAGAAGGACCAGGCTGGTTCGTAGCATACACCTATTGTATGAACAGCGTTAATATGCTTCTGTTTGTTCCCATTGCCGTTGCTTTTGCGGGTGGAGAGAATACGGAGGCTGAGCTGCACAGTCGTTTTTTTCTGTTCAGTTATATCCGTTCAGGGAGAAAACAGTATCTCGTAGGAAAAGCAGCAGGATTGTTGGTCTCCGGAGGTTTGACAGCTTTTTTAGCCATGGTGTTCCTTCTTGTAATCTGTATACTGAGGTTCGGTCAGTATCCTTCTCTGATTGACGGAAATTATGAGATGGCAGTGCTTGTGGGCAGAACGGCGGTAAGCTTTCTGAGATTGTTTTTAAATGGCGCTTTTTGGGCGCTAATTGGCGGTACGTCGGCTGTCATAACAAAAAATCGCTATATGTCCTATGCCGTTCCTTTTATTCTTTATTATGTCCTGACCGTATTTCAGGAGCGTTACTATCAAAAAGCATTCTTTCTGAGTCCCCGCTATTGGGCGGCGTCTATTTACTACAATGATATCTTCTGCATTGCTATATTAGCGGTTGGAAGTTTTTTAACGGCACTGATCTTTATGTGCGCAATAGAAAGAAGGTTGCGGTATGCGTGATATTAAACAGGCTTTTTGGATTGCAGGCCAGAATTTCTATGGATGGAAAAAAAGTCCGAGGATCTGGATGACCTTTATTTTGGCAGCTATATTATGTCTGATGCTGTCGGATCAGATTATTTCCCATGCGATAAAATATGAGACAATCCTTCAGGTATTCGAGCCGTTTATTTGGACATATGGGGATGCATCCTCTGTTATGCTGTCCTCCCTGCTTTTAATCCTGCTCTTTGCGGACATGCCATTTATCAGTCAGGCAACTCCGTATTGGCTTGTACGCACAAAACGGAAGATATGGCTTGCGGGTCAGATTATCTATGTGATCCTGGCGACTGTGATCTATAATATTTTTTTGGCTGTGATGCTTGGAATTATGGGAGCTCCCTTTTCCTTTACGGGAAATGTGTGGAGCGAAACAGCGGCAATGTTGGGCTATGGCGGTGGGGAGAGCATAACCGTTCCTGTTTCCATAAAAACAATGGAAAGCTCAACTCCTTATATGTGCGCAGCAATAGTGTTTGGACTTGTACTTTTATATACTCTTTTTATCGCAGTTCTCATGTTGTTTTTAAATCTGGCTGCGGGAAATATGGCAGGGGTGATCGGTGCTTTTGCAGTCAGTCTGTATGGGCTCCTGCTGAACCCAGATGTTTTCCGGAAACTGTTTCATTTTACAGAAAGTCAGGAATATAGGGCGAACGTGTTCTGCGGCTGGCTGTCTCCGTTGAACCAAGCTACCTTTCCCATGCACAGCTTTGGTTATGATTACCTGCCAGGGATCGGGATGAGCATGTTCATATTTGCAATATTAATCATAGCGCTGATCGGCTTGTCAGCCGTCCGAATTAAGGGCTATAATTTCTCTTTTACGCAGACAAACGAATAAATGGAGGGCAAAATGGAATATGCAATCAGGTTGAAGGGACTGACAAAATCCTTTCAAAAAGAAAAAGTATTAAAGAACATTACCCATGATTTTGAAAAAGGGAAGATTCATGGGATTATGGGGTTTAACGGTTCAGGGAAAACCGTAATGTTTAAATGCATCTGTGGATTTTTACAACCTGAGAGCGGCACAGTGCTCGTAGGGGGAAAACAGATCGGGAAGGAGCTGGACTTTCCAGATTCCGTAGGCATTATCATTGAAAACCCTGGCTTCTTTCTGGATCTCAGCGGTTTTGCGAATTTAAAGAGACTGGCGTCTCTGAAACACCGTATTTCCGATGACGATGTGAGGGCGACGATGCGTGCCCTAGGGCTTGATCCTCTGTCTAAAAAGAAGGTAGGACAGTATTCTCTTGGAATGCGTGAACGTCTTGGTATCGCACAGGCAATCATGGAAGATCCGGAGCTTTTGATATTGGACGAGCCTTTTAATGGTCTGGACAAGCAGGGGGCAGGAGAGGTCTGCGAGCTTTTGCGGGGATTAAAGGAACGAGGGAAGACTATTCTTATCGCAGCACATAACATGCTGGAGATCGAATGGCTCTGCGATACGATCTGTGAGATGGATGCAGGTGTCCTGACGCAGATAAAATAAAAATACGGGGGAAAGAATATGGGAAAGGTATTAATTAAATGCATTCAAACACCAATGCAGAAATATTTTTATGATCGTTCTTTGGATTCTGTAGTTATGGTGAATGATGAAGAATATCAGATATTAAAAACTGTGGAAAAGACAAAATTGGTTCCTGATGGAGTGTTAAGACGGTTTGTGAAAAGCGGATTATTGCGTGAGACTGCGATAGAAGAAATTGAGCATCCTGAGACAGAAAACTTACATTTGTTGGCAGAACATTATATGGGCAATCTGATTTTGCAGGTAACTCAGCAGTGTAATTTGAGATGCAAATATTGTGCATATTCTGGAAACTACTATAATCGTTCCCATACGTCAAATAGGATGGATTTCGAGACAGCCAAAAAAGCAATAGACTTTTATTTGAAAAGAAGCGAAAAAGCGGATCAACTTGCATTATCATTTTATGGGGGTGAGCCTCTTCTGGAATTTGAATTGATTAAGAAATGTGTTTCCTATATTTTACAACGTAAAGGGGATAAAAAAATTCTTTTTACTATGACGACTAATGGGACTTTAATGACAGAAGATGTCATAGAATTTTTGGTAAAATATGAGTTTAATCTTATGATTAGCCTTGATGGTGATAAGAAAAGTCACGATATAAATCGAAGATTTAAAACAGGAAAAGGTTCATTTGACATTATTTTAGAAAATTTGAGTAGACTGAAAGCTTACAATGAAGAGTACTATTCAAAAGTTTTGTTTAATTGTGTTATTAGTTCTTCATCAGATCTTGAAAATATATATCGATTTTATTCGGAAGAAGAGCTGTTTGAAGCAGGGACAGTGAATTTCAATTATGTAAATCCAGTTGGTTTAAAAGATGAGACATTGTCGCGCATAACACAAAAAAATTTCAGAGTACATCGACTAGCATATATAAAGATGATTTTATCTGTATTAGAGAAGCGAAAATGGGATGCACAAAGTCGATTGTTGCGAAGAGAACTGCAAGATATTGAGTTATTATATGAACAGCTACATAGTCATGTTGCTGAAGGCAAAAAAACACATCATGGTGGTCCATGCATTCCTGCAGTTAGAAGACTATTTGTGGATACAAAAGGTGAATTTTTTCCATGTGAAAGAGTTTCGGAAGAAGATTCAGAAATGTGCATCGGAAGTTTGGATTCGGGATTTGATTTTGATAAAATGAGTTTCCTACTTAACCATGGTAAGATGATTAAAGAAAAATGTTTAGGATGTTGGAATTTGAGAATGTGTGCATATTGTTTGGCGCAAATTCCAAAATAAATAAGGTAGTCTGTTTCTAAAAAATATACGAAAACGTTAATAGTGTCAGGAAGATATTTATAAGTTAAAGAGTTTATAATTGAAGTTTCGTGAAAAAGCGACAATTCTATAAGATATATGGAGGAAAAATGAAAAAAAGTGTTCTAGCAATTATGGTAGGTGCGTTGTGTATTATTCTTTCCAGCTGTCAGGAAACACCAGAGGAGAGTTCGGTAGTCAGCAAAGTGGATGGGATTAGCGAGGCGGCTGTCTGTGAACCTCTTAAAAAAGGAGAAAAGAGAGAGACAAATGTTCCAACGCATTGGAAATTTGAAGAAAAGAAAAGCAACGACCGTGTGGTTATCCAGGCAGATATTAAGTTGGGCGAACAAAGCATTGGCAATCTTCCAGTCATAGAGATGCAAAATCACGAGTTAACGCAGGAAGAACTGAATGGATTGATTGATTATTTTACGGACGGTGAGGAACTATATATGCCACAGATGGTGACAAAGGATGCGTATCAGGAAGTGTTAGACAGGATTTCCAGCAAGGAAGGAAGCTACTTGCAATCAGCATATTCTACATCGATTGCAGGGATTCAAAACGCAACCCGAGAGGGGATGGAGCTTGCACCGGATGAAGCGTCTGCACCGGAAAAGATGGAGATAAAATTTCAAAAAAAAACAGAGGATCACGGTGTGGAAGCGGCACGGAGTTGGATGAGTACTGAATTGGAAAACACAGATACAGAGGATTATTTTACTGCAGATGTGGGCGAGGACAGGAAGGCATATATAGAAGCAGAGCGGTATAATCAGGAAATTGACAATGACAGTAGTTTTCTCTGGATGGAGGGTTCTAATTTTATAGAAGAAGAAACAATAGAAACTGAGGAAATGCAGAGTGAGTATTACAGTAGCTTTGGCATGGATACCAACGGCTATACAGAGAAATTTCATGAACTGGCAGATGCGTATCGAAAGTGCATGGACAAGATCACCTTTACAGAGGAAGATGGAAAGGAACAGGCAGAACAAGTTTTAGAGGATTTAGGTATCGATGGAATGGGCCTTGTAGATTCTGATCGTACCGTGTGGTTCCCGAATGGCGCATGTTCAGAGCGCAATGGTCTGGGACTTGGTAGTGATGCTTTGTGGCAGGGAGATCTGGATAGAGGATTACCGGGATATCTGTATTGTTTTTCGAAAAGTGTAGAGGGTATTACTTCAGTTCCTGATGGCGTGGTTGCGGAAGAAACAGTGGATAGTTATGTGCCTCCGTTCCAGGTAGAAACAATCTCTATTCTGATAACAGAGGAAGGAATTAAATATTTTAAATGGGATGGGATATCGGAAGAAGTCTGTACGGTGACGGAAAATACAAAGCTTCTGCCTTTTGAAAAAATACAGGCAAAGCTGACAGATCAGATTTTTTATTGGTATTCCGGAAAAGGCCAGTCTGCCAACGACACTACCGCACTGGAGTATGATGTGGTAAACGCAAAATTGCAGTATACTTATACCACAGCCTATCAGGAGCCGAAACACGCATGGTTGGTTCCAGCATGGATTTTTACTGTCAGGGAAAGTATTGGTGGAAATTCTCTACAGGAGCTTTCTTATGTGATCAATGCTTATGATGGCAGTGTGATTGGAGAAGCATATTAGGGTTCAGCGACACTTGAATTTTTATTGACCATAGAATTACAAGGTTTATCATGAGAATAATAAATATGCGATATTTGGCTTGGATATATAACAGGTAAGAATAGGAATAGTGCAAATGATTAAGCTCGCATTGATTGATAACGGTATACCTTATCATATGAGAAATAACAGGAATCAAAGGATTGTTCATAAATCTTTTTTGGCTTCTAAATGCGATCCAAGTGAGTATAAAGACGATAAATCATTCCATGGCGCTGTATGCGTCGGAATTATCACAAGCATATGTAGTGATATAGAATTATGGGACTTGAATGTGACTGACTCTGCAGGAACAACACAGATCACAGTTTTGCTGGAAGCTTTGGAATGGTGTATTCAAAATAAAATAAAGTTAATTCACATGAGTCTTGGAACAATCAATTATTTTGATATTAAACCCTTATGGATTCAAATAAAAAGATTACTTGATGCTGATGCGATTATAGTAGCAGCATATCATAACAGAAATATAAAGACTTATCCAGCTGCATATCCAGGTGTTTTTGGTGTCAGGCAGGATCGTTATGGTCTTTTGGGAAATGGTCAAATTCTGTTTCAAGAACAAAAAGGTTATAATATTGAGAATTCTATTATAGCAAATTTTTCGTGGAATGGGATCGTAAATCAAGCCAATAGTTATGCGGCTCCTGTTGTCACTGGACATATTGCTACATATTTAAACAGAAAGCCCACAGCAGGATTTGATGATGTTATGGACTTTTTGATGACTATAGCAACGCATAAATCTGATTATCCGGATATACTAGAAAATGTAATAAGGGATAAAACCAATATAGAGATACCGGTAATTGCCGGTATTGATTTAGATTACGAGGAAATGATACAGCTAAAAGTGATGTTTAGTCAGAACGGTTATTACGCAATAAATCTGCAGAAAAATCCTTTAGATGAAAATGTAATTCCTTTAGAATATTATGACGATTCCAATGAGTCATTGAACGATATCCTTTATACAGTATATATAGCTTATGAACCTGATATTATTCTTTTGAATCAAGAGGAAGAAATATTTGAAAGTAGTAAGGCATCAGATATAGATATGTATATTGTGCGTAAAAATAATATGTATGAATTGTATGCAGAAGATCGAATAGGAATAACTTACAATATAGAGGATATATATGAGCTTGTTTGTCAATATTTTGCTTAACGAATAGTGAGGATGGCAATTGGATATGAGAGAAAATGGGAAAACATGGTATCGAATTTGTAAAATGTTGTGTGAATATAAAAAGTATTTTCCAGGGATTATCTGTTGCCTTTTGGGTTCATCATTCATAACGTTTATACACCCACTGCTTATAAGACAAATAACAGATTGTGGTATATTGCAGAAAAACATGAAATACATTCTTTTATTTTCTGTTATATTAATAATAATTTCTTTAACCCAGCAAGAGTTAAATATAATCCAAACAAAATTATTTTCAAATGTACATAATCAGTTTACACATTCTCTCTATAAAAAGACTTACTGGAAAATCAATAGGATGAAAATACAGTATTTTGCTGAAAGAGGAAGTGCAGAGATTATAAATACAATTGGTATGGATATTGATAATGTGTCATCTGTTGTGGATCAGATTACTCAGTTTTCTATATCATCAATTCTCCAAATAATAGGAGGAGTAGTTGGGCTGTCCTTATTAGACTGGAAATTAGCAATATTGATAGAAGCAATTATTCCACTGAAATTTATAATAGTGTCCTATTGTGCAAACAAGAAACGGGAAGTGTTTGAACAGTGGATTGAGGATAAACGAAAGTTTATGAGTTGGTTTGCCGAGTGTATAAATGGAATTCATGAAATGAAGCTCTGGAATCTGTTTCAGGTAAAAAAATCTCAATTTGAAGGTCTGCAAAAAGATTTGATGGATTCATATAAAAAGAACGCAATGCTAGATGAATATAGTACTGTCAGTGTTGTAGTAATAGACACGGTTGTAAATGCGTTATTATATATATTAAGTGGGCTTTTTATAATAAAAGGAGAATTCACTATAGGCGGAGCATTTGCTTTTATTACATATTGAACAAGCAGAGGAGCATATTTACAAGTTCTCAGGCATTGATGAAGGCAATATACCTAGACTATAAAAAATTTGAGATAGGAGGAGCGAAAAGTGTCAAAAAAAGAAAAGTGATCCTTATGTAAACGCTCCATGTCTAAGAAAAAATGGAAATGGACAAGCGCCTAGTCTTGGAGTGTATCTCAAAACTAGGCGTTTACATTATTGAGGCAATATATTTTACAAGTGTTTGTAGGAACCTTAGTGCTTGGTGAGAAGAATACTTTTTGCCAGAGCAATTCCAGCTTGTGGATACAATTCTTGAATTGCTTGATATTTTTCTTCAATCAATTCGGGTTCGTCTGCCCATATATCCTCATAAATTTTCAAGGCTTTTTTAAAATGGGTTTTCGCTTGCGAAATATTTGCAGTGATCAGGCAGATACTTCCAAGGGATTCCTGTACCTGGGCATAATCCAAACAGTGGTTTGAATTATATTCTTTGATAATCTGTGCTAATTTCTGAAGAGCAGACAGGGCAAGGTCAGGTTCTTGTATTTCAATTAAGAGGACAGCATAATTATTAATCTGAGGAATACTGTCATTAGTATAAAGAAGCTGGTATTGTTGTAAAAGAGAGATACCCATTTTCATGTGCCTTTTAGCGAGATCAAGTTGTCCGTTGATTCGGTAAAGCCCTCCAAGATTGGAATGGAGGTTGGAAACCAGGTGGGCATTTTCTTTTGTGGTTTCTTTTATTTGAGCAAGTGCTTCTTTTTCTAATTTTATCGCTTTTTCTGTTTTGGGTTCCAGAGTTGCCTGATAATCCAATAGTAAGGCACGGTCAGATGCAGTCCCGTAAGTATTTGCTTTTATAAAATGCTGTAGTTCCTGGATGATTTTTTTCATACCCTTTTGATAGTGGTACTTCTCCATATATGGAAAAAAATCTTCTAAAAATAACAGGTATTGGGGAATATCGTCCTTTTCAATGAAAAGCATGATGTTTTCTACTGTTTGAAATAATTTTTTATAATAGCTAACTTCAATGCCATGCATCAAACATATTTTTTGCAGAGAATCCAATAACGTGTGGCAGCTTGTAACAGAAGGTGCGGTCTCGGAAACTGCAATTTCCTGAATCATTGGATGCAGAGAAATAGTATGCCGGAGACTTGACTGTACAAAACCTGTCTCGATCAGATCATTCACGTCATTTAAAGTAGGCAGCTCCAGCCATTTGGAAAATATACGGGCAGAAATACCAGATGAAGGCATAAAACACATATTGCACATAATATTCTGCTGTTTCCGTGATAAGGAGTATAACGAAAACAGGGTATGGATATGGTTGTAATAGGTGGCTTTTTTGCTCTGACCATCTTTCATTACTTTAATCTTATCTTCATTATGAAGAGAAGCCTTTTCCTCTTGAAGTTTTATCAATAATTGCTCTGGAGTTAAAATTCCATTTTCCAGAAGTTTGGCTGCCAGTTCGACAGCAAAAGTATGGTAGTGTACAGTTTCTATGATTTTTTCTACGATTGCCCGGTTTTCCTCTGCTTTTGAATAAAATACAGATGTCAGTTGAAAAAGAGTGGGTATATCTTTCAGTTCTTTTAATTGAAAACTACAGTATTCAGACAGTTGGCTTCTGGTTGTAAATAAAACCCGGCAACGGTATTTTAATACGACTGACAGGCAACTGTCCTGTGTGGATGTGACATTAAAATTGTCTATGATCAGCAGTGTATCAGATTTCAAAGAGCGTAAGAAACGGTTATGTCTTTGAAAACGTTCCTGCTCACTGATTTCTGGTGGATCATCAATAAAATCCATGTCTACAATATCTTGATATAGATTACCGGTGTATTCCATATAGAGAATATTGGTGTACTGTTTTCTGTATTGCTTTGCATAGGCTTTAGCAAGCTCGCTTTTTCCAATTCCGGCAATTCCATAAAGAAATATATGTCGGTTCTCTTCAAACAAAGTATGGAGTTCATCCAGTTCTTCTTCTCTTCCTAGAAAATGACGGCATGGTTTTGGGACTTCGCTGTCCATAATGTAATCCAGAACAATCGGAGATAGAACACCTCCTGCAATCAGTTTTTGATTTCTTGTATCACGTTTAATAAATTGCCGTTCCATACCAAAAGAAAGTACTTTTGCTAAAAACAACAGCCTTGAATCAGAAGGTTTATATAGAGATACAAGTTCCTGCTTTTTTGTATCCGAAATCGTATCGTCCTGTATGAATAACGTGTAAATGTCCTGTATAACCATGTTGCAGTCTGCCATTAAGGGAAGTAAGTTCCGCTGAATGGTTGTTGCCAGTTTTTTCTGATTGCTGGGTTTTGCATAATATGAGGTTATTTTGGGACTGATTTTTGCTTGTCCGGTTATCCAGCGGCAAATTAGACCATTATCCATAGAAAAATCTTCATTTATCGGATCATTCATAAAATCTTCAAATAATTCGTATAAAAAATCAGGTTGGTTCATCTGATTGCTTTCACTGATTTGATTTTTTAGGCATGTGCTAATAGAAGAAAAATCACATCGTTCCAACAGAAATCCCTCCTTTGGTTTTCGTGTTTTATATTCTTAAAGTCTTTTTATTATAACACGAACAAATGTTCCGGACAATAGGAATTGATACTGTATAGGAAGAAAATGAATCTTAAAAACTCAATCTGCGGTCAATTTCAATTCAATGTGATTGGTGCAGAATAATTTTAGAATGTAATCAGGCTTTCGAAAGCCGAATTCAATTCATACAGAACTTTTGTACAATCCTGCCGGCATAGGATGTAGAGAGAACTGTATGCTGAAGGAGGCATATAGCATGAATACGTTATTTGATTCTGTAGAAGTTCTGGATACAAAAAAAGAAATCCAAAAAGAGAATGTAAGCTATGAACATGCAGGATATCAGATTCGAGTGCATTTTAATGGGGAAAAGACATTGATCCAGTGCATTCAGAATCTTACTGAACGAAAAATTGCAGGTTGATTTTCTTAAGTTCTTGTTGTAAAATAAAGACAATTAAAGACAATGACTACGCAAGACCGATGAAAAGAGGGATAGAATGTATCAGGCAGGAATTTATTGCCGAATTTCCATTGAAGAGCAAAATAAAGAGGGTGAATACAGCAATAGTATTCACTCTCAGATTCAGATGGCAAGAGATTATATTGCAGAGAATAAAGATATTGCAGAGAAAAAAGTTTATGTAGACGATGGGGCTTCTGGAAGTAATTTTGAAAGAACTGAATTTCGGAGGATGCTGGCAGATATTGAGCTTGGTGTTATCAATATGGTGATTTTTAAGGACGTATCTCGACTTGGAAGAGAACATATTGATACCAACTATTATCTAGGCAAATATTTCCCGGAGAAACAGATTCGGATTGTTTCGATTCTGGATAATTATGATTCAGCCGTTGGAACTTATGATGAAATGTTAGAAATAAAAACTTTGCTGAATGATATGTATTTGAGAGATACATCCAGAAAGATTAAGACAACGATTCAGACCAAAAGAAGTATGGGCGAATATACTCCGAAACAGCCCCCCTTTGGATATGTGAAAAGTAAAACAATTCATAATCATCTGGAAATTGATCCTTATGCAGCCGAGGTTGTTCGAAGAATTTACAGAATGTATCAAAATGGATTTGGCTGTACGGTTATTTGCAGGACTTTGAATGAAGATGAAATCCCTTGTCCCGCAAAATATAAAAAGGAAGTTTTAAAAACCAATTATGTATGGGATTCGGGAAAAGGTCTGTGGACATCGTCTACTGTAAGTGGAATTTTAAAGAATCCGGTCTATACTGGGGCGGTTGTGATTCGGAAACATGAAAGACCGTCTTATAAGCTGAAATACAAAAAGGCAATTCCCCTGGAAGAAATGGAGCTGGTGCCGGATGCACATGAGGCAATCATTTCTAAAGAAGAGTTTGATAGGGTTCAGCAAATAAGAAAGGGGCGCAGAGTTTCCTATTTTGATAAAAACAATGAACCACATAAATATGTGGGACTGCTCTTTTGTGGGAAATGTAAAACAGCCATGCGAAAACGTTATCTGGCATCTCATAAAGACTATGACGGATATATGTGTGGTTTTCATCAGAAGCAGGGGCAGAATTACTGTGAGCTGAATCATATTACATTTGAAAAGCTGGATGAACTGGTTGTATTTGCAATCAACCAGCAATTGAAACAGATGAAGATGGATATGAAGAATCTGGAAACTCAGATCAGACAGAAACAGCCGGAACTGGATGGTAAAATTGCAAAATTGCAGGCAAAAATAGAAAGAAATCTGGAATACCGGAAACGAGCATATGAACAGTTTATGGATGAAGTACTTTCCAAAGAGGAATATCTGGAATTAAAACAGATGTATGAAACAGAGAATCAGAAATATCAAAAAGAATTATCAGAACTGAACCATGAAGAGCAAAGGCAGCGGGCGGCGGTCAATGAAACAAAGATATGGTTGGAGCACTTTAATCGCAGAAGAATAACGGTAAAGCAGCTTACCAGAGAAGCGCTTGTGGAGTTAGTTGATAAAATTTATGTATATCCAGAGCAGAAAATAGATATATATTTTAAGTTTGCTTCAGTAGAGAGTTCACCAGATAGAATACTTGAGAAAGATGGGGTGATATGATGTATCAGATGGGTGTATATTGTCGTCTGTCGAAGGATGATGGAGAGAATAAAGTTAGTGAGAGTATTGAAAATCAGATGAAACTGATTCGTGAGTATGTGACTAAATCAGAGGATCTGGAAATCGCAGATATTTATATTGATGACGGTTATTCGGGGCTTTATTTTGCGAATAGACCGGAATTTCAGCGGATGATGGAGGATATCTACAAAGGGAAAATTCAAGGCGTTATTACGAAAGATATTTCCCGGCTTGGGCGTGAACATATTGAAACCAGTAACTATATTGAGCGTGTTTTTCCATCTTTGGGTGTGCGTTATATTGCAATTTTGGATGGCGTGGATTCTGTTCATCACAGTAATGAAGAATTGGCACAGTTTAAGACGTTGTTTAATGATATGTATAGTCGTGATATATCTAAGAAAATCAGAGGTGCATTGACCGCCCAGAAGAAACGGGGACAGTTTATGTCTGGGTTTGCCCCATATGGATATGTAAAAGATCCGGCAGATAAGCATCATTTTCTTGTAGATGAAGAAGCAGCTAAAGTGGTACGGAGAATCTTTTATATGAGTTTGGAAGGATATTCCAGGGATGGTATTGCAAAGAAACTGAATCAGGAAGGAATTCTGACACCGTCAGAGTATAAGAGAAAGGTGCAGGGATTGAAATATGCCAATGCATTAGAAAAAGCGGGTGCAAAGGGCTGGGCATATCCTACGATCAATGTAATTTTGCGAAACAGAGTTTATACAGGGGCTATGGTACAGCATAAATCAGAAAAGATATCCTATAAAGTGGAAAAGTATCAATATATTCCAGAGGAACAGCAGTATATTGTGGAAGGAATGCACGAAGCAATTATTAGCAAAGATACTTTTGAGCAGGTACAGGAACTTATGAAGAAAAGAACACGGACACCGGGATTTAATAGCGAAGTGAGAAAGGTAAATCCATACGCAGGAATTATTGTTTGTGGAGATTGCGGATATAATTTCCAGAGGGTTACTTGTCGGGACGGTTATGAGTGCGGTACCTATCACAAAAAAGGAAACACAGTTTGTTATTCTCATTTCATTAAAAAAGAAGTATTGGATTCTATTGTAAAAAATGAAATCCAAAGACAAGCGGAACTGGCACTGAAAGAAAGTGATAAGGATGAAATATTAAAAGTAGCAGATAGGAAGAAGGAGGTGCAGAGACGATGTGCAGAAGCAGACCAGCAGATTGAACGGTTACAAAAAGAACTTGCGGCTGTCCAAAAGTATAAAAAGAAAACTTACGAAAATTATGTAGATGGTGTTCTGGATAAAGAAGAATATCTCTCCTATAAGGCAGAATATGAAAAGCAGGATAAAGATATCAGGGCGAAGATTCAGTTGGCAGAACAAGAGAAAGACAGCTTTGGAGAGGCAGAAGAATCTTATGAAAACTGGATAGAGAAATTTATCAAGTATGGAACATTATCCGAAGTGACAAGAGAAATTGTGACAGAATTGATTGAAAAAATTGTTGTGAATGGAGATAAGAGCATTGATATTGTATTTAAGTATCAGTCGCCTTATCCGGTAGAAAAACAGGCAGTGTAAAGACTGCAAATTTTTTTACAGTAATTTTCCCCTAGTTATAATGAACACACAGAGGGGATTCTCTTCTGGAAAACTATATTGATACAGTTGCGGCCATGGGGCGGACTGTGATCGTTACAGGAACCGGAAATAACGGTAGCCAGCCCTGGCATGCAGGAGGAATCTTGCAGCAGGGGAAAACAGAAGAAATCCAGTTGGCGGTGGGAGCTTTTGAGCCCACATTAAATGTACAGTTATGGAAGGATTATGAAGATGAGATGGAAATTTATCTGGAAAGTCCGTCCGGAGAACGGATCGGTCCATTATATGAAAGGCTGGGGCCACAGCGGCATCTGCTGGAAAATACAGAGCTTCTGATCTATTATGGAAAACCTGGTCCCTATCAGCTGTCCCAGGAAATCTACATAGATTTCATTCCTGAGGGTAATTATGTGGACAGCGGTGTCTGGAAAGTTCTTTTAAGTGGAAAACGTGTGCGCTCCGGGCAGTATTTCCTCTGGCTGCCGGGTGGAAATGTACTGAATCGCGGAACCGGGTTTTATTCTCCGCGGGCTGTGGGAACTTTGACGATTCCTTCCACTGCCGGAAAAGTTATTTCTGTTGGAGCTTATGATTCCAGACAGAATGCCTACGCAGATTTTTCCGGAAGGGGAAGTCAGTTCCTGCCGATCCGGAAGCCTGACCTCGCAGCTCCCGGTGTATCCATCTCCGCCCCGGTTCCCGGCGGAGGCTACGCCACTGTCACCGGAACCTCCTTTGCGGCACCCTTTGTCAGCGGAAGCGCAGCTCTGCTTATGGAATGGGGGATCGTGAAAGGAAATGATCCGTTTCTTTATGGGGAAAAGGTGAAGGCGTATCTGAGGAAAGGCGCACAGAGTGTGGGCGGATATGAGGAATATCCGAATGTGGAGGTGGGATGGGGACGGTTGTGTCTGGCAGAGAGTATCCCATACGGCATATCCTGAACATATAGAAACGGACAGGATTTTCAGATACGAGCCTTATGATCCTGACATTGATATGAAGATGAATTCAGTTACTGTCAGAGATGCTAGTGCAAATGGTGAAGCATTCACGCATAATGTAGATAAACAAAAACACAAATATAAAAAGAAGGAGGATTGGGTATGGGATTATTTGATAAGAAGATCTGTGATATCTGCGGAGAGAAAATAGGTTTATTAGGCAACAGAAAACTGGATGACGGAAATCTGTGTAAGGATTGTGCAAAAAAATTGTCACCATGGTTTGAAGACCGGCGGCACAGTACGGTAGAGGATATAAAACGTCAACTGGAATATCGTGAAAAAAACAAAAAAGCCGTAATGGATTTTTGTATAACACGTCAGATCAATACCAGAAATTACAATGTTTTTATTGATGACAATAAGGGGAATTTTACTGTTGCACGGAAGCTGGATGTCAATGAAAATCCGGATATAGTTCCTTTATCCGCTGTTGTGCAGTGCAGAGTTGATGTAGAGCGACAGCAGAACGAGGAAACATATACAACAAAGGATGGAGAAACCGTAAGCTATCAGCCACCGGTATATAAGTATGAATTTGATTATACTATGCGTATTAAGGTAAAAAATCCATGGTTTGATGATATGGATTTTCGTTTGAATACTTTTTCCATAAGCAGCGATAACAGAGGTGAATTGATGGAAGTGGAGCAGACAGGTCATCAGATCATAGCCGCCCTGACACCAAATGCGGCTGGAATGCAGCAGCCCGGGATGAACATGAACAGCGGAATGCAGCAGCCCGGGATGTACATGAACAATGGAATGCAGCAGTCCGGAATGAACATGAACAATGGAATGCAGCAGCCCGGGATGAACATGAACAGCGGAATGCAGCAGTCCGGGATGTACATGAACAATGGAATGCAGCAGTCCGGAATGAACATGAACAGTGGAATGCAGCAGCCTGGGATGAATATGAACAACGGAATGCAGCAGCCCGGCAGTTTATGGAAATGTCAGTGCGGTGCAGAGAATACCGGAAGGTTTTGCGAATACTGTGGCCAGCCAAGACCATTTTGAGTGATGATAGACAGAGTGGACAGAATTGTTCACTCTGTTTGTGATAACAGGGGTTGAGAATGGAGGGTTTCTCTGAAAACTATATAATAAAATAGAACTTTATAGTATACTTATCACAGAGGTGTATTAATGAGAGAGGAATTTTCATGACATACAATAAAAAAAGGGCACTGTCGTATGGAGGAATCCTGATAAGTGTATTTCTGGCGTATTTCTGCAGGCTGGGAAGACCGGAAAATGTTTTTATGAGAAATCTCGCAGATCAGTGTCGTAACTGTATTTATCTGGGAATGTATTGTGCCTGGGTGATTTATCTGGAAAAGCATGTAGTGCATAGAAAAACGCGCAGATGTTTGACTGCAATTGGCTGTCTGATGGTCTTCTGGTTTTTTGTACGGACAGTAAAATTTCATATTTTTCATGATCCGCTTGGAGAACATATCTGCTGGTATCTGTATTATATCCCGATGATCCTGATCCCGGTCCTTGGACTGGCAGCAGCGATGTTTCTAGGGGAAAAGGATGGAGAGAAAACAGTCAGAAAAATTATTGCCTTGCTTGCTTTTGCGGTGGTTTTGATCATCAGTGTTTTTACAAATGATCTGCATCAGCTGGTGTTTCGGTTTTCCGGGCGACCGCCGCTTTCAGATAGAGATTACAGCTATGGCATTCTTTTTATAGTGATCCAGGGATGGATCATATTTTGCCTGATATGGATGGAAATCATGCTGATCAGAAAAAGCAGGATTCCGGGAAGAAAGCAATTTTGGCTGCCGGTTATTCCGGGAATATTGCTTCTGGGATGGAATATCGGGAATTTACTCCGTCTGCCTCTGATCAAAACAATTGCCGGAGATATGACAGCGGTATGCTGCCTTTTGATGGCGGCAATTTACCAGGGATGTATATTATGCGGCCTGATACAGACGAACAATCGATATTTTGAATTATTCCAGACCTCCGGAGGACTGGATGCAGAGATTACGGATGATTCCTTTCAGCGTTATTATCATTCCGGTGATTTTCCTGAGCTGTCACCGGAACTGCGTAAAATTGTAATAAACAGATCAGCTGTACAGGAACAGGGAATCCGGATCAACCATATTCCTATAAGAGGAGGACATTTGTTCTGGTCAGAAGATATTTCGGTGCTTCTGGATCAGTATCAGGATATCCGGGAACAGCAGGAGGAGCTGACTGCCAGAAATCGTCTACTGCAGAAAACCTATCAGAAAGAAGCTGAGCGGAGAAAAACAGAAGAACAGAACCGACTGCTGAACATGATACAGAATCAGACAGCCGGGCAGCTGGAATTGCTGTCACAGCTGATGGATGAGCTGGAAAGAACGGAGTCAAGGGAACACTATGACCGGATCCTGGGAAAAATCGTGGTTGTTGGTACATATTTAAAAAGAAGAAAAAATCTGGTATTGACACAATATGCATCAGACGGAAATCTGCTTACAATGGAGGATCTCAGACAGAGTCTTGCGGAATCCTGTGACAGCTTAAAATTATGTAAGATCCGGGCAGCTTATTATGTCGAAAATGGTGAAGTGCAGCTGAATGCAGATGATATACTAAAATGCTATGATACCTTTGAATGGCTTGTGGAACGATTGTTTGATACAATGCAGTCTGTTTTTTACCGTGTGTCGCAGATCGATGATGCTTTGCGGATCTCGGTTCATATTGTAGCAGAAGCAGATCTTCGGGGATTAATGTCAGAAAGACCGGAATTAAATGTGCAGCAGGAAGATGAAAACGAATGGTTTATCGGATGTATCGTATTCAGAAAGAGAGGCGGAAGATGACTGATTTTGCGGAATGCAGTATGGCAATGCAGGATTTTTTGATGATCCTTCTTGAAATCTGCCTGATTCTGGAATTGATCCTTCTGTTGATCAGGATAACCTGTTTTTACGGGAAAAAGAAAATTATAACAGCAGTGACTGTTTTTGCAGTTTCTTTTATGCTTATGGGGTTCCTGATGAATGATCACAGATATTGCCAGGGGGAAAGCGCATATCAGCTAATGCTCCGGATGTGTCCGGTCTGTGTTTTGATGGCAGCGATGGTGGTATTGTTGCTTTATCTTTGCTGGGCAATCTGGAGAGAGAGACGCAGATATCACCATTCTCTGTCTTACTGGTCTGTGAATGAAGCTGTTGATGATGTTCCCTGTGGGGTGTGTTTTTCGGATCCTCTTGGAAGGATCGTTTTATGCAACACCAAGATGCATGAACTGAGCAGGATAATGATAGGCTCCTATCTGCAGGATTATGAGGCATTGCGGAAAGTAATAAATGGAGGATCCGAAGCAGAGGGACTTCGCAGATTAAACAGTGACAGTAATGTATTTTATTTTCCGGATGATTCCGTCTGGATGTTTCAGGAATATCGTCTGCAGGAGCCGGATTGTGCAGGATATCTGCAGACAGTGGCAGTTAATGTATCAGAAATTTATTACAATGGTGAAAAGATCAGAGCAAATAATGAAAAGCTGGAAATCCTGAATCATAAGCTAGAGGAAATGTATGAAAAAATCGGAGATAAAATAAGAGAGCAGGAGACACTTGCCATGAAAATGCAGGTTCATGACAATTTTGGCCGAAGCCTTCTGTCAATACGCAGGATATTGGAAAGAAAAGAAAATCAGGATAAAATGGATGAACAGCTATCTGCATTAAAGCATCTGGTCTATATTCTTACAGATTCTTCTGTTGAGAATATGGAAGAATTATGCGCGGATACGATCAGGCATGCAGAAGAACTTGGAATTTATGTTCAGATCAGCGGGGATTTCCCTCAGCATCCCTCCTACAGGCTGCTGACAGACAGAGCGATCCGTGAATGTGTGACAAATTGTGCCAGACATGCCCATGGAAGTACAGTTCTGGTGAAGATAGAAAAAGGTGCAAATGAATACAGCATCCGGATAACGAATGATGGAGATGCACCTGAAAAAAATGCAGAAGAAGGTGGTGGTCTGTCTGCACTGAGAAAAGCTGCGGAGTCGGAGAAATGTATTATGCAGGTTTCTTTTTCGCCGGAGTTTTGTCTGGTGTTGAAAATGCCACTGACAGAAAGGATGGGAGTCTATGGTACGGATACTGATAGTAGAAGATCAGAGGATCATGCAGAAGTATTTTGAAAGTATTATCATGCGGGAACCGGAATTCCGACATGTCCAGACAGTTTCGGATGCCTGTGAAGCTGTAAAGATCTGCTCTTACTCGGCAATTGATCTTGTGCTTATGGATGTGCAGACATTTCATAATCATGATGGGCTGAGTGCCGGAAAGATCATCAGGGAAAAATATCCATATACAAAGGTATTGGTTGTTACTTCGCTGATCGATCCCAAGGTGCTGGAAAGAGCAAAGAGCGGATGTGCAGACAGTCTATGGTATAAGGATCACGGTGAAGAGGAAATACGGAGTGTGATCTACAGAACGTTAAATGGGGAGCATGTATTTCCGGATGTGGCACCGGAGGTGGAACTTAACTGGATCACAAGCGGTGATATCAGTCCCAGACAGCTGGAGATGCTGCGCCTGTATATCCACGGGATGTCATATTCCGAGATCGCAAGGAAAATGGACTGTTCTGCTTCTGGGGTGAGATGGAATTTTCAGGAAATGATCGCCAAGGCGGGATACAGCTGTAAAGAGGATCTGATAGCAGCTGCACTGGAAAGTAAACTGATCGTAACCACACTGAAATAGAAGATCCACAGAATGCAGAAACATATTCGGACAGAGGGAGTTTGGCGTGAGCTGACGGAGCATTCACAAATATAGCATAAGATTTTGAATAATAGGAAAGAGGAAATAGACATGAGCGATTTTTTGACAGAAAAAAATAAAAAAACAGGAATACTTGGGAAACTGAAATGGGTTCTTTGTGGCTTTTTTATACTTTTTTCCCTGGGAGCTATTGGCGCATCGGAGAAGTATATTGGTGAAGGGCGCTGGGGAATGGCAGCAACAGAGATCATACTTGGATTGCTGTTTCTGTATCCAACCTTCCGGGAAATTCAAAAAGCATTAAAGAAGAAAAAAGCTGGAGAAATTGCCTGCTGGTTTGAATCCTATGCCCAGAATACTGTCTCATTTGAAAAGTTTGAGCAGGAACTGGGAAAAGGTGCAGTGAAAAAGCTGGAAAAATTTATTGCGGGGGGATATATCCGGAATATCCAGATAGACAGAGAAGGAAATTATATTATGATCACTGCACCGAACAGACGCGTAAATGAGAAGATCTATATTACAGTTACCTGCCCCAGCTGCGGTGCAAAGAATCAGGTAATAAAAGGTCGTCTGAGCACCTGTGAATATTGCGGACAGCGTCTTACCCCATGACAAAAGACACCTTTCGGATCTGCCCTGTTAAAGATAAAATCCTTGTGCAATATGCTCAATGCATAAAAAGGATATTTTATAAACAAAATTATATAAGTTGCATATAACTAACGCATGCAGCATAACAGAAGTTGTACAAATATCCGTACATCCATAGACGATTGGGATGAAATCATAGAATAAATTTATAAAAATAGCTAATAAAACTGGATAATATGTTCAAATTATGGTACATTTATTGTAGCGGTCAGAGGAAATACTGCGGCCTTTTTTGGGACCGGGATTTTCGAAGGGCTGAACAAATAACAAAGAACTTATTTATTTGGTTTTATTGTTTCTTTCCTGGGAGTGCAGAGAAGGAGGGAACGGATAAGAGCAGATAATCATAAGGATATAATCTTTATAAGGAAGGTGAGCAATTGGAAAACTATACTAAGTACAAGCTGAAAAGCAGTGATGAGCTTGCATCAGTGCTGAACGGCAGGGACAATCTGTTTGTAATCGCCTGTAACAAGTGTTTCAAGGAATTTGAGACCGTTGACGAACCGGATTGCGAGGAATTCCTGAAATTTGCTGCGGAGCAGGGAAAAACCGTCACAGGCAGTGCGAAATTCGATTTTCTGTGCAACAAGATGCACACAGAAAGAAAATTACAGGATCTGCTGCCGGAAGGTACAGAGAATGTAGTTGTGATCTCCTGTGGTCTTGGTATCCAGACTGTTGCAGATCTGACCGGTAAGCCGGTGATCGCAGCAAGTAATACCCTTAACTACAGAGGCCATCACGGCATGGCACTTACCAAAAAGAGCTGTGATGCATGTGCACAGTGCTATCTGAACATTACCGGAGGCGTCTGTCCTATCGTCGACTGTTCCAAGAGTCTTGTGAATGGACAGTGCGGCGGAGCAAAGAACGGGAAATGTGAAGTGGATCCTAACAAGGACTGCGCATGGGAGAAGATCTACCAGAGACTGGCAAAACAGGGTCGTCTGGAAGAGTTCCTGAATCAGCCGGTACAGGTACGTGATTACTCCAAGGTTAACTTTAAGGTGATCAATGATTACGTGAAGTCTATCAGAGAGGACAGACTGAATGGATACTATGGTGGCGTTCATCCGTCAGAGCATAAGGAATTCAGCGAGCATATCGATCTGAAGAAATTCCCGGATCCGAAGACGGTTGTGATCTCCATGTCCCAGCATCTTGGTGCACCTGCCAACCCGATCGTGGAAGTAGGCGACACAGTAAAGGTTGGACAGAAGATCGGAGAAGCTGCCGGATTTATCAGCGCACCGGTACATTCTAGTGTAAGCGGAACCGTAGTTGCTGTTGAGCCACGTATGCATGGTACAAGAGGCAGTGAGGTGATGGCAGTTGTCATCGAATCCGACGGAAAAAATACTCTGCACGAATCCGTACAGCCACATAAAGCCCTGGACGAACTTACACCGGATGAGATCATTGAGATCGTAAAAGAAGCCGGAATCGTTGGTATGGGTGGTGCAGGTTTCCCGACCTGTGTCAAGCTGAAACCTGCAAAACCGGTTGATACCATCCTTCTCAACGGATGTGAGTGTGAGCCATATTTAACAGCAGACCATAAGGTTCTCCTTGAGTTTGCTGATGATATTATTTTCGGTCTGAAAGCGATCCTCAAGACAACAGGTGCTGAGAAGGGCATCATTGTCATCGAGGATAACAAGCAGGATGCGATCGAATTAATGCAGGAAAAAGTTGCCGATATCGGAAATATGGAAGTTTTTGTTGCAAGAACCAAATACCCGCAGGGTGCTGAGAAAACTCTCATCAAGCGTGTCATGGGCAGAAAGGTTCCAAGCGGCGGTCTTCCGGCAGATGTTGGCGTTATCGTAGATAATATCAGTACTGTAAAAGCGATCTCCGATGCGATCCAGAAGGGTATGCCGCTGATCGAGCGTGTTGCAACCGTAACAGGCGAGAAGATCAAGAATCCTGGCAACTTTATCATCAAGATCGGTACCAGCGTAAAAGAGCTGATCGATTACTGCGGTGGATTTACAGATGACGATGTTCTGGTCAAGATGGGCGGACCTATGATGGGATTCCCTCTGAACACTCTGGAGGTACCTATGATGAAGGGCTCCAACGGTATCATCGCCATTGATACAGATGAGACCAAAGAGCAGCCATGTATCAAGTGCGGACGCTGTGTGGACGTATGTCCGATGGAACTTTCTCCTCTGTATTTCGTAAAATATGCGAAAGAAGAGAACTGGCAGGGCATGAAGGACATGAATGTCATGGACTGTGTTGAGTGCAGATGCTGTCAGTATATCTGTTCTTCCAAGATTCCGATCATTAACAGTATCAAAGCCGGAAAAAATGCAGTAAGGGGGATGAAGTGATATGTTGATTACCCAGTTAAAAGCAAAAGAAACTATCGTATCACTGGCAGCCGGAAAGAAAGTTTTTATCATCAACTGCCATGGATGCAAGGAAGTTCGTTTTCCGGAAAAAGAAGCTGTTGAACTTCAGAAGGAGCTTTCCGCTGAAGGAAATGTGACAGGGATCATGACAACGGATTATATCTGTAATCCGGAAAATATGCAGTTACGTCTTCAGAAACACATGGATAAGATCAGGGAAGCGGATCTGGTCCTGGTATTCTCCTGTGGTGTTGGTGTACAGACCATCGCAGAATATCTGGAAGACAAGATGGTATGCGCAGCCTGCGATACATACCCGGTACCTGGTTTCCAGGGTGTAACACCGTTAGAATATAAATGTGACCAGTGTGGTGAGTGTTATCTGAACCTTACCGGCGGGATCTGCCCGATCACAGCATGCTCCAAGAGTCTTGTCAACGGCCAGTGCGGCGGTTCCAAGAATGGTAAATGCGAAGTGGACAGTGATATGGAGTGTGGATGGGAGCGCATCTACAGACGTCTGAAAGAGATCGGACGCCTTGACGCACTGAAATGCCCGACACAGATCCATAATTTCGCTACAGATGATGAAGTGAAATAATAAGCAAAGATTTATTAAGAAGCCAAATTAAATTATGATACGGTTCACCGGAAATATTCCGCAATGTATGCAGCAGAGCAGGTGGACCGTACCCCAAATTTTAAATGATTGGAGCAAATATAATATGAAAATGAAAGAATTATTCGACCGTGGTGAATTTGTAGTTTCTGCAGAAGTAGGACCGCCAAAAGGGATCCATGTAGATGAACTGGTAGAAGAAGCCAAAACTTATCTCAAAGGCGTTCATGCAGTCAATGTAACAGATAACCAGTCTTCGGTTATGCGTCTTGGATCTCTTGCAATGTGTAAAGTTCTCAAAGACGCCGGAATGGATCCGATCTTCCAGCTTGCATGCCGTGACAGAAACCGTATCGCACTGGAGTCTGATCTTTTAAGTGCTGCTATGCTTGGTATTGAGAACATCCTCTGTCTGACAGGTGACCATACGAAGATGGGTGATCATCCGCAGGCAAAACCGGTATTCGATCTTGATTCTGTATCTCTTCTTCATACAGTACAGCTTCTCGAGTCCGGTGTAGATCTTGGAGGAAACCAGCTGGTTGGTGAGCCACCGAAATTCTCCAAGGGTGCCGTTGTATCTCCATGCAGCGATTCCGTTGACGCTCAGCTTGCAAAGATGGAAAGAAAGGTTGCTGCAGGTGCAGACTACTTCCAGACACAGGCTGTATTTGAGCCGGAGAAATTCATCAAATTTATGGAAAAAGCAAAACAGTTCGGAAAACCTGTACAGGTTGGTATCATCATTCCGAAATCTGCCGGAATGGCTAAGTTCATGAACAACAACGTAGCCGGCATCCATGTTCCGGATGAGATGATCGAGGAGCTGAAAGCAGACAAAGAGAAAACAAAAGCCGGTATCACTGGTGTTGAGATCGCTGCACGTATCATCAAAGAGTGCAAGCCATACTGCCAGGGTGTACATATCATGGCACTTGGATGGGAGTCCAAGATCCCGGCACTTCTGGAGCAGGCTGAGATCTGAGCAGAACGATTGCTTTATAAAAAATAACCAGAAAAGCTGTCCGGAACCGGATGCAGGAGATGCACACCGACCGGGCAGCTTTTGTGTAAGAAAAAGCTTCTTTATACGGAAAAACTCTTCGGGAAGCCTGCGGGATCCACAGCGGAAGAATTCTAGCTTAAGAGGTAAAGAGACGATGGAAAGTATTATTATCGGGATCGCCGGAGGGTCAGGCTCCGGCAAATCTACATTTACAAACAGACTGAAGAAGCATTTCGGAGACGATGTGGTGGTGATCTATCATGACAATTACTACCGCAGACAGGACGGAATTCCTTTTGAAGAACGTGTGAAGGTGAATTACGATCACCCGGATTCACTGGAAACCGATCTTCTGGTCGAGCATCTCAAAGAACTCAGGGAGGGCAAAACCATCCAATGTCCGGTATACGATTACAGTCAGCACAACCGCTCCGACAAAGTGCTGAAGATCGAACCAAGACCGGTCATTCTGGTAGAGGGAATCCTGCTTCTTGCAGATCCGCGTATCCGAGATCTTCTGGATATCAAGGTTTATGTGGAAGCAGATGCAGATGAGAGGATCTTAAGACGGATCTCCAGAGATGTGGAGGAACGTGGACGGGATTTAAACGGAATCATCGATCAGTATCTTACCACAGTAAAACCGATGCATTATCTGTATGTGGAGCCTACACGGGCGAAAGCAGATATTGTGATCAACAGCGGTAAGAATAATGTGGCCTTTGATCTGTTTGTGTCAAAGATCGGGCAGCTGCTGAAAGAACTGAAAAAATAATAAGTAAAATAAAAAAAGCATGTCATACCTTAGCTTAGGACAGAGCGGATCAAGTTATATCCGTCTGGCTGTGTATGACATGCTTTTTTGAGCGGTTCAGGTGAAGCTGCCTGTATTCACACGCTCTGTATAAATTTTTCTACATAATATAAAGCTGCACCAATGGCAGGTGTATACTGTCCGTGGGTACCGACCAGAATCTGATCTTTATCCAGGGTAAAGGGTGCGCCTGTGTTGATGTGTTCCAGCAGATAAGTGATGTCTTCTTCCGTAAAATAAGGTGCCAGATATCCGCTGATGATGATCGGCGCATCGATGATCAAGTTCAGGTTTTTCATGGCAAAGGCCAGATGGTTCAGGTAATCTTCCCAGTGCTCAGCATGCTGGGGGGATTTTTTTTCGCGGAGCAGCGGGAAAAATTCCTTCACATGCATCCCGGCAGACTGTTCCAGAGCATTGGCAGAGCAGTAGGTCTCCAGACAGCCACGGTTTCCGCAGTAGCATAAAGGGCCGTCAGGGTTCACGCATATATGCTCAAGGGTTCCGCTGTGCATGGAGCTTCCCTGATGGATCTGATGATTGGTGATAATGGCACCGCCCAGGTTTCGGTTCAGAAGGAACACGACAGCACTGTCGAGCTCCGGGTGATTCCACAGCTCCAGAAAAGCGGCGGATTTGGAATCATGTTCCAGATGACAGGGGTAAGGAAGATGCCGGGAAAAATCCTCCAGCTTCATTCCGGTATTGTTCATGATGTTTCCATAGATCACAGTGGAATTATCCGGAGAAGTGATCCCCTGTGTGGCGATGGAAACGCCCAGAATCTTTTCTTCCGGATAGTGATTCTCTGCGATGAATTCCCGTATTTTATTGGTCAGCTGTCTGTAATACTCTTCTGTGTTGGAATAGGGAAGAGCAATGGTTTCTGTATAAAAAGCATTTCCATATAAGTCAATGGCTGTGATATGGAACATGTTTTTCAGGATCCCGATGCCAATGGAAATTCGAAAATCCGAGGCAATCTGGATGGCCTGTGCCTTCCTTCCGCCCGTGGAATCAAAATATCCGTTTCTGTCAATAAGCCCTTCTTTTTCCAGCAGGTTCAGGTTCTGGCTTACGGTGGAAAGCCCCATCTGAAGATCCTGGACGATCTGCATTTTGGAAGTCTGGTGTGTTTTGTATATATATTGGTAAACCTTGGAGCGGTTTATTTTTTTTAAATTGATGGTGGTTAATCCTTTTTCACTCATGAGATTCTCCTGATAAAAGTAATTATAGATATGTTTAAGTCGTGACATGCTCCCACCACTTAAATCTTACGATTTTGAAGTGGGGGCTTCCTGCTCGATTACCCTTTAGGGCAAAGCTAAAACAGGCTATCCCCGCGTGTCCCGCGGTTTTGTTTTTTATGTTTATCCGGTTACGGATTTTTTTCTTGTGCCGTCAGGCACATTCTTTATAGATTCTTTTTCCTTCTTCACGGATGTTGACTGCTGCATTCACATCCCGGTCCATCCTGTTTCCACATTCACAAACATACATTCTATCCGACAATGCCAGTTCCTTTTTCTTATGTCCGCATAGACTGCAGATCTTGCTGGATGCAAAATAACGGTCTACTTTTATAAGATGTTTTCCACATTCTTCCAGCTTGTATCCCAGCATGAACAGAAACTGCCCGTACCCGTTATCCTGCACACCTTTCCCAAGGTGCAGCCCTCCGGACATTCCCTTCAGATTCAGATCTTCCACACATACTGCATCATATCTTTCCGCAAGCTCCCTGCTGAGCTTATGCTGGAAATCTTTTCTCTGGTTCTTTATCTTTTCATGACATAAAGCTA